>Ga0209500_10003744_pt1 | contig 10247 bp, 9 predicted proteins | sample S_140212_EF_Meta_FD_187323 | JGI IMG/M metagenome (GOLD analysis project Ga0209500, IMG submission 187323) | Freshwater microbial communities from Lake Simoncouche, Canada to study carbon cycling - S_140212_EF_MetaG (SPAdes) (version 2) | ecosystem: Environmental > Aquatic > Freshwater > Lake ...
TTTTCGCTTTCGCCTCGGCTTGGGCCCTTTCGATTGCTGCATCGGGCGAAAGGTTTTCGGATGGGTATTTTACCGTTGCAACCAATTCACCATCGGGGATGCTTTCGGTATCGAACACAATGTAGGCAACTGCATCTTTAGGGCTAGCTGCCTGCTGAGTGACTTCTTTTTTGATATCGTTTGCAATTTGCGTCGAGTGATCCATGTTTTCTTTCTGCTAATAAAGTAAGATATTCCCATGATCACCTGCATTGTTGCAAAGGTCAAGCTTGGCGCCTTCTTTTCTTGATTTCAAAGGTGTACCTACGGTATGGAACGCAGCACCGTATTTTCCAAATGCAGAAAGTATCGCTACACCCTTTGGCGCCAGTGGGATTTCACCAACCCCAGTTATGCAATGTTTATCGGCCTTAACCCCTCTACCGCGGATGAAGTCCAAAACGATCCCACTGTTGCGCGATGCATTGATTATTCGATGCGCTGGGGTTTTGGCGCCCTTTGCATGATGAATATCTTTTCCTTCCGGGCGACCCTCCCTACGGTTATGAAGGCACAGCCCAATCCCGTAGGCAAGGATAACAATCGCTGGCTCGTTGAAATCGCAAGGGATGCCTCTGTAATAGTTGCAGCTTGGGGCACTCATGGCAGCCACCTTGACAGACATCAGGAAGTGATTGCATTGCTTGGCGATAAATTGCATTGTTTGAAGGAGACGAAGGATGGCTTTCCTAGTCATCCTCTTTATTTGAAGAAGTCTCTTTTGCCTGTGCCATACATTGGAGTTAAGACATGTTGATCGTGCAGGTTGGTGATTTTAAAACCGATGGCGATGCTCATTATCGTATTCATGCTCCGGCAAGGTTCATGGGTTTGATTGATGGAGTGGTTTGTGTTGATGTTCATTTTCATCATCATTTACTTCCAATGATTGCAGAGAAGGCCGATGTACTTGTACTGCAGTTCTTTTCAGATTGGGATCTGATTTCGCTTTTAAGCATGCGTAAAAAGCTTGGCAAATTAACTATCTTCATAGCCAACGATTTCTTCTTCGATCTTCAACCTTGGAACCCGATGGCAAGAAGTTGGCAGGATCGTGAAATTCAAGAGCTTTACTTGCAACTCCTGCGCCTTTCTGATGGAGTGCAAACCAGCACGGCTTATCTTGCTGAACAATGGTCAAAGATGGGTTCATGCAATGTGGAAGTTTTTCCAAACCAATTGGTTCACCTTCAGCCATTACCTAATATTGTTGAAAGGCCTTTCACCGTTGGTTGGGCTGGTTCCCCCGGTCACTTTGCAGATCTTTACCATGTTGCACCCTATTTGCAAAATTGGCTCGAAGCCCACCCGGATGCTCACCTTGCAATCATGACTGATGAACTAGCCCAGGAGTTCTTTCATCTTGATCCCGCACGCTTTCATTTCAAGCCCTTCGGATCCATCGAATCCTACCTTGATTTCCTTGGCTCTATTGATGTTGGCATCGCTCCCCTTCTTCCCACGCAGTACAACAAGGGCAGATCGGATGTCAAGTTCTTGGAATATGCATCTTGCGGCGTTGCAGGTATTTATCAAAACCTCGAGCCTTATCGCAATATTGTGAACGATGGCGAAACGGGACTGTTCTTCAACACCCCCGAAGAATTGATCAGCCAGTTGGATCGTCTTTATCAAGACAGAAAGCTTCGTTTGCAAATTCGTGATCAGGCTTATGGCTTTGTTATTAAACAAAGAAAGATGGAAGACCATATTGGTAGCAGGGTTGAGTGGTATAAAAGCCTAGATAAGAAGAACTCTATTTCTGAGGGTGTTGATGATCAGATATTAATTGCATTGGAAGGCGCAGGGGAAAAGCAAGCTGGGTATTTCCAGCTTCGTGCGGGAGTTGTTGAAAAGCAGTTTCTTGAAGCATCTGCAAAAACATCTGCCAATGAACAGGTCGAGTCGTTAAAAAATCTCACCCAGCAGCAGCCTGCATATTCTTTCGGATGGCTGAAGCTGGGCGAGTGCTTGAATGGTTTAAGGCAACCCGCCGATGCGTTGAAGGCGTTCGAAAAAACGCTGGAGTTGATGCCTTACAGCAGCAGGGCTAAGATCGAAATCGCCCGCAGTTATTTTCTGTTGGAAGATCGTGATAAGGCGGTGGCTCTGCTTAAGCAGGTATGCCTTTCTGAAACATTTTTTCTGCCTGCATGGAAGTATTTGTTGCGCTTACTTGCAATTCAAAAAGCGGTTGATGGCATTGGTTGGTGTAAAAAAGCGGATGCGGGATTTCCTAATTGTTTTTCGTTGTCACTGATCGGACTTGATAATTATTCTTCGGAGGAAAAGCCTGTAGCTTTGCTTGAGATTCTTAACCGGGTAGGTTCAACTTTTTTGATCATGGAACATCCTTACGCAAGAGATGTACTTTCTAGGGCTGTTTTTGCAATCGTAGCTCTTCCTCTGCAGGATAAATCTGCAGTGATAGCCTTGTTGCAAAAGGCGCATGCTGTTTTTCCTGAATCCACCCGAATTGCTGCAGAACTGGGCAATCTGCTTTATGCCACGGGAAAAGGGGTTGAGGCACAGAAATATTTTGACTTCGCTTGTTCCCAAAAACTTGCATCGGATCTCTGCCAGCAGGAATATCCAACCAAGGAAATTCCCTACCTATGGCAGTTTTCACGATTCATTCGCCAAGTGCTTACGACATGATTCCCGGAGGCTTCTTTCTTTATTTTCCAGCTAATCACTCCCTTCGGCCCCATTCAGCGGGTATAACTACTCTTGGTTCCATTGTTGAATAAGGAAATTGTATTCATGACCGAGATTAATCCCGCCCCCGCTAAATCCAACAAGTTTGCCCTTTTGATGGTTTTTCTTGTTGTCTTCATCGACCTTCTTGGCTTTGGCATTGTTTTGCCCTTGCTTCCCATTTATGGCGATCAATATGTGTCCCGGGTTCTTCCAGAAGGCTCTTCCAGTATTTTTCATGGCATCATACTTGGCTTGCTGATGTCTTCCTTCTCCATGATGCAATTTCTCTTCGCCCCTGCCTGGGGAAGGTACTCCGATTTCATTGGCAGAAAACCCATCCTTCTTCTGGGCCTGCTTGGTTCGATTATTTTCTATGCGCTCTTCGGCTATGCCTCCACCCTGCCCACGGAATCCGCACACCTTGCACTTTTCCTTTTGTTTGCAGCACGCATTGGCGCTGGTATTTGCGGGGCGACTATTGGCACAGCACAAGCTGTTATTGCTGATTGTACCTCTAAGGAAAATCGTAGCAGGGGCATGGCATTAATCGGCGCAGCTTTTGGTATTGGTTTCACTTTTGGCCCCTTGGTTGGCTTTGGTGCCCTTACCTTTTTCCCTGATCAAGCAGGCGCTACGGGTTATATTTCTGCTGGCCTTTCGCTTTTTGCTTTTATCCTTGGTCTGGTGAAGATGCCCGAAACCAGAGTTCCAGGCGGTCATAGTGCAAATCGAAAGATCTTCGATGTTTCAGCTTTTAAGAGTGTCCTTTCCAACCCTGCACTTGGGCCCATTATTTTTGTTTTCTTCCTAGCTACCATTGGCTTTGGTGCCTTTGAATCTACCTTGGCGATGATCAACCAAGATGTTCTTAAGTTTGGTAAGACTTCCAACTTTCTTCTCTTCGCCTATGTAGGCCTTACGCTCAGCCTTGCCAATGGGCTTTACCGCCCGCTTTCCCGAAAATTCTCCGTCTATTTTTTCCTTACCTTGGGCATTCTGCTCATGGGTTCGGGCGTTGCAAGCCTGGCTGGTATCACCTATATTTCCCGCAACAACATCCTCGCTGATTTCCTTCTTCCACTCATGATGGTAAGCCTTACTATTTCAGTTGTTGGATTTGCCTTTCTCACCCCCAGTGCTCAGGCACTTGTTTCGCAACGCGCAGACCCCGAACGACAAGGTGAAATCCTAGGAGTTAACCAATCCTGCTCTTCTCTTGCTCGCATCTTCGGCCCAATCTTTGGGCTAACCCTTTATAAGATCGACAGCATGGCGCCCTTCCTTTTCGCAGGGGTGCTTGTGCTTGCAATGCTTCCCCTTGTTTCCCGCATCCGAAGTTTCAAGGAAGGTTGATTACCTAATCGGGATGAGCTTAAGAGGCTCTTTTCCTTCTTTGATAAATAATTTTGATTCTGGTTTTTATCGATCAGGTGTATTCTAGATTTTATTTGATGGGGAACTTACCAATGCAGGTGTTTTGCAGTCCACTTCGTTATGTTCAGGGTATTTCAGCCAGCAATCAATTAGCCCAGCAGATGGATGCAGTTGGGATGAAGCCGCCGGTCTTGCTTGTTGCGAGCAAATCTGCCCGTTCGCAAGCTGAAAAAGCTTGGCAGGAAAGTATGAAGCAGATGGGTTGGGAGTTTACCATTCTTGATTTTACGGGCGAATGTACACCCAAAGAAATTGATTTTGTTGTTGCAAGGGCGAAAACTCTTGGTGTTGAAAGTTTGGTGGGCGCAGGGGGTGGAAAAGTTCTTGATACCGCACGCGCCGCTGCAAACATTTGCAATATTTCGCTCGCACTTGCGCCTAGCATTGTTTCAACCGATGCCCCAACCAGCGCGCTTTCAGTTGTTTACGATGAACAAGGCAAAGTTCTTGAATATCGCATATTTAAGCGTAATCCAGATCTTGTACTGGTTGATATAAGCCTCATCGCTCAGGCCCCGGTAAGGTTCCTTGCAGCAGGCATTGGCGATGCCCTTTCAACTTATTTTGAATCAGATGCCTGCAGGTTGTCGAGAAAGCCCAACATGCGGGGAGGCTTAAGCACGCAGGCAGCTTTTGCACTTGCTCGGTTCTGTTTTGATTCCATCATTGCTGATGGTGCAGATGCCTGTGTTGCAGTCGCAAATAAACTGGTCTCTCCAGCGCTTGAACGCGTGGTCGAGGCGAACACCTTGCTTTCAGGCTTAGGGTTTGAGTCTTCAGGCCTGGCCGCAGCCCATGCCATTCATAATGGTTTGACCATGATTCCTTCAACGCATGATTTTTTGCATGGCGAAAAAGTTACCATCGGGGTACTTACCCAGTTGGCCCTTGAAGGCAAGCCTAGGCAGTTTTTTCAAGATATCGTCAAGTTTCTTAAATCCGTTAATCTTCCAACCCGTCTGAAAGATCTTGGCATTGATGTTAACGATTTAAATGTAATAAATACCATTGCTAAAAGGGCAACCCAACCGGGTGAAACCATTCATAACGAGCCATTTCCTGTTACTGCATCCATGGTTGCAGATGCTCTTCGTGCTGCAGATGCGCTTGCTGGTCAAGTTTGAAAGTAAGCCTATTATCTGGGCCTTTCTAATGTAAGGGGTTACTCTTGGGATAGGATCCAAAAAAGGATGATTTTTATTTTAATTATACTTTTATTATTCATGAAACCTTGTTACTATAATCCATCATATTTTATATTTATCCTCGTAAGGTGAATCACCAAAGATAATAAGAGGTTTTACCCTGATAGAATTGCTGGTCGTTATTGCGATCATCGCAATTCTTATTGGTTTGCTATTGCCTGCGGTGCAAAAAGTGCGGGAAGCATCAGCAAAGGCAACGTGTAGAAATAACCTCAAGCAATAGTCGCTTGCAATTCATAATTATCATGCGACCTTTGGTAGTTTTATGCCCGCAGCAGCAGCTAATCCAAATCGTATTTCTTGGCCTGTTTTTCTTTGGCCATATGTTGAGATGGATAATACTGCTAATAAGTACGATAAAACACTCGGGTTTTGGCAACCTAACAATATAATTCAAAAGACGCATAATTGGGTTTGTTCCACGATTTCGAAAATATATTATTGTGGGTCGGGTCGTCAGGATGCCAAATGGCAAGGGGATTCATATTGGCGGGCAAGAAGCAATTATGTGATAAACTGGGGCCCTGTGAAAATGCCTTTGCTCGGTGCAGCACCTCAAACCTATTCTCCATGGGGGTATACCGATTTTTCAAATAAGGCATCCCCAAGAATTTCTAATTTAGATAAATTTCCAGATGGAACTTCTAACACCTTGGCGTTTTCTGAAGTGCTTATGCATGACAGCGATGCGGCGGCCGATTTTCGTGGCGACTTTCTTAACGATGACAATCAATGTGGAAGGTTCATGACGTTAGACACTCCTAATAGCGGCGTTGATGAGTTGAGGGCCGGTTATTGTTTTAATGATGCAGTTAGGATGCCATGTATCAGCAGTGGGAATGGAAAAGTTGCAGCACGCAGCCAACATTCTGGTGGTGTGAACGCTAGTTTTTGTGATGGATCCATTCGCTTTGTTTCCAATTCCATTTCCTTGGTAACTTGGCAGGCCATCAGTACCATGAATGGTTCTGAAGTGTTTGATCCCAATTACTAACCTTGAAAATATTATGAATAAACTTGTGTACTCTTTTGTGTTTGTTTCACTTCTGGCTTGTGCCTGCAGCAGCGACCCAGTTAACTACCCGGTTGCAGGCGAAGTGCTGTTAGATGGCAACCCTGTTGGGAATAAAGATGATGCCGTCATTCGTTTTGAAAGCACTGATAAGAAAGGTAATACATCTGAAAGCTTTGTTGTTGAGGGAAAGTATTTGGCAAAGCTAACCGAGGGCAATTACAAGGTATCGCTTACCTGGAATAAAAAGTCGGGTAAAACCTTGAAGAGTAAAATTGCGGGACCCGGTCAGGAAACAGAAGAAATTATACAGATGATCCCAGCTAAGTATGGTGCTGATAGCACTTTAAAAGTTGATGTTTCCTCCAAGAATCTTCGCCATGATTTCGATCTAAAGAGCAAATGAACGTAGTTTAAAAGAGATCGGATTAGGGATCGGTAACTTTGGCGCTTCTCTTTTTCTAATGCCTTACTAACGCAAGTCTTTAATGTGCATAAAATCATAGTTACGACTATACACATGCCCTATGTAATTAAGATGCTGTTGTTTTAGTGTGTGTTGCACAGATAAAGAATATGTTTGAGCATATCCCGAACCGAAATCATTGCGATGGGTTTGCCATCCTTTAATACAGGCAGGTGTCTGTATCCGCCATTATCCATTTTGTGAAGAACAAAGGCCAGCCTGTCGGTGGTGCGAACCGTTTCAGGTTCTTCGGTCATATAGTCGGAAATCGGTTTCTCTGCATAATCAGTTGGGTCATCAAGGACATGGTTAAGCATGTCTCTTTCACTAAAGATTCCGAGCATTTTATTTTGATCATCAACCACAAGAAGTGCGCCAATGTTTTGATCGATCATGATATCGAGTGCTTTGGAAACAGGAGTGGAGGCATGAAGAATCACTGCGGGCGCGGGCTTTACAACGCCTACCGGATCTTCCATAAGGCTTCGTTCAACCCGATCATGAGCTACTGGGACATCGAAAGAGGAAAGGTCGAGCTTGCAGTTGCTGCAAGAATCGATTCCTGGATAATTTCGTTTGTTGCAATGGGGGCAGATCATGATTTATTCCAAAGGGAAGGAGTCGGGGCCTTCAAGGTCTAGTTTTGGTATTTCTGGGTTCGGCGTATTCGTACCACGGTAAAAAGATTCATGATGGCAAATTCTTGTGACAGCCCGAAAGACCCCGATACATTCAGGGAAATCAGGGTTTTCAAGCGTTGCAAGCATCTGGGCTGCGAAGGGGCTTTCGCATGCCTCATCATGAATGGCAGGTGCGGTTGATGCAGCATGATTGGGCTGCACAAGGCTGACCGATGCGTTATCGAATTTGATCCCTTGCCGGCTCTGTGCGCCGTAAACCATTGGCTTGCCATGCTCCAAGTAAACAAGATGCTCAGGCCGATCGTGTTGGGTTGCAAGATTATCGAATACGAGATCGTTGTAGACTTTGCAGTTCTGAAGGATTTCAACAAAAGCAAAACCTTTGTGTGCAGAGGCCCGTTGCAAGATGGTGCCCAGATGATCGACATCAACATCAAGTGATCGTGCGACGAAGGTAGCGCCAGCCGCTATTGCAAGTGCGCATGGGTGCCATGGATTATCGGAGGAACCTTCGGGGCATGTTGCGGTGAGGGTACCGGGTCTGGTGGTTGCAGATTCCTGACCTCGGGAGAGGCCGCGGATTTCATTGTTGATGAAAAGAACTTTGATATCAACATTGCGTCTACAGGCATGCAAGAGGTGTTGGGTTGCTGCGCCAAACCCTTCTCCATCGCCCAAAACAATCCAAACCGTGAGATTTGGTTGGGCAAGTTTAAGCCCCATTCCCGCAGAAACCGCACCACCATGCAGACCACGAAATCCGTAGGTGCTAAGGTAGTTTGGCATTCGCGATGCGCAGCCTATGCCCGAAAGGAAAACTTGTTCCTCTCTAAGTAGTGGCATGTCTGCGAGCATTTTTTTGATTTGTGCAAGGATTGCGAAATCGCCACACCCCGGGCACCATCGCACTTCTTGTTCCGAGGCAAAATCGGTGGGTTGATTTTGGGTGATCATGAAGATTCTCCCCGAGCAAATTGAACGATGGCTTGTTCCACTTGGGAGATGACAAAGTTTAGGCCATCCTGCCTGGTGAAGCTGATGCCATTGAATTCGAATTTTTCTTTAAGTAAAGCAAAGAGCCTGCCCGAGTTTAATTCTGCGACTATAACTTTAGGATAGGAGTTAAGAACCATCTGCATATTTTTCGGAAGTGGATTGAGAAAGCGGAGGTGAGCGAAGGCTACGCTGATACCGTTTTTTCTTGCCAATGCGGTAGCTGCTTCGAGAACATTTTTAGTACCGCCCCATCCTAATAAAAGAATCTGCGCATCGTTGTCACCAGAAACAGGAAGAGGCCCTAGAAATTCTGCAATTCTTTGCATGCGCGCAGCACGATGGCGATTCATTGCAAGGTGATCTAGCGGCAGAAAACTAACCTGAGGGCTATTTAACTTTCGCTCGTTACCACCCAAGCGGTGCTCTTTACCTGGCGTGCCCGGGGTGATCCATGGCCTTGCAAGATGATCATCGCATTCGTAAGGGCCGGAGGAAGAATCCGAGGCGAAGTGTGGGAATTCAAAATCGGGAAGGGATTCGGGTTCGGGTATAAGCCATGATTCACTGGCGCGCGAATTCAAAAGATCATGCAGGATGCAAACCGGTGCGAGAAAGCGCATTGCAACCTTGGCAGCAAGCAGGGTTAATGCGAAGCAATCCGAAGGTGAATCGGGCGCCAGCACGACAAGAGGTGCTTCCCCATTTCTTCCCATTAAAGCCATGCCTAGATCGGATTGTGCGACTCGCTGGGGCAACCCGGTCGAAATTCCTGCGCGTTGGTATTCAAGCAGCAATAGTGGAAGCTCTGCTGCAGATGCCAGGCTTATAACTTCTGATTGATGCGGAAACCCGATGCCTGAAACTGCGGTGCATCCTAGGCCCCCACCATACGAAACGCCAATTGCGATGGAAGCAGCAGCGTGTTCATCATCAGCAAGAATGAAGGAAAACCCATCGCCAGTATTCTTGGCAGCGAGTGAGCTGATTTCGTGAGAGGGCGGCCTAGAGGTAGATGCGAGCAAAACGGGTCTGTTGGTTTTCAAGGCAACATGTTTGAGAGCAAGAAGCGAGGCATCATTACCCGAGATCATGCGACAAATCCGCCCTTTTTTACTCAGAGATTCTACGGGGTGGTAGGCGGGAACTTGGGGAAAGACATTGGCAGTTTCAGAATAGATGAACCCTGCCTTGAACGCTTTTTGCGAAGCATCGAGAATCGAAGGGTTGATGGAAAACTTTTGTTTTAACCAGCGCAATACAGGGTCGATTGGAATGGAGTAATACCACAGAAGCATGCCTAGAGCGAAGAGGTTTCTGCAACGATCAACTTCGCGGTAGGAAAGGAGTGCGCCTTTTTCGCCTGCTCGGGTCAGGTTGATTGCATGGTTCGTAAGTTGTGCCATGGGTACCGAGATGGTGCGATGGAAAAGCTGGTTCTTTCCTGCGAGTGGATTTTCGAGGTAACCTGCGCAGGCAAGCTCATCTGGTCCAAATGAATCCGAGTTGGCGAGCAGAATGCCATCTTTTTCGAGGCTGCTTTCGTGCAACTTTAAACCTGCAGGGTTCATCGCAAGGAGGAAACTGGTGCGGTCATCGATCGGCTCATGGTAGGGAGCAAATGCCAGGGAACTTGTATAGACGCCTGCAAGGGTGTTGGCATGGGCACGAATTTCAGCAGGGTATTCTGGTACCGAATAAAGATGATACCCGCGCGATCCCGCTGCCAAGGCAAACAAGTGCGATAACATTGCAAT
>Ga0209500_10003745_pt1 | contig 10247 bp, 9 predicted proteins | sample S_140212_EF_Meta_FD_187323 | JGI IMG/M metagenome (GOLD analysis project Ga0209500, IMG submission 187323) | Freshwater microbial communities from Lake Simoncouche, Canada to study carbon cycling - S_140212_EF_MetaG (SPAdes) (version 2) | ecosystem: Environmental > Aquatic > Freshwater > Lake ...
ATCCACGGGCGTCTCCGGAATCATCTTCAGCATCTCGGCCGCCTTGGGGCCCATATTCTGGGCGCGGGCGTGGCAGGCCAGGTGCACGGTGACGCCTTCGGGCAGGGGCGTCAGGCCGCCGGGCAATCCGTCTTTCTTGGCCACATCCACCACATACTCATCGATGTCGAAGGTGTGATCGGCGACTTTGCGGACATTCTCGTCATCCGGCGCAATCAGCGCCCATTCGAATTTCAGCATCAAGCCGCAGGAGGCGGTCAGCGCCACAATGTCGTATCCCTCGTCGATCAGCTTCACCAGCTCCTTCGACACCTTGGCGGCGTTGCTGGCGACGCGCGCCAGCTCGGCCTGTTCCAGGAAGGGCATGCCGCAGCAGCCGGGATAGGCGACCTTCGTTTCCACCCCGATATGGTTGAGCACGGCGCGGGCATCCATGCCCGTCTCCGGCTTGTTGTAGTTGACGAAGCAGGTGGCATAGAGCGCGGCCTTGCGCTTGCCGAAAGCGGGCGCGTTCGGATTGACCGTGCCTTCACTGTGTTTGTCGGCGGAAACAAATGTACGGCTGTGGAATTTCGGCAGCGGCGCCTTGGCGTCGATGCCGGCGACCGCTTCCATCACCGGGCGGGTCAGCTTGTTGTCCGTCTTGCTGGCCCAGTTGACCAGCGGCGCGATCGGGCGCGCCAGGGTGCCGTTGCGGTCCATCTCGGCCAATTGCTTCTGGATGAATTCATTCTTGTTCTTGCCGGCATTGGCAAAGCGATGGCGCAGCATCAGGTGCGGGAAGTCCAGCATGAAGGGATGTGGCGGCACATAGGGGCATTTGGTCATGAAGCACATGTCGCAAAGCGTGCAGGCCTCGACCACCGGCTTGAAGTCTTCCGATGCCAGATGTTCGACCTCTTCCTGCGGGCTGTTGTCGATCAGGTCGAACAGGCGCGGAAAGGAATCGCAGAGATTGAAGCAGCGGCGGCAGCCATGGCAGATGTCGAAGACCCGGCGCATCTCCGCATCCAGCTTCACCGGATCGGCGAAATCCGGATCCTGCCACTTGATGATCTCGCGGGTAGGGGCGTCGAGACTGCCTTCGCCGGTCATGCAATATCCGCCTTCGCAATGGCTGAAAGAAAAACAGCCGCGCAGGTGTTCCCGCGCGGCTGTTGTTGTCTAATGCGTCAAGCTACTTGCCCAGCGTGTCGAGGGCCTTCTGGAAGCGGCCGGCATGGCTCTTCTCGGCCTTGGCCAGGGTCTCGAACCAGTCGGCGATTTCGTCAAAGCCTTCGCCGCGCGCGGTCTTGGCCATGCCCGGATACATGTCGGTATATTCGTGGGTCTCGCCCGCGATGGACGCCTTGAGGTTGGCGTCGGTGGCGCCGATCGGCTCGCCGGTGGCCGGATCGCCGACTTCTTCGAGATATTCGAGATGGCCATGGGCATGGCCGGTTTCGCCTTCCGCGGTGGAGCGGAACACGGCGGCGACATCGTTGTGGCCTTCGACGTCAGCCTTCTGCGCGAAATAGAGATAGCGGCGATTCGCCTGGCTTTCGCCCGCGAAGGCCTCTTTGAGATTTTCCCAGGTCTTGGTGTCTTTCAGTGCGGGCATGCGCCTTCTCCATGAAACTTGCGGCGCGAAGATTGTTCCTCGCCCGCAAGGCTGTCAACGGATTAGAACGATTCTAAACTGTGAGAATGATTCGCAGGAAGCGGTCTTATTATGATCGCGCCGGACGTCCCCCCGGCTGCTCGGGGCGCCGGGACGCTCCTAGGCGCGTTTCACGCGCACCACGACATCGACGCGGTCCACCGAAAGGCCCGGCGGCGGTGCGGGAACACCTGCCACCGCGATGGTCTCCCCGGGAATGTCGATCAGCATGCCTTCGCTTTCCAGGAAGAAATGCTGGTGGTCGCCGGTATTGGTGTCGAAATAGCTGCGGGAGGCATCCACGATCACCTGACGCAGCAGCCCGGCCTCGGTGAACTGGTGCAGGGTGTTGTAGACGGTGGCGAGCGACACTTTCACGCCCGCGCCGGCCACTTCGTCATGCAGACTTTCCGCCGTCACATGGCGGTCGCAGGTCTTGAACAGCAGGCTGGCAAGCTCCACCCGCTGGCGGGTGGGGCGAAGTCCGGCATGGCGCAGCTTGGCGGTCGCCGTGGCGGCCGCACCCTTTCCGGTGTCACGCAAAGTCTTGCCCATGGGGCGTTTCCTTTTGCGCCCCCAACCTGTCCGGTTGTGGGCAACCCTGCTAAACTACTTCAAAGATATATGTTAGAACGCTTCTAAGCAACAAGGGTCGTTTCGCGGTAGCCCATTTGCCCCTTTTGGGGTAGGGAACCCCAAGGGAAATGCCTGAGTTTTCAAGGGACAGGAAAAGTGGACCAGCCGTTGCGGAAATCCAGTTTTGACCTTCAGGGCCTTCTGGCCTGCGCCCATGGCGACCTGTTCGGTCCCGGCAACGCCCAGCTGCCCCTGCCTCCCATGCTGATGTTCGACCGCATCACCTCGATCACGGCCGATGGCGGCGATGCCGGCAAGGGCGAGATCATCGCCGAATTCGACATCAACCCCGACCTCTGGTTCTTCAAATGCCATTTCGAAGGCGATCCGGTGATGCCGGGCTGCCTGGGCCTGGATGCCCTGTGGCAGCTGGTCGGCTTTTTCCTGGGCTGGATGGGCGGCCAGGGCCGCGGCCGCGCGCTGGGCGTGGACGAGGTGAAGTTCACCGGCATGGTGCTGCCCACCGCCAAGAAGATCACCTACATCATCAATCTCAAGCGCGTGATCATGCGCAAGCTGGTGCTGGGCATCGCCGACGGCATCATGCAGGTGGACGGCAAAGTCATCTATGAAGCCAAGGGCCTGCGGGTCGGTCTGTTCACCGATACGGCTGCCCTGGCGCCGGCGCCAGCTTCGGCCTGACGCCTGAGCAGAGGATTCCCATGAGAAGAGTGGTCGTCACCGGCCTCGGCATCGTGTCTTCCATCGGCAACAATGCCGAAGAAGTCACCGACTCGTTGCGCCATGCCCGCTCGGGCATCGTCGCGGCGGAAGATTATATCCGCCTGGGTTTCCGATCCCAGGTGCATGGCAGCCTGAAGATCAATCTCGACGAAGTGGTGGACCGCCGCGCGCGGCGCTTCCAGGGCGACGGCGCGGGCTATTGCTGGGTGGCGATGAACCAGGCGATCGCAGACGCCGGACTGACGGAAGACCTCGTGTCCAATCCGCGCACCGGGCTGATTGCGGGATCGGGCGGCCCCAGCACCAAGGCCATCGTGCAGGCCGCCGACATCACCCGCCAGAACAATTCGCCCAAGCGGGTGGGGCCTTTCGCCGTGCCCAAGGCGATGTCCTCCACCGTCAGCGCCAACCTGTCCACCTGGTTCAAGACCAAGGGCTACAACTATTCCATCTCTTCGGCCTGCTCGACCTCGGCCAATTGCATCGGCAATGCCTTTGAGCTGATCCAGTGGGGCAAACAGGACGTAATGTTTGCGGGTGGCGGCGAGGAACTCGACTGGACGCTCAGCGAACTGTTCGACGCGATGGGCGCCATGTCTTCCAAGTACAACGCCTCGCCCGAAAGCGCGTCACGCGCCTATGACCTCAACCGCGACGGTTTTGTGATTTCGGGCGGCGGCGGCATTCTGGTTCTGGAAGAACTGGAGCACGCCAAGGCGCGGGGCGCGAAGATCCATGCCGAACTCGTGGGCTATGGCGCCACCGCCGACGGCGCCGACATGGTCGCGCCTTCCGGCGAAGGCGCGGTGCGCTGCATGCAGATGGCGCTGGAGAATGTGAAAGCGCCGGTGGACTACATCAATCCCCACGCCACCTCGACGCCGGTAGGCGACATTCCCGAGATCAACGCGATTCGGACCGTGTTCGGCGCCAAGACGCCCCCGATCAGCGCCACCAAGTCGCTCACCGGCCACAGCCAGGGCGCGGCGGGGGTGCATGAAGCGATCTACACGCTGCTGATGATGCAGAACAACTTCATCTGCGAAAGCGCCAATATCCAGACCTTGGACCCCGCTGTCGAAGGCGCCAACATCGTGCGCCAGCGCATCGACAACGCCCGGATCAATGTCGCCCTGTCGAACAGCTTCGGTTTCGGCGGCACCAATGCCTCGCTGGTCTTCCAGCGCTTTGAGAAGTGATGTCCCAGAATGGAACAGAAAACCCCGCGGGATCACATCATGGCTGAGGCCAAAACGGGAATGATGGCCGGCAAGCGGGGGCTGATCATGGGGGTGGCGAACGACCATTCCATCGCCTGGGGTATCGCCCAGATGCTGGCCAGCCAGGGCGCGGAGATCGCCTTTACCTATCAGGGCGACGCCCAGGCCAAGCGGCTGAAGCCGCTGGCTGCCTCCATCGGCTCGTCCATCGTGCTGCCCGCCGATGTCGAAAGCGACGAGCAGCTCGATGCCGTCTTTGCCTCCCTCAAGAAGGAATGGGGCACGCTGGACTTCCTGGTCCACTCTTTGGCCTTCTCGGACCGGGACGAACTCAAGGGCCGCTATGTCGATACATCCCGCGCCAATTTCGCCAGAAGCCTCGATATTTCCTGCTATTCCTTCACCGCCGTGGCCCGGCGGGCGGCATCGTTAATGTCCAGGGGCGGCAGCCTCGTGACCCTGACCTATCTGGGCGCCCAGCGCGTCATGCCCAACTACAATGTCATGGGAATTGCAAAAGCCGCGCTGGAAGCCAGCGTGCGTTACCTGGCCGCCGATCTGGGCCGCGACAATATCCGCGTCAACGCCATCTCGGCCGGTCCGATGCGCACCCTGGCGGGCGCGGCGGTGGGCGATGCCCGCACCGTGTTCAAATGGAACAAGGCGCACGCCCCGCTCAAGAGAACCGTGGAACTTAACCATGTCGGCGGCGCGGCATTGTACTTGCTTAGTGACCTGGCAGGTGGTGTCACCGGCGAAATTCATTTCGTCGACTCCGGCTTCAACGTGATCGGCATGCCGCCGACCGCGGATCTGAACGGATGGACTCCGCCCGAAAATGGCCAGGAGCATCCCGATGGGCGTGCGGATTCATGACGTAATTTTGGCGACAGCGCTGACGCTGGGTGCCGCAACCCCTGTGTTCTCCGCATGGCAGAACCAGGCTTCCGATCCCGATATCGACCGGCTGGTGCAATTGCCCCAGACCCGCGCCCGCGCGCTGGCCGATGCCCAAAGTGGCGAAGGCCGCGGCGACTGGCGCGCCATCCCGCGTGTGATGCAGCCCGAAGGGCGCTCTGTTCCCGCCAATGCCATGATCGGCAACTGGCGCTGCCGCCAGATCAAGCTGGGCGGCATGAGCTCCTACATGGTCTATGACCAGTGGTTCAGCTGCCGCATCCGTCCCTACAATGGCGGGCTGGTGTTCGAGAAGCTGGACGGCAGCCAGCGCATGGGCGGCTTCCTCTATCCGGAAAAAGGCGCCTGGGTGTATCTGGGGCAATCGGCGGTGCGTGGCGAGCGCATCAACGCCTATTCGGGCCGCACGCCTTCGATTGGCGCGCCGGTGACGCCGGATGACCAGATCGGTCTTCCTACCGGCATCGGCAACAATCACCTGCGGCTGGAAATTCCGGCGGTGCAGGAATCGTTGCTCGACGTGGTGGAACTGGTTCGCTAACGCAAGCTTGTCATCCCCGGCGAGCGGCGGCTCGCGCCGCCGCGAGGGAAGGGGATCCAGGTCTCAAAAACTGCGCCGGCGTTTCCATACTGGATTCCCTTCCCCTCGCGTTGCTCCCGCAACGCTCGGCCGGGAATGACAGTTAGGATTAAGCGCGCTTTTTCGCCGCTTCCGCAAAACGCTCAAACAGATAATGGCTGTCCATCGGTCCCGGTGACGCTTCGGGATGATACTGGACGCTGAAGATATCCTTGCCATCGACCTTGATGCCGCAATTGGTGTCGTCGAACAGCGAGACATGGGTCTCGGTCACGCCCTTGGGCAGGGTATCGCGGTCCACCGTGAAGCCGTGATTCATCGACACAATCTCGACCTTGCCGGTGGTCAGATCCTTGACCGGATGATTGGCGCCGTGATGGCCCTGCGCCATCTTCTTGGTCCTGGCGCCCAGCGCCAGCCCCAGCATCTGATGGCCGAGGCAAATGCCGAACACCGGCACGCCCGAGTTGATCACGCCCTGGATGGTGGGAATGGAATAGGCGCCGGTCGCCGCCGGATCGCCCGGACCGTTGGACAGCAGTACGCCATGCGGCTTGTGTTTCAGGACATCGTCTGCGGTGGAGTTGGCCGGCACCACGGTGATGTCGGCGCCCATGCCCGCCAAGAGGCGCAGGATGTTCCGCTTGACGCCATAGTCGATCACGGTGACGCGGAAGCTGGGCCTGGCTTCCTTGGCGTAACCTTCGCCCCAGGCCCAGGGCATCTCGTCCCACTTGTAGGTCTGGGTGGAGGAGACGGTCTTGGCGAGATCAAGTCCTTCCAGGCCGGCAAAGGACTTGGCCTGTTTGATCAGCGCCTCGCGGTCCAGCGGTTGATCGCCCAGATTGACCACCACGCCATGGGGCATGCCCTTTTCGCGGATCAGGCCGGTGAGGGCGCGGGTGTCGATGCCCGCCACCGCCGGGATGTTGTGCTTCTTCAGCCAGCCATCCAGCGCCAGCAGGTTGCGGTAGTTGGACGGGTGGCTGGCGTCGGCGCGCACGATCAGCCCGCGCACGGCGGGCGTCACGGTTTCAATGTCTTCGTCATTGGTGCCGACGATGCCGATATGGGGGAAGGTGAAGGCGACGATCTGGCCGGCATAGGACGGATCGCTGAGAATTTCCTGATAGCCGGTCATGGCGGTGTTGAAGCAGACCTCGCCGATGGCGCTGCCCACCGCGCCGAATCCGGCGCCTTCGAAGAAGGTGCCGTCCGCCAACATGAGGCCGCCGCGCGAGTTCGAGCCAACAGGCGAGAACGCGTCCGCCGCGGGGGCGGCGTGGGCTTTGGGTGCGTCGGTCATGGGGGGCCTCGAATTTGCGCGAAAATAGGGAAGCGCCCCCTTCGCGTCAACTCAAACTAATCGTGCAAATTCAACAGGTTGGAATTATCCACTGATTCCAGTTAGGTTCCGCGGCCCAAGTTTGAAAGAGAATCCCATGTCCCTGCGCGCCCAGCTCAACGATGCCATGAAAGAAGCGATGAAGGCCAAGGACGCCAAGCGCCTGGCCACGGTGCGCCTGATGCTGGCCGCCCTGAAGGACCGCGACATCGCCGCCCGCAGCGAAACCAGCAAGGAACTGATCGGCGACGACGAAATCCTCACCCTGCTGGCCAAGATGATCAAGCAGCGCGAGGAATCCGCCACCGCCTTCGACAGCGGCAACCGCCCCGAACTGGCCGCCAATGAGCGCGGCGAGATCGAGGTCATCCGCTCCTTCATGCCGGCCCAGATGGATGACGCCGCGCTGAAGGATGCCGTGACCAGGACCATCGCCGAAGTGGGCGCCGCATCGGTCAAGGACATGGGCAAGGTGATGGCGGTGCTGAAAGAACGCTTCGCCGGCCAGATGGACTTTTCGAAGGCCAGCGCCGCCACCAAGGACGCCTTGTCGGGGAAATGAGCGACGTCCGGCTTGCCACCAGTGATGCCGAGATTCGCCGCTGCGCCGGGGTGATGCAGCAGTTGCGCCCCGCCATCGGCGCGGACGAATTCCTGACGCGCGCCAAACGCCAGCAGGCCGAAGAGAAATGGCGGCTGGCCTATCTGGAAGAGGGCGGCGAAGTGGTCGCGGTCTCGGGCTTTCGCATCCTGGACTGCATGGCCACCGGCAAGACGCTCTATGTGGATGACCTGGTGACAGCTGAGGACCGGCGTTCAAAAGGCCATGGCGAGAAAATGCTGGGCTGGATCGAGCAGAAAGCGCGGGAAGAAGGCTGCGCCGTGCTGCGGCTGGATTCGGGCACCCACCGGACCGGCGCGCACAAATTCTATTTCCGGATGGGCATGCCCATTGTCAGCTTCCATTTCATGAAAACGCTCTGAAACCGGCGATTTTCAGGTTCCGGCAGGGCTGATTCACAGGAATCACGGGGCTCCGGCCCCCATTTGCTGCCGCTTTGCGCCTAGACTGGCCCCATGCGCTATGGCGAAGGACTGCTGGAAGAAATCCGGCGGCGGACCGATCTGGTCGCGCTGGTGGGCCGGCGCGTCAAGCTGGTGCGCAAGGGCCGGGTGATGTGGGGCTGCTGCCCTTTCCATGCCGAGAAATCGCCCAGCTTCAAGGTCGAGAATGAACGCCGGCTCTACAAATGCTTTGGCTGCGGCAAGGGCGGCGACGCCTTCAAATGGCTGATCGAAACCGAAGGCCTGTCCTTTCCCGAGGCCGTTGAAAAACTGGCGGCGGAAGTGGGCGTGGAACTTCCCAAATGGTCGCCCGAGGACGAAGAGCGCGAGCAGAAGAAGAAGTCGCTCTATGACATCGTCGAACTGGCGGCGAAATTCTATGAAGCGCAATTGTTCGAGCCGGGCGGGCGCGAGGCGCGCGAGTATCTCAAGGGCCGCGGGCTGGACGGCGCGGCGGCGAAGCAGTTCCGCCTGGGCTATTCGCCATCCGGGAACAATGCGCTGATCGCACACCTGACGGCGCAGAACGTCACCCAGGACGACATCATCGCCGCCGGCCTGGCGCGTCCCGCCGAAGACGGCCGGCCCATGCGCGACTTCTTCTACAACCGGGTGATGTTTCCCATTGGCGACGGACGCAGCCGCATTGTCGCGTTCGGCGCGCGCGCGCTGGAAGCCGACGCCAAGCCCAAATACATCAATAGCGGCGAAACCTCGCTGTTTTCCAAGGGTTCGCAGCTTTACAATTTCGCCGGCGCCCGCGCCGCCGCCATCAAGGCCGGCACCATCATCGTCGCCGAAGGCTATATGGATGTGATCGCGCTGGTGCGCGCCGGGTTCGCACATGCCGTGGCGCCGCTGGGCACGGCGCTCACCGAAGACCAGCTGCATCTTTTGTGGCGCACCGCGCCCGAACCCATTCTGGCCTTTGACGGCGACGCCGCCGGCCTGAAAGCCGCCTACCGCGCCGCCCATCTCGCCTTGCCGCACCTGAAGGCCGGTTACAGCCTGCGTTTCGCGTTCCTGCCGGACGGCGAAGACCCCGACAGTTTCATCGCCCACAATGGCGCTGGCGCCATGTCGGTCCAGCTGGAGACCGCGCTGCCGCTGTCCCAGCTTTTGTGGCGCACCGAAACTGAAGGCAAGGATCTCTCCACCCCGGAGCGCCGCGCCGGGCTGGAGCACAGTCTGAAAGAGATCGTGGACCGGATCACCGACTCCAAGGTCGCCGATTACTACCGCCGCGGCTTCGACCAGCTGGTGTTCGAGAATTTCAAAAGGCGTGCGCCCGCGCCCTCCCGGGGCCCGTCCCGCCCCGTCCAGCGTCCGGGGGCCAAGTTCCGGGGCGACTTCAAGCCGCCCCGCCCCCTGCCCGGTTCCCCGGAAGCGGTATCCTCCAGCGTCCAGACCAGCGCCCTGGTCCGGGGCGGCCAGGCGGGGGTCCGGGCCGCCAAGGAGATGGAACTTGGCCGACTTCTGGTTGAATCCCCGGAAATCGCGCTCGCGGAAGCTGAATCCCTTGCGGTTCTGGACCTTCAGGACCCTTCGCTTGACAGGCTGCGCCACGAACTTCTAAACCTCGCCGCCTCCGGCTCCAGCCTTGAAAAAGCTGGGGTTCAGACCCATTTCACGCGTAAGGGAATGGCCGAACTGCTCGCGCGTTTTGCGGGCCATCCGGTCGACGATCCCCATGCCAGTTTCCAGCGCGCCGTCTCGGATTTGCGCGAGCTGGCGGGACAACCGACCGATGCGCGGCGCCTGCTGGAGCGTCGCAAGGCGCTTTCAGACCGGCCGAACGATGGGCGGGGCAACATTTAGGATAGTTCAAGCGTGACGAAAGCCTCCTCCAAGAAACCGGCAAAGCCTCTGAAGAAGCCGGCCGCGAAAGCCGCCGCCTCCAAGGCCTCGCCCGCGAAGAAATCCGCCAAGCCCGTGAAGGCCGCCGTCAAGCCGGCCAAACCCGCCAAGCCCGATCCCAAATCCAAGATTGCCGCCAAGCTCGCGCCCAAGAAGCCCGAGAAGGCCGAGAAGCTGACCAAGGCGCAACTCGCCGCCAAGGCCAAGGAAGAGGCCAAGCTGCTGAAGGCCAAGGGCAAGGTCGATCCCAAGGCGGCCCAGGCCGCCATGGTGACGGCGCCCAAGTCCAGCAACAAGATCGCG
>Ga0209500_10003750_pt1 | contig 10239 bp, 11 predicted proteins | sample S_140212_EF_Meta_FD_187323 | JGI IMG/M metagenome (GOLD analysis project Ga0209500, IMG submission 187323) | Freshwater microbial communities from Lake Simoncouche, Canada to study carbon cycling - S_140212_EF_MetaG (SPAdes) (version 2) | ecosystem: Environmental > Aquatic > Freshwater > Lake ...
AAGAAAAAATACCTTTTTCAAGTCGGCCGATAACGGTCCTGTCTTAATTTGAACACAATCTCCGGTAACCTATTGATTTTATTGCCTTTTAATTTCGCTCCTAAAGCTTGGAAAACACAACAAAAGGTGTTATATTATATATATGGTTAAAGTTAATAAAGTAAATATAGAATCAAAGTCACAGTTAGCAAAATTGTTTGCTACAGAAAATTTATCAGTAGAACATAACAACGTAAAAACGGCCTCTTTTGATTTAGAGAATAGAATCGTTACATTACCAATATTTAAAAAACCATCAGGTGACGTTTATGATATGTTAACAGCTCACGAATGTTCACACGCATTACATACACCTATGAAAGCTTGGTCTAAATTAGAAGATCCAAAATATAGAGCTTACGTTAACGTTATTGAAGATACTAGAATTGACAAATTAATTCAAAAAAAATATCCAGGTATTGTAAGAAATTATGTCAACGCTTTTGAAATTCTAACTAAAGATAATTTCTTTGGTTTAAAAGATAAAAATATAAACACAGACTTAATGTTAATTGATAAAATTAATATGTATTACAAGTCATCTAAAAAATTACAATTTAAATTTACTAAAGAAGAACAATCGTGGGTAACTAAAATTGACAATATCAAAACATTTACAGATGTATTAAAAATTGCTAAACAGTTATACGGTTACCAAGAAAAACAATTAGAACAATTATCTAAGTTACCAGATTTTGATAATCACCCATTAGCTAAGAATTATAAACTAGATAAAAATGGTAAAAAAATTCAAGTACAAAATTCAGAAAAAGACAATGGTAATAACTTTGAATCTTCATTACCTGAACCTAAAGATAGTGAAAACAAAGATTCAAAAGAATCAAATGTTGGTAACCCTTATGGTGCTGGCGGCGATAATGTTAGCGTTGATACTGCTTTAGATTGTATCACTGATAAGTCTTTTGAACAATCAGTAGATAAGTTATTAGATAAAACTAAAAATTATAGATATGCTACTTTACCTGAACCTAATTTAAAAAATGCTTTAGTATCTTATGATGAGTTTTTAAAAGATATGAGAGATAACAATACTAATCATTTTAAAAAACCTATTAACGATAGTACGTCTAATAACGAACAATATATAAAATACTGGAATTGGATTAAACAAGACTTTTTAAAATTTAAAAAAGATAGTTCAAAAACAGTAATGTATTTGGTTAAAGAATTCGAAATGAAAAAAGCAGCGACTGCTTATAAGAGAGCCACTACTGATAAAACAGGTGTAATTGATTCTCTTAAATTAAAAAACTATAAATTCAGTGATGATATTTTCAAAAGATTGACAGTATTACCTGATAGTAAAAATCACGGTATGATTATGTTATTAGATTGGTCAGGTTCAATGTGTGACATTATGAATAAAACTGTACACCAATTATGTAATCTGGTTTGGTTTTGTCAAAAAATTAATATACCTTTTGAAGTATATTTGTTTAAAGATGTTCAAAACAAAAAAGAAGATACAAAAGAATATTTTAAATTTAAAAATGGTAATATGTTTGCTGAAAAATCTCAACTAGTAAATGTTGCCAGCCACAGAATGAAAAAAACAATATTACACGAATCATTATTACACCTTTATTCAATGGCCAATTATTTCAATAGAAATTACTCTTATTCTTATGATAATATTGCTGAAAAAGGATACGCTATTCCAGTAGATCAAAATTACCATTTAACATCAACACCATTAAATGAAGCAATTATAATGTGTAATAAATTAATACCTTTATTTCAAGCAAAATACAAAGTAGAAAAACTATCATTTATTACTCTCACTGATGGTGAATCAAATAGTGAGATTTCTTCTTATACTTTTGACAATTCTAAAGCTTATAATAAATCTACTGGTGGTAGATATGATGCTCAGACAATTATTAAAGATGGTAAAAAAACATATACTACAATAGCTGGTTACGATAGACATTATAATAATGGCAGAACGGCATTTACGGCTTCATTACTAAAAATACTACAATCAAAATACAATGTTACTACAATTGGTTTTTACTTAACTAAAAGAGTTAACAAAAATTCTTTTGGTCAATTTGTAGATGAATATATTTCAAAAAATGGTAAATTGGAATACAATTCAAATTTTGAAAAAACTAGAAAACAATTTTTAAAAGACAAAGTATTAGAAGTACCTAAAGAAGGTTACAACTCTTACTATGTTGTTAATGCTAAAGATATGAATATTGAAAACGCCGATTTAAGTACTCTTAATAGTGGTAATACTACTAGTGAAATTAAAAAGATTTTCACTAAATCTATGAAAAATAGACTGTATTCCAGAGTGTTATTAAACAAATTTATTGAACAAATCGTTTAAGCTTATGAATTTAAAAGGTTTTTTCTTTAAAAAAAGACATAATGTTGACACAATGTTATGTTATATTATATGTATAAACAATAAAAAAAGGACTATTATATTATGCTAAACAATAAACAACGTGAATATGTTAAGTACGCTTATGGCCTATTTAATAAAGATGTATTGACCAAAAAAGAGTTAATACAAGCCAACAAAAAATTTGGTTGTAAATATGCTCCACAATGGTTAATTAAAGATAAACAATATAAAGTTGACAAGGCGACCTTTAGATTACCTTTAGATGGTGATATTAAAAAAACTGCTGTTGTTAAATCAACTAATGATAATGTTGAAATTAAAAAAGAAGCCGCTTATATAGTTTCTTCTCTTACAGGCGACATTGTTCCTAAAAAAGATGTTACATTTGTACCATTCGGTAATTATCCTGATATTAAATCTATTATCAAATCTGGTAAATTTTATCCAGTGTTTGTTACAGGTTTATCTGGTAACGGTAAAACAATGTCTATATTACAAGCTTGTGCCGAAGCCAAAAAAGAATGTATTAGAGTTAACGTGACAATTGAAACCGACGAAGATGACTTACTAGGTGGTTATAGATTAAAAGATGGCCAAACTGTATGGCAAAACGGTCCAGTTATTGAAGCAATGGAAAGAGGAGCTCTTCTTTTATTAGATGAGATTGACTTAGCTTCAAATAAGATTATGTGTTTACAACCTATCTTAGAAGGCTCTGGTGTATTTGTTAAAAAGATTAACAAATTTGTAAAACCAAAAGATGGCTTTAACGTAGTGGCGACTGCCAATACTAAAGGTCAAGGTTCAGAAGATGGTAAGTTTATCGGTACCAATATTCTTAACGAAGCTTTCCTTGAAAGATTTCCAGTTACATTTGAACAAAGGTATCCTAATACTAAAACAGAAGAAAAAATATTAAACAATGTTTTAGAATCAACAGGTAAAAAAGATACCAACTATGTAAATAAACTTGTTACGTGGGCTGATGTCATCAGAAAAACCTATTTTGAAGGTGGTGTTGATGAGATTATTTCCACAAGAAGATTAGTACATATAGTACAAGCGTACTCAATCTTTAGTAACAAAGTAAAAGCAATTGAATTGTGTACAAATAGATTTGATGAAGATACTAAAACTTCATTTGTAGATTTATACACTAAAGTTGATGCCGGTGCTACTGCTGACCAGATCATAGAATCTCAAAGACAGTCAGAAGTTGCTGCTCAATCTCAAACGGATTCCAATGATGGTGAGGAGGAACAAGTAGCTATATAATTAGTTACTTTTCCAAAATCCATTATAATAGTCCTGAGGTGGCCAATAATGGTCACCTCTTTTACTTTATAAGGAGGTATATTTAATTGGGACTCAAAGTAGAAGTTAAGAATAACAATGTCGAAAAGGCAATGCGTATTCTTAAAAAGAAAATGCTTAAAGATGGCGTTTTAAGGCTGTATAAAATGAAACAGACTTATGAAAAACCATCTGAAAAAAGAGTTAGAAAAGCAAAAGAAATGAGAGCTAACTTTAATAAAAAGCAAAAGATGTTAAGAGACTTACGAGGTTACTAATTTTAACACTATACTTGAAACTGTATATATATTATAGATTAGGCAATTCATAAGACCTGATCGGTGTTAAAAAGATTGATCCTTCTTAAAGGATCAGCAAATCGGTGTTTGGTAGTTTACTCCGTGATAAACAAACTACCACTTGACAAAACATAGTCGAATGACTATATAAATAATATTGAAAGTGCCAATAGTGGGCTTTCAATTTAACTTGCTTAACAAAAGGAGATAAAATGACAAATAGATCATTAAGCATATTCAATCAACTAAGACCATTATCAGTAGGATTTGATGATATATTCAATCACTTCGAATCTATATTTGATGGAAACTTACCAACCGTTACTTACCCACCATATAACATTGTAAAGGTTGGCAGTAATCAATATAACATAGAAGTAGCATTAGCTGGCTTTAATAAAAAAGACATTAATGTGACTATGGAAAATGGTATATTAACTATCGAATCTGTTAAAGATAAACAGGAACAAGAAGTAAAGGACAACGAAGGAGTATTGTTTAGAGGCATTTCTAAAAGATATTTCAAAAGAGACTTTACTGTTGCTGATGATGTTGAGGTTAAAGGCGCTGAATTAAAAGACGGCCTTTTAACTATTTCATTAGAAAAGATAGTACCAGAATCTAAAAAAGCAAAGACTATTAATATTAAATAGTTTTTTACTAAAGAGGCCAAAGGATTGACTTTTGGCCTCTTTTGTTATATAATAAATTATGTTTGCTTATATTGGTGGTAAAAAATTTCAAGGTAAATGGATATCAAGTTATTTTCCTAAACACGATACTTACGTAGAACCATTTGGTGGTGCCTTTTGGGTGTATTTTATGGGCAACATTAATGCCAATAAAAATGTATATAATGACTATAATAGATATATCAGTAATATATTTTATTGTGTTAAAAACCATAGAGAAGAATTTTACAAAATTTTAAAATCATATAAACCACAATCAAAAGAACTGTTTGACAAATTTCATAAAGAATTAATACCATTAACTTATAAATTAAAATTAGGCGATATAGAAATAGCTGCCAAATATATTTACTTAGAAACTCAAACGTTTAGTGGCTCAACCTTAGAAAAATCAACCTTTATGGATTTGAAAGGTAAGTATAAATCTAAGTATGAACAATTTTTTGAAAAACTTATAAATCAAAAATACATAATAAAATTTAATAATATTACAAATGTGGAAAATTTATCTTATGAAAAATGTATAGAAAAGTATGATAGTAAAAAAACTTTGTTTTATTGTGATCCTCCTTATTTCAAAATGGAAGACTATTATGTTAAAGAATTTGGAAGAGACGAACATTTAAAATTAGCAAACTTATTAAAATCTATTAAAGGTAAATTTGTGTTATCTTATTATGACTTTCCAGAATTATCAAAATGGTTTCCTAAATCAAAATTCAATTGGAAACAAAAGGAATTTAACAAGTCTAATAGTACAAAGAAATCAAAGGCTTCTAAAGGTAACGAAATACTTATCCTAAACTATTGACATTTTTAATAGTTTATGTTAGGTTAGGAATTGCGGACATAGTATAAAAGTAATATTCTAGCTCCCAAGCTAGAGAAATTGGGGCAGTACCAGTTGTCCGCTCCAAAACAGATTGACATTTAAATAAAAGTGTGATACATTAATATTATGAAATACAATGAAGATAAAATCTTAAACGAAATCTCTAACTATATTAAAGGCACTTATGGCCAACATTATTCAACAGGCAAAGATGGCTTTCAAGTACAAGATTTGTTTAAGACTTTAAACATTGGAAAAGATTTTTGCCACGCCAACGCAATTAAGTATTTGTGTAGGTATGGTAAGAAAAACGGATATAACCGAGCTGACTTGCTTAAAGCAGTACACTATGTTATATTATTATTAAACTATGATAAGGAGAACGTGAAATGAACCTAAGTACGGACACACTGGCCATTTTAAAGAATTTTAGTGAGATCAATAACAATATTCTTTTTAAACCAGGCAGTAAGTTAAATACAATATCTGCTATGAAAAATATATTAGCAGAAGCAACGATCACAGAAAAATTTGATACAGAATTTGGTATCTATGATCTATCAGAATTTTTAAGAGCAGTAGAACTATTTGATAAACCTGCTGTTAAAGTAAATGGTGCAAACTATGCTTTAATTTCTGATGAAAAATCTAAACAAGTAATTAAATATTTCTTTGCTGATAAATCAGTATTAGTATCACCTCAAAAAGGTATTAATATGCCAGATAAAACAGTGGCGTTTACATTAAAGAAAGATGATTTTGCTAAGATACAAAAAGCAGCTACAACATTAAATTTACCAGACATTGCTATTAAAGGCGATGGTAAAAAAATATCTTTTGTAGCAACAGATAAAAAGAACAAATCTTCAAACGATTATTCTTTAAACGTAGGTGAAACTGATAAAGAGTTTACAGCTTACTTTAAAGCAGATAACTTTAAGATTATTTCTGATGATTATGACGTTGCAATTTCTAAAGCAAAGATTAGTCACTTTATAAACAGAAGTAAACCAGTACAGTATTGGATAGCATTAGAGCCAGATTCGGAGTTCTAATATGAAATTCTCCAGAACGGAATGGCATCAAGTCGCTTCTGAATTTCAATGTGATCTTCCTGATGAAGAAGTCATAAAGCAATTCGGTTCAGTACAACGCCTAAAAGAAATCATATCACACCAAGAGCAACAATGGGGTAGTGAGATAGAACCTATGGGCGAACCTCCAACAGAAGAAGAAAACGAGTTGTTAGACGAGGCTTGTGCTAATTATTCTGAAAGAGTTGATGATTGGTGGACAGACCGTAAAGGTGGTTACGAAGTTACTTATAGTTATGAAAAATAAATTGAGGATTATATTATGTCAGACTTTTTGTGGGTTGAAAAATACCGACCAAGAAAGATACAAGATTGTATCTTATCAGAAGATTTAAAAAATACTTTCTTAGAGTTCGTTAAGAAAAAAGAAATACCTAATCTATTATTATCAGGTACAGCCGGCACAGGTAAGACCACTGTTGCTCGTGCTTTATGTGAAGAAATAGGTGTAGATTACATTATCATAAACGGTTCAGATGAAGGCCGTCAGATTGATACATTAAGAAACAAAATTAAAAACTTTGCTTCTACCATTTCACTTACCAAAGAAGCGAATCATAAAGTTGTAATTATAGATGAGGCCGATTATATGAACGCCGAATCAGTACAACCAGCACTAAGAAACTTTATAGAAACGTTTTTTAATAACTGTAGATTTATCTTTACTTGTAATTACAAGAACAAAATCATACCTGCTTTACACAGTCGTTGTACTGTAATTGATTTTAGAATTGTCAATGGCCAAAAAGTTAAAACGGCCACACAATTAATGGATAGATTATCTATTATATTAAAAGATGAAGGTGTTGAATTTGATAAAAAAGTATTGGCAGAAGTAATACAGAAATACTATCCAGATTTTAGAAGAACCATAAATGAATTACAAAGATATTCAGTACGTGGTAAAATTGATAGTGGTATTCTTTTTAGTTTATCAGAAGAAAATAATAAAGACCTTATTGTTAAGTTGAAAGATAAAGACTTTAATGGTATGAGAAAATGGGTTATACAAAACCTAGATAAAGAACCTAGTGCTTTGTTTACAAGTATCTATGACAATCTTTATGAACATTTAGAACCTAAATCAATTCCTCAAGCAGTATTAATTATTGCTGGTTATCAATACAAGGCGGCCTTTGTTGCCGACCAAGAAATTAATATGGTTGCTTGTTTAACAGAAATAATGGCAGGTTGTAAATTTAAATGAAACAAGCGGGCATAGTTCAGTGGTAGAATAATAGTTTACCAAACTATAGGTCGTGGGTTCGAGTCCCACTGCCCGCTCCAAAATTATATGTACGAATTAAAAGATTATTTAAAAGCAATTAACGAAACAAAAGAACCATTACTTGATAGTGATGATTCTACGTGGGAAAAGAAGTTTCCACCTTATGTTATAAATCGTTGTCTTTCTATGTTTTGGGACACTTTAATGCCGGCCAACGAAATGAATGGTTTACACTTTCTATCTAAGAAGTTACAATTTCACTTTTTGATAAATAGTATCAGAAAAAAGAAGCGATTTGGCGGTAAGTGGTTATCACAAACCAAGTTGAAAGATTTAGAGTATGTGAAGGAATACTATGGTTATAGCAATGAAAAGGCGAGAGAGGCCTTAACTTTATTGACCAAAGAACAACTTGAACATATTAAGAAAAAATTAGATAAAGGTGGGAGAAATTAATGGCAGATAGTATTAAGTGGTCTATAGAGGATATGTTAGAGGTAACAATCAAACAGCCTGATGACTTTCTAAAAGTAAGAGAAACACTTACAAGAATAGGTGTAGCATCCAGAAAAGATAAGACATTATTTCAGTCTTGTCATATACTTCATAAACAAGGTAAATATTACATAGTACACTTTAAAGAGTTATTTGCTCTTGATGGTAAACTGGCCACACTATCAGAAAACGATATTCAAAGAAGAAATACAATTTCTATTCTTTTACAAGATTGGGCTTTAATTGATATAGTTAAAAAAGAAGCCGCTGAAAACAAAGCACCTTTAAGTCAAATTAAAGTGTTACCATTTAAAGAAAAAAAAGAATGGACGTTATCAGCAAAATATAACATTGGTAAAAAAATTACAAAAGATGATGAAACAAATGGTGAATAAATGCAAGTATCAAAGTTTAAAGAGTTTATAAACGAAGCTAAAAAACCAAAAGAAAATAATATAACAGTTGTTGTTATAACTAAAGCTTCGCCTAAAGTACGACAGCAAAAAACTGGTATAAAAAAAACTAAAAAAGAAATCACAGTAAGTTTTTTACAGAAGTCTTGTGAAAAAAGAAAAATACCTTTTTTTGTTATCAATACTAAACACTCAATCATTACAGACAAAGACGAAGAAAAAAATTCATTAACCATTTATAATTATGATGGTGAAGATGGCGAACATACATTTATAGGTAAAGATACTGTTGTTATTACACGTGCTGGAGCCATTGAAGATGAAGCAGGTCTTTCTTTAATATCAGCATTTCAAAACTCTGGTGCCTTTATGTTAAACACAAGGTCATCAATGTTAACTTGTGATAATAAACTAACGTCTGCTCTATTGTTTGAAAAATTTAATATACCCACACCAAAGACCGCTTTTATATCTAATGAAAAGAACATAGATAGTGCAATTAAAATTATAGGTAATAAATTTCCAATGATTGTAAAGACATTAACAGGTACACAAGGTATTGGTGTAGTTAAAGTAGATAGTTATGATTCTTTAATATCAGTTGTACAAGCTCTATTTAAACACGATGCTGAATTATTAATACAAGAATATATGCCTACAGATTCAGATGTAAGAACTTTTGTTGTAGATAATAAAATATTTGCTTGTACTAGACGTGTTAAAAAATCTGGAGAATTTAGATCAAACGTTCATAGAGGTGCTGTAGCAGAACCATATAAATTATCTGATGAAGAAATAGAAATTGTTTTAAGAACAGCTAGAGCTTCAAAAGCATATCTTGTAGGTGTTGACCACATTATATTCAAAGATAAAATTTATGTATTAGAAGTAAATGGTTCACCAGGTACGGGTGCCGACTATGAAGGATATCATTACGAAGATTACGCCGATACACCTAACACAACAGGCCCAATTAGAGGCAAACAATTAGTTGATAACGTTATTGATTATGTAAGTGATAGGGACAATTGGGACCGTCAATCAATCATAGAAATTGGTTACGTTGAAACAATAGAATTAAAAAGTGTAGGTTTAGTTAGAGCTAAATTAGACACAGGTAATGGTGCTGAAGTCAGTGCTCTACACGCTGAAGAAATAGAAATTAAAGATGGCAAAGTAAGTTGGAAATATGATGGTAAAAAACATACAAGTAAACTTATTCGTAAGGTAAAAATATTTAGAGCCAATCACGAAGATGTTGATGGTGAAGAAAGGCCAGTTGTTAAATTAGATTTAACATTTAATGGATTTGTTTATAAAGATGTAGAATTTGGTCTTGATGAAAGAATCAGATCACGTAATGACGTGTTGTTAAATAGAGATATGATAAGAAAATTTAACGCTTCAGTAAATCCAAATCGCCAGTTTGTATTAAGTAGAAGAATTAAACCTATTGATAAAAAGTAATTTTTTAATT
>Ga0209500_10003752_pt1 | contig 10236 bp, 14 predicted proteins | sample S_140212_EF_Meta_FD_187323 | JGI IMG/M metagenome (GOLD analysis project Ga0209500, IMG submission 187323) | Freshwater microbial communities from Lake Simoncouche, Canada to study carbon cycling - S_140212_EF_MetaG (SPAdes) (version 2) | ecosystem: Environmental > Aquatic > Freshwater > Lake ...
ATATACTACATTAGCAGTTTGATCGCTTGTGGCTGTAGCAGTTCCTATTGTTGGAGCATTTGGAGGACCATTATTAGTAGTAATACTATTACTTGCCGAGCTCGGTGAGCTAGTACCAGCACTATTGGTTGCAGTTACGGTAAAGGTGTAAGCTGTAGCCGATGTTAATCCAGTGACACTAATAACACCACCGACTGCTTGATTTACTGTACCGGTAATACCACCGGGACTACTTGTTGCTGTATAACTTGTTATAGATGTGCCTCCAGCATTTAATGGAGCAGAAAATTCTACATATGCACCAGTACTTCCGTTTGTATAAGCAATGATTGAAGTCGGCGATCCTGGTGCAATTGGTTGAATAGCTGATGTATTATTAGAATTTGCAGATGATGCTCCGTATGGATTAGTTCCAGTCACTACGCATCTTATTACATTAAACACATCAAATGATGTTAAAATATATGTATTACTTGTGGCAAGAGATATATTAACTCCGTTACGTTGCCACTGATATGAATACTCCGGTGTAGGAGTACCCGTCCAAGTACCGGTACTACATGATAGTACTGATTCATAACTTTGTGTACCACTAATTGCAGGTGCTACTGTATTAACTGGTACTGTATAAGTTGTAATGCTATTACTTGCACTACTTGGACTACCTGTTCCTACACTATTTGTAGCAGTAACTGTAAAGGTATAGCTAGTACCTGTAGTTAATCCATTTACAATAATAGTACCAGATCCTGCTTGAGTTAATGTACCAGTAATACCACCCGGAGTACTTGTTGCGGTGTAACTTTGTATGATTGAACCACCATTACTTGTTGGTGCAGTAAATGCCACAGTTGCAGTAGTTAAACTTGTAGGTGTTGCAGTTCCTATTATAGGAGCATCTGGTACAATTGGAGCCACAGTAGAAGTAGAGTTAGAAATTTCAGACGAATTTCCGTAAATATTAGTTCCGGTTACGACACATCTAATTGTATTTTCAGCATCTGATGCTACTAATGTATATGTACTAGAGGTAGCACCTCCTATATTAGACGCACTACGTTGCCATTGATATGTATATGTTATTGGAGATGAACCAAGCCAAGTACCATTAGTAGTTGATAAAATTTGACCTACGGTAGCTGTCCCACTTACAACAGGTGCTACAGTATTAAACGGAGCACTATATGCAGTAATACTATTACTTGATGCACTTGGTGAGCCAGTACCTATAATATTAGTAGCAGTTACTCTAAATGTGTAACTAGTGTCTATTGTCAATCCAGTTACTGTAATATTACCACTACCTGATTGAGTTACTGTACCAGTGAGTCCACCCGGACTACTTGTCGCTGTATAGCTTAATATAGTAGAGCCACCATTATTAACAGGTGCGGTAAAATCTACTGTAGCTGATGTAGTTATAGCCGTAGCATTAACCCCTGTAGGAGCTCCAGGTGCAATTGGAGATATATTAGAAGTAGCATTAGAATTCGCTAAATTTGATCCAGCTGAATTAGTTCCGGTCACTACACATCTAATTGGATTTTCAGCATCAGCATCTACTAAAATATATGTACTAGCTGTTGCACTAGATATATTAACTCCGTTACGTTGCCATTGATATGTAAATACTATAGTCGGTGTGCCCGTCCAAGTACCATTTGTTGTTGACAGTGTTTGTCCAACTGTTGTTGTTCCAGTAACTACCGGAGCAACTGTATTAAGTGGTCCAGCACCCGGAGTAGCAATAATATTGCTTGGTAAACTAGGGGAACTGATACCAATACTATTTGTTGCAGTTACTCTAAAGGTATAACTAGTAGCTGGTGTTAATCCATCAACAGTAATAGTACCAGATCCTGCTTGGTTCAACGTTCCAGTAATACCACCCGGACTACTGGTTGCTATATATTTTAATATAGTAGAACCTCCATTGTCAGATGGAGCGGTATATGATACATTAGCTGATGTTGGGATGTTGGAGAATGCTGTACCTATTATAGGATTATTCGGTATGGTTGTGCCGATAGCAGGTGTTATAATAACACTACCAGCTATATTGATACCGGGCCCGATAGATAAAGACATGAAATTACCTTTTATGTAAGTTTAATAGTATTTATGACAATAAAAAAGGCTCCGTAGAGCCTAATTTGATTATAATGCCGTTATGTTGTTTTATTCTCATTAGCGGCTGATTCAATAGTCTGTACTTCATTTGTCTGTATACTATTATCTGAAGGTGATTGATTGGTTAACTCTAACATAATATCTTTTTGTTCTAACAATACAGTACCTTGTGGAACAAGCCCAATTTGCATTAATGCATTTAATGTTTGAGGATTACTCATAGCATTTAATAGTTTAGCTGGACTAGGTCTACCCAAAGCAATGATTTCTGATTGTATCTCACGACCAACTGTTACTGTAAACTCATAATTAGCATTAGCTTCAAACATTTCGTCATCAGTATATGGTGTCCCATCTTCATGTTTCAAGCGTGTTGGTTCAACTTCAGCATACAGTTCAGCCATATATTTTTCTAGTATTTTAATCTCTTTACGATTAAGTTCAAAAGCATGTCTTTGGTCCTCTAAATGTGATTCTAATTCAAGGATTTCTGCTTGTAAATTAAGTAATATGTGAGGTAGTGCAGGTACTGTTTTTAAGTGTTTCATTTCTTCAAGTTTAGCTTGATATTTTAATTCGGCACATTCTTCTAGTACTGCGGCACGTGTTCTGCCGACATAGAAGCCTTGAAGTGTTTTGATTTTTTCCCAGGGTGTTGAACCGATAACTTGGTAACGGTAGTTGAATTCTGAATTTAGATTTGATGCCATTTGTTCTCTCTATAGGTTGTGTATAGAGATATTTATAAGCTAGAGAGTCTGTTTAAAAATTTTTAGAGTTTATTTGTTATTTTTAACAAACCAATAATGTTTTTGTAACTCTCTAATTACTTCACTTTCTGGTTGTTTAAAGTATCTTGTTGCCAACTCTACAAAGTCTAACCAACGATGACCATAATTATCATTACCTTGGCACCATTGTTGGTACATTTGCTGTAATTCTCTACTCGTCATTTCTTCTTTTTTTCTTGTTCTGATAACTTAGCTTTTACACCAGTTACCTCAAGTTTAGTCTCTTTTAGTATCTTTTCTGCTATAGGGCTTGAATAGTGAGGATACAATTTTGGGGGTGTTTTTGTTCTGGGTTTATGTTTGAACCAACTCATTGGTATGCTCCTTTTGATTGGGTATAAATATATATTTAATTGATTAAGTTCAATCAAATAGCATCATTCATAACTAAAGGAAATAAATGAAAAAAATCTTATTAGCATTATTATTAGCTTTAGCTAGTCAATATGTTGTTGCCCAAGACGCACCAACAACATTATTAAGCTCTGGAACTATAAGTCCTTATAAGGCTCAACGTAATGGACTATTCATGGCCGCTGATTTTCTTGCGGCAGTTCCTGCAAATACAACATTTAAACTAAGCACACAGCCCTGGATGGATACGTCAAACAACACCGTTGTTATTTCAAAGATGCCATATGTGAGTGGCACCAAATATGCCAAAGATTACGCAAAAGAAGGCAGTGTGTTTACTGTAACCGAAGATAACAAGTATCGTTATTTTGTAGGTAATGGATTACCAAATACTGCAATGGGCGACTTTCCTGTTCAACCCGGTACCCCTGCCTACAAATATTATCAGGCTGCGCCAGGAGGACATGATTTTAGAACAGGTATTCCTGGTTCAGATTATTCAAGTGCCGCGGCGATTGGGATTAGTCCTTATGAGTTAAATATTCAAATACCTAAACATCCCAAGATAAGTGCTAAGCCAAATCCAATTGCCGCATTGCCAATTGGTGTCACACTCACAGGCACAGTGTGGCATGCCGAGATTGCAAACGCCAGTAGTACAGCATGGTATCCGCCAGCGTCAATACTACCGATTGACCAATGCTGGGGGCATCCTTATGCTCAACAATATCACTTGCATGGTTATTCATGGAAGTGTTTCCCTAATCAAGGTACAGAAGGACATTCACCATTGTTTGGTTATGCATTAGATGGATTTGGTATCTACGGTCCCAGAGGTGATGATGGCAAAATGGTAACTAACGACCAATTAGATGAATGTCATGGACATACTCACCCAGTAATGTGGGATGGTAAACTTCAAAATATCTATCACTATCACTTGAACCGTGAATTTCCATACGCTGTTGGTTGTTTTAGAGGTACAGTTAACTATGACCAAGCATTAGGATCAGCCGATTTGAGAGCGCACAACAAACCTCACGGGACACCAAGTAAAGCACATGACCATAAGAGTCATGGACCAAAAGGTATTATTGCAATACCAATTGGAGCCTTTCAATAATTAATAACAAAGGAAAATAAAATGACAGAAGTAAAACCACTATCACGTAGTGAACGTGAAGCACAAATTAAAGATAGAGCAGGATGGGTAATTACTGTTATTGCTTTACTACTAGCAATAACAACTTATGTAGCTAATGGATTCAGTAGTAAAATACTAACTAATACTATCAAAGCAAATGATACTTGGAACTTCTATCAAGCTAAGAGTATCAAACAAAGTATTGCTGAAGGTCAATTAGAAGATGCCAAAGATCCAAAACGCAGAGAACAACTAGAAGCTAAGATTGCCCGTTATGAAAGTGATCCAGCTAAAGGTGAGGGTAAGAAAGAATTAATGGCTAAAGCATTACAAATTGAAGCTGAACGTGATGATGCCAAAAAACATACCCCATGGTTAACTTTTGCCGGAATGGCATTTCAGTTAGCCATTGTGTTACTTTCAGCTAGTATTTTAGCTGTAGATAAACGTATGTTTTGGGGTAGTATTGGCGTTAGTGTTTTTGGTTCATTACTATTAGCCCAAGGCATTTGGCTTATTCTACCATTTGTGATATAATAACTAAATGAAACTTAAGGAATTAATGGAAGATACTAACAAAAAAATGCCACATCTATACTTAGATATGGATGGGGTTCAAGCCGACTTCTTTGGAGCTTGGGCCGCAAAGCACAATGTTGGTAATTATAAAGAGATTCCTGATACTGAAACATCAATCAATGAATTAGCCTCAAGTAGCCCCGAAGAAGTATATAAGTTTTTTAGAGAACTAAAACCTCTTCAAGGTGGAGGCAAAGTTGTACGGTGGTTAAATCAACATAACATTCCATACACAGTATTAAGTGCTCCATTACGTGGCCCATATGCTAGTGCTAGTGTAAAAGCTAAAAAAGATTGGTTAGATGAACACAATCCAAATGCTACTCAAAATGCTATCTTTACGCAACATAAACACAAATACGCATTAAAAGGTAGTGAGCCGAATGTGTTAGTAGATGATTACGGTAAATATTTAAATCTTTGGAGTAACGCAGGTGGTATTGCTGTGAAACATGAAGATGAGAATACTGACCACACTATTAAGTCATTAGAAAAGATTTATGCCCCTTATCTAACTAGATAAGTATTAATATGAAAAAACCCGGCAAAGACTTAGTTCGTTATGAAGTATTAACACATGAAGATCCAGACACGGGTGATTTAATGTTGCCTATACCACAGAAGTTATTAGATGAATTGGGTTGGCGTGAGGGTGATGAGATAGAATTTGCTATAGATGAAAAGGGCAAGTACATCTTAAAACGAGCAAATAAATGAGTTACCCAAATTACAATAACACTATGATAGGTGATTCATTCAATACCGATATCGGCGGTACAGTTACCATAGGCACAGTTACTATACCCAATAATACTTCAAACGGGATATATTGGGGTTTAAATGGTACATCAAACACTATTATAGCAGATCCTAGCCTTAAAGGCAATTCACTTAGTGTTAAAGGTGATGCTAATTTTGAAGGTGAAGTAACTATTAAGGGTAAAAACTTATCTGATATGTTAGATAAGATTGAAGAACGATTGGCTATTCTTCACCCAAATCCTGAACTGGAAGATAGATGGGATGAGTTAAAAGAATTGGGCAAACGCTATAAAAAACTAGAGCAAGAACTACTAGAAAAAGAACGTGTTTGGGCAATCTTAAAAAAGTAAAATTTGACAAATAATCCATACTTTGCTATAATAGAAACTGTTTAATAACTATGACCCACACATCATGACCATGCATTTAGAAGGGCCCTGGCTTAGTACCGGTGGTAAACGTAAAGGCAAGATTAAGTTTCGCAATAGCGCAGAGGCACAAAAAGCCCGTCAGCTTGATGCCGACTGGAAAGAACTACAGAAAAAATGGGAAGTTGATGCTGATGATAAAAAGCGAAAACGGGCACTAGCGGCTGAGCCATTACAATATACATTATCGGCGCCGGCCGGGCGTGAGACAAAACGTATTGCTAGTTTAGATACTGGTCATTCAGGAGCTGTTCGCACAAAAGATATTCCACAGTATACAGGTACTAATATTGTTGGGATTTCTACATTACATAAAAGTAATGCGGTTCCAGTTTTTAGTAGGGAAGAAGCGATTGATATATCAAAAATGAGAAGGTAGAATGGCAAAAGAAGAAGGTTTACGAATGGATGGTACGGTAACTGATGTGTTACCTAATGCCATGTTCCGTGTCACAGTAAATGGCACAAATGTAATAGGTTATATCTCTGGTAAGATGCGCCAGCATGATATTAAAGTTCTACTCGGGGATACAGTAGAATTAGAATTTAGTCCATACGACTTATCTAAAGGACGAATTGTAAGGCGTCGTTAATGCTATCATTAAATAATGATTTTATAGGTCATCATCCTACAGCGCATAACGTATTGTTTTCTAGTACTGACTCTGAAGAATTATACCATAAAAATTTAAAAATACAACCGGCAAATTGGCATTACAGAACTCATAAAATTACATATGAACGTAATAGTAATGGTCACCGATGTAGGGAAATAAAAGATATTGATTTAAATAATTATATTTTATTTACAGGTTGTAGTCATACTGAGGGGATAGGGCTAGAATTAGAAAATACATATGCATACTTACTAAGCAATAAATTAAAGTGTGATTATTATAATCTAGCGGTTGCAGGAACAGGTATGGATGTGCTACAATATAATCTAGTTACTTGGTTATCAAAGATTAAACATCCCCCAAAATTAATAGTAGTGCAGTGGCCGCAACTAGTAAGAGTAACTATACAACATAACGATGACAACTGGGGTACTTATGGACCATGGTCTGCATTAAATGAAAACATCAAAAATAGAAACGATCTAGGTAATTTTCTTATTTTAGGAGAAGATATTGGTTTTTTCAAAACAACAAAGTTTTTGACAAAAAAGATTATATTTAATATATCTCCTTGTCCTATATTACAAGTGGGTCTAGTTTATAGTAAGTCACATGATGACGAATACATATTACATCAAGTAGATTCCGGACGAGATATGAAGGGGCATTTTGGTCATATGGGAATAAAGTCCGATCTAATTACCGCAACAATGTTATATCAAAAGGCCATTAAGTTGATAAATACTTGATGCGTGACATTATTCAATTACTTGAGGATAAGGCTAAACCTCAAGATATAGAAATCATACCATTAAACTTCACCGCTAGTGAGGTTAAACCTGTACTAAGCCAAGATTCATTGGACTTACATTATGAGAAACTAGCTAAAGGTTATGCCGAACGCTACAATAAAGGTGAGGGTGACAAAGATTTTAACTATGCAGGAGCTTTCTTGCATAATACATTATTCCCGCAGTTCCGCGAAGTAAGAAATAACAACAAACCAAACGGCCCTATGTTGGGATTTATTAATAAACATTTTAAAACTTATGATGATATGAAGTCTAAGTTTGAAGAAGAAGCAATGAAGATACAGGGTTCTGGATGGATATATCTAGCATATGATGGTAATATAAAAACAATCAAAAACCATGAAGTAAGAAATGATATTCTACTATTGATTGATTGGTGGGAACATGCGTTTTTATTAGATTACGGAAGTGATAAGAAAAAGTATTTAAAAGAACAATGGAAAATCATCAATTGGAATGTAATTAACACAAGATGGGGTAAGAGTTTATGATAGAAATAACAGAAAATGCTACAATAAAGATAACCGATATTTTAGCAGAGGAAAACAATCCAAAAGCCAGAATTCGTGTATTTGTACAAGGTGGAGGATGCAGTGGAATGCAGTATGGTTTTACTATAGATGAAGAACAAAATGAGGATGATTTTGAGATACCATCCGGGTCAATAAGTGTATTAGTTGATAGTATTTCGGCACAATATTTACAGAATGCCAGCATAGATTATGTTGAAGATTTGAACGGTTCTCAGTTTAAAATCAGTAATCCCAATGCAGAAACAACATGTGGATGCGGGAGTTCATTTAGTCCTTATTGATAAATACAATATAAGGACTAAAAAATGGCAATTTCCGGACAACAAATTATAGCGGTGGGATTGCAAAACGAATCCGCTAATAGCGATTCCCTATACACCGCTTTCAATAAAACTGTAGATAACTTTGCATTATTATTTGCATGTGCCAGCCCGTATAACACTTTTACCGGCAATGCAGGTGTTACAGTAAATACTAACTCAAACACTAACACAATCGATATTACAAACACCGGAGTACTTAGTTTAACTGCAGGTGACAGCAGTATTAATTTAACAGGGTCAAATGGTAATATTATTATTACCGCTAGTGGTGGCGGCGGTGGCGGTGGGGTAAGTAGTGTAGGTGTATCATCTAGTACATTATCTATCAGCAATAGTCCTATCATCAGTGCAGGAAATATCGTAGTTAATTTACCAACTACAGGCATTACTGCAGGACAATATACAAATCCTACTGTAACTGTAGATAATTATGGTAGAGTTACTACTATCTCAAATAACACAGTATCAGGCACAGTTACTAGCGTAGGTATTACTCCGGGTACTGGCATATTAGTTACCAACAGTCCTATTACGACAGCAGGTGAAATCACTATAACTAACACAGGTGTGACTAGAATTAGTGCAGGAACAGGTATAAGCGTTAGTGGAAGTAACGGCAATGTTACTATCTCTACTACGACTACAGGTGGTACAGTGACTGGTGTAACAGTAACAAGTAATAATTTAACTGTTACCGGTGGAACTATTACAAGTTCAGGGACTATTACAGTTGATTTACCAAGTGCAATAACACTTGCAGGCAACATCACTGCGGGTAATGTATTGTCTAATGGTAGAATGATTTTAAACGGAAGCGAAGATTTGGCTGCTAGTGCGGCTGCAAATCTATTATTGACTGCAAGTTACTTCACAACAACTACTGCTGAAACTGCTACATTAGCCGCAGGAACTAATGGGCAAGTTAAGACATTTATGATGGTTGGTGACGGTGGTGATATGGTTATCACCGTTACTAATGCAGGTTGGAAATCATCTGGAACTGGTACAATTACATTCAATGACATTGGTGATGGATGTACATTACAATATATAGCAAGTAAATGGTTCTGCATCGGTAACAACGGTGTAGTATTCGCATAAGAATTTAGGAAATAGAAATGACAACAATAAAAATAACAGAACTAGCAAACATTGGATCAGACTTAGCATCATCTACTGTCGTTCCAGTAGTTAATATGACAGGCACTCCGGTCACACAAAAAACAAATATTGGCAATATTGCTAATATTATATTAGAAGGTGCCGGTGTTGATTACCCAGAAGCTACAGTAGCATTACTTGCTCAAACAGTTAGCAATGCGGCTCAGCCAAATATTACAAGTGTTGGTACATTGACTAATATTACAGTTTCAGGTAATGCATCAATCAATGGAAATATAACAAGTAATGGTACTGCATACTTAGGTAATATCAGTACTACAGGTGAGGCATCTATTACTACATTAATAGTAGGATCAAGTTCAGATTTAGGTAGTGTTAATAATATTAAGATTGAAGGTGGAGTTAATGGTCAAGTATTATCTACTGACGGTGATGGTAACCTAAGTTGGGTAGCACAATCAGGTGGCGGTGGTAATACAGGTAATGTGACATTTGATAATATTAATATCATAGGTGATGGTAACTTAAACTTGCAACCAGATCCTGCTTCAGCTGCCTCATATTTAGATATCTTCTTAACATCTGGTCCAGATCTTCACCTTGTGGCCAGCAATGGTGCAAATCTTATATTAGGCGAAGAC
>Ga0209500_10003756_pt1 | contig 10230 bp, 6 predicted proteins | sample S_140212_EF_Meta_FD_187323 | JGI IMG/M metagenome (GOLD analysis project Ga0209500, IMG submission 187323) | Freshwater microbial communities from Lake Simoncouche, Canada to study carbon cycling - S_140212_EF_MetaG (SPAdes) (version 2) | ecosystem: Environmental > Aquatic > Freshwater > Lake ...
TGCTGCTATGGGTATTGCAGTTTCATCTTTTAACTTGAACGGTCTAAATTTTAATGAATCAATTCTTGACCATCAAGGTCGTCCAATTCCTACTTGGGCAGATATGCTCAACAGGGCAAATTTGGGACTGGAAGTGGTTCATGAGCGTCAAGTTGTGCTTTGCGCTCTTTAAATCGGATGAATTGCTGGAAACCCCAAGTGGGCAATCAGCAGCCAAGTCTTAGATACATCTAAGAAAGGTTCAGAGACTACCTGAGGGATACAGTTCCCTTAATAACAGGAATAAGCGTCCGACACCAGAAATGGTGATGATATAGTCCAATCCTGGTAGTAATACCAGATAGTTAAGGAAAGTTTAAGAACGCACACAACTTTCCTTTGGATTTAGCATCAGTTGAAGCAACTCCTGTTGCCTTGACTGCTCCAACCATCGGTTGATATAATAAAGGAGAAACTCTTCGGAGTTTCTTTTTTTTATAAATAATTATGCACGAAAGAAAACACGAGAATGACTAAACTTTACTCCGACCTCTATAAAACTTGTATGACCTGTGGTAAGGAAAAACTTGCTACGGATTTTTATGTGAGAAATAAAGTTTCTATGGTTCGGCATTCCTCTTGTAAAGAATGTGATAAAGAGAGGGTAAAAAAAAGGCACGAAGAAAATCCAGAACGCACAAGAAATAATGATCTAAAAAGAAATTATGGAATTACTCTTGACGAACATACTCAAATGTTTAATGATCAAAAAGGTGTTTGTGCAATTTGTAAAGGTGAAGGTGATGGTAAATGGAAGAAACTTTGTGTAGATCACGACCATAAGACAGGAAAAGTTCGTCAGTTGCTTTGTAGAAATTGTAATATGGTATTGGGTCAGGTAGGAGACAACACAAATCTTCTGGAAGAGATGATTAAATACCTACAAAAGCATCAATAAAAAATGCTCCTCATCCTCCTGTTCTTCCAACTCTTCGGAGTGTTCCTCTTTCTAATGTCCCTACTATGATATCCTCAACAACTCCATACAAACTTGCAGAAATTATCAGAGATACATGGTATAATCTATATACACCAACCAAGTACAATCAAATTCATAAAGAACTTAAATTGAGAGAGAAATCAAAAAATGAACAAGTATAATACCGAAGATTACTTTTCCGTCATTGAGACCAGGACTGGTAAAAAAATCCTAGATTGTGGTGAAGAAACAGATGCTCAGGCAATGGTAGCATTTGATCCTGGTAATAGAACCTATATGAGAAATAAGTTTCTGATGGGTCAGGTGATTGATGTAGAAATGCCCAAAGCACTTCCTACCAATGAAATTGCCATCAATACCAAACCTTATCAAGAACATCAAGATGAATGGATGGTTGAGAAAATTAATCAATTACCGCAAATCAAACTACCAGAAAGGCAACAAGAACCTTTTAGGGTATGAATCACCGAAAACATAAACAATCTGAGAATCTCAAAAAGAAAAAAATGCATACACCTGAAGGATACTTAAAAGATCCCCCAGACGCAGTATGCCCTCATTGTGGAAAGTCTGGTAAGTCTTGTTCTTATGTGAATAGTTTATCAAGAGCATGGGCACGAGATTCCTGTAAGAAAAAAAATGATAAAGAAAATACTTAACTTTTTTGAGAGAGACTCTGACATCACTTATGGTGACGAGTTTCATTACATCTATATTACTCTTAAAGAACTGGTAGAAGTTATCAAAACTAAGAATAAATAATCATAAGTTGCGGGCACTTATGGTTCCTCTACATTCGTTCAAGGACTATCTTTTTAATCTAGAAACGACAAGTAAAGCAGAAGCAAAACGAATGTGGAGGAAGAATATAAAAGAGCAATGGGAACATAAGTGTGCCTATTGTGAGTCAGAAGAAAATATCACACTAGACCACATTACTCCCCAGTGCAAGGGTGGGCTTGATATTAAGACAAATGTAATCGCATGTTGCCATTCTTGCAATCAATCCAAGGGGCATACTCCTTGGGAAGAATGGTATTCTAATCAATATTTCTTCTCTTCTGAAAATTCTGAGAAGATTAAGAATTGGATGAAACCAGATGAACCATCAAATCTTTATACATATCGTCCAAGGCGCAATAATTTGACTTGAATAAATAACTAGAGCATCATTTTCCTGGCATATATCTAGTGTAATGAATACCGATTTTACCTTAATTAAACTTAAAAGATCAGGTCAAGAAAATAGAATACCTACAGTATTTGATCTTGACTTGGGTGAGTTGGCAATTAATACTTATGACGCTAAAGTATACACAAAGAGATATAGACCTGAGGTAGGAACTGATATTATTGCCGTTAGTGGTGCTGGGCCAGATGTTGCAAATGTATTATATGTCACAGCAGACGGAAACGACAACAACTCAGGAAAAAAACTTGGAGACGCAAAGCGAACAATCAAAGCAGCAGTTGCTATTGCTCCACCAGGAACACTTATTAAAATTGGTCCTGGAACTTATGTAGAAAATAATCCAATTGAACTTCCTGATCAAGTGAGTCTTCTTGGAGATACTTTAAGAGAAGTCTCCGTTACCCCATTGAATAGTGGAGATCTTTTTTATGTTGGGAATGGAAATTATATTTGGAACATGTCTTTTGTGGGAGCGGCAAATACTGGAGCAATTTTTGCATTTAATCCAAATAAAGCAAAATATATTAATCAGTCACCATATATTCAAAATTGTACTAACTTTATTCCAAATAGTATTGGATTAAAAGTTGATGGTAGCAATGCAATTGGACCAACAAAGTCCATGGTTCTTGATTCCTATACTCAATATAATCAGGGAGGTATTGGAGTTTCAATTACGAATGAAGGTTATGCACAGTTAGTTTCTCTTTTTACTATTTGTAATGATGTTGCAATTTATTGTGGTTCTGGTGGGCAATGTGATCTTACAAACTCCAATTCATCATTTGGTAATTATGGAATAGTTGCAGATGGAGTAGGACCAAGAAAATATACTGGTATTGTCACTCAGTTTGCAGATGTAAATAGTGATACTTTTACACTTAATCTATCTGTTCCAACAAAATTAATTTCAAATGTTGTTTATAATAATGTGAGTGGAGTAACAACAGTTACAACTTCTACTTCGCATGGATTTTCTGTTGGAATGGGAATCAGTCTTCAAAATGCTGCTTTCTTATGTCCATCATCAGGTCAATCTCCAAATATTGGAATTCATACAATTTCTGGAGTATCTTATAGTAATGTGACAGGAATTGCTACAATTACAACAACTGCAACAAATCATAGTTTTAGTGTTGGAATGGGAGTATCTCTTTCCGGAATTGGATTTACTTCTTTATCTAATCCAAATGTCGTTACATATCCAACTGGAGATTTGGGATATGTTTTTAGAGTCGATAGTGTTCCTGCATCAAATCAATTTACAGTTAATATTGGTGTATCTACTTTATCTTACATTTATAATTCTGGTGGTAATGCACAATTTTTGGGATATATATTCCCAAGTGGAAATAATGGAAATATTTTTGAAGTCAAATCTATACCCACATCAAATTCGTTTGTAGTTAATACTGGACCCACTGGTCTTGCACATACCTATACTGGTGGTGGAACAGCAAAGATTAATATTCAAAGACCTTATGAAGGGCAAGTAGTTTATTTTGGTGAGTTGTATTATACTCTAGGTAAAATTGTTGTTGGATCTGGTGGAACTGGATATACATCTACTCCAACAGTTACTATTGATCCCCCATCAACTTCCTGGGGAATTCAAGCAACAGGAGTGGCAGAAATATCGAACGGTAGTGTTGTTGCCATTCAAATTATTTCAAATGGAAGAGGATATACATCTTCACCAACAATTACAATTTCCTCTCCGAATATTGGGATAAATACAGCAACAGTATCTATTCAAATTAGACCGGATTATTATACAATTCAAAGTTCTACTGCAATTTCTTCTGGAATTTGTACAATTAAGTTGAATGAAAATGTTCCGTATGCTGTTGGTGTAGGAACCACTACACCCTTCTTCAAACAAAGTAGAATTTTAGCATCTTCACATTCATTTGAATATATTGGATCTGGAACACAAATTTCATCTGCTCTTCCTTCAACTGGTGGAGTTGCAATTCAGGATAATGAAATTGATATGAGAAGTGGTGGATTGGTAGTTTATACCAGTACTGATCAATCCGGTAATTTTAGAATTGGTGATGGAGTCGTTGTTAATCAAAATACTGGAACTATTTCAGGGGCATTCTATTCTAAGAGTTTATTTTCAGCTATGACACCGTATATTCTTGCATTGGGAGGTAATTAAAAATGGCATTAGCACTCAATGTTTTTAAAACAGTTACTAAAGTAGTACCTACAAGTGCAGTTGGAATTTATACTGCACCTGTAGGATATACTGGTGTCGTTCTTTTAGCACAAGCAACGAATGTTGATTCGAATACTTATACTGTATCATTTTCTCATCAAAGAACTATTTCAGGAGTTGCAGTAACTACTGAGATTGTAAAGAATTTTGCGATTCCTGGAAATGATACTGCAAATCTTTTAAATGGAAAACTTGTACTTGAAACGGGAGACTCTTTAATATTATCTGCAAGTAATGGTACAAATATTAAGTTTATTGGAAGTATTTTAGAGACACTTAACTAAAAATGGCAAAGTTCCTAAGCGGTAGAGAACCAAAATTAAATATTGGAGTATCTTCCAGTACCGAAAATAATACAGTTCTTCAAGTAATTGGTAAAGTTGGTATAGGAACCACTGACGCTCGGAATTATGCTTTATATGTAAATGGTGATGCAAATATTGGGGGAAACTTTAATGTTAGTGGTATATTAACTGCACAGAGACTTTATAGTACTCTTTATGGTGAATTCACTGGTGGAACTATTAGTGGAACTAATATAGTAGGAACTGCATTAAGTGTCTCTGGCATTTCTACATTTAGTGGTCAAGTACAATTTAATTCTTCTATAAAAGATTATTATGGAAATGTAGGTACTGCTGGTTCGATTTTAACAGTTGTTGGTGCTGGTATTGGTGTTAGTTGGACTACTCCTTATGCTGCTGGATTGCAAGGTCTTCAAGGTACTCAAGGTCTTCAAGGTACTCAAGGTACTCAAGGAACTCAAGGTCTTCAGGGAACTCAAGGTACTCAAGGAACTCAAGGTCTTCAGGGAACTCAAGGAACTCAAGGACTTCAAGGTACTCAAGGAACTCAGGGATTACAGGGAACTCAAGGAACTCAAGGACTTCAAGGTACTCAAGGAAGACAAGGAACTCAAGGTCTTCAGGGAACTCAAGGTACTCAAGGAACTCAGGGATTACAGGGAACTCAAGGAACTCAAGGTACTCAAGGAACTCAAGGTCTTCAGGGAACTCAAGGTACTCAAGGAACTCAGGGATTACAGGGTACTCAAGGAACTCAAGGACTTCAAGGTACTCAAGGAACTCAGGGATTACAGGGAACTCAAGGAACTCAAGGACTTCAAGGTACTCAAGGAAGACAAGGAACTCAAGGTCTTCAGGGTACTCAGGGCACTCAAGGATTACAGGGAACTCAAGGTACTCAAGGTCTTCAAGGTTCACAAGGTACTCAGGGCACTCAAGGTACTCAAGGCACTCAAGGAACCCAAGGTCTTCAAGGCACTCAAGGAACCCAAGGTCTTCAGGGTACTCAAGGTCTTCAGGGTACTCAAGGTACTCAAGGTACTCAAGGAACCCAAGGTCTTCAAGGAACCCAAGGTCTTCAAGGAACCCAAGGTCTTCAAGGAACTCAAGGTCTTCAAGGAACTCAAGGTCTTCAGGGAACTCAAGGCACTCAGGGTACTCAAGGACTTCAAGGTACTCAGGGTACTCAGGGTACTCAAGGTGTTTCTGGTCCAGTAGCAGGTTCTGCTAATCAAGTTGTTTATAAAGATGGATCCAATAGTCCAACTGGTTCTAGTAATTTTACTTTTGATGGATCCAATCTTTATGTTGGTGGTAATATAACCATCGGTGGTACTACAGCATTCCTTGCGGTTAATGAACTTAAGGTAAAAGATAAAGATATTGTACTTGGTATTACTACGGATGCTTTTGGTAATGATGTTTCTACAGATACGACAGCAAATCACGGTGGTATAGCGATTGCGAGTACGATAGGAAATTATTTGGTTCCACTTCAAAAAGTAGGAATTAATTCACTTCCAGAGACCTATAAGCAATTCATGTGGGTCAGTGCTGGTACTTTTGGTATTGGTACTACTGATGCTTGGATTAGTAATCAGGCAATTGGTATTGGAAGCACACAAGTTCCTAATGGTGTTGTTCTATCAGTTGGAGGACCAATTAAACTTGATGGCAGTCTTCGTGATATTTACAATACTTCTGGAAATTCTGGATCAATTCTTGCTTCTACTGGTACTGGGGTAAGTTGGACTACTCCTTATGCTGCTGGATTGCAAGGAACACAAGGTTCGCAAGGTACACAAGGACTTCAAGGAACACAAGGTCTTCAGGGAACTCAAGGCACTCAAGGTCTTCAGGGAACTCAAGGATTACAAGGAACCCAAGGTGCTCAAGGAACACAAGGTCTTCAGGGAACTCAAGGCACTCAAGGTCTTCAGGGAACTCAGGGAACTCAGGGAACTCAAGGATTACAAGGAACCCAAGGTGCTCAAGGAACACAAGGTCTTCAGGGTACTCAAGGTCTTCAGGGAACACAAGGTACACAAGGTTCGCAAGGTACACAAGGTTCGCAAGGTACACAAGGACTTCAAGGAACACAAGGACTTCAAGGAACACAAGGTCTTCAGGGAACACAAGGTACACAAGGTTCGCAAGGTACACAAGGACTTCAAGGAACACAAGGTCTTCAGGGAACTCAAGGCACTCAAGGATTACAAGGAACCCAAGGTACTCAGGGTACTCAAGGACTTCAAGGTATTCAAGGACTTCAAGGACTTCAGGGTACTCAGGGAACACAAGGTACTCAAAGTCTTCAAGGATCCCAAGGTACTCAAAGTCTTCAAGGATCCCAAGGTACTCAAAGTCTTCAAGGATCCCAAGGTACTCAAGGACTTCAAGGATCCCAAGGTACTCAAGGACTTCAGGGAACTCAAGGTACTCAAGGTCTTCAGGGAACACAAGGTACTCAAGGTCTTCAAGGATCCCAAGGTACTCAAAGTCTTCAAGGATCCCAAGGTACTCAAGGACTTCAAGGACTTCAAGGAACGCAAGGTACTCAAGGACTTCAAGGAACACAAGGTACTCAAGGACTTCAAGGTCTTCAGGGAACACAAGGTACTCAAAGTCTTCAAGGATCCCAAGGTACTCAGGGAACACAAGGTCTTCAGGGAACACAAGGTCTTCAGGGAACACAAGGTACTCAAGGTTTTCAAGGACTTCAGGGTACTCAAGGCACTCAAGGTCTTCAAGGTACTCAAGGTACTCAAGGTACTCAAAGTCTTCAAGGATCTCAAGGTACTCAAGGTACTCAAGGTACTCAAGGACTTCAAGGAACTCAAGGCCCTGTTGGACCAGCTGCCACTATAAGTGCATTAAATTACTCTCAAACACTTGGAACCAAACAAACAGTATTAAGTAGTGCGTCTTTCCCTGTTGGAATTGTTACTGCAACTATTACAACAAATGGAAACCCAGTTCAAGTTACAGTAACTGGAGATGCTGAAAATGCAACTGCTTCAACTTGGGGTCGTTTACAGTTGTATAGAGGTCCAACTCCAATTGGAAATGATATTCAATTTGAATCAACTGGAGCAAGTGAAAATGTACCATTTGCATTATCATTTATTGATACCCCTTCTGCTGGAACATATTCTTATAGTGCAAGAGTTACAACTTTAGCGGGTGGTAATTGGACTTTTGGTGAAAATACTGGTCCAGTTCTTTATGCTTATGAACTTGCAAATGTTTTAGGAAATCAAGGTTCTCAAGGATTGCAGGGAACTCAAGGTGTCCAAGGATTAAGTAATCAAGGTTCTCAAGGACTTCAAGGTGCTCAAGGACTTCAAGGTACTCAAGGTATTCAGGGTCTCAGTAATCAAGGTTCTCAAGGAACACAAGGACTTCAGGGTACTCAAGGTACTCAAGGCACTCAAGGTCTACAGGGAACTCAAGGTCTTCAAGGAAGACAAGGTACTCAAAGTCTTCAAGGATCCCAAGGTACTCAAGGACTTCAAGGTACTCAGGGTACTCAAGGTACTCAAAGTCTTCAAGGATCTCAAGGCACTCAAGGACTTCAAGGTCTTCAGGGAACTCAAGGTACTCAAAGTCTTCAAGGATCCCAGGGTACTCAAGGTCTTCAGGGAACTCAAGGCACTCAAGGTCTTCAGGGAACACAAGGTACTCAAAGTCTTCAAGGATCCCAAGGTACTCAAGGACTTCAAGGTACTCAAGGTCTTCAGGGTACTCAAGGTCTTCAGGGAACTCAAGGTACTCAAAGTCTTCAAGGATCCCAAGGTACTCAAGGTACTCAAGGTCTTCAGGGAACTCAAGGTACTCAAGGTTTTCAAGGATCCCAAGGTACTCAAGGACTTCAAGGTACTCAAGGTCTTCAAGGAAGACAAGGTACTCAAGGTTTTCAAGGACTTCAAGGACTTCAAGGAGTTTCTGGTCCAGTAGCAGGTTCTGCAAATCAAGTTGTTTATAAGGATGGTTCCAATAATCCAACTGGTTCGGGCAACTTAACCTTTGACGGATCTAATCTTTATGTTGGTGGAAATATAACGATTGGTGGTACTACAGCATTTATTGCTGTTAATGAACTTAGGGTAAAGGATAAAGATATTGTACTTGGCATCACAACCAATGTCTCCAATCAGGATGTTTCTACCGATACAACAGCAAATCATGGTGGTATTGCTATTGCTTCCACAGAAGGTTCGCCATTATTTGACATTAGTGCTGGTCTTGGTACTGATAATATTCCAACCACATATAAGCAAATTATGTGGTTAAAGTCTGGTACTTTGACTGGACTGAATACAGATGCTTGGTTATTTAATTATGCTGTAGGTGTTGGTACTGACCAAGTACCTAATGGTGTAAGACTTGCTGCTGGTGGTATGCAGGTTACTGACACTACAATAAGCACTCCACGACTTTCAGTTTCTGGTGTCTCTACGTTCACTTCTGGTCCTGTGATTATTGGAACATCAAACTCAACAGGAACAGCAAACCAAAACCTTCAAGTATCTGGTAGTGCTTATATTGCTGGTGATAGTAATTTTGTTGCACTTGGTATTGGTATTACTAATAACACCACATATCCAGTTGATATTAGATTGAGTACTGGTACTAATACTCCACAGATAAGGCTTTCTCCATCTACTAACACAAGAGTTGCTGGTATTATCTACGCAAATGCTGGTTCCAGTAATATGTTTGCTGGTATACTGAATAGTGCTGGGCAAGCTACCAATTTTACTAGTGGTAATTTGCCTGCTTATGCTGGTATGGTTGGGATGAGTGCTGGAACATCTCCACTACTTCTTGTAACTAATGCCTTAGAAAGAGTTAGAGTATTTGATACTGGTGAAGTTGGAATTGGAACTACAGTTTTAACGGGAACAGCATCGCAAAGACTTCAAGTATCTGGTGGTGCTTATGTTTCTGGTTCTGTTGGTATTGGAACCACAAATTCATCAGATCTATTAGATGTAAATGGAACTATAAGAGTTCGTGCTGCAATTAGAGATTATTATGGAAATGTAGGTGCTGCTGGATCTATTTTAACTGTTGTCGGTGCTGGTATTGGTGTTTCTTGGACCACTCCATTTGCTGCTGGACTTCAGGGTACTCAAGGTGTCCAAGGTCTCAGTAATCAAGGTGCTCAAGGAACACAAGCACTTCAGGGAACACAAGGTGCTCAAGGATCTCAAGGACTTCAGGGTACTCAAGGTGTCCAAGGTCTCAGTAATCAAGGTGCTCAAGGAACACAAGCACTTCAGGGAACACAAGGTGCTCAAGGATCTCAAGGACTTCAGGGTACTCAAGGTGTCCAAGGTCTCAGTAATCAAGGTGCTCAAGGAACACAAGCACTTCAGGGAACACAAGGTGCTCAAGGATCTCAAGGATTGCAAGGTAATCAAGGACTACAAGGACTACAAGGTTTAAGTAATCAAGGTTCTCAAGGTCTTCAGGGAACTCAAGGTACTCAAGGACTACAAGGACTACAAGGTACTCAAGGAACTCA
>Ga0209500_10003760_pt1 | contig 10227 bp, 10 predicted proteins | sample S_140212_EF_Meta_FD_187323 | JGI IMG/M metagenome (GOLD analysis project Ga0209500, IMG submission 187323) | Freshwater microbial communities from Lake Simoncouche, Canada to study carbon cycling - S_140212_EF_MetaG (SPAdes) (version 2) | ecosystem: Environmental > Aquatic > Freshwater > Lake ...
TATATCTTATTTAATTTTCTAGGTTCTGTATCCAGTGTTTATGCAAACGAACTAGAAAGAATTCTAGATCAGGCAAATAAATATACAGTTAAGATTTCAAACTCTACCAATACGCCTTTTATAGAGGATAGTTATAATGCTTCTTTTGGCTCTGGAATTCTAATTGATAAAACAAATGGTATCATCATTACTAATGCTCATGTTTCTTCTTATTCGCCGTCTATAAATAGAGTAAATTTTAAATATTCTGATCCAATACAATCCAAACAAATCTACATAGATCCTGAAATTGATCTTGCATTTTTACAAGTGGATCCAAAGTCTATTCCTAAAGAAGCGATCGAAGCAAAATTGCAATGTAAGAATGATTACAAACAAGGGCAAAACGTAGTCGCATTCGGCCACCCAAATGGAAAAGATTTTACAATCACACGAGGTATCATTTCAGCAATTAGATATGAGACAGACTTTTTTGAGTCCATTCAAACTGATGCAGCTATCAATGGTGGTAATTCTGGAGGTGCTTTAATTGATGTCAGCTCTGGTTTAGTGGTGGGTATTAATTCTTTTGGAGCAACTGATGCAGAAGGACTTAATTTTGCATTGCCTTCCTACACAGCATGTAAAGTATTAGAATTATATAAAAATAAAAAAGATCCATCGCCTTTAGATTTTCAAGTTTTATTTTCAAATAATAAAGAACAAGGTAAGTTTTTAAGAATATCAGAGGTTTTAAATAAACAATCTTTGCTAAAGGTTGGTGATGAAATTTTAGAAGTAGATAATAAGAAAGTTGAAAACCCAACTCAATTAAGCAACGAAGCAAGAGGCAAATCTAATATTACAGTTAAAATTTTAAGAGATAACAAACAACAAGAACTTAAACTTCAATTAAAAGCACGAGGAAGTGTTACAGAGCGGGTTGGATTAGTTTTTTCTAACATAATTATTGGTGACAAATCTTCATCAACATCAGGAGTCATTAATCAAAAGATGAATAATCCAGACTCTAATTTAGTAGTACAAAATTTAAGAAGTGGACCAGGTTCAGGAAAATTAAGGAAGTTTGACGTAATCAATTATATAGATGGCAAAGAATTTAAAACAGCGCAATCACTGCATGATTATTTGAAAGATAAAAAAGAAATAGAAGTCTTTTTTAGAAGACCTAGCTTAAATGAGGAAAGAAAAATAACTTTCACAAACTTTCACGAAAAGATTGAAGTGAAAGATGTTAAAATGCTAAAATTTGAATAAATCTTTATAAGATTAAAATATTTAAGATTTTTATTTTGCAGAAGGACCAAATCTATTTTTTTTATTTTCACCAGCCGAAGCTAGCCAAAAAATTAAAACAATACCGGCTATCACAGCAGCAACTATGCCAACCACTAGTAGAGTTTCTGAAATTAAAGTTAACAATACAGCACCAAGCATAATTCCATAAGGCAATAACTGCCACCAACCTGAGCGGTTTACGTCATGCAATCTTCTACATGCTGCGGAAATAAAGGGGATAAAAGTTACAAGAGCAAAAATTAAGCCGAGGACACCATTTTCATTTTTTGGAAAAAGGGCCATATCTAAAATTGAGAGACAAACAGTAGTCAAAAATCCAAAAAGAAAAAAGAACCAATATTCAGATCGTTTAGCTCTGCCATTAAATACAGCATACTTTTGAAAGCAAGTTTTAGTAGATTCAGTAAGAGTCATAATATTAAATATATTAAGCTTATAATGATTAATTGCTATAGAAAAGAATATATAAAATTTTTACATATTTATTGATTTGTACTTAGTGCATATTGATTATCTTTTAAATAAAACTGTATTATGAACTTAAAAAAAATTCTGAAACAGATAATATTTTTTTTTATTTTAATTTTTTTTTACAATAATTTGCTTTTCGCCAAAGACGCTTGGATTGGTATTACTTTTGAACCAAATAATCAGCAATTAAAGGAGAAGTATTCTTTAGTTTCTGACAAAGGGCTCTTATTAACAGCTATAAACAAAGGATCATCAGCAGATATTGCGGGTTTAAAAGCGGGTGACATTGTTGTTTCAGTAGATGGAAACAAAGATTTTACCAAAAATATATTGTCCGCTGTATTAAAAGAGAAAAATCCAGGAGATATTTTAGATTTTGAAATTCAAAAATCCAATAATGAAATTAAAAATATTAAATTAAAGGTTGGAGATATTAAAAATAAAAATCTTCATAAGAATATAACTAAGGAATCTGAGAAATTTGCATTATTTTGGGGAGGTTATTATAATAAATTTCCAGAGGATAAAATTAATAAAATTTATTTAAATGAAAGTTTTGTAAAAAAATATCAAACCAATAATTCAATAATAGTATGTTTAGACAAAAACAGCTCGGCCTACAAAAGAGGTTTAAAAATATATGATGAAATTATTGAAATTAACGGAAAAAATCCTAATTTATATAAATTTTCTAATGATTCTTTTTTTATTAAAATAAAAAGAGACAATCAAATCATAAACATAAGAGTTGAAGGCTCGTATTACGATGGTCATAATGCTCATAGCGCAATTGATTTGGTGTGTGCGCCTGAATTTGCGCATTATACATGTGAATCAAAACTTATTACTTTTGGTACACGAGATTTTAATGTTCCTTTGTGGGAAGAAGTTTTAAATTGTTTAGAAAAAAATAAAGCTTTTACAGTTCCTTTTTTAGAAAAAGATCAAATGCAAGATACTAAATTGGAAATGCTTTATTTTTTACTAGGACATTATAAATGGAATGAAAAAGATAATAAGATCTATCAAAAATATATTGATATTACTAATAAAGAGCTGGATAAACTTTCAAATATTAAAAAAAAGTATCCTGATTTTGTTTTAAGTAAAAATTATATATCCCTAGTTGATATGATAGGAAGTTCAAATCTTTACTCTAAAGACTTAAACCCAGATAGAGGAGTGAATATCGATACTAAAAATACTATAAATAGACATAAAGAAATAATCGACGAAATTTTTGATAAAAAGAAAACTACAGATTTAACTTCGTTAAAAATAATAAAGGGAAGATTTTTTAATTTGAAAAATTTAAAAGAGTATTCCTACCTTGAAAAAATTTTACCAATACTTATTAAAGACAACTACGATCCAATTACTGAGGAACATATCACTTACATGAACTCTTTTTATGAATATCTAGGCGAAGTCTATCTTGCAAAAAGAGACTTATCTGCTCTTATAAAATTGCAAAATCAAGGCATTGAATGGGCTTTAAAATTAAAACAAGGACCACATGCAAAAGTAGCTTATGCAAAAATTTTAGGCCAAACTAATGCTAAAATTATCCTTCTTGATCCTTATTATTATAACAAAAAAGATATCTGGAAACTAGTTGAGAATTATTTGTACGAATTTGATTCATTATCAATAGAGCAACAAGATCAAATTTTAAAAATTGATAAAGATTATTTATTTTCAGGATATTTTTCTTTAGCTACACAAAATTCGATGGTGCCATTTAACAAAGAAAAATTGACAGAATATCCTCTAAAAACATTAAGTGAAATTGAAAAAAGACAACTAAACGAGGAAAATAAAATGTATGTATATCAAATCTTATTGATTGGGGCAGGATTGACTAAAGATGATTTTTTATTAAACAAAACACTTTTAGACATTAAGAAATTTTTAAGTGTTAGCAAGGGCAAAAACCAAAATTTAATTGCAATTAAAAACATTTTTGGAATTTTATCAGTATTTTATAGAAATAAATTACTTCATAATGAATTAGAAAATTTAACAACATTTGTAGAAAATAATTTTAAAATAAAAACCTCAGGCGAATTAGCTCCCTTGGAAGCTGGTGAAGCTTTTTTTTATTTATTAGCCAAAAGTGAAATTGCTAAATATAAAGAAAATTATAAAGATGCTCAAAAATATCTTGAGACTTTAGTAAAAATCTCCGATTTTGATATACCTGCAATTTTAAATAAAATTAAGGAGGATAGGAGTTCAGTAAGTTATATGCAAACTCTAGTAATTAGCGAAATTTTACCTGAATTATTTTATTTATATAATAAGAACAGCGATTATGAAAAAATGAAAATGCTTACAAGAAATGCATTGGCACAAGAGCTAGATGATCTTTCGAAACGTAACCTCAAAGATACACTTTTTGTAAATAATCCTATGAAGATTTTAAATGCTTTGTTTGATTATTATAAAAACAATAAAACCAAACAGCTAATGGTTTCAAATTTTATCTATGATAATTTAGACGAAATATCCAAAACAAAAACTTTTGGATTTACACCAATTTTTGCAGAGGACTTTATAGAAAATATAGACGAATATTATAATCTAAATGAAAAAAAACTTTTTAGTGAAATTTTTGAAGTTGTAAATAAAAAAATTTTAGAAAATTATAATGATCCAATTTTTTCATCAGTCTGGAAAAGCTCTAAAAATGATTTAAGTTTAATTACAAGACTTTTAAAGAGCGCAGAATTATCTAAAGATGAGTTTCTTATAAATAAAGCTTACACTACTGCTCAAGTCATTAAAAATGCTAATGACTCAAGAGATATTATAAAAGGTTATTTAGCTAAGAATAATGCTGATAATAATGATTTAAATTTATATCATAATTTACAGAAAGAAATAATTTCACTTACTAAGTTTGAAGAATCTAATTTATTAGTTAATACAACCAGTTCAGTTAATAAGACAAATCAAGAGGTATTTAATAAAAAATTTGAAAAAGTTAGAGCTTCATTAGTTGAAGTCGAAGATAGATTGAAGAAAAAAAATCCTGAAATTTTTGAACCAATTAAATTAAAAGGGATAAATATAAGCTCTATTCAGAGTAAATTAAGTGAAAACCAAGCAGTATTAGATTATTTTTTTTCAGAAAATGAACTTGCAATAGTTATTATAACTAAAAATTCATCAAGAATTCATTTAGAGAATATAAATAACATCAAAACACTTAAAAACAATATCAGAAATAGTTTACAGATTTCAAAAACTGGAGCTTTAATTCCTTTCGATGTAAAAAGTGCTTTTAAGTTTAATGAAATAGTTTTCTTAAATATAGAAAAATATCTTCAAAATATTGATGTTATATACGTCATACCTAGTGGGCCGTTAAATGAAATACCTTTGCATGCTTTGCCAACAATAAATTCAGAAAATTGTAAAAATTGCAGCTTAATTAAATGGAATTTAACAAAATACACTTTTAATTATCTTACAAGTTTGGAAAATTTTTCTACAAAAGAGAGTAATGATTTTTTAGTTGATGTATTAGGAGATAACTTTAAAAAAGTTATTAAAGATTTTAATTTAGATAAAGACTTTGGAGCAATTAAAAATTTAGGTAATGAGATATTTAGCAATATTTTCAAAACTTCTGAAAACAAAAAAAATCTAGAACCTTCATCAAGTACATATAAATATCTTGGTATCGGTGACCCAGATTTATATGTAGTTAAAGATCAAGATAAAATAAAAGATAAAAAAATTTCTATTGATTTAGAAAGATACACTCTTTTACGATCTTCAAATCTTAGAGGCTTCGATAATTCCCTGAATATTAAGAGCTTTTATACTCCAGTTAAAGGTTCACAAAAAGAAATAATTGAAACTGCAAAAATGCTAGGCGAAACAAATAGTACAATTTGGTTAAAAGGAGATGCAACTGAAGCTAAGATTAAGGACAATAATCTCAAAAGTTTTAATATTATTCATTTTGCAACGCATGCTGAAGTTTCTGGGGCAATGCAAGGTTTGAATGAACCTTTTTTGGTTTTAACTCCACCCAATAAAAAAACGGATAAAGATAATGGTTTGTTAATGATGAATGAAATAATGCAACTTAATTTAAATGCAGATTTAGTCTTACTTTCTGCTTGTAATACTGGTTCAATAGAGGATCAATATTCTGGGAGTTATAGTGGATTAGCAAAAGCTTTTTTTGTAGCTGGCGCAAAATCTGTTTTAGTCTCTAATTGGATGGTAGAAGATGCAGCAACACAAAAATTAATTTTAAAGTTTATTGAAAACTTCACAAGTAATAGAAAAAGTTTTGCTGAGAATCTTAATTTGACTATGAGACAATTATCAAGTCAAAATGATCAATCATCTCATCCAATCTTTTGGGCGCCATTTGTTTTCGTCGGAAATGATAGACAAATCGATAAAAATTTTAATTAGTAAAGATGTATTGTTTTATTGTTAGCCTGGTATTATAAAAAATTAATGAATAAGTGTATTAAAATATTTTTTCTTGGAATTGTATTAAATTTTTTTAATTTCGATATCAGCTTTTCTCAGGAAACCAAATTTCAATTTCGAGGCGTACCTCAGGACGCCAAAACTACAGAGGCTATTTTAAAAATAAATCCTGATCTTTTAATTTCAGTTAGCGATGCAAAAAAATTATCAAATGATTTGGTGGCTACAAATGTTTTTTTAAAAAAAATTAGCAAAACAATAAAACCCTCAGAAGAATATGCTCTTAGAGGAAGCGCATCAAATATTTATTCTAAATATGTGCAAAGTGTTTTTTTAATTTATAATAAAAATTCTAAAATGATTGGAGCAGGTTCATTAATAGATAATGAAGGTTATATTATAACTAATTTACATGTTGTCGAAGGAGCTAAATTTGTAGAAGTAATTCAAAAACCAGAAGGTAATAAGCAATTAAATGATGCACCAAGGTATTCAGGTGAAGTAATTCTTATAAATGAAAAAAATGATTTAGCTTTGATTAAAGTTACAGGGTTGCCAAAAAATATCTCAATAGTTCCCTTAGGGTATCTTAAGGATGTAAATGTTGGAGAAGAGGTCCACGCGATTGGTCATCCTCAAGGATTATTTTGGTCGTACACCAAAGGAGTTGTGAGTCAAATTAGGAATAATTATAAATGGACAAGCGATAAAAGTAAAAAAGGAAATTATCAGGCAACTGTAATACAAACACAAACTCCTATAAGCCAGGGAAATTCTGGAGGGCCACTATTTAATAATGCTGGAAACTTAGTTGGAGTAAACACTATGATTTTTGGTCAAGGGCAAAACTTAAATTTTTCAGTTGCTGTTGATGAAGTTCAAGAATTAATAAAGAATAAATCTCAATTTTCAAAAAAAACAAATACTACTATTTCTTCTGATCAAAAATCAAAAAATCCAATTTCTCAGAAATTTCCAGACGCTAAAGAAGGCTCAAGTAAAAAAGATGGAATTATAGATATTTGGTATTTAAAAAATAAGGAAACAGGTAAATATGATAGGGCTTTTGTAGACTTGAAGAGAAGGGGATTGATTGATGGATTATTGGTTGATGCCAATGGAAAAGGTAAATGGACGCATCTCTATTTAGATGAAGAAAAAGTCGGATACTGGACTCATGTTGTTATTTTTGATGGAAATGGCAAAACAGAGTATGTGGGAACCCTTAATAGAAATGGAACAATTAATAGTCTGGAAAAAGTTAGTTAAGAAAAGTTACAAGATATTTATAGCTACCAACGACCAATAGTTTTTATTTTGACAAATAGTTAAAGAAAAAAAGTTTTCATCTCCATCTGCTGTGATTTTAATTTTTTTATAAGATTTTATAATTTTACACTCATTACTATTTTTATCTTTAAAGCTATCTGTGTATTTAAATTTAGCCTTTTCGCCTTCAGATATTGATATTTCAAATTCCTCTTTTTTTTTTAATTTATCAGCAATTATGTTAATTTCTTTATTAAACCTCTTTTCATTAAATGAATTATAAAAATTTATAGAAGAAGAACCGCCTCTAAAATCAAAATTATAAGATTTAGACGCTTGCTGCGTTTTTTGAGAAGTTGAATTTTGATTAATAACAAATTGGTTCGCAAAAAAACCTCCCATAAAAACAAAACAAAAAGCAGCAGCTATTGCAGAATATTTTATATTAAAAATATTTAAGAAACTAAAAGATAATTTGCTTTCAGTTTTAATTTTTGATGTAGATTTATTAAATTGAATAATTTTATTATCTAAATATTTAGGTAGTGGAACTGATTTGATTTCATTACCAAGATTATTTAGTAATTCACCTGTGTAAATGTAATCCTCCAAAATTTTCTTATATTCTGGATTATTATCGATTTTTTTTTTCACTTCTTCTTTTTCTGATGGATCTAAAGTTCCATCAGCAAATTGCATTATTTTAATTTCATCAAGCATGTAATATTCTTTCTCTTAATTCTTTTCTACAATTTGATAATCTGCTTAAAACCGTGCCAAGACTATTAACACCTGTTTTAATTTGCATTTCCTTCATATCCATTTCATCAGCAGCAAGCATAAGAATTTCTCTGCATTTATCACCCATGCCCTGTATAATTTTAAGAACTTTTGAGTACTCAGTACTAATTTGAATTCTTTCGACAATATCAATCTGTGATGAATCGGTTATTTCAATATCTGAACCATCTTCGCTGACTAAATTATTATCGACATTTTTATTTTTTCTTATCTCATCAATAAATAAACCTTTCATTTTGAGAACTGCAATAGCTTTAAGATTAGGATGTTCTTCGTATTTTTCCCAATTTTTTTTAATATATTCAAATGCTCCGTTTACTAATTCATAAGGATCAGAATTTTTTGATATTCCCGCAGCTATAACAACTAAGCTTTTAATAAAATCTTGATTAAGACTGTTTTTCATAAAATTAATAATATCATAAATACTTAAATCTAAATTATTCTTGTAGTTGTTAAATGGAAGAGAATTTGTGCTCATTTTTTTGCGTAATTGTTGATCCATTTTTTACTATTTGTATCGTAATACCCATATTTTTTTTGATTTTGCCAAGGATTTTGGCATCTAAAATTATATTTTGAATCTTGATAAGAGTAATTGTTGTATAGGTAGTAACTAGAGCTTCCACAGCTGACATAACTATTTTTTTTCAAAAAATCTACATTGTTTCTTGAATTATTATTATCAAAGTTTGTATATGTATTTGCTGAGCAATTGTTTAAAAAAATTAGCGTTACTGCTATTAAGATTTTTTTATTTGTAAATTTATTTATCATTATATTTATTTTCAAATAACACCCTCTTATAATTAATAAGAGGGTGTTAAATTAAATTACTAACGTCTGTATGAATCGATACCTTCTCTAACCCATCTTGTGTTATATCCTCCAAACGCATTTGGGCTTGAAGAGTAATAACCAGCTTTAGCAGATGTAGTTGTTAAAGCAGTTAAGCTTGTTGCAAGTATTGCAAAAGCTGCAATTGCATTTACTATTTTTTTCATTTTATTTTCCTTTGTTTGTTGTTGTTATTTAATTAACGTTTGAAAAGTTTTTTTATTCAAAAAGTCCTTAAAATAATTTAAGGACTTTTTAGTTTGCTTTATCTAGTTTTAAAGTAGTTATATCCACCGCCTAAATTAGGTGTAGACCATCCACTCATTCCTTTATCTGTGCTGAAGTAGTTATATCCACCACCTAAATTAGGTGTAGACCATCCACTCATTCCCTTATCAGAGCTGAAGTAATTGTATCCACCACTTAAATTGGGTGTACTCCAACCATACATACCTGCATTAGCATTGGTTACTAATAGAGATAATAATAAGGTCATTATTATTTTTTTCATCATATTATCCTTTTTTATAGTTAGTTTTATTATTAACGGTTGAAAGAAAATTATATTCAAAAAATACCCCATTTTTAAAATGGGGTATTATTTTCCTATCTCCAAGAGCCAAAATTATTATATGGATTTCCGTCTGGATTAGTTCGGTAATGAGGCGCTACATACGTACCGTTACCTTTAATATACCCATCAACGTGCACTAAAGCATTTGCTGGTTTGATTATTAACATTTCATTAAAAATCATTACTGTTAATAATGCTATTACTGTAAACGTTTTTTTCATATTTTTTCCTTTGTTTGTTTGTCTAATAGAAAGACGTTTTAAAAAAAATTTTATTCAATATTATTTTAAAATTTATTTTTTCTCTGCTCTTTTTTTTGTTGTTGATTGTAAACAGTGGCACCTTTACTTAACGCATTAATTCCAGCTTTTAAAAAAGAAGCGTTAGCTTGCGAAACCATCATAAAGTTATTAGTAACAAACACTGTTAATAGTATTATTGTTGATATTGTTTTTTTCATTTTAATCTCCGTTTGTTTTATTTAATTAACGTTTGAGAGAAGTTTTTATTCAAAAAAA
>Ga0209500_10003765_pt1 | contig 10210 bp, 9 predicted proteins | sample S_140212_EF_Meta_FD_187323 | JGI IMG/M metagenome (GOLD analysis project Ga0209500, IMG submission 187323) | Freshwater microbial communities from Lake Simoncouche, Canada to study carbon cycling - S_140212_EF_MetaG (SPAdes) (version 2) | ecosystem: Environmental > Aquatic > Freshwater > Lake ...
CAACTACACCCCATGTGGCGGCGCCAACGACTTCATGTCGTATTTCAAGAACTTCCAAATTGCACCACAGAACCTAATGTGCGACAACGCCGATGTAGCTGTGACCAACTGCCCTGGCGGAAGTATGGGACCGACAATCTCGACGATCATTGAGTGGGGCGCCGACTGCAACAACGACGGCATCGTCGACTACGGCCAGTGCCAAGACGGCTCGTTGTCTGATACCAACACTAACAATGTCCCTGACTGCTGCGAAAGCGCGATCGCATGTTCCATCCAACGGCAAGTGCCCTCACAATATGCGACCATCCAAGCAGCAATCAACGCAGCGTCAAATGGTGATCAGGTAATCGTCGCGCCTGGCACATACCTCGAGCGAATAAATCTAGGTGGGAAAAACATACGGCTAACCGGAGCCTCCGGTGCTGGCGAGACAATTATTGATGGCCAGGATCAAGGCACCGTACTAGCTGGCTCGGGTGAGCCAAGTACCTGTGTCGTCCGTGGTTTCACAATCATGCATGGCACTGATGTGAGTTACAGCGGTGGTGGCGGCATTGCGCTGACTGGATCATCGGCTCGATTCGCTGATTGTGTGATTCGTGATAACACCGCCGATGGACCGTCGTGGTGGAGTGGTGGTGGCTTCCACAGTGTTGGTGGAGCGCCGATCATTGAAGACTGTGTCTTCATTAACAATCGTTGCCGAGATCAAAGTGCTGCATCCGCGATTTATCACTACACGGGCGGGGCAATCACCATCAGGCGTTGCACCTTCGAGGGAAACGTTTGCAACTACTCCGCTAGCAATGGACTAAATCCTGGGCAGACAATCAAGTGTCATTCTGAGTACACAGCACTAACCGTAACCATCGAGCAGTGCACGTTTTTTGAAAACACAACAGGCGTAACACCCTCGTCAAAAAACTTTGGTGCTGAGATTGAACTTAATGCGTCCGGACTAGTAGCTGATGTTCATGGTTGCCACTTTATGGCCGGGTACACCGGGTCGCCGTGCGCCGTTGCTGTTAGTGGTAGTGCCAGCGCCATTGTGTCGAATTCGTCCATTTGCGGCTATCTACAGCCCGTCGGAAACTTTGGTGGCGAAATATCGATTGTTGACTGTGTGGTCAGTGCGACATGTGAAGACTGTAACCATGACGGTATTGATGATGCAGAACAGATTGCTAGTGGTCGTGTTCCCGACATCAACCACAACAACATCCCCGATACCTGCGAATGCATCGGTGACATCTACGTCGACAGCATCATCAACGGCGGCGATCTTGGCGTATTGCTTGCGTATTGGGGACCAACAACCAATGCCGCTGCGTCGATCGCGTGCGACCTGAACGTCGACGGTGTAGTGAATGGCTCCGACCTCGGCATTCTGCTGGCGTATTGGGGTCCGTGTAGCAACTAACGCATCACGCCTCCACAATTCTGCAATTCCAACACGAACTTCCGCCGCCTTCGGGCGGTGGTTTCAATTTGGCGAGGATGATCGTCCCACGTAACCTTCGGGCATGCGATTCAACCAGACGGTCTGGGAAAGCTTGCCTGGCATTATGGGGGCGGGCTATATGCAGCAACTTCTTCACAGTCGCGCTGAGCGCTTTACGTCGGCATTGGATGCGGCTGGTATTCCCTACGCGGTTTGTGGCGGGATGGCGGTGATCGCGTGGGTGACCAGCGCGAATCCCGACTATGTGCGCAACACAAAGGATGTAAACGTCTGCCTTCGCCGCGCCGACGTTGCGCGAACGATCGAGGCGGTCTGTGCGTACGAATTCCAGTTTGTGGAAGTCAATGGCATTCCGATGTTCCTTGATGGCCCAGACGGCACACCAAAGCACGCCATTCACATTGTCATCGCTGGCGAATCCGCTTCAAAGTGGGCCACCGAGCCCGTGCCCGACCTTGGTCCTGGTGTTCGCGATCCGGCATTCCCATGGGCCAGATCCGAACTTGGACTGTTACTCACCATGAAGCTCATTGCCAATCGAACCCACGACCGCGTTCACATCGCTGACCTCTGGCGCGCCAAAGCTATTGATCGATCATGGATAGCGCAGGTGCCAGAGTCGCTTCGTGATCGGCTGAGTGAATGGATTGATACGGCTGAACGGGAGTATGGTGATTCACCGCATTGAGTTTGTTGTGTTTCGGGCAGGTTAATAGTCGCCAATCACCAATCCCGGCATCACCCCGCTTCAGCCAGTCGTGTCGGCTAACGGATCCTCCGGCCTCCGCCGCGGTGGAACCTGAAGGTTTGGCATCGTGCCGCCCATGCGGATCAGGCGCATTGCTGTCTCTTGTTGGGAGAATCGCTTGAGCACCTCTGGGAGGAGCTTCTGCACATCCTCGATCCCCGTCAACCTCCGGGCGCGATCGATGTCCTGTTCGTCTAGTTGAATGTTGACCTGCATGATCATCAGTGTATTCCTGGGTGCGCTGCACCATGAGTAGTTTCCTCGCATCCCTTGCGTTGCAGTGGATGATGACACAAGGCGGGGCAACCCTCCCAAAGCACCGCCCTTTTTCGCGCGTGTTTCCGCAACACCCCGCTACCCTGTAGCGCCATGCCGACGGACCACTTCCCAAGCACGCACGCCACGTGGATCGACGCGCAGCTCACCATCGCCGAAGACGGCGAGCGTGCCGCCGGTGCTGGTGATCTCGCTGGAATACCCCGCGCTCACGGAGCTCGCGCCGCATTGCGTCGTCATGTGATGGAGCGGTACACGCAGGCGCTCAGCGCCTATGTATCCGCGAGTGGTTTGCGCGACTCGGGCGAGCGTGATGAGTTGGTCTCTGGTTTCTATGTCGGCCCCATGGCCGATGACGCGTTCTTTGCGCGCTGGCGTGGTAGCGGGATGCCCCTTCGCCGGTGGCTCATGAATGCCATGAGTTTCCACTGCCGCGGCGTGCGAAGAGATGTGACGCGTGAGCGTGGGCGCATGTCCACTGACGGGCCAACAGAGCTCCGCGCTGCTGAGACTGCCAGCCAAGACGCGGCCGCCGCGTTTGATCGTGCGTGGGCTTTGACGATTGTGAATGAGTCGTATGCGCGTGTGCAGGCTGAGCTTGTTGATCGGGGTCGCGAGCATGATGATGCCATTCTGCGCATGCACTTGATTGACGGCATGCCGTATGAGGACGTCGCGCGCGCGATCGGGCTCTCGCGTACGGAGTGTTTCAACGCCACACGTCGAGTTGCAGCCGCGGTGCGCGAGTCGGTGAAAGAGATCCTCCGCGAGGAGGGCGTGCCGAACTCTGAACTCGAGCAGGCGGTTGCTGAGGTACTTCGGCTTGTCGGCGGGGAGTGACCGTGCGATACAAAGTGTGCCGAACCGAAATTCCGTGGAGTTCGCAACGAACGCGCGTGCGATTGGTGGCTTCGTGCGGTGGATGACAAGGGATATCGATAGCCAACAAACGGATCGACCGGCGAGAGTGCCCCTTTCGGGCGCGCAGGCGGCGGCGTTGTTGCGGATCGGTGGGGAGCCGATGCGTGAGGCTGATCGGGCGGATAGCGGCACGAACGACGTGATTGTTGGCGCGGCCGCCCATGGAGCAATGGCTCACCAAGCCCCCGCCAGTCGCGCGGCGGGCAGGATTACCCTTGCTGTCCTGGGTCTCATGGGATTCTCGGTACTCGTTCAGGCCAATTCCGAGCAAGTCCCACCGAATGCGCCGCAATCCAGCGGCTTAGTGGGACGAGCGCCAGATACCGGCGCGAGCCACACACACGACACACTCCAGGGACACCACAAGATGTTGAACAAGATCACAGGCGTCACCGCTGCAGCGGTGGTTGGAATTGCAGCAACGGTAGCGGGGGCGCAGAGTGCGGCGGTGCAGTGGAAGGTGGAGGATGGGGGGAATGGGCATTGGTATGCCGGTGCTCAATTGCCTAACGGATCGAGCCCTGCGAACCGGTGGGACGCGGCCTCCTTGTACTGCGGCGAGCGCGGTGGTCACCTCGCCACACCGACATCTGAATCGGAGAACGACTTCATTGTTGCTAATGCTGTTACCCAAATCCCGCCCCAATCTGGAGTTGGCCAAGGACCCATGCTCGGAGGTCGGCTAGAGACCAACGGATGGCAGTGGATCGATGGTGAACCGTGGAGCTACTCAGGATGGTGCGGATCTGAACCGACTGGGGACGGCATTCATCTGCACTATTGGGCGTTTTCAAACCTTTGTTGGAATGACTTCTCGGGGATGGACGCAATAACGAACACACTCATCGTTGAGTGGTCCGCCGACTGCAACAGCGACGGAATCGTCGACTACAGCCAATGCCTCAACGGCACGCTTGCCGACTACAACAGCAACAATATCCCCGATTGCTGCGAGCGCGGGGAGGCATGTGTTGTTGGCAACTACCCTGTGCAGTGGCAATCATTTGATGGCGGTAACGGGCATTGGTATGGGCTCGTCATCGCAGAAGGCGACATCCAGTGGAGCGTCTGCCAAGAACTTGCGCAGCAAGTCGGGGGTTACCTCGCTAGCTTGTCTTCCGCTGAAGAGAACCAATGGTTACACGCGTTGGTCATTTCTCATCCAGCCGCGTTTGCCACACACGGTCCTTGGCTTGGTGGTTACGTCACCGATGGGCAATGGCGCTGGGTATCTGGTGATCCGTGGCAATTCACCGCCTGGACGCAGACGAACCCTAACGGTGATGGCATGAACATGGGGTACTGGGACATTACCAACCCAGCTTCGGCCTCATGGAATGATGCTCCGGAATCCAACTTTATGGTGTCGTTTGCAATCGAATGGTCCACCGACTGCAACAACGACAACATCGTCGACTACGGCCAAATCCTCACCGGCCAACTCGCCGACTCCAACACCAATGGCATCCCTGATATCTGCGAACCGCCACAGTGCCGAGACGCGGACATCACCAACAACCAGATCATTGACGGCGCGGATCTTGGTGCCCTGCTCGCGTTCTGGGGACCGGTGAATCCAGTACTGCCACAGGCTGACGTCAATCGAGATGGTCAGGTCAATGGCGCCGACATTGGCATTCTGCTCTCGTACTGGGGCCCGTGCCCATAAGCGCACTGCCACGACATCTGGCGCCTGACCTATCCTCCGCGCCCCGGTGGAAAGAGATCACTTCCCAAGCACTCACGCCACGTGGATCGACGCGCAGTTAACAATCGCCGAGCGTGGCGATGTTGACCCGGCACATCAAGTGAGTTCCAGTGCGGCCGCTGCCGCGCGCGCTGCTCTGCGTCGACACCTCATGGAGCGCTATTACGACGCGCTGCGAATCTATGTGCGGACAAGCGCGCTGGTTCGACTTGGCGAGCCAGAGGAAATCGTTGCGGAGTTCTTCGTCCGAGCGGTCGATGCTCTGGATTTCCTGCGGCGCTGGCGCGATTCAAAGATGCCACTGCGTCGATGGATGATGAACGCCATGGCATTTCATTGCCGAGGTGAACTGCGCGATCAGAATCGGTCGCGCGGTCGAATAGTGGGTGGCGATGGCTTAAATACACTGAAATCAGACGCTGTTGATCCAGCGCGGGCCTTCGACCATGCATGGGCTGTAGCGCTCGCAAACGAAGCGATGTCGATCGCTATTGCCGACGCTGATGAGCGTGGTCGGCCAAACGATGCGCTGGCATTTCGCTTGCATGTCATTGATGGGGTGTCTTATCGATCCATCGCTGCGCAGCTTTCTATGAGTATGGCACAGGCCGAACACGCTGCGCGCCGGGTGAGTGACCGCATGCGCGAAGCCGTGAGCGAAATTTTGCGCGAAGAAGGGGTGCTTCCACATGCGATGGATGCTGCTGTCGCTGAAGTCCTGCTACTTGTTGACGAGGCTGCGGGTGAGCCATGACCGATCGTCTGCAGGGCACTGATCATTCGGCGTGCCCACATGTCGGCGCTCGACCACTTCGCTGGTCGGCGGTGGTCGTATCACGCGGGCTCAGGGCTGGTGCGATGGATTCAACATGCCACGCGCGCTCGACGCACGCAGTGCCTGCGGCGGCGTGCGCAATCCTTGGAGCCTCCCTGCTTGCCGTGGGGGCAGTTCTTATGAAACCTGTGGAATCTTCTGGGATTTCGGCGCGGATTGACAGTGTGAACGGCTCTATCGACCCTCACCAGGAGTCAAAATATGAAGACGTTGCACGCATTCCGGACAGCAGGCGCCCTCAGCGCACTCGCTGTGACACAGATCGCACTCGTTTCCGGGGCGAGCGCGCAGTCGACCGCCGTGCAGTGGCGTGTGGAGGATGGGGGAAATGGGCATTGGTATCGCTTGTCCACAGATCAACCATCCATTCAGCAATGGACCCAAAATTCTGCGCCCCTTGGTGCTCCTGGATTCCATCTAGCTGTTGTAAACAACAGTGCTGAAAATGCTCACCTGGTTGAAATGATTAGCGCTTATCCGGGCCACGGTTTCTGGATTGGTTACTACAGAATAAGTGGAACGACATGGGGGTGGAACATCAATCAGGGATCCACATTCTTGTTTTGGGGCGGTACAAACTGTGGTGCAGGGCCGTACCCAAACTATGGGTACTCGGGATTCATCGCTGCCTTGTACAACAAGCGCCCTGATTGTGGCTGGAACTGGGATGACTTCGCACCAGAAATAACCCCAAACAATTGGCAATTGTTGGAATATGACGCCGACTGCAACGCCGACAACATTGTCGACTTCGGCCAATGCCTCGACGGTTCCCTCCCTGACACCAATAGCAACAACATCCCCGACTGCTGCGAAGAAGGCATTCCATGCTCGGCTTGTTACGCCTATGACCTCAACCCCAACGGCATCGTGGATGGTGCAGACCTTGGCGCACTCCTCGCGTTCTGGGGTCCGGTGAGCCCGGCGTTCCCCCGCGCCGACATCAACCGCGACGGTAGCGTGAACGGCGCCGACCTTGGTCTCTTGCTTGCAAACTGGGGCCCGTGCACACAGTAACAGTAACGGTCGATATCTCGATCAATCCCTCACTGTAAAGACTCCCTCGCGGCGCAGCACCTATTGAGGCGCTGGAATCGCCGCGGGGGATTTCTCTACCGCCACAGGCGCCACGGCCGCCGCCGGCACCTCCGCCGACTCGCGCCCAGGCATGTCATTCCTCGCATTGTTTCCAACAAACGCTGCCACCGCCAGAATGAACGCCGCACTAATCAATCGCCCGTAACGCTTCATGAAGTGCTCGAACGATTCCTTGATGCGTGCCGAAACCCCTGGGTGCACCGTCTCCACCACCGCAGGAATCAAGCCGGGAATCAACGCGATCACCGCGAACATCACAATGCCGATCACTCGTTCGCTTGATTCTGAAACTTGCAGCGCTTCGTGACCAGCTGCGGTCACGATCGGGAAGATCTTGGGGTGCAAACCGTCGCAAGCAAATCCAAGGAGCCCCCAACGAATGGCTCGTTCGGTGGTTGAAACATCAATGGTGCCATCAAAGCGCTTGGTGATCGCTGGAAATTTCAACTTGCACCAATGAACGATCCGGTGCTTGAGACTTCGCTCCTCTTGCTCGGGAGTCTTCTCAATCGGCGCATTCCTGATGGCGTTCACCAACCGATACATGCCAACAACAAAGAGCGCGGACGCAATCGTTGCGCGCACCGTAAACCCAACCCACGTCCCCTGGTGGTGTTCCTCTGGCATGCTGCCGTGCGTCTGCGCAAGTAAGAATCCAATGACCAGCGCAAATGCCAGACCAATGATGGTTCCAATTCCAAAGGCCCACGCGAACGTGCGTGGACGCTTCTGATCACTCGCGGCGATAAGTCCAAGAACAGTGATCTCTGGGGACAGGAGCACGGCTACTCCAAGTGATGCAAGAATGGCGTAGTAGTTATTCATGGTGATTCGTTAGTGTTTAGAAGATGTGTACCGTTGCCCGCGCTTACGACTTACTCAGGAATGCTGTGAGTTTCGCACGAGCCTCTGGTGTGTGCCGCAACCGAACAAGGTGTGCGCGCTCTGCCGCAACTGCTTCGTCCCAACCGCGCGTGTAGCCAATGTGAACGCAATCAAAGCACGCGTCGGCGTGTGGGCTTGCGGGTACTGCGGCACGTGCTGATGCCAACGCTGCCTCCATACGCGCCGCATCCCGTGGCGAAATCGCCTGCCGGGGCGCCTGTTTGCCTGCAAATTGAGGCGTGGCGGACGGTGCCGCGTGTTGCGCCCGAATCCAGCGCTTCGCTTCGTCGATCATCTGAGCCTGGGTGCCTCCTGCAGGCAAGACGCACGCAAAGAGCCCCGCCGGAACATCTGCACACTTCCACGGCGCGCCATTCGCGGTAGCAACCATGGCTGCCTTTGGGTCAATGCGCGCTGGCAACATTTGTGTTCCGCCCCACCCCGGGCAAATGCACAAACCACACTCAGGTAAGCCAACCATCCATGGCTTCTCGCCTTCTGCTGGAAGCGTGCCAACAAGTGCATCGCAATGCATGGCAAGTTCAAGGCCGCCACCAAGCGCCGCTTTGTGAATCACCGCCACACTTGGAACCCCAAGCGCCGGGATCGCCGCGAATGCCGCGCCGCCGTGTTGTAGATAGGTGTGCAGCGCTGCGTCATCAAGCGCATCAATCTCCGCCAGATCCGCGCCAGCAACAAAGACGCGCGTACTTGCTGAAGCAAGCACAAGCCCCGTGCAACCATCCAGCGCAATCTGCGCGCATGCGGCACCGATCGCACCAATCAGCCATGCATCAAGCACCACCACGCCGCCACGCGGTTTCGCTGGATTTGGCTCAAGCCAAAGCGTGACAATGCCGTCGGTGTCACGATCGATTCGGAGGGGTGTGGACATCTCGGAGAGAGTACGGAAAATCAGGTGCGACGTCTCAATACGGGCGATCAACAAGTACAAGAACTACTTCCCGCCAAACACCTTCCGCAGCCGCTGTTGAGCCTCGTCACCCGCAATAATCTGCGCGCTCAATTCCGCGGCTTTATCAAGCACGGCGTCATCATTTGACCCATCAAGTTCATTGAGCCAGCGCTTGGTGGTAGCGATTGCTTCTGGACCGCCAGCGCGGAGGCGCTTGGCTAACTCGGCAACCGTCGCGTCCAGTTGATCGTGGGCGCAGAGATGAGTGGCAAGTCCAGCTTCGAAGCCCTGTTGCCCACTCATGGTCCCACCGGCAAGAAGCATGGCACGAGCCCGCCCGGCGCCGATCTTCTTGATCAACCACGGCGCCACAACCGCTGGGCAGATTCCAAGATCAACTTCTGGATATCCAACCTTCGACTCCGGATGTGTCACCGCAAAGTCAGTCACCACCATGAGTCCACAACCGCCACCAATCGCTGCACCTTGCACGCGCGTGATGGTTGGAATATGGAGACGCCGAATAATGCGGCTCACGCGAGAAAGGCCGCGAAGCATTTCACCCATCGCGGCGGGGTCATCGATAACACCACGGAGATCCATACCAGCACAGAACACCTTGCCGGCTCCAGCAAGAACAAGCACGCGAATGTCACCCTTCGGCGCACATCGCGGAGTAATGATGTCAAGCGCGGCGCCCATAGCATCAATGAGTGCGTGACTCAGCGCGTTGGCCTTATCAGCGCGATTCAAGGTGATGGTTGCTATGTGGTCATTGACCGTAAGTGCAACAAGGTCGGTGTTGGTGTTGGTCTCGGTCATGGGTAAATCGCAAATTTCCTCGTGTTGGTCACTGGACGTTCTTTAAGTAGCGGATGGATGCCAAACCGTCTTGATCTCTACAAACTGCGCCAATCGGCGGGGATTTGTCCAACGATCGGTATCAGAAAAGTCCTCATCCTTGGAGAGAATCTGCACTCGCTTGAGATTCTCCGCTGCGCCAGCTCGCAAAGTGGCGGCGATCGACTCGTCCGCAATGGCATGCACCGAATCCACGTCACGATGACTTGCAATCCAGCTGGCTAATTCCTTGGCATCACCAGTAATGACATTGAGAACGCCCGCTGGAATGTCCGCTGTTGGTGCAATCTCAGCAACCAAGAGCGCCGCCAGTGGATGCTTCGTGTCAGCAATAGCCACCACCGCATTACCAGTGCACAGTGGCGGCAACACCAGTGACATAAACCCAAGCAATGAATGTTGGTCTGCGACGCCCTGCACCGCGACACATACACCGCTTGGCTCTGGCATGCTGAAGTTGTGATACGGACCAGCAACCGGATTACGTGAGCCAAGCA
>Ga0209500_10003767_pt1 | contig 10210 bp, 18 predicted proteins | sample S_140212_EF_Meta_FD_187323 | JGI IMG/M metagenome (GOLD analysis project Ga0209500, IMG submission 187323) | Freshwater microbial communities from Lake Simoncouche, Canada to study carbon cycling - S_140212_EF_MetaG (SPAdes) (version 2) | ecosystem: Environmental > Aquatic > Freshwater > Lake ...
TTTTCTTACGAGAAGCCAACGTGCAACTTTAACTTGCACACCAGCTTACCGTATTTTAAGGAACGACAACACGCCCGGTGTAAGAAACTTCGGAATAGCCATCCAGTGTCAGGAGAACTACGTAATTTTTTGTTGCATCCGTAACTGTTACCGCAACAACACCTTTGTCTTTGCCGTTTTTGACGATGTTGTTAAATTTTAAATAGCCAGTAGGCGCAGCGCCTGCTGTATAGGCATCTTCTTGAAAAATTTCAATATTCTCAATGCCTGTGGAGCGATCAATGGTAACAATAATGTCTCCGGTGGTACCAGGATTGACACGAAATCCACGGATATTGATGCCACCAGTAGAGACCGCAGTAGTGCTGCCTAAATAGGTAATTTCTGACCCAGCATCAACGCTGAAGGTGTCAAGCGTACCTTTAATCGTGCGAGTAGCCATTGCAGTTAGGAAATTTGACTAGCGGTGGAGTAATTAAAATTAATTTCAGCGTCAATGCCGTGGTCTTTGAGGATATTCAAGAACATTTGCTTGTCCATCGTTTTTTGATGAAGCATGTCCAGAAACGCTTCCTCAAGATCTTCACGATCCAATTCGCGAATAGCGAATGCGGCGGCATGGAGTGCAAATTCAGCGTCCATGCTTATTCCTGGGGCATTGGCGTCCATTAATCGATCCAATCCATGCCTTCAGTTTAACAGCCGTGAACTAAATTGGCTTTAAAACAAGCAAGGAGATTTTAAAAAAGGCGTCTTACCGGAGTTTTATAGCTGTGATGAGGCATGTGGGTATCAAGGCGGCGCCTCAACAGAAAAGCGCTAGTCGCGTAAACACCACCAAAACTCAAGCCGAACACAAATAAAATTAAAATCACTTGCGTTACCGCCTTTAAACAACTACTATTTTAAACAGAATAGAACTTAACCCATGACATTCGATCAGCTGGCGGCGGAACTGACAAAAGCGGCGGTAAGTGGGGTGAGCAAGACACAGGTTGCCAATTTTTTTAAAAAAACGCATAGCATTGATGATGCTGAATTTAAAAATCTTTTAAAAATTTGCAACTTTAAAGCAAAACCTTCTTACGTTAATTATAAATATTTTTACAATTTACCTGTAACCAAAAAAGCTAAACAATTGACATACCCTTTTACACAAATATACACTTGTGAAGAATTCTTGTCCCCAGGTATTTGCCAGGCTTTGATAAACTTGGTTGACAGTAGGTTGCGACCCTCAACCGTTTCCAATCCAACGGATGATTCTATTGTCTCAGATTATCGCACTAGTCAAACAGCCGATCTTAATTTTTTTGAATCCGACGCTTTAATGAAGCTTGATCAGCTTATTACAAATTACGTCGGTATCAAACCGTACCTAGGGGAAACGTTGCAATCACAGAAATACAATCCAGGGGAATACTATAAAGAACATTGCGATTTTTTCTTCCCAATGTCTAAAGAATTTAAAACCTATACCGAGTGGATGGGGCAGAGAACATGGACTTTTATGTGTTATTTAAATGATGTAGAAGAAGGCGGCGAAACATATTTTAAACACCTTAATTTAAAAGTAAAACCTAAACAAGGAACGGCTGTTATCTGGAATAATTTATACAAAAATGGCTTGCCCAACCCCAAAACACTGCACGAAGCCTTGCCTCCGATCAACGGTAATAAGTACGTAATTACTAAATGGTTTAGATCGTGGTCGTTAGTTTAGTTAGCAGCCATTTGGAAAGTAACACGTGCATTGTTGCCACCAACACGTTGAAGAAAGTTGGCGCGAATTTTTTTTACTGGAAAACCTGTAACGTTGTAAGCATAAGTTCCATCAACAGTAATAGTGTTGGAAATCATGGCACCATAATCAGTGCCATTTAAGCTGCCTTCTAAACGCACCACTACATTGGTGTCAATATTTGCTACAGTCACCATTAAAGTGTAATTCCTGGTTGAGAGGTAGTTTATTGTATAAACTTCATAGGCTTCTGTAACGCCAGGAGACGAAAGAGTTGGGGGTGCAAAGAATACTGTCTGCTGATAACCTTCAAAATAACTCATGACTTTACCTTAGGTACCAACAGTTTACTCAGAAAACTTTTTATTTGGTAGGTGGTTACGCAAACACCCTATACGGGTCAGCAGGGGTCACCACAAACTCCTCCCAGCCCTCAGGCAGCGTCCCAGCAAAGTTGACGTGCCAGCCATCCAGCACGGTCGGAGCAACGATGACATTACCAGTCTCTGGGTCGTACTCACCGCCACGGGTGATCGTGCCGATACAATCAATAGCCCACTGGTGCGAAGCGGTAATGACTACCTCCTCGCCCTGCTCGTTGTTTTGGACAAATCCGTGCTGACGCAATTCAGACATTGCAGTGGATTCATCAGGGAATCGTAAAAAAATCATAATGTTTCTAGCTTGGACCAGGCTTGCCCCAGTCTAATCTTAGATGCATGTGCTTGTGATATTTTATATTTTCTTCCTGCTTCCGCACTCGTCATTCCGACGGCAAAGTCATCTTTCATAGATCTTACTTCTTTGGCTGTTAATTTTGCCATTCCATGGCGCTCGCACCATACGGTCGAAATTCCTTTTTTAGTTTGCGAAACGCGTTGAGCCCTGATCTTACTGGTTCCATGCAGCTTCATGTCGGCTGTGTTTTCTTTTCTTGTGCCATACGCAAGATTAACCAAGCGATTGTCTGATGCGATGCCGTTGAGATGCCTTACTTCCATGCCGTCAGGTTTTGACCCGATAAAAGCGGCTAATACTAGTTGATGAACGTGACAACTGTGCTGACTAGATTTACTCCCGCTCCCAAGCTTGACTTTTAGGTGGCCGTACTTGCTTGATCGCCCAGGTGACAGAATTTTACCGTGTCGCATGGCCACGCCGTCTTTAGAGGCCCAATGAGGTACGAGTCGATCCAAACTTTTTACTCGCCCAAAGTCAGAAACTTCGTATGAACCTTCAAAACCAGGGATTGAAAGCCATCTTTCACTTTTAAGGTCAAAGTCCATGGCGGCGTTGTTGTCACTTGCTATTGATTATACCACCACGTCAATCGCGTGGCCGTGGGTGTAGGCAGTCAGCGTGTCGTCAATAAGAAACCCAGCCTCAGTGGCAGCAGCGGTCCAGGCGGATTCGTCGGGGAAACGTAAGAAGTTCATGGTTGGGTGATCTGCTGGAGGGTGGTGTCGGCCAAGCGGACGGGCCAGTAGGTGAGGCGGCGGATAGTTTGCCCTGCATTTGAGGCCAACACTGATGAACCAGATAGAAGCAATCTTGACATTGTAGGCATCACAACAGGTGCAATTGCAACGCTTGCAGTTAATCCATTTGCACTAAACGCCCTGTCTCCAGCACAAGTAGCTACTGCAGACGTTGTTCTTGAGTTAATTGTAAATACTCCGCCTGAGTCTAGACGACCAGAACTCAGACCAGCCCAATAAAAATTATTACTGGCGCGAGCATTTATGGATGACGTTGCAAACACTTGCGAAAAATTATTGGCAGTAGTATCGTCAATCAGCCAAACACTATTACCGGAACCAGAATAAACATAATCCGCAAACATCGTCCCTTCTATCTGGTTATACCAAGAGCTAAAGTTCGACCCGGTAATGCTGGCCACATCTGCGGCGCGGGTTACGGTTGCGGAAGTCGTGGAGATGTAGGAGGTAGCAAAGGCGCCTTCTTCTACCTGAGCGCCCCAGATGCGGACAGTTGCGCTAGTAGTACTGAAAAACGGCCTGAGGCGTATTGTCGTTCCAGTGCTAGTTGTAGTAGTCACAGTTAGACGTACCCAACTGTCTGAAAAACGTGTCAACGTACCGCTAGTACCTGTAAAGACAAGGCCATCAGTAAAAACACCACTAACCGTATTGGTGCTTAAATTAAATTGCACACGCCCGCGATTAACTGTGTTGCCATCATCAAGAGTAACGGTAAATTGTGTTGTTGTACCCTTGACCCACAATGAGGCGGTATATGTCCGAACAGTTGCGTCTTTTGTAATACTATTTTCAATAGTTCCGGGACTTGCGGTGTTTGTCCAAAGATCAGCCGTCAGCGTACCGTCTGGAGCCGTGGATTCATCAGGTGTAATTGTGCAGCTTGTTTTTACCCAATAGGAACTGCTAAAGTTCTCGCTTCGTAAGCTGAGGTTTGTCCTCGCCTCTTCCACCAGCAGGCCGAGGCTTTCACCCGTTGTTGGGTTGTGGTCGAAGCGTGGCTCGTTGGTGGTTGCTGTCTTAATCAACCCATCGTTGCCGACGAACGTGCCGCTGCTGGCGCGGGTGAAGGTGACTAGCGATGCTCCAGTGGTGGCGTCAACTAGCGACTTGTTGTCAGCAAAGCGCAGATCAAGTGATGGCACTGCGCGGGCCGCTGTCCACAGCGAGTTTTTTACCCATGGGCCAGCCAGTAGCACCTGGAACGCTGGGGAGCCTAGCATCAGAGTCCAGCCTCCAGCAGATTCATGCGAATGCTCACCGTGCTGGCACTAACCGGGGTGTAGGCTCCACGGGTTTCAATCTCAACAAACAACGTGGTGCTAGCAGCGGCCAACTTGATTAACCTGCCGGGGTAATCAAGTTGGGTGTAAATAGTACTACCTAAATCTTGCGGTGCGGACAGGTCGATGTAACCCATGTAAGTTGCGCGATCACCACTCACCAAGTCAAATGGTGCGTTATCAGCAATGGCTGTAGGTGATGCGCTGTACATGTGGATGCGGAAAGCACCCATGCCGCTTGGTACCACGCTATCGCTAAATACCAACGAGATGCTTTGCACCAGCAAAAAACCAGCAGTGGGACCAGCGGCGGTTAGACTGATGATGGCGCTGCCACCTGTGTCACCTACAACATCACCAGCAGTATAGGCAGTTGTATTACTGGGGCGGGTAATAGTAGCAGTAGTGCGATAAGCTCTTCCGTCAACAGTAATGGTGCTACCACCATCACTAATAGCTTGAGTACCAAGTGGAATTGTAAAATTTGTTGCGGTCATTTAATTAAACCTTGGTAATAGAAGTAACGCGGTTGCTTCCATCGTAAGCCAATGTGATTGTAGCAACAGTTGTGCCACTAGCACCACCTTCTTTGTACACCAGTTGAGTTAGGTTTGTACCTGTATAAGTGCAAGCTACATAATCATGCAGTGATGTATTAAGGTCCGACATTGTAATGACGGGCTTTGTACCACTGTTTACGTTAATTGCCATCGCTTAACCGCTCTGATTCACTTATTATACCAACAACAAAACAATCAATCTTTTACGGAAAGGTTGGATTTAATCAGCCATTGGTTTTTTTTGTGTACACGACCTCTTTCGACGCCAAGATCAATGGTCAGCTGATCCCCGATCTGCTCCGACATTTTAATCAATTCTTCAAATTTCTGGGCAAGTAGATTGTGGTTCGTTGCCAACTGAAGAATAATTCCTTCTTGATTAAAGCAATTATCCAAAGGAACCTCAGGCATGGTTGAGTACACCAGGTCCTCAACTGTCTTGGGTGTTGCAATATCAAGAGAACGGATGTGTTCGGCAATTGTGTCATTACCTTCTTCCATCTCTTGATAGATACGTTCTGTCAAGAGGTGAAGTTGGTAAAATTTACCACCCATCAGATTCCAGTGGACAAGCTGAGTCTGGTGATAAACGTAAACAGAATCCCGCAAACACTGCGTCAGGTGGCAGTAGCAAGGAGTTGTTTTATCGGTTGTAATTTTAGCCATTTAAATTAACCCCAAAGTCGGGAGCATGCCCAGTAGCGGGGCGTGTTCTTGTCCATAGTCTTATCACACCCCATTCTAGCTCGAAAGTTCTTACGCCGCTCAGGATCTTTGTGTTGGGTGTAGTCTTCATAACCACGTCGTCCGTACCGAACGATCTTTTCCTCGCCATCGTGACAGGATTTAACAACCCACTTATGCGTATCCCCAGCAGGCGCTCGCTGCGGTTTATTGCATTTCATGTGCCCTTTGGCTAGGCGCTTGGCTTTAGCGTGATCAGCCACGGTTAGGTGTAGTACTCCTTGTTGCTAATTAAATCTTGAGAAACCTGTCCATTTGCAATTTGTTGAAAATTGTCTGGCACACGAGAATCTGTTAATTCTTGAACAACTTTTGAAATATAGTCGTCTAAAAACTTCTTGCCATCCTTTGCAGGTTGTTGATCAGGTTGCGATCCATCCGAGGGTTGCATCATTACAAATATAAGGTATGGCCTGAGCCGTAGTAGTGAATCTCACGGAGCAAGATGTCTGCTCCATCCATTCTTTAAGTTTACCAACCCTTTGCTCTGAATAATGCAAGTTGGAAGGACCCATGTAATCAAAAACATGTTGCGAACCTTTGGCGCGATTGCAATTAGAACACGCACACGCCAAATTATTCCTGGTACTGTGACCGCCTTTATGTTTAGGAACAATGTGGTCAATTGTGGCATCACGCTCACTTAACTGTTTATCACAGTAAGCACAACACCAGTCCCAACTTTCAAAAATGCTTTCTCGAAACCGTTTACGCGCAATCTTGGGGGTGAGAACAATTAAGTTCGCCAGTAAATCGTTTTCGCAGTGGAACATGAAGGTGTCATGAATCCTTACCCAAAAATACGGTGCACACACTTGCATTATGCGCTATGCTTGCACCATTGGCCAACTAGCCCAGTGGAAGAGGCAACGAGTTTAAGCCTCGTTCAGGCTCGGTTCGAATCCGAGGTTGGCTATTGTTTATTTAATCCGTTAAACCTGCTGCGGCATCCTCAGCGGGATCGTAGTCAGCATCCTCCAGGAGTTTCAACAGGTAATAGTGGACACGATCGGTAGTCCAGCGCAAGTCTGCATCACTGACATCACAGATAATTGCGTTCAACCGCAGTTCCCGCGAGGGCTCACGTAAGTGGTCTGCAAGCAGCTCTAAGGCGCGGTAACGGCCTGGTGTGAAGTCCCCCAACATGTTAATCTCCCAGTCCCGCAGCACTTAACGCGGCACGTTCTTCTTCAGCTTCTTCCTTTTTTAGAATATCAAGAATCTCCAGCGCTCCTGATACCTTCAAGTAACCCTCTTTTGCTGTCATGAGATTGGTTTCCGTGGCGCGAATCTCTTCAGCCAACTCACTAAGTTGTTTCTTGAGGTTGACTTCAAGGTTTTGAATGGAGGACATAATACGTAAATTTTACTGTTATATTAGCAGATTATTAACGCTTAGCAAGTGGCGTAATAAGGCCCGCAAGCATCTCAATAAATCGATAAGCTTTGTTGACTGAGTTGGGAGCAGCTGCAGCTTTGGGGGTGGTTGTGATGTTTACAATGACAATGGCTAAGGCGTGTAACGCAATGACAACATCAGTTAGGTCTTTGATGTACTGAGCAAGACTGTGCATGGCTAAAAAACAATTAAGTTAATTCTAGAACTAAGCAAGATCTATATACCAACCACTGCCATCTCCTTCAATCATCCAGCGCATTCTAATTAATCCATAACTGTATTGTTTTGCATGACCATCAGTAGAAATGTACGTTCCAGTTTTGTGATCAATTTCACCCCAGGGGTCATTGACCGTGAATTTCTGCGTACTGTCATCGTACCCCATAACCACAATCCAGTGGCCCCCACCAGATGGTGCATTACTAGGCCCATGGTGAAGAATCCCAATCGGAATTGGTACATTATTTTTTAAATTGCGAACAAGATCAAGGAGCCTGCCACTTTGTTTAAAAACAGCTTTTAAGCCCAGGCTGCGCAGGACTTTGACTTGCACGTTGCTGTCTGTACTATCGCCAATTGCAAAAACTTTCTTAACATATTCATTATCATTTTGAACAGAACCTGGCTTTAAGTACATAGCAGCCATGGCGCAGGAAGAAGAAAAACAAGTGCGACTGGCATCCCGATAATTATCGCGCTGTGACTGATAAGGCACATCAAGAAGTTTGCGGCTAATTGTATCTTTATTAACGGTTGAATTACGCTTGGGGACAACACGCCCAGTCAACCCTTCCCAATGTTCGTCATAAACCCACCAGGTACCCATTCCACCTGGTAGTTCTAGTTGCGTATGCTTGTTTCTTTGTGCCAGTACTTTACAGCCTTTATAATCACGTCCCTGAAGAACTTTTGCAAGTTGGTTATTGGATAAGTTTGCGCTATCAACTGGTTCTTTTTTAAACCAGGTTTTTTGAGATGAGCGGATATCAATGGTTGCTACTGGTGCAGTTATGTTGGCACAGAAAAGTTTAATTTCAGCATCCCGCCTGCGCACAAGACCTGGTAGGGGACCATTGCTGCCTTTAACCCATTTGGGCAGTTCTTCTTTTGCTACTTTATTAGGATCTTCTTTATTGTTTAAACGTTTACGTAATGTGGACTCTTCTAGCGCACCAGCACCACAGTTAAAAGCAAAAGAAACCAGTGCATCAAACTGCGCTTGGGTTAAAGGAACATTAATTAAGTTGGAAACCGTTTTTTCAAAGCGATCTAGATCTTTTCGTAAAAGTGCAGTTGCTTCTGCATCAGTAATTGTCTGACCGGAATGGACATCAGGTCCGGTGTGCCCGATCCCGATGGTCAGGATTCCTGAAGGGCAAACGTAACTGGTTAAACGGCAGCCCTCAAATTCACGTATGAGTGCAATGCCTGTGTTTGAAATTTTCACAATACCTGTTCAGTAAGGGAGGTTAATTAATAACGAATCATCAGTTGACCAGTGGAAGTCCGATACACATCCCCAGCAACAAGGCCGCCTGCAATTGCAGCAGCATTGTCGGCATATGTAGGAGTATTAACAATGTTAACGATGCCAGTTGATTTAATCCTCATCCGCTCCGTAGGACTAGCCGCGCCGTCTGCCGTAGTACTAAAGACTAAGCGACCTGGCATGTCGGTGCTGCCAGGTGTGCCATCTACTTCACCAGCAACAGTTGCGGCTTCGATAAAACTAGTGCCATCTGCACCGTGAAAAGTTAAAGTTCCAAGACGACTGCCATTGACAACTATGGCATTTGAACCAAGTGATGCTGCACCTGATCTGCCCAGGAGAACATAAGGAGGGTTATTGCTTACATCATTATTGATTACGCTTAAAGCCCCACGTCCGGTAGCACCACCTGTGCCCTCTACTTGCGCTACAGCACTAAGAGTAGTACCAAAAAAATTATTACGCGCTGTAGACGTGCCAGCCAACAACCTGCCGCTAGAGTCGATGCGCAACCGCTCTGTACCACCTGTCGTAATGCCAAATGTATTTGCTGCTGGTGCAAAAGCCCCATTTGCCAGATCACCAGCAAATGTAATACTTGGTACTGCTGCTGTACCTGCCGTATGTGTAACCGTTAAACCAGTTGCAAGCTTTAATGTTGTGATCGAAGCATCGGCAATTGTCGGTGTTCCAGTAATAGAATCACCTTGAAAAATACCAAAAAAACTTAAACCTGCTACAGGTGCAGTTGTAAAAGTAATTTGATTTCCATTTGCTGTAAAATCAACACCAGGGTTCTGGAGAACACCGCCTAGTGAAATAAACAGCTGGTAAACATTGGAGGGAACAATGGAAGCAGTATTGACAGTCAGGTTGAACGTCGTCAGAACACCGTTAAAAGAAGCTGCAATGCTGTCCAGTTTACGGTTCTGCCCGATTGCAGGCTGCGTTCCAATGTACACGACTTACACGATCTAATCTATTGGTCCATTGTAGCCGCCACAAGCACCATTTATGACGGCTACATCTCCTGAGCTCAGGCGACTTCTGCGTCCACTGGAGTAGCTTCACCAGCTTCGGCGGCCTGGACATCCTTCAGGGCATTCAACGCACCTTGAAGTGCAATAATTTCTTCTTTGGTTTTCTCCAAGGCTGCACCGAGTTGATTGTACTCATCAACTTTGGTTTGGAGCTCGGCCATCAAGGCATCAACTTTTTCAGTAAGAGCGGACATGGATCGAATGAATTGTCCTTTGCATTATAAACAGAATTCACGCCAGTTGTGGTGCGGATCTCCGTTCAACCTGGTCCAGCACAACTGCGTGAGACACAGGTACTCTGGACAGACTGAGTAGTAAAGGTGACTACTCGATCCCAGCAGCAGTTAGCCGGGCTTCAAGGGTTTCGATCTTGGCGATGGCTTCCTGCAATGCAGCCGTCAGCAGAGGCACTAACTTGGATTGGTCGATGCCTTGGTAGACGGGGTTGCCGTCAT
>Ga0209500_10003775_pt1 | contig 10199 bp, 9 predicted proteins | sample S_140212_EF_Meta_FD_187323 | JGI IMG/M metagenome (GOLD analysis project Ga0209500, IMG submission 187323) | Freshwater microbial communities from Lake Simoncouche, Canada to study carbon cycling - S_140212_EF_MetaG (SPAdes) (version 2) | ecosystem: Environmental > Aquatic > Freshwater > Lake ...
CGGCCCCCGCAGCAGTCGAGGCAGCAGCACCGGCACCGGCCCCCGCGCCGGAACCGGCAGCAGCACCGGCGGGCCGCCGCCGTCGGGTCGCGGCGTAAGATGAGTGGGGGCTTCGGCCCCCGCTTTTTTGATATGACAATTCTTTGGCTTGACTTTGAAACCCGCAGCCGGTGTAACCTACCCGCCGCTGGCGTTTACAACTACGCGCGCGACGCCTCGACCGAGGTGCTGTGCATGTCCTACGCGTTTGATGGCGGCGAGGTGCAGACGTGGCGCCCGGGCGACACCTTCCCCGCGATTGGCAACGCGCAAATCCGCGCTCACAACGCCGCGTTTGAACGTCTGATTTTCTGGTATGTCTTGTGTCCTGAGTTCGGTATCCCCGAGCCACCACTGGAGCAGTTCTATTGCACCGCCGCCCAAGCCCGCGCCAACTGCGCGCCGGGCAGTCTGGAGGACGTAGGCCGCTTCGCCGGTGCGTCCATGAAGAAAGACCATCGCGGCGCGCAGCTCATCCGCTTGCTGTCGATCCCGCGGGCTGACGGCACCTTCAACCACGACCCCGCGCTCATGCAGGAGATGATCCAGTACTGCGAACAGGATGTCCGTGCGATGCGCGAGATTAGCACCAGTATGCGTGACCTGTCCGACGAGGAGCTGGCCGACTACCACGTCAACGAGCGCATCAACGATCGTGGCGTGTTATGTGACACCGCATTGTGCCGCGCCGCCATGACCTACGCCGACGCCGAGCTGATCGAAATCCAGCAGATCGTGAGTGAGGTGACCGAAGGCGAGATCACCAGTGTGCGCTCACCGAAGATGCGCGCATGGGTACAGGCCCGCGTCGGCCCCGAGGCCATCAAACTGATGACGCTGCACGTCGATGGCAAGGTCAAGTATTCGATCGACAAGACCGTGCGGGCGAACTTGTTGCTGCTGGCCGAGGAAAATCCCGACGAGGTGCCCGCCGCTGTCGCCGATGTGATCCAGTGCGCCGATGACCTGTGGGCGTCGAGTGTCGCCAAGTTCAAGCGGCTGGCCGATCTCGCCGACGTCGACGACAACCGCGTCCGTGGTGCGTTCGTGTTTGCGGGCGGTAGCGCCACCGGTCGGGCGTCGTCGTATGGTGCCCAAGTGCATAACTTCACCCGCAAGTGCGCGAAGGAACCCGACGCCGTGCGCCAAGCAATGGTGCGCGGGCACCAAATTGTGCCAAACTACGGTAAGCGCGTCACCGACGTTCTCAAGGGGATGCTACGCCCCGCGCTGATGCCCGCCGCCGGTAACGTGTTGGTCGTTGCAGACTGGGCGGCGATTGAAGGCCGCGTAAATCCGTGGTTGTCCAACTGCCCCGCCGGTGAGGCCAAGCTCGACGTGTTCCGGTCGGGCCTCGACCCCTACAAGGTCAACGCCACCTCGACGTTTGGCGTGGCCTACGACGACGTGACCGACATGCAGCGCCAAGTCGGCAAGGTGCAGGAGCTGGCGCTAGGCTTCTTGGGTGGGCCGGGTTCGTTCGAGACTTTCGGGCGCGTCTACGGGGTGCGGATGACCGAGGGCGAAATCGCCCGCGCTATCTCGACTTGGCGTCGTGCTAACCCGTGGGCGATGAAGCACGGCCAAGACCTTGAAGCCGCCTACACCCGCGCGCTGCGCCACAAGGGGCACGAGTGTCACGCGGGGCGTGTGTGCTACCTGTTCGACGGTCAGCATCTTTGGTATTCCCTGCCGTCCGGTCGGGTGCTATGCTACCCCTTCGCCCGACTTGAACATGATGGTGTGTCGTACGCCAAGGCGTCGTGGAAACCGGCGGCCGATGCGACCGAATGGCCGCGCGCCCGTCTGTGGCGCGGCTTGGCCGTCGAGAACATCACGCAGGCGACCGCGAACGACATTCTGCGCTACTCGCTACGGCAACTGGAGGACACCGTTTTGCATATCCATGATGAAATTGTCGTCGAGTGCCCCGAGCGCATGGGTGATGCGATGGTGGCACGGATGCGGGAGGTGATGTGTACGCCGCCAGAGTGGGCCGCTGGCCTGCCGTTAGGTGTGGAGATTAAGGTGCAAACGCGTTACGGGAAGTGAAAAAACAACGGCCTGCGAGGGAGGGATCGCAGGCCGCCGAACAACCACCAACAAGGAAACGACTATGGACTTCTTAGAGTTTTTTGCATCTTTGGCTCCCGAGGGGGAGAGCGCGTTAATTGTCAAGCAAAAGCCCCGCACCGTCAAGGGTGTTGAGAGCTACACATGGCCCCCATTTTTGCCGGAGAAATACCGCGCCGGTGGCGCATGGTATGGCAACACCGGCAGCTTCATTCTCGACCGGATGCGTGACGGCAAACTGAGTGCTAGCGCGTCAAACTGCACGCACTGCTTGGTGCTGGTGCTGGATGACGTGGGCACCAAGGCCAAAGTGCCGCCGCTGGCCCCGACCTGGCGCATGGAAACCTCCCCCGGCAACTTTCAATACGGCTACGCCTTCTCCGAACAGCCGTCCTGTGGCGAGTTTACCGCAGCGATCAAGGCTATCGCGGAGGCCGGATATACCGACGGTGGGGCAACCAACCCCGTGAGAAATTTTCGTCTGCCGGGCAGTATAAACCTGAAGCCGGGCCGTGAGGCGTGGGCGTCGATCTTGACCGAGTTTGAACCGGCGCGTGAGTATACGTTAGCCGAAATCTGCACCGCCTTGGGCGTGACGCCCGCCGCTGCCGACACCGCCACCGTGCGCCGCGTCGATCTGGACGACGACGGCACCGACGACGTGCTGGCGTGGTTGTCGGAAGCCGGGCACCTGACCGCGCACGGCAACAGCGCCGGCTGGTGGGGTGTGGTCTGTCCGAACAACGCCGCCCACACCACCGGCGAGATCGAGGGCCGCTACATGCCCGTCAATCGGGCCTATACCTGCCTGCACGAGCACTGCCTTGAGTGGGATAGTGTGGCCTTCCTGACTTGGGTAGCCGAGCAGGGCGGGCCGCAGCACGCGCCGGGGCTACGCTCCGAACTGCTGGCCCCCGTGATGCAGGCCGCACTCGCCAAACTGAAGCCGGGCGACCTGTTCAGCGCATCGACCGAGGCGGGCGCGCTAATCGCTGCGGTCACGCGTAAGGAATTGGGCCGCGTCGAAAAAGCCGGATGGTATGCCCGTTTTGCTTACGTTCAGGATGACGAGTCGTATTTCGACATGGCCGACCGCCGCGAGGTGGGCCGGACAACCTTTAACGCCTTGTTCCGGCATATCCCGTGCTACTCCATACACGCCGGCTCAAATGGTGGCGCGCGCCGTGTCGAGGCGAGCATTTGCTACGACGAGAACCGCCAAGCGATGGGCGCGCCGGCTCTGGTCGGCATCACGTATTCGGCAGGCGACGACGTGCTGGTAACGCGTGACGGCGACGTGTTTGGCAACCGCTGGCGCGATGCGCGGCAGCCCGCCGGAGCCGGTGACGTGTCGATGTGGCTTGACCACTGCGCGGCGCTTATCCCCGTCGAGGCCGAGCGCGAACACGTGTTCGACGTGATGGCCTGCAAATACCAGCGTCCGAACGTCAAAATTAATCACGCCGTGCTGCACGGTGGCGACGAGGGGTGCGGTAAAGATACGCTGTGGGCACCGCTGTTGTGGGCCGTCTGCGGGCCGTCGCTACGCAACCGGGGTATTCTGGACAACGATACGTTAGGCTCGCAGTGGGGTTATCAGTTGGAGGCCGAGATCATCATCCTCAACGAGCTGAAGGAACCCGACGCCCGCGAGCGCCGCGCGCTTGCCAATAAGTTAAAGCCGATCATCGCCGCCCCGCCCGAGATGATCCCGATTAACCGCAAAGGCTTGCACCCATACCAGATGGTCAACCGCTGTTTTGTATTGGCGTTCTCGAACGATCCGGTGCCGATTAGCCTAGCGTCGCAAGATCGCCGGTGGTTTTGTGTGTGGTCGAGCGCGCCCCGGATGACGCCCGCCGCCGCCGAGCGCATCTGGCAGTGGTACAAGGCCGGTGGCTTTGCTGCGGTCGCTGGCTGGCTGGCGCGCCGTGACGTGTCGCGGTTTAACCCGTCGGCAGCGCCCGCGATGACGGAATTTAAGCAGAATCTAATCGAGCACGGCATGAGCATGGCCGAGTCTTACCTTGTCGAGATGCTGCGAGGCCGTCAGGGTGAATTTAGCGCCGGTGTCATCGGATCGCCCTTTCACGCCGTGTGCGACCGCCTATCGGGGGCCGCGCCCGGTGGGGTCAAGGTGCCCCAGGCCGCGCTATTGCACGCGCTGAAGGAGGCCGGCTGGGTAGACTGTGGCCGCTTGGCCGCGGTCGGCCTGCACACTAAAAAGCACGTTTTCGCCGCCGTTGACGTCGCCAAGCGGTACAGCAAGAGCGAGCTACGGCGTATGGTCGAGGGGCCGCCGCCGCCCGTTATGCTAGCGTCCGTAAAATGAAAAACGCCCCTTGAGGGGCGTCTTTTTTGTTGGTGGGATTGGCTACAGGTCGAACATGATCGCCAGCAAGGCGACACATAGCAGCGCAGCGAGGGCTATCATTCGTCGCTATCCAGTAGCTTGACCGCACGGTCTACCCATTCCAGATCGTCGTCGATCATGTCCGCAGCATCGCGTATGCACTGCCGCAGCTGTAGCCGTTCCTGTTCCAGATCGATAATCCGGCCCCAGGCCGTAGCAAGGGCGGTATCGCCCGCCGCGTACGCTTGTCTTTCCTGTTCTTCGGTGGTTAATTGCATTTTTACACCTCTCTCGTTCGATGATAAACCGGCCCCGCGATAACGCCAGAGCCGCTGGTTGATTTCTTTCTGTACGTCCTGCGGCACGTTTTACAGACGAAAGACTGGCCCGCCGCGCGCTGGATTGTTTGAAAACCTTTCCCACCGCAATGCTGGCAGGTCATATCAGGCGGTCTAATAGCGTTTTTCACATTCATCGGCAGACTACCGCCGCGCCGATTGCCAGCGCCAGCGCCGTGGCGGACATGGCAAGCGCAAAGCATAACAGCGCCTGGGCGAGCGTTTCGCCCGCTTGCGCGGGCTTTTTCATGTCTCGCATATGATATAGCATGGTTACGCCACCTTTTTATTTTCAGTAAGCGCCCGCGCGAACGCGTCCAAATCGCGCCCATAGGCGCGCTTTTGCTCATCTATGGCGGTCAAAGTGTGCGCCAGCGCGTCAACGGACTGCATTGTGCGGCGCATGTCTTTTTCCGCAGCAGCGCGCGTTTTCCGGCAATCGTCCAAGCCTTTACGGTCAATAATCGTACCGAACAAATCGAACACGACGGAACGAAAACCGCGCGCCGTGTGGTCAGGGTTAAGGCTAACGGATTCGACCAGGCCGAACAAAAGCCCGTCAAAATTAATTGCGGTCAACAAAACACGCGAACGAAAACAACGCAAGGTCGCATCGTCAACGTAGTGCGTGCGCCCTTGCAGATTACGCTGCGCGTTGTATTTTGGATCGTAGGATTGATCGTCGAATTTTTGCATGATTTTACCCTTCAGAGTAGGTTAGTTTATTGGCCCGCTCAACGCGCGCCCGGTTACGCCCGGTCCAGAACCAGGCGTAACGCGGTCGCGTGCTATGCTGCGGCTTTGGCCTTTTCCGCGTGCAGCGCCGGATAATCTACCTGCTCAGTTATTTTAGCCCGCGCCCATTCTGCCGCGCCAATGTCGCCCGGCTCACCCCTCATCGGCATGATGACCGCAAAAGCCTGCGCGCTAAAAGTGACAAGCGCAGGCCCGTCGCCGTTCTGCGTGAAATTAATACCGTACTTTTTCGACATGCCGAGATCGACGGCGGCGGCTTTTGCGCGTGCGAGATAATCGGGGTCATAATTTCCGGCAAGGCCGGATAGCGCTTGCGGGATCACGCGAGTATAGTCTGGATAGCGCCATTCGACGACGCGGAAAATAACGACGTTGCCGCACCATTCTGCGCGATGCTCACCTAATGGATCGTCGGACGTGGTGACGACGACTGGGGCATCGTTCGCGCTTTTATAGCTTGCTTTCCAGCTCAAAATAACTTTGACGGTATCAGCGGGCATTATGCCCGCGAACGAGCCTACATTATCGCCCTTTGCATCGTCAAAGCCTGCAAATAAGGTGTGGCCATCCGTCGCGACAATGCGCGATTGCAGCTCGTTCGATTCGATTAGCAGGCCCTTGAGATAATAGCGGGTATCGTTGATCGCCATAAAGCGGCTTGCGGCTTTTAATTTGGTGCGGTAGAGGTTTACGGTAGCCATGATTTTTTGCCTTTTTAGGTTAGTTTACTAACATGCGCGCACGGAATTGTGCGGGCATGGATACAGCGGTTTTAGAATTTACGCTTGCGCGGTTTCTTTTGCAAGCCTTTTGCTTTTGCTTTCTTCGCACGCAGCCAGGTATAACCTGCACAGCGCGCTTACTTCGTCAACGTCGGCGCTGATATTGTCGCCGTACCCGTCGCACGCCTCAGACCACACGCCATCAGCATCATCAGGCATGAGCTGTACGGCCGTGTGCAGTTTAAGGCGCTTGCCTTGCCCGGCGAGTGCGTGCAATTCTTTTTTGTACGCCAGGCCCGCCGGGTAAGCAGCTTCCCATTTTGCTAACGCTGCGCGTGAGCTGGCGTACGCGCTGGCGGGCGTAAATTCCGGTTTAATCGTGCTGTACAGTTTCCAACCGTCGCCGTAATTTTTCAAGACCTTGCCGTCGCTCATATACGCCTTGGTGCACGTCGTGTATACGATCCGGCCGACTTCGTCGCCGTGTGCTGATAATTTAGTCATTTTGCAAGCCCTTTCAGTTTAGTTTATCGTTGTGCCGCATCGCCCATTATACAGGCTCGTTTTCAATTTGCAAGGACTTTTAGTGTAGATAATTGCAAATAGTTTCGACGTGTGAAAATAGGCCGAAAAAACGCGATTTTATGGGCAAAATGAATTGCTCATATTGGCTATGCAAAAACGTCGCGCTATCATAGGGGAGATTGGCATTATTGGCTATTTATAGTTAGACGTCTGATTTTTTGTATTTGGTATATATGAGCCTGACGCGTCAATTCTGCGCGTTTTGGGAGCGACTTTCCGCGGTATGCCCAGATTGCCAAGATGACCCATGCTTGCCAAGCCTACACGCATGTATTCGGCTTGCAAAATACAATATGCAAGCAAACTACATACAAACAGCCTGCCTGCCTGCGTGCCTGCCTGCGTGCCTGCCTGCGGGCCTGCCTGCCGGCCTGCCTGCCTGCCGGGCTGCGTGCCCGGTGGCTGGTGGCTGGTGGCCTGCGTGCCGCTTGCCCGAATCGAGGGGGGAGGGAGGGCCTTGAGCTAGGCGTGTCGGTCACGGCACCCCCCACGAACAATTTTTTTTAAAAAATGCAAACACGCATGTAGACGCCTTGCAAACCACAGCCCGCACATCAGCCCGCACATCAGCCCGCACATCAGCCCGTACATTGCCCGCACATTGCCCGCACATGCAATAGGTCAAATTGTCCTATTGGCAAACAGAAATCAGTCGTGCTATAAACGGGCTATGTTCAAGTCACTCCCATTCACACCCCGCGTCGTCAAGGCGACCGAGCAGCGTTTGAACGCTATATATGCTGCTTCTAATTTAGGGTTAAAAGGAGATGCACTGGCGTTGGCAGCGGGGATGCTGCCTACGGAATACCGCCAATTGTGCCAATTTGACCCAATGGCCGAGATGGCTGCACAAAAGGGCAAGGCCGATAATGAACTGCAAGCCGCCCGGCGACTGAACGAGGCGTCTGAAGGCGGCGACGCCAAAGCGAGCCTGGCGATCTTGCAGCATGTGCATGGTTGGACGGCCAAAACCGAAATCAGTGTGGACGTCTATCAGAAGATCAGTGTGCTGACTGCCTTGGAAGAAGCCCGCGCAAGGGTGATCGAAGGGCAAGCTACCGAAGTTTTCCCCCAGTCCATAGGACAAAATGCAACAGCCCATATATAAGTCAGACGAAGAACAGAAGTTGATGGTGGAGCTGTGGTCACCCGCACTTGCGGACGACCCCGAAGCGTTTGTGTTGTTTGCGTTTCCGTGGGGGCAGAAGAACACCCCGCTGCACAAGTTCAAAGGGCCGCGCAAATGGCAGCGGGAAGTGCTGCGCGACATCAAGGCGCACATTGCAGGGAACAAAGGCAAGATTCAGATGGACACCCTGCGGGAGGCGGTGTCATCAGGGCGCGGGATTGGCAAGTCTGCATTAGTCTCTTGGCTGGTGCTGTGGATGCTGACCACCCGCATCGGCGGCAGCGTCATCATCAGCGCCAACTCGGAGAGCCAGTTACGGTCGGTGACCTGGGCCGAGCTGACCAAGTGGGCGGCGATGACCATCAACAACCACTGGTTTGAGATCAGCGCAACCAAGCTGGTGCCGGCGCAGTGGCTGTGCGAGCTGGTCGAGCGCGACCTGAAGAAAGGCACACGTTACTGGGCCGCAGAGGGCAAGCTGTGGTCGGCCGAGAATCCAGACAGCTACGCCGGTGTCCACAATCAAGACGGCATGATGTTGATCTTCGATGAGTCCAGCGGCATACCCAATCCGATATGGGAAGTCGGTGCCGGGTTCTTTACCGAGAACACACCCGATCGCTATTGGTTTGCCTTTAGCAACCCGCGCCGCAACGAAGGCTACTTCTTTGAGTGCTTCCACGCCAAACGGGCGTTTTGGAATACCCGCAGTGTCGACGCGCGCACCGTCGAGGACACCGACAAGCAGGTCTACGAGCAGATTATTGCGGAATACGGCGAGGATTCACCGCAGGCTAAGGTCGAGGTGTATGGGGAATTCCCCGACGCGGGCGAGGATCAGTTTATCAAGCCCATGCTAGTCGAGGACGCAATGAACCGCGACCGCTGGAAGGACACCACGGCACCGATCGTATTAGGCATCGACCCCGCCAGAGGCGGCGCTGACTCGACCGTGCTGGTGGTGCGCCAAGGACGCGACATTGTGGCGATCAAACGCTACTCGGGCGAGGACACCATGACGATTGTTGGGCGGGTAATCGACGCCATCGAGGAATTCAAACCCACGCTGTCGATTATTGACGAAGGTGGCCTTGGTTATGGGATACTTGACAGGCTGACAGAGCAGCGTTATAAGGTACGCGGGGTAAACTTTGGCTGGAAGGCCAAAAACTCCATTATGTGGGGCAACAAGCGGGCTGAAATGTGGGGCACCATGAAGGAGTGGCTGAAAACAGCATCCATTCCGAGCGACCGTCAGCTAAAAGCCGATCTGGTCGGCCCCATGAAGAAGCCTAACAGCAGCGGCACCATTTTCCTTGAGGGGAAAAAAGAAATGCGTAGTCGTGGATTGGCCTCACCGGACGCTGCTGACGCGCTGGCTGTTACCTTCGCTTTTCCCGTTGCACACCGCGAATACCGCGAGCCTGTGCGACGCGTTTCTTCGCAGTCTCCGAACGTAGTCAACTCATGGATGGGTTCTTAAAATGCCAAATCAAAATTCAATCGGTATTGCATACACCGATCAGGTCATTAACGGCGGCACCATTGACAACACCGTCATTGGCGGCACCACCAAGGCGGCGGGTTCGTTTACGTCCCTAACGTCAACGGGCGCGGTTACCGGCACGACCGTTTCCGGCACCGGCACCGTCACGGCGATCAGCGGCACCGCAATCACTGCGGGCGGCTCGGCTGCGCTGTTGGCAACCGCGACCGCCAGCTTTGGCGTGTTTTTGGGTTCCGGCGCACCAACGATCGCTGCGGCGAAGGGTTCGCTCTACCTGCGCTCGGACGGTTCAAGCACTAGCACCCGGCTGTATGTTAACTCGGACGGTTCGACCACTTGGGTTGCTGTGACCACGGCAAGCTAATATGCCGCTCGTCAAATCACCAAGCAAAGCCGCCTTCCGCCAGAACATTAAGGCGGAAGTGAAGGCCGGTAAGCCCGTGAAACAGGCGGTTGCCATCGCCTATTCGGTCAAACGCGAAGCTGCGGGCAAAAAGAAAGGCAAGTAGTGGCCTATCAAGACACGGGGATTAACGAAGCCGGCGCCGTAGCGTCAGGCGGCACTAAGCCCGACCGCGACAACGGCGACATGCTGGCGACCATGCGGACGCGCCTAACGATGGCAATCGCCGCGTATTCGGATTCCCGTGAGGATGAGCTGGACGACCTGCGCTTTCGTGCCGCCAGCCCTGATAAC
>Ga0209500_10003776_pt1 | contig 10198 bp, 16 predicted proteins | sample S_140212_EF_Meta_FD_187323 | JGI IMG/M metagenome (GOLD analysis project Ga0209500, IMG submission 187323) | Freshwater microbial communities from Lake Simoncouche, Canada to study carbon cycling - S_140212_EF_MetaG (SPAdes) (version 2) | ecosystem: Environmental > Aquatic > Freshwater > Lake ...
AACATATTATCTAGGCAAAAAAATCCCTTAAAATAAAACAAAAAAATCCCTCTAGGCAATCATAAAAAATCCCTCTAGGCAATCATAAAAAAATCTACATCTAGCTACTCTAGCTACTCTAGCTACACGAACCTTACCATTCCTCCTCTTCGTTTTCGTCATCGTCATCCTCCAGCCAAGATCCGCGAATATGTTTCGAAAAACATCCCGCCGCCTCCCGTTCCTTCCAAATCTTGTAAGCCTCGCGTTCAGCATCGGTCATCAGCGGTTCGTATGTTTTGGACTCATAAAAGACGGTTTTTCCAAGGGTCATCATATTGGATGGTTCCTCCTTCTCTTTCTCAATCAACACAGCTGGCTTTCTTGCCATATCGGCCCATGAAGGACCGGTAGGGACCACTTCAGGAACCAAGTCCTCCTCCAGCAAAGCGAACCTGTTTTCATTTTTCTTCACAACAACAACAACAGGTGTCGTCGTCTTATGTTCTCGTTTTGTATAACGTCTTTCTTTTGCTTCACGGCGCATGACAGGACAAAACTTCTCACTCGCCCAATGGCCTTTTCCTCCACAGGCCTTACAAAGAGCATTCAAAATGGTGGGACACACAATCATCCCACGAGGTCCAGCCTCGGATTTTGTGTAATGGGACGTATATTCTTTTTCTGACAATCCTTTGCGATAACAAGTATCACAATAGGGAGTTTTCTTGGCAACAGCAACAGGTCTCTTAGCAGTAGTAGCGATCATTTTGGATTCTTTGGATAAAAGATGTGCCGGTCCTTCCTTTCGAAAAAAACTTTCAATTTTCCAACAAAGGTTCTCCATACATGGAGAACAAAATAGGGAACCCCAACCAAGGGAACCCCACTAAATATAATTCTTTATGACACCTTCTATACACCTTTTCACCTTTTAAACGCCGATTATATTTGACAATTCTGCCTTCAGGCAGAATTATCAATATATAAAGGCGATTTATCGGTGAAAAGTAACAGTTACCTAATAACATTAAAAGATGCCGACCCTCTGGGTCGGCATTTGAAATGTTAAAAGGTGTAAAGACCTTTGGTAAAGACCTTTGGTAAAGACCCGCATCACAAATCCCATTCTTTAGGAATAAGTGCGGCATCATTATTAGGAATCCTTTTATTATCATACAATTTCAAAATAGAGGCAACCACAGGACTCCGTTGGACATCGTCCACTCCAAAATCCACATATCGAATATCCGTAGAGGAATATCTCTTCAATCGGCCATAAAAATCGGACAACCCGTTCAACCCCACACGATCACTCTGTAACAGGTCCCCCGTAATGATCAATCGAGAACCTTCACCCACTCTCGTCAACATCATCAGCATCTGGTTCGGCGAAGAGTTCTGCATCTCGTCAGCAATCAAAAACGCCCGACGAAAGGTCCGCCCACGCATATAAGCCAAAGGCGCAATCTCAATGACCCCCTCATCCATCAAACGCCGAATCTCGCTCGCCGAATAAAACTCCGTCAAAATATCCATCATCGGACGAACCCAAGGATCCATCTTCTGCTCCATCGACCCAGGTAAAAATCCCAGCTCTTCATCCACCGCCACCAAAGGCCGAGTCAATACCACCCGGTCCACCTCCCCCATACTCAGCGCCCGAACAGCAGCATGACACGCAAAAGCCGTCTTCCCACATCCGGCAGGCCCCACACCGGCTAAAACGGCAACCTCCTTATCCGCCAACAAACGACAATAGTCCATCTGGTTCTCTCCAATAGGTGTCAATCGCACCTTTATAGGCGATTGCTTTTTCGATCCCCAAACAACCCCCATGAACACCCATAAAAAGGAAACACGCATATAGACAATCGAGATAAAAGCAATTCCCCAATCAAACACAGATGACAACACCCCTTCATAAAAGAATCATGAACGAAATCCCAGGATTAGAGAACATTTGCGAATTCATCCAACTCACTTTCGAATCCAACAAAGACCCCACACTCACCCTAATCAATACCCTAATCCATATAAACCTTTATGACATACGCATAAAAACCCCCCTTCAATTCATTCTTCCGAAAGACTATCCATTCAAACCGCCAACTCTCCTCCTCGACCATATCCCCTACCTGAAAACCCTTCCACACATTCAGCTCGATGAATACAGGGTCCAAATACGAAAACCTTTGCCGACAAAGTTCAGGTGTCTCCACTGCGATTTTATCACAAAAGACACCTGGAGCCCAGCATTAGGAATCAAAACAGTCGTTCACGAATTCATTCTCATAGAAAAAACACGGCAAATCATTCGAGAACATATTCTCTTGACCCATCTCGGAAAAAAAAACCGGATACCAAAAGAAATCACCGACCTCATTCATGAATACATATCCTAAGCATATACCTCTTTATGACCCCGTAAGCATATACCTCTTTATGACCCCATCGATTTAGCCTAAAAGAAGACAAAGATATATCCATTATAAATATAATGGATACATCCTCTAAACAAATGTCATCTCCTTTCTCATCACAGGAAACAACATCATCGTATCCGTCGTTCTCACCTGATCCATCCTCTATGAGGGATCCATCGACGTCCTCTATGTCTACAACAAACTCCATGTCTACAACAGTTCCTTCTTCCATGGAAACATTAGACACATTCCCAGAACAATCTTCACAAGAACAATCCTCCCTAGAACAACAACAAGAACTATCTCCAGAACAACAACCATCTCCAGAACAACCATCCCCAGAACAACCATCTCCAGAACAACAACCATCCCCAGAACAACAACCATCTCCAGAACAACAACAATCCCTAGAAGAACAACCATCCCCAGAAGAACAACCATCCCTAGAACAACAACCATCCCCAGAAGAACAACCATCCCTAGAAGAACAACCATCCCTAGAAGAACAACCATCTCCAGAAGAACAACCATCCCCAGAAGAACAACCATCCCCAGAAGAACAACCATCTCCAGAAGAACAACCATCCCCAGAAGAACAACCATCTCCAGAAGAACAACCATCCCTAGAACAACAACCATCCCCAGAAGAACAACAATCCCTAGAACAACAACCATCCCTAGAAGAACAACCATCCCCAGAAGAACAACAACAAGAAATCCCCCCCGAAGAACTACAAGAACTCCAAGAACGAGAACTATCCCTTCGCAGCAAGATCTTGAACCAACCTCTCCCCTGTCAAAAAAAAACAAACAACACCACCGCCTATATCGAAAAAATCCAGGTCAAAACCCCCCTAACAGAGAACGAAGCAACCATTTCCAAACAAATCAAAGAACAATGTAAACAAGCATTCCTTTATTTCCAACCACTCGTAGAAACAAACCCCCTCCAAGTAAACACCATAACAGAATGTGAAGAAGGAACCGAACAATCACCCAACCCTACCGACGAACTCATCGAAACAAAATATAAAAAAACCGCCACCACCCCCCTGACTCAATTCCTCCAATCCCAAATCACAACCCAAAAACAAAAGAACAAGTTCATCCAATTGCTCGTACATACACATCTCCAACTTCTCAAAGCCGTCCAGACACTCCAATCGCTCGACCCCCCCATTATCCATTTCCACATCACTCCCGAAACACTCCGATACAACCCCATAGACGCCAGACCCGTCCTCACAGACTTCCGCCTCGCGTTTACAAAACCCACATTAGAAAATCCCGAAGAAAACAAAGACCTGTTTCCCCCCTACGAGAACATCCCCTCTTACCCCTTCGAAATCTTCCTTCTCTCCAAACTCGCCGACTCCCCCGAAGACACCCCCCTCGACACCGCCTCTCTCGCCCCTATAGCCGAGGCATTCACCCAACAAACCAACATCGCAGCCCCCACTACCACGACCTACGAAAGAACCCCCGCAGAGATCAAAACAAAGATCCTCCCCCACCACCTGACATGGGACCCCTATGCCATCCATCAATACATATATTCCTTTATGACCACCAATGAAATCCCAACAGATAAACCCTTTATGACACAATACAAAGATCTCCTTGTATCCTATCTAACCGTAGACCCCGGACAACGACCCTCTATCCAAACCACACAAGAGAACATAATGAATATTTTCAAATCGGTCCCAAAGAAGGATTATCTGGGATTTCTGGCGTCTCTTTCTTATCTTCAAGCGCAGGCATAGTCCCGGTAGTCCCCAAGGGCATAGTAACATTCGAAACAAACAAATCAAAATATGCAGACCAATCGCTATATTCCTCCAAAACATACTTATAAAACCCCTGTGTGCGCCATTCATTCGAAAAAAACGGCACCAACAATCCAGAGGCATATCCGGACATATAGATGAAACGAATCGGCACTATATCAGAGGAAGACTCATCCACAAACAAATCAACAGGAAAGACAAAGGAAGATCCCAAGTTCCAAAAAACGGGCATACATCGTGATTGGCTTCCTACAATAAACGATCGCCAGTCAAAATCAAATCGTTCCGAAAAAAGAAACACCAATAACTCACCATCAAAAATATACTTAGAACCCCCCTTTACCCAATCCATCGCTAGATCCAACCGCGAACCCACGCGAACTTCACAATGCGACCACAATACACGAACCATCTCCACAAATCCATCGCACCCAGAAATATCGACCCAGACAGGAACAACCCCTGCCAACAAAATCCGTTTCAATCCCATTTTCTCGGCGATCAAACAAGCAAACCCTAAAGAATGGAACAAGGCATCATCCAATACATCCAAATCCACAATCGGTAATCCAAATGCCGAATGTCGAGGAAAGGTCGCCAACAATCGCCGCCACTTTCGTTCTAGTTGTTCGCCTTGTTCGCCTTCGCGAATCAACCGAACCGCTTCCCGAACATATTTCCCCATGAACCAAGTAGGGAAATCCGAAGCTCCCGCATCCGCCCCCTTCGTAAACGAAGGACCCAAAGGGTCCAAAGGACCCGAAGACACCCGCTTGCGATATAAACCCTTTTTGACAGAAGAAAGAATCGCCCTCGGCGACGTTTGAGTAAAATCCCGCGCAAAAACAGAGAACAAATCAGGATGATGCCGTTCCCTAGGAATCCATTTACCTGACAAAGAAAGATGTCGATTCGCAATAGACGCCATAATCGCAATCAAGGGGTCATCCACACCCAAGGATGAATGACATTCGACAAACTTACAAAAATATTTCACATCACACCACGAACCCACCATAGGCAACCCCCTCCTCGCCTGAAACAACAAAGGAAGAGCCTTGATCGCCAAAATAGGGAAGACCTGATAAAAAGCAAAAATCATCCTATAAGACAAATCGCGTTCCCCCTTTCCTCGAACCACATCGCGACAATAAGGAATCATTAAATAGAGAGCTCTTAAATCACACACCGATTCCGGAATACCCTTACGAACCCCGCGTTTCAATCGATATAATAATAAAATCAAATCATTATCAGACGTCCATCCACGATTCAATTGATAGAGAAGTTCCATAAAGACATGTATACAACAACACATATCTTTATATCTGTAAGACCTTACAAGTTTTTCCGCGTCATCTTCGCACGACGAACCATGCGCTTCAATGACTTCTTTTTCTTGTCGATGTATTCTTCGGGGCTCATCCGAACCTTCTTGGTCCCCCCCTCCCGACCATTTTTCAAAATGGATTTCAACACCAAGTTCTCAACTTCTTTGAAAAAGAAAAAGAGCGCATTCACATCGTGAAAAATAAAGATCGACGGATCAATGACCACCGAATCAAAAATAGGCAGGCTCTTTAAAAAATCCGCTCGCGGTTCTTGCTGAACAAACTCCCCTAATTCACCAGGCTCTAAAGGAATATGAAACGCCAATAAATCCACAAACCGGTATTTGACACCTCCCCGATGGGGCAAATGCCGTTTCGTCTGGATCAAATGAAGCAGCCGGTCTTTCGACACACTCCCCTCCACAATCCGCTCGACCTCTTTGGTAATTTTCTCCAGAGCCCCAGTAGCATCCATGTAAACAAAAAACACGCGTATTTCTTCCATCCCCTCGCGTTCATAATTATCTTGGAATTCGGCCGCTTCGGCCCAAGAAGTATCTAAATCTTCTTCCACCTCGTCCATTATAAAATCGCCCGATTACAATTCACATATTCAAACCCATCAAACCCATATAAAAACAATCCTTTATGACAATATGTCTCAAAACAGCTTATCAATAGACAACAATCATAAAAAAAGGTAAATCTTTCCGTTTATCATTATACTTGAGACAGGGGTATGAACTGGAACACATGTTCCAATTCATATAGACCAATTAGTAATTCAACGTCGAGCACACTCCGCTTCGCGAATCAAATCCAAAAACCGTCGAGAACACACATCCATAGATAAATCCTTTATGACAAACTCGCGAGGGCGATACGACGCCAGCTTCGATAAAAACAGCGGATAAACCCTCATAAACTCTTCCCAATCATACACAATTTCACCACATGAATCATCCCAATAAGGAATCGACGTAGCAACTATATCCGGATACGAAGAACCATATTCTTGACTCATGAATCGAACATTCCAGACGAATAGAGGAACGTTCATCGAAAGAGCCTCTTCCAAAGCAAACCCCTGACTTTCATGTGCGTCTAACCAAATCCCATATTTCGCCCCCTTCAAATACTCCATATATTCCGCCTCGGAATAAGAACCATATACAAAAATCCGGTAGGGAACCCGATGATATCGCAAGAGGTTCTCAACAAAAGCAAGCTCCTCAGGCTTCCTGCGTTTGAAATAGATAAACACATGTTCTTTTGCCCCGCCTTCCATGATAGGTCGAAACACATCGGTATCCACTCCAAAGGGTAAAGCTCTAAAACGAATATCCTTACAACAATCATAGTCCTTCCAATAATCAATACACCATTGACTAGGTTGAATATACATAGACCCACCAATCAAACTCATTTGTGATTCTTGAGGAAAAACGGAAAAATGGGGACCAAACAAAAACCGAACTTCTGGATATAAAGAAACATTGACAGATGACGACGGACAATAGACAAGATCGAACGAAGACAAAGACGCAGGTAAAGCATCTATACAAACCACCTCGATGCCCTCATATTTCAATAAAGCATTCCGGTTCTTAGGATGAAGCCAACCAACCAATAAAACCCGATATACCATAATACAAAGGATAACCATATAACATTAATACCTTTATGACAACATTGATACACCTTTTTACATCTTTTAATGTAATTATGTAACTGTTACTTTTCGCCGATAAATCGCCTTTATATATTGATAATTCGCAAAGCCTCGGGCCCGCCCGAGGCGAGCCCTTGGGCCTTCAGGCAGAATTATCAAATATAATCGGCGTTTGAAAGGTGAAAAGGTGTAAAAAGACTGAATAAACATAAAATGTCTTATCCATCATCGACTTCCTGTGGTGAAAACAGTTACCGATGATAAATAGTATAAATAAAATACGGGTTAAACAATTATATGACAAAAATCATTATAACAGGCGGTTGTGGATTTATAGGGCATCATATGGTAGAACATATATTCAAAATGACGGATTGGGAAATAATTATCATTGACAAACTAAGTTATGCAAGTAATGGATTTGAACGTTTAAGAGATATGAACGTATTACACAGTTCCCGTATAAAAGTATTTACAAATGATCTAATCAATCCATTTCCAGAAGGAATCATATATGAAATAGGGAAAGAAATTGATTATATAATTCATATGGCGGCTGAAACTCATGTTGATAACAGTATAAAATATCCCAAAAAATTTATTGATAATAATATTACAAGCACATTACATGTATTAGAATACGCGAGAACCTTACCGAATCTTAAAAAAATATTTTATTTTAGTACAGACGAAGTGTTTGGTCCAGCAATGGGAGATACATTATTTAAAGAATGGGATAGACACAAACCCACGAATCCGTACTCTGCATCCAAATCAGCAGCGGAACAAATCTGTATTGCTTATGAGAATACATTCCAACTCCCTTTAATAATAGTAAACGTAATGAATGCGTTTGGAGAGAGACAACATGTTGAAAAATTCATACCATTATGTATCAAAAAGATATTAAATAACGAAAAGATATATATCCACAGCTATCCAGATAAGAAAACCTCGGGGACAAGATTTTATATTCATGCTAGAAATATAGCGGCGGCAGTATTATTTTTAATAAATAATGGTACAACCGGTGAAAAATATAATATTTCAGGTGAAAAAGAGGTGAGTAATTTAGAAATGGCACAATTCATTGCCAGATTCATGAATAAAAATCTAGATTATGAATTGGTAGATTTTCATAGTGACAGACCAGGGCATGATTTGCGATATGGATTGGATGGTTCAAAATTATTAAATATAGGATTTCATTTACCGATAAATTTTGAAGAGTCTCTTCAAAAAATGGTAAAATGGACGTTAGATAATCAAAAATGGTTAGAAGAATAAATAATATATAATAAATAGAAAATGGATCCATTTATTATAAAATTACAAAAATATGAAGATGAACGCGGGTGTTTTTATGAATCATATACAAATACAATGATAGAATTTAATATCGTACAAGAAAATATTTGTATTTCGAATAAAAATGTGATAAGAGGATTTCATTATCAAATAGGAGAACATACCCAAGCAAAATTACTACAAGTATTAAATGGAGAAATTCAAGATGTTGTGATAGATATTCGACCAGGGAAAACATACGGTAAAATATGGAGTTTTACTCTATCCGGAAGAAATAAGGAGCTGCTATATATACCCAATGGTTTTGCACACGGTTATTGTAGTCGAGAAGACAATACAATTGTAAATTATAAAACAGATAAAATATATAACAAAGAGAGTGAAAGAGGATTTTCACCATTATCATGTGGAATAGAATGGGATATAGAAAATTCAATAATATCAGAAAAAGACAAAAATTTACCAATGTTTATGAATCCCTCAATTGAACAAATATTGAGGACAAATATGTTAGAAATACTCTAACCATTTATCTAACTCTTTCCACGTGAATAACACCATCGATAGAGTGGCCCTATAAAATCAATGATTGTCCGGGGAAAGAGTTCATATACATGATTATTCTATATTAATTGAATATCGTTATTCGATTTATAATCAATTCTTATCAACCCAAAATAAGGTAAGGTATCAAAATCTATATGATTATCACGAATGAAATAAAATAAGTTTTGTTCAGATCCGATAACATTGTGTAAATTATATTGAATTCTAGATTTTGAATATTGAACATAATCAAGCATAACATTCTTATCTAAAGCGAAAAACATATCATTATATAAGTTAGGAGCAGGAGGATTATAATGAAACATATACTTAGAATTTAAATGTAAAAATGGAGGGTTGGATATAAGAGCAATTTTTGTCATTTTATTCACTTGCTCGAATATCCATGGATTTGTGACAAATTTTCGCAAGGTGAAATAAACAATTTTATCATATTTTAAAAAATCGTATTTTTCACTGACATAGATCAACTCATCCAATTCCCCCATACCGATATTATTCACACCAATATTTCTGTCCAAAAAACAAATATTTAAATTTTTCAATACATTTTTCAATTCCAAATTATATAAATCATCGATTTTCGAAACAGAATTATCGCAAATAATAATCTCAAAATTACTAGGAATAACTCGTAATAATTGAATAATACAATGTAAATATTCATTCTCACGAAGCATGTTATCACCTGTTTGAATATGAAATGTAGCAGAACAAAAAATTAAATTCATATAATTATTATTATTAATAATGTATTTAAACCCTTGAAGAATTACACCTTTTAACCTTTCAATCGCCGATTTATATATCATAATTCTGCCTTCGGCAGAATTATTGTATATAAAAGGTGATTTATCGGTTACAAAGTAACAGTTACCTAATTACATACCAAGATGCCGACCCTCTGGGTCGGCATTTGAAATGTAAAAAGGTGTAAAATGGGACATTTTAATTCTTCAAAGGTCAGATATCGGTAACGATTTGAAATACGCCCCGAAGGGGCGTCCCATTTTACACCTTTTCACCTTTTAAACGCCGATTATATTTGATAATTCTGCCTTCAGGCAGAATTATCAATATATAAAGGCGATTTATCGGTGAAAAGTAACAGTTACCTAATAACAT
>Ga0209500_10003780_pt1 | contig 10192 bp, 10 predicted proteins | sample S_140212_EF_Meta_FD_187323 | JGI IMG/M metagenome (GOLD analysis project Ga0209500, IMG submission 187323) | Freshwater microbial communities from Lake Simoncouche, Canada to study carbon cycling - S_140212_EF_MetaG (SPAdes) (version 2) | ecosystem: Environmental > Aquatic > Freshwater > Lake ...
ACCACGAGCTCCGCATCCGACATGCCGGCCCACTGGCCGATGTGCTCGCCACCGCGGCCGTTGGCCCCGATGACGGCGACGCGGAGCCGGTCATTCGGCCCGGCCTGCGGTGACGCCGGTTCGGCGGCCCGGGCAGCCTGCGGGGCGGTGGCGAGCGCCAAAGCGGCCATCGCGAAGGCTGTTTCGACGAAATCGCGGCGTGTCACGTCCATGGATCATCCCTCTCAGGTGCGCTGGCAACGGGAGGGTAGAGCCATGCCGGCCCCGGATGCGAACCGCCCCCCGCGGATCAGGGCACGAGTCTACCACCGAGGCGGCGGCGAGGCGGTGGCGGGGCGGTGGAGCCGGAGCCAGGCGATGTCAGGCGCTCGGGCGGCGAAAGTGCCGGTAAGCCTGGAGGACGTCGAAGAGATCAGAGGTGATCGTGATGTCGTCGTCGGCGAAGTCGGAGAGCCACGTCCGGTCGCTCGCCACGGCGTCGGCGAGGAGCGGGAGGACTTCACCGAGGGTGACGCGCACCGTATCGGCTCGCTGGGCCTCCTGAACGATCGACCGGCTCGTCGATTCGAGGTCGGGTCCGGTGTAAACGCGCAGTTTCCGCATGGCCATGTCGAAGCTCCCGTGCTTGGGTTCGGAGTGGCTTGAAGTGGACGCACACCGGTTCCACCGGAGGAGGCAGCCGGCGAACCGGCGCACACAAGCTTCCACAGAGGTAGTCATCGGCCGATCCGCCGGCAAAGTTCCAATGAATCCCCCTGTCGTTCCGGACGACACCCCCGACGGCGGCCTCTGGCCCCGGGGTGGCAAACAGGGGGAGACGCGGGGGGCCGACCGGGATGTCTGGGGAGGATGCCGCGGGGCCGATGAAGCCCGTTTCCGACCCCGGTGGTCAGGTCGACGCGGGAACGCCGCTCCGCGGCCCAACCGATTCGAGCCTACCGGCCCGGAAGGCCTCCCCCATCGCCTTCGGGACGAGGGCCTCCGACTGGAGCACTCGGGCCCGGTTCTCCGCGGTGGAGGCCTTCATCTCCTGCTCGCGGGCGATGGCGATGCTGCGCCGCTCCTCCGCCTTGGCCCGGGCGACGCGCGTGTCGGCCTCGGCCTGATCGGCCTGGAGGCGGGCGCCGATGTTCTCGCCGACTTCAATGTCGGCGATGTCGATCGAGACGATCTGGAAGGCCGTCTGGGCGTCGAGGCCGCGCTGGAGGACCGCCTTGGAGATCGTGTCGGGGTGCTCCATGACGTCGAAGTGGCTCTCGGCCGAGCCGATCGACGTGATGATCCCCTCGCCGACCCGGGCGATGATCGTCTCCTCGGTGGCTCCGCCGATGAGTTGCGAGATGTTCGTGCGGACGGTGACGCGGGCCCGGATCTTCAGTTCGACGCCGTTTCTGGCGACGGCCGAGAGCGTTGATTTGCCACTCACGCGGTCGGGGCAGTCGATGACCTTCGGATTGACGCTCGTCTGGACGGCGTCGAGGACGTCGCGGCCGGCCAGATCGATGGCGCAGGCCCGGTCGAAGTCGAGATCGATGTCGGCCCGCTGCGCGGCGATCAGCGCCCGGGTGACGCGCGGCACGTCGCCGCCGGCGAGGTAGTGGGCTTCGAGCTTGCGGACGGAGATCTCCCGGCCGAGCCCTGCCTGGGTAGACATAATCTTCGCCTGGACGATCGTCCGGGCGTTCACCTTCCGCAGGCTCATCCCGAGGAGCTCGAGGAACGTCACCGGCGACTTCGACCAGTAGGCCTGGAACCAGAGTTGGCCGTAATTGGCGACCAGGAGGAGCATGACCAGGCCGGCGAGGACGGCGACGATGAGGATCCCGAGGATCACCGACGGAGTGAGTGAATTCACGGAGGGGGGCTCCGGGGCAGGGGCAGAGCTGGGAAACGCGGGCTGGCCCGGTCACCTGAGGGGGAACCAGACCGCAATCTCCCCAGCCTAGTTCGGGTACGAGCCGGGTCCAAGAAAAACCGTTCCGGCCTTGTTTCCTGTGGGGATCGACGGTCCGGACGAAGCGATTGCGCCGGGAAATCGGCCCCCGCTCCCTCGCGGCGTTCCCAGAGAGGGCGACGACTCAATTCCGCCCCGCCCTTCGCCGGGGGCGAGGTTTCTTTTTCCGTACCGATTCCTTGACGAGCTATCTGGGCTCTCGTACGGTGAACCCCAGAACGGGGGAGAGTGTCTCCTCCGGGAGGCTTTCGCGGGAGCAAGCCATGCGATTCCTGAATCGTTTCACACGTCCACACGTCCACACGTCCACACGTCCACACGTCCACACGTCCACACGTCCGCGCTTGAGCAACTCGAGCCGCGGGCGATGCTCGCCGGCTTGCCGCTGACAGAGTGTGGCGGAGCCGGGCCGGTCCTCCCCGGGCTCGTGGCCGGCCTCTCCGGGCCGCCTGGAATCATCCTTGCCTCCACGAACCCCGCTTTTGCGCCTTCGAACGCATCCTCCGCGCCGATAATGGCAACAGGGGCTGCCGGATCGGCCGGCTCTTCGACGAGCAACGCCCCGTCGATCCCTTTTTTGGTCGGCCCGGCCGCGACCTCTGCCAAGGGGGCACTGCCGCTGGCCGTGACCGGCTCGGGCGGCTTCCCTCCGGTCCTCTACGACGCATCCCAGACCGGCGGAACCGCCGCCGTCATCCAGCCATTGAGGCTCACGGAAAGTCCGCTGGCGCTTGCCAACGGTGTACCGGAGGCCCAGCCGACGCCGTTGGTTCTCCATCCGGGCAGCGATGCTGAACCGCAGATCGTGCTGGCAGTCTGGAATGCCGAAGGCGCCACGGTTCTCCTTGTTGGTGATAGGGAGTGCACCGAAGCCATCACGGCTCCGACCGTCGGCGATGGAATCGAAGCGCAACTCACCGGCGGCGCGTTGCCCAATTCTCAAGCTGCGTCTGATTCGTCCGGTGTCGAACTCGAACCAAAAGTAGCGGCACAGATTCTGGCAGCGCTTTCACGTGGTGACATCCAACTCGCGATGGAACTCCTGGCCGGCATTGGAGCCAAGGGGGCGAATCTAGCCCCGAAGTTTCTCGAAAAGATTCAAGGTTTACACAGGATCGGAGACGGTCAGTGTGAAGACATCGCTTCCAGAACCGCAGCGGTCTTCAGGGCGATGGGAGATTCGCCCGTAATTTTGAAAGTAGTCGACGGCAAAGGCTCAAGGATCTGGCACTTTGGCGGCGAAATGATGACCAATAAGGGCTTTCATGAGGTCACCAAGAACACCGGTAGAATTTATGATCATCTGACTGGTCCAGCTGGAATGCCACTCGAGGATTATCTGCGGCTTCTGCGAACGGCAGTCGGTATCACGCCGGAACTCCTCCCCAGGTAGGCAGCATCTCGGTTGTTCACGGAATCTTTCTGATCCGGGCAGCACAACGTCTTGGCAAGTGACAGAAGGAGCCACCATGAAGACAGTCGAAGAGATTCTTCGTCACATCGACGAGTATTACGCTTTTCTTCTCGAGCGGCCTTGGATGTACGCCGAGAACCCGAAGACGCTCGAAGCGATCATTTTCGAGTTGGAATCGCTCCGCGATTTCATCACCGAAGAACGGATTCCAGGGAGCAGGTTCACCGATTACACCCACAGCCTCGGATATGCTTCAGCAGCCAGCCTTCTCCATGTGCCCGGGGAGCCGTCACCGCCGGTGGATAAGGCAGGGTTCTCGATTGTGGCATCCGTGCTCAAAGGCTATCTCGAATCGCAATCGCGATTGCTCCCGGCGCCCTTTTGAAATCGTCATCCCACATCCCGCCGTCATAGAAACGACGATTCGCCCGCGGAAAGGGCTTGAGGAATAGACCGGTCTCCCCGGTCGCTCCGCGCGATGTCAGTAGATGATCCCACTCTCGACCCGGTGGGGGGCGAGGCGGGCGCGGCCCTCGAGGAACGAGAGTTCCACGAGGAACGAGGTGCCAACGACCGTTCCTCCCGCCGCCTCGATCAGCCGGATGCAGGCACCCGCCGTGCCGCCGGTGGCGAGGACATCGTCAACCACGAGCACACGGGCGCCGCTCTTCAGGATCCCGGTGTGCATCTGGAGCTTGTCGCGGCCGTACTCGAGATCGTATTCGACCTCGATCGTCTCGGCCGGGAGCTTCCCCGGCTTCCGCACCGGGATCACGCCGACGCCGAGCTCGATCGCCATCGGCGTGGCAAACAGAAACCCCCGCGCCTCCACCGCCGCGATCGCGTCGATCCCGGCGTCGCGCCACGGGGCCACCATCAGCCGCACTGCCGCGGCGAGCGCCGCCGGATCGGCTAGGAGCGGCGTGATGTCGCGGAACAAGATCCCCGGCTTGGGGAAGTCGGGCACCGGGCGGATGAAAGAGGCGAGATCGACGGCGGCGTGGGGCACGAAGAAGGCTCCGCGGATGAGGCGAATCGGAAGCAACGGGCGGCAAGGGCACTGTGTTGTGTCCCCGAGCTGGGGGTCGGTCAAGCCCCGTGGCGGAGGCGGATTTTCGCCCGGGGGACGCCGTCGAGCTCGGCGGCCAGGGTGGCGAGGGTTTCCGACTCGATCTGCCGGACGCGTTCGCGGGTCAGCCCGAGGACGCCGCCGATTTCCTTGAGCGTCATTGGGTCGCCCCCTCCGAGGCCGAAGCGGAGCTTGAGGATCGTGGCGGCGCGGTGGTCGAGAAGCTCGATGCGCCGCATCACGTGCCGCATCGTGTCTTCGTCGAGGAAAACCTCTGCCGGGCACTTCGTGTTCTCGTCGCGGATCAGATCGCCGAGCGACCAGCCGCCGTCGGCCTGCTCGGTCTGCGGCGAGGCCTGATTGATGTGGATCGCCTTCTTGATGATCGGGAGCTTCTTGCGGGCGAGCCCGAGGCTGCGGGCGACCTCCTCCGGCGTCGGCGTGCGGCCGAGGGAATCGAGGAGCCGGGCGGTCGCCCGGCGCCACTTCGAAAGCAGCTCCACCATGTAGGCGGGGATCCGGATCGTCTTGCCGGAGTTGATCAAGGCACGCTTGATCGACTGCTTGATCCAGTAGCTGGCGTAGGTGCTGAAGCGCGTGCCGATGCGCGGGTCGAAGCCCTCCACGGCCCGCAGCAGGCCGAGGTTCCCCTCCTCGATGAGGTCGGGGAGCGGCAGGCCGCGGTTGGCGTAGCCCCGGGCGATGTTGACGACGAGGCGGAGGTTTGCACGGACCATGTGATCGCGGGCCTGGGCATCCCCCTTGCCGATCGCCACCGCCAGTTCCTTCTCCTGGTCAGCCGTCAAAAGCGACGTGTCGTTGATGTCACGAAGATAGGTTTCCAGAGGGTTCTGGACGGCTACCGAGGAGGTCTTACGGCGGGGGGTGGGCATGGCGTGTCGACGGTCCTGGTGAATGGATGACGGTGTGCGGTGATGGATGGTGCGGGAGGCTTGCGTCCCGCCGGGAAGGTATCGACGGATCCCGGGGGCGACTGCACAAGCAGGAGAAGAGAGGCGGCCTGGCGCGATCGTGACGGCTGGGGTGGCGATGACGCAGCCCCGCCCGCCGGTCATGCCCGGCGCGAGCGGGGAACCGGGTCAGGCGAGGTGCCAGTCGATGCACGCCAGTTCGGGGACCGATCCGAGGCGGACCGGAAGGGTCGATGTGCCGATGCCGCGCGACACAAACAGCGGCGGCCCGCCGTCGCGGTACCAGCCGGCGACATATCGACCACTCCCCGGCGGTGTGAGGAGCGCGATGCCCCCGGGCGCCACCTGCCCGCCGTGCGTGTGCCCCGAGAGGACGAGGTCGGCAGGGTGCTCCGCAGGAAGCGCGAGTTTGTCGCGATGGACCGGGCAGTGGGCGAGAACGAGGTGGTGATCGCAGGGCTCCTCGCCGGCAAGCGCCGCCACCGGATCGGGGCGTCCCTGGCGGAAGTCGTCGAAGCCGGTGACCCGCACCGAGCGATCGCCGAGACCGACTCTCACCGAGCGGTTGACGAGGAGATCGAAGCCGTGCCGTTCGTGGTGGGCCCGCAGTCGCGCGACGGGGACAGCGGACGAGATCTCCCAGTTGCCGAGGATCGCGAGCCGATGGGGCACGTCTGGACAGGCGGCGAGAAAGTCGACAAGCGGCCCCTCTCCCCGCGCTGCCGAGAGGCTGTCGCCGGTAATCACGAGGAGATCGGGCGCGAGGCTGTGGAGCGCTTCGAGGACCCGTTCCTCGAGCGGCCCGACTCGGTAAAGATGGAGATCGGAGACATGGGCGATCCGCAGCCGTCGGCTTTCGGCGGGAGTGGACATCACCTCCGTCGCCGGGCCGCCGGTCGGCGCCGGAGGAACTCCGAAGTGATGGTGAGTGACGTCGAGCTTGAAGGGGGTGAGGCAGAGGCCGTCGATGCCCGTCGTCAGGCCGCCCACCGCGACGAGCGCCGCGCCACCGCGGAGGAGATCACGGCGCTTGAGACGCATCGGCGGCCTCCGTGGCATCGACGGCCGCGGGGCGGAGGACAGCGTTGAGAAACTCAAGGATCGCCCGCCCGGCAGGCGAGTCGCGGCCGATGGAGGCAGCGTGGCCGGCCCTGTCGAGAAGGAGCAGCGTCGAGGGGACGCCGACGGCAGACAGCGCGGCATCGAGTCGCACGGCTTGCTCGACCGGGACGGAGGGATCGGCGGTGCCGTGGATGACAAGGCAGGGGGGATCATCCGGGGAGACATGCCAGACGGGGCTTGCCCGGAGCGCCGCCTCCCGCACCTCCGGCAGCGGCCCGCCAACGAGGAGGCTGGCCGGCGACCGGGGGCGGTCGTGCTCCGGCCCGAGGCTCGTCAGATCGCTGGGGGCCGAGAGCATCGCCACCGCGGCCGGCGGGAATCGGGGGGCCGCGGCTTCGTCGCCGGCGGGATCGTCAGCGGGATCGTCAGCGGGATCGTCAGCGGGATCGTCGGCGAGGCCGACGAGCGCCGCGAGGTGCCCGCCGCCGCCATGGCCGACGACGGCGATCCGCGTCGGGTCGAGGCCCCATTCCCCAGCGCGGCGGACGATTTCGGCAATCGCGGCACGGCAGTCGTCGAGTTGGGCCGGAAAACGGGCGAGGTCGCTGGTGCGGTAACCGATGCTGGCGACGGCATAGCCCTCGAGGGCCAGCCAGGTGACGGGGCAGTCGGCTTTCGAGCCGTCGCGCCACGTGTCGCCATGAATCCACACGATCAGTGGCACCGGTCCCGGGCAGCGTCCCGGGAGGGTGATGTCGAACCGTCGGCGGCCACCCTGGTCGGGCTGGGAGTAGGGCTGGTCGCGGAGGGTGAGGCCGGCCCCTCGGCGGGTGTCGTCGCCAGGATCGCTCGCGGATGCTTCCCCGTCGGTCTCGGCGGGCGCGGTGAGACCGTCAGGCTCCACCGCCAGGGCCCGCTCGGCCGCCAATCGCCGCCGGCTCGCGCGCCGCTGCGACCGCCACGACCAGCGCCGGCCTGTGCCCGGCTCGATCTCCGCCGGGGTCTCCGACGGCGCCCGCGGATCCTCGAGCCAACAGCGATACCGTGCTTCAAAACGGTCGGCCCGCCCTGCGTAAAGTTCGGCCCGTTCTGCGCTGGCGGCATCCCGAGGTGGCAACCAGGGAGTGCCAACAAGGAGCGAGGAGATTCCGAGGGCCCGCAGGCACCACGCCAGCAGACTTCCCGCGCGGCGGCGGCGAGGGCTCTTCGTTTGGCTGGCAGGGACGTACATGAGTCCGATCAGCATACGTCCGGGGAGCTGGCCCGGGGGAATCGTGCCGGTCCCCAGACGCCCGGCGTGCGCCGCCTTCAGCGGCAGCGCACACCGGGGAAGCCTGTCTCGAAAAGCCGGATGACCAGACGCGGATCAATGCCGCCGCTGGACCTGGCCGGAAGGGGTGAGCTCGTCGATGATCTTCGGAATGTACTTGGCGAGCACCTCGGCGAGATCGTTGGGATCGATCCCCTTGCTGCGGGCGAGATCGTTGAGCTCGCGGTCGCCGAAGACATCCTCGATCTTCCGTCGGTCGATCGGCTTGTTCGGGCCGGTGCGGACCCACGAGTCGACCTCGTCCCGCATCCCCTTCTCCTCGAACTGCTTCACCACCTCGGGGAGCTTCTGGGCGTCGTTGCCGCCGAAGATCTGCTTGAAGATCTCACCGAGATCGTTCGGCGAGGGCATCCCCTGGGGCTCCCCCTGCGGGGCACGTTGCTGGGGTTGCGGGGCGCGTTGTTGGGGCTGCGGGGCCCGCTGCGGGGGCTGCTGCTGCCCCTGAGCGGCACCTTCCAAGACTTGCTTGAGGATCTCGCCGAGAATGTCCATCGAGAAAAGGCTCCGAAGAGGGAAAAACTGCAAAAGTCGAACCGGTGAAAAAGCGCCAGCCCCGATTGTATGGGGGGCCCTTGGGGGAGGAAAGGAATCGGGCCGGCGGGGGCTGGCTGGCCCCGGTCGGTTCGCCAAACCGCCCGGTTTTCCTGCACGGGGGGGAGGGGGAATCGTCCACCGGGGCCGCGGTGGTAGAATTGAACTGTTTCGCGGCTGATGACGATGGAAAGCCGTGGTCCGACGTTGTGGCGCCGTTGGCGGACGCCCGCCGGGATCGCGCCTGCCTTTAAGGAGTCTTGTATGGGCCTGCTGCAATCGTTCCCGACCGCGCGACGCGGGCGATCCCGATTCGTCGAAGGTCTCCTCGGGGGGCTCCTCGTGGCAAGCATCGCCACGGGATCGGCCACCGCCGAGACGGCGATCCTCGGTGAGGCGTCCCTCACCGCCGGCGTTCCCGGCAGCGGTCCGATCACGACGGAGCAGATTGACAGCTGGCTCGCCGAGCCGAAGAACTCGGCGGTCCTCGAACCGGTGCTGCCGCTGGGGCTCTCGCAGGGGGCCGGTCAGATCACCGGCCTCGACACCAACCCGCTCACCCGCGCCAAGATTGAGCTCGGTCGCCAGCTCTACTTCGATCCCCGCCTCTCGGTCGATGCCACGGTGAGCTGCGCCAGCTGCCATGATCCCGCCCAGGGCTACGGCGCCCACACGAAGACCGGCCTCGGCATCCGCGATCAGCTCGGCGGCCGCAATTCCCCCGTCTCTTTCAACCGTATCCTCTCCGGGGCACAGTTCTGGGACGGCCGGGCCGACTCGCTCGAGGCCCAGGCGGTGGGCCCGATCGCCAATCCCGGGGAGATGGGCTTCACGCACGAAGGGGCCGTCGCGCGGCTCAAAGGCATTCCCGTTTACGAGAAGCAATTCAAGAAGATCTTCGGCGGCGTCTCGATCGATGCCGTCGGCCAGGCGATCGCCGCCTTCGAACGGGTCCTCGTCACTGGCCCCTCCCCCTACGACTTCGGCGAGCAACTCCGCCCGTTTGCCGACGTCGACGCCGACGACATCAAGGAGGACGAGGAGCTGGCGAAGAAGTACGCCGAGGCGAAGGGGGCGGCGGCGACGTTCGCGATGTCGGAATCGGCCAAGCGGGGCCGCGACATCTTCTTCACCGAGAAGGGGAACTGCACCGCCTGCCATGTCGGCGCGAATCTCGCCGACGAGAAGTACCACAATCTCGGCATCGGCATGGACCAGGCCGAGCCCGATCTGGGGCGGTTCGTCGTCTCCAAGGATCCGAAGGACAAGGGTGCCTTTAAGACGCCGACGGTGCGGAATGTCGCGCTTACCGCGCCCTACATGCACGACGGGTCCGTGGCCACGCTCGAGGAAGTGGTGGAGTGGTACGACAAGGGGGGCCATCCCAACGCCACCCTTTCCGACAAGATCAAGCCCCTCAAGCTCACCGATCAGGAGAAGGCCGACCTCGTCGCCTTCATGCGGGCCTGCACCGGCCCGACGCCGGCGGTCGAGACGGGCCGGCTGCCAGAGCAGCCGTGAGCCAACGCTGATCTCACGCCAGAAATGCCACACCGGCCCGGCGGGGCTCGAATCCCGCCGGGCCGGTGTTTTCGTGATGGCGCTCGGGGCCAATCGGCGTTTCAAGTTCAGCGTTCTTGCCACCGCGCAGGCGAGGCGGGGATCGGCGAACGCTTGAGGAGTGACGAGGTCCTCCGAGAAACGACGAAACTTTTGCCGGCCCCGCCGATGGACCACCCACAGGCTCGCCACCAGCGGTCTCACCGCCGGCGCTTCGAGCTCAAACTTGGCTTCGGGGTCGCCCGTGTCCCGTCGCCGGACGTTCGCGTCGGCCATCCATGGCCGCCGCTCACTCGATGCCGCCTGCGCTCCGCCATCCATGGCTCCGCTGGCCGGCAAC
>Ga0209500_10003782_pt1 | contig 10191 bp, 9 predicted proteins | sample S_140212_EF_Meta_FD_187323 | JGI IMG/M metagenome (GOLD analysis project Ga0209500, IMG submission 187323) | Freshwater microbial communities from Lake Simoncouche, Canada to study carbon cycling - S_140212_EF_MetaG (SPAdes) (version 2) | ecosystem: Environmental > Aquatic > Freshwater > Lake ...
GCAACTCCGCGTAGCGCGCTGGCCATCCGTGCTCGGGCACTGTCGTTGTACCTGCGTGGCGCCCGCCAAGAACTAAAAGCTCAAGGTCTGAGAGATTTCTTTAGAATGAGCACCCACCGCTAAAGGGAAGCTAGGCTTTTTTTATGGATGACAACGAAATTCGGGAGATTGCCAAAAAGCAACTCAAGAAACAAGCAGATTACAAGCAATACCTGTGGGTATGGCTCGCTGTGTCAGTCATGCTCACCGTTATCTGGGCCCTCACCAGTTTCGGCACGTATTACTGGCCCATCTGGGCAATCTTCGGCATGGGTGTCGGAGCGCTCTTTGGGGGCATAGATGCCTACGGCAAGAACACTAAGATCATGAGCGAAGCCGCCATTGACGCCGAGGTTCACCGCCTACGGGGCACAAAGCCTGAGGTTTAGGCTTCGTCCGCCCACGGGTTGATGCGGGGAGTTGCTTCTTCTTCGTGGATTTCCCGCGGCTTGACGTAGGGGTCAGCGTCGCCGGCATAGACCGCATTTTTCGCGAGGCCTTCAACAGCAGAATCCTGCTCGCGGGCCTTCTCGAGTAGGTCGTTGATGCTCTGGGCGTTCTCTGGCAAAGCATCCAGCATGAATTCGATGACCGGGGTCAAGCGAATCGTGAGGTTGCGCCCCACTTCGCCGCGGATCCGGCCCGTATTGGCCTTGAGTGCCGCTTGAGTCTCGGCCCGCTCTTCGTCGGTGCCATAGACGGTGTAAAAAATCGTGGCGTGCTGAAGGTCGCCGGTGCAGCGAACATCCGTAATCGTGACAAAGCCCATGCGGGAGTCTTTGACGACACCGCGCTCGAGGGCTTCGGCAACGATGACCTTGATGCGTTCACCGAGCTTGCGTGCTCTGGCGTGATCGACCATGTTGGTGCCTATCTGTTGAATCTGGTGAAAAGTGGAGCAGGGAAGGAGTCATGCTGCGGGTTGTGCGGCGTGACTCCCTCCTTACAGATGCTAGCTCTAGAGAAACTAGACGCGAGGCTTCTCTTTCATCTCAATCGTCTCAATTTCGTCACCGAGCATGATGTCGTTGTACTTGCCCAGGCCGATACCACACTCGAAGTCCGTGCGGACCTCGGTGGCATCATCCTTGAAGCGTCGCAACGACTCGATTGCAAGGCCATCGGCGATAACGATGCCCTCGCGAATAACGCGGGCCTTCGAGTTTCGCGTGATGGTTCCGCTGCGAACGATACAGCCGGCAACGTTTCCGAACTTGCTCGAGCGGAAGATCTCGCGAACTTCTGCCACACCCGACTGAACCTCTTCGAATTCAGGCTTGAGCATGCCCTTCAGCGACTGCTCAATGTCTTCGAGGGCACCGTAGATTACCGAGTAGAAACGGATGTCGACACCCTCACGAGACGCACGTTCGCGCGCCTTCGTGTCGGGACGCACGTTGAATCCGATGATGACGGCGTTGTCGACCGTCGCGAGGTTGACGTCGCTCTCGGTGACCGCACCCACACCACGGTGGATGATGCGCAGCTGAACGGAATCGTCGACCTCGATCTTGAGGAGGGACTCTTCGAGGGCTTCAACAGCACCCGAAACGTCACCCTTGATGATGAGGTTGAGCGACTCGACCTTGCCCTCTTCGAGAGCACGCGTGAAGTCTTCAAGCGAGATGCGCTTGCGACCCTTGGCCAGCAGTGCGTTACGTTCGGCAGCTTCGCGCTTCTCGGCGATCTGACGTGCCGTGCGGTCTTCTTCGGTAACGAGGAAGGTATCGCCAGCGCGGGGAACGCTCGAAAGGCCCTGAACCTGGACGGGACGAGAAGGAGTGGCTTCCTTGACGGGGTCACCGTTCTCATCCATCATGGCGCGAACGCGGCCATAAGCCGTACCCGCAACGATGGCGTCACCGACGCGGAGGGTTCCCGACTCAATTAGCACGGTTGCCACGGCGCCACGGCCCTTGTCAAGACGTGCCTCGATAGCGATACCGCGAGCAGCCTTGTTCGGGTTGGCGCGCAGGTCGAGGCCAGCATCTGCGGTGAGCAGAACGGCATCGAGAAGAGCATCAACGTTCAAACCGGTGAGAGCAGAGACGTCGACGAACATGACGTCTCCTCCATACTCTTCGGCAACGAGGCCGAATTCGGTGAGCTGCTGACGAACCTTGGCCGGGTTGGCGTCGGGCTTGTCGACCTTGTTGACGGCCACAACGATGGGCACCCCAGCGGCTTGCGCGTGGTTGAGAGCCTCAATGGTCTGAGGCATGATGCCGTCGTCTGCTGCCACCACAAGGATCGCGATGTCAGTTGCCTGAGCACCACGAGCACGCATGGCGGTGAAGGCCTCGTGGCCCGGGGTGTCAATGAAGGTGATGGCGCGTTCGACGCCCTCGTGCATGGTGTGAACCTGGTAAGCACCAATGTGCTGCGTGATTCCACCGGCTTCGCCCGCAATAACATTCGTCTTACGGATGCTGTCCAGCAGACGAGTCTTTCCATGGTCAACGTGACCCATGACGGTGACAACGGGGGGACGAATCTCGAGATCTTCGTCTGTCTCGTCTTCTAGCTCCTGCTCGAGGTCGATGTCGAAGGCTTCGAGAAGCTCCTTATCTTCCTCTTCGGGGCTAACAACGAGAATCTTGAATCCCAGTTCTTCACCGAGAACCTGGAACGTGGCCTCATCGAGAGACTCCGTAGCCGTTGCCATTTCACCGAGGTGGAACAGAACGGTAACGAGGTTTCCGGGGCTGGCGTTGATCTTGTCAGCGAAGTCAGAGATCGAGGCGCCACGACGCAGACGGATGATGGTCGTTCCGTCACCACGAGGAACGCTAACGCCACCCAGCGAGGGGGCTTCGCGTAGCTCGAACTCGGCTCTTTTCGTCCGCTTCGACTTACGTGCTTTGCTCTTGCCGCCACCGCGCCCAAAGGCACCAGCGGTTCCACCACCGGGGCCACGGCCACGACCACCGGCACCACCCGCGGGGGGACGGTTCGGACCAAAGCCGGGACGCGCTGCGCCCGGAGCACCTGCTGCACCCGCACCGGCGCCGGCACCAGCGAAGCCGGGACGAGCGCCACCAGCACCGCCGGGGCGCTGGAAGGATGTTCCGGCACCACCGGGACGGCCAGGACCACCGGGACGGCCGCCGGGGCCACCTGCGCCACCGGGGCGAGGCATGCTGCCACCGGGACGAGGAGCCATGGGGCGAGGAATGTTACTGGGACCAGGCGTTCCGGCGGGACGAGTGCCCATGCCCTGCGCCGAAGCGAAGGGGTTATTGCCGGGACGAGGCGCACCGGCGGGACGCGTGCCCATGCCCTGCGCCGAAGCGAAGGGGTTGTTACCGGGACGCGTGGATCCGGGAGCCTTAGGAGCTGCCGATCCGTCGGTCGGGGCAGGAGTGGTGGCTGCCGAAGCGCCAGCAGCATCGGCAGTAACCGAAGGGGCTGGAGCCGAGGATGCCGCCGGGGCGGGAGCCTGAGCCGAAGGCACAGATGCGGGCTTGCTGGGGGCCGGAGCCTGAGCAGAGGGGACCGCAGCGGGAGCTTCGGTCGCCGTGGGAGCCGACGGCGCAGCGGGCGCTGCGGGACCGGGGGTTGCACTCGCTGCCGGAGCAGCGGTCGTCGACGCCGCTGGAGCAGCGGGGGCCGAGGCGGCCGGCGCTGCTGTTGCCGGAGCTTTTTCTGCAACCGCGGCAGCGGGCTTGTTGCCCTCGGCCTCGAGTGCGGCACGCAACTTGCGCGCTACGGGAGGTTCAATAGTGGACGAAGGTCCTTTGACGAACTCGCCGAGGTCTTTCAACTTCGCGAGAGCATGCTTGCTATCGATGCCGTATTCGGCAGCAATTTCGTGTACGCGTGGTTTGGCAGCCACAATTCTCCTGTCTTAGGGTCTGAGCCCTAATTACAGGACCAGACCATTACAAACGGACGGAACTCATTTCGAGTCACTCATTAGTTGTCCATTAGCCGTTCAGCCTTTGTTTGATTGGTGTCAGGCTCGCCGACGGCGGGCCCCTTGGAAGTCAGCATGCTGACCAAATCGTGAGTATCGGTGATCTCGGTTCGAAGCGCCCGCCCGAAAGCTCGGCGCTTCACCGCCGTGGCCACACACTCACTGTGTGGATGAACCCATGCACCCCGGCCTGTTGCCACCGCAGAAAAATCTACGACGGCAATGCCATCCGTGGCGACAACCCGCACGAGTGCGGACTTATCGGCCCGTTGGCGGCAGCCGATGCACGTTCTAACCGGTTCCATGTTACCCCACTTAGCTGGACCCCACGGGGGGCCTCAGCAAATTTGTTGCCCGCGAGTGCCGCCGGCACCGACGAAAACCGCCGTTAGTCGTCACCCTCGAGGATCGAATCGGGCTGGATATCAATCTTTGCGCCGGTGAGCTTGGCCGCGAGGCGAGCATTTTGGCCTTCTTTACCGATTGCCAACGACAACTGGTAGTCGGGAACCAAGGCACGAACGGCCTTTAGTTCCTTATCCAAAACGTAGGAGCTCGTCACCTTTGCGGGCGAGAGGGCGTTGGCCACAAACGTCGCCAAATCAGGAGAGTAATCGACGATGTCAACCTTCTCGTCGTTCAATTCTTCCGTCACGGCGCGAACGCGGCGGCCAAGTTCCCCGATGCAGGCACCCTTAGCGTTGATGGCGGGGTCGGTTGCCCGAACGGCAATCTTGGTGCGGTGGCCGGCCTCACGGGCCAGCGCCACGATCTCAACGAGTCCGCTGGCAATCTCGGGAACCTCCAGCACGAAAAGCTTGCGAACGAGCTGAGGGTGCGTGCGCGAAACGGTCACCATGGGGCCCTTGAGGCCACGAGCCACGGCCGTCACATACACGCGGATGCGAGCACCGTGAACGTACTCTTCTCCGGGAACCTGCTCCTCGGGAGGCATGATGGCCTCCACCGAACCCAAGTCAATGTGAATCATGCGGGGATTGGGGCCCTGCTGGATGACGCCGGCAACGATGTCGCCCTCGCGTCCCTTGAATTCGCCAAGAACGGCGTCGTCCGCAATGTCACGCAGACGCTGAAAAATGACCTGCTTGGCAGCGGCAGCCGCGATGCGCCCGAAGTCTTCGCCGTCGGCGATGGACTCACCAATGATGTGACCCTCGTCATCTTTTTCGGGAACAAAGATGGTCACGATTCCGGTCTTGCGGTCGAGCTCTACGCGGGCTTCGGGAAGCTCAACGGCGGGACGAACCTCAGGAGCAACCTTGGCTCCAGGAGCACCCTTGGGCTGCCGAATGGGCTTCGGTAGTGGCTCGTTTTGAACCATGTGCTTCTGGTACGCAATGAGGATGGCCTGCTCGATGATTTCGACGAGCTCGTCAAAGGGGATGCCCTTCTCAGTTTCCATGAGTTTGAGAACTCTGAGATCGATGTCCACGACGGGCCTCCTATATTCGCACCAGTTATCGCGTACCTTGCGGCGCACGAAGTTCCAGTTTAGCTCAGGTGACCGAGCACCTCTGCCACGGGCACCGAGACGCGCTCGCCCGTGCGCCGGTTCCACACTTCGACGACTCCCTCAGCCAGGCCCTTGCCCACGATGATGATTTTCGGAACGCCAATGAGTTCGGCATCCCCAAACTTCACTCCGGGGGACGCCTTAGGTCGGTCGTCGTACAGCACGTCAAAGCGAGCGGCCTCGAGGTCGGCCACAATTTTCTCGGCCGCCTCGTACACCGCTTCATCTTTGCCGGTGGCGATGACGTGCACGTCATACGGGGCCACGTTTTCAGGCCAAATCAGGCCCTTTTCGTCGTTGTTCGTCTCGGCAATGACAGCCAGGATGCGGGTGACGCCGATTCCGTAGGAGCCCATGGTGACGGTGGCCAGCTTGCCATTCTCATCGAGAACCTTGAGGCCGAGTGCCTCGGCATATTTGCGGCCCAGCTGGAAGACATGACCGATTTCCATTCCGCGCGCAATTTCCACGGGGCCAGAACCATCGGGTGCGGGGTCGCCGGCCCGAACATCCGAGGCCTCAATGACGCCATCGGCCACGAAGTCGCGACCTGCGGTGACGAAAAGGGCGTGACGCTCGTGCAGATTGGCTCCGGTAATCCAGGCGGAACCATCGACCACACGGGGATCGACGAAGAAACGAATCTTCGAGGTTCCATCAGCGCCCAATACCGCTCCAGATGCAGACCATGGTCCGATGTAGCCCTTGACGAGAGCCTTGTTCTTGGCGAAGTCTTCCTCGGTGGCGGCCTCAACGGCAGCCGGGGAGAACGCAATCTCGATGCGGGAAAGTTCCACCTCGCGGTCACCGGGAAGCCCGACGGCAATGAGCTCGCGCGTGCCGTCCAAGTGCGTGAGCGCCAACACAACGTTCTTCAACGTGTCGGCAGCGGTCCACGCGCGGCCAGCAGGATGCGGGTGGTTCGTGTTGACGAAGTCCACCAGCGACGCAATGGTCGGTGTGTTCGGCGATTCAAAAACTTCGGCGGCAGCGAGCCCCTCGAGAGGGATACTCGCGGGCACGACCGTGCGGAACGCTTCGACGTTCGCGGCGTACCCCGAAGCGTTACGAACGAAGGAGTCTTCGCCCACCTCGGTGGGGTGCAAGAACTCTTCCGACCGCGATCCGCCCATGGCGCCAGCATCCGCTGTGACGATGACATAGTTCAGACCCAAACGGCTGAAAATACGCTCGTAGGCATCACGTTGCGCCTGGTAGCTCACGGCGAGACCCTCGTCGGAGACATCGAAGGAGTACGCGTCTTTCATGGTGAATTCTCGACCACGCAGCAGACCCGCGCGGGGGCGAGCCTCATCGCGATACTTGTCTTGAATCTGGTACAGGCAGACCGGAAGGTCCTTGTAGCTGGTGTACATGTCTTTCACGAGCAACGTGAAGACCTCTTCGTGCGTGGGAGCCAGAAGGTAATCCGCATCCTTGCGGTCCTTCAAACGGAAGATACCGCTGCCGTACTCTTCCCAGCGGCCGGTGACCTCATAGGGTTCCTTGGGCAGCAGCGCGGGGAAATGCACTTCTTGCGCTCCGGCAACCGTCATTTCTTCACGGATGATCGCCTCGACCTTTGCCTTGACCCGCAAGCCCAGTGGCAACCAGGCAAAGATGCCCGGAGCCTGGCGGCGGATATAGCCAGCACGCAGCAAAAGCCGGTGGCTGGTGACCTCGGCTTCGGCCGGGTCTTCGCGGAGGGTACGCAGGAATAGGTGTGAGAGTCGTGTTGGCACGACCCCCATTTTACGTTGTGAGAGTAGGCGTGCGGCGCCAGCACACCACAATGACGGCAATCGCAACCGCCGCCACGAGAGCCATCGAGGCCACGTTCAGCATGCCGTAGCCCACGGCCGCCAAGATCACGCCGGCCAAGGCACCACCTCCGGCACCCGCCAGGCTCATCACGGTGTCGGAGAATCCCTGAACGGTGGTCCTGTTTTGCGGTTCCACTGATTCGGTCAGCAGTGCCGAACCGGCAACGGTGGAGGCGGACCAGCCCAGCCCCAGCAGGATGAGCGCAATCGTGGTCGCAAAGGTCGAATCCGGTGCCGCCCAGTTCACGATGAGGGAAGCCAGCAGAATGCCTTGTCCCAGCAGAATCACACGTGCCCGGCCGAAGCGATCGGCGAGCCAACCGAAGACCGGCGAGAGGCCATACATGCCCGCGGTGTGCAGGCTGATGGTGAGGCCGATGAGGGGAATGATGACCCCGTGAAGGGCGAGGTGTACGGGGGTCATCGCCATCACGGCGACCATCGTGGCATGGCTAAAGGCCAACGTGAAGACGGCAACGGCCGCCTTCGGCGTGCTCGCCAAAATACGGATGGCCGCACCGAACCCGCGTTTGGCCGGCGGTTGAACAACGCCCGTTGCGCTCTGACGCGCGCGCGAAAGAAACAGCGGATCGGGGCGCAAGAAAGTGAGGTACAAAATAGCGGCGAGGAGTTGGGCAGCAGCGGCGAGGGCAAAGGCACCGGTCAGTGGGGGCAGCCCGATGCTCTCACCAAAGGCATCCCCCGGCCCGACAAGGTTTGGCCCGGCGACAACACCGATGGTCGTCGCCCACACAACGAGCGACAGGTCGCGCGCACGGCGACTGGGATCGGCCAAGTCTGCAGCGGCGAAACGGGTTTGCAGGTTGACAGCGCTTCCGGAGCCCAGGACCAACATGCCCATTAGAAGAACGGGAAAATTGCGGTCGGCGGCAGCAATGACCACGGAAATGGCACCGACCAGGGCAATAGTCGCTCCCAGGGAAAGCGCGAAGCGGCGTCCAAACCTGCCCGCAAAGCGGGCCAACGGAATCGCGAAAACGGCGGCACCCAAGGTCGACATCGTGGCCGAGAGTCCGGCATACGCCGGAGAACCGCCGATGTCGGCGGCCAAGAGCGAGCCGAGAGAAAAGGCTGCACCCATGCCAAGGCCACCCAGAACCTGACCACTGGCCAGCACCCGAAGGGTGCGCCGTTGCAGGGCCGGGTAATCGATGACGTTGCTCACAGCTCGAAGCCTAGACCCATAAACGTTTCGGTCACCGACGGACAACGACCCGTTACGGCCCGCCGGGGACCGCTTCCCGAATGGCGCGAGCCACCAAGAGTTAGGCCGTGATGACCTGAACGGTTCCGATTTCGCTTGCGGGCATCTCCGCGGCCAGACGATTCGCCTCTTCAATCAGCGTGGCCACAATTTCACTCTCGGGAACGGTCTTGACGACCTCTCCGCGAACAAAGATTTGACCCTTGCCGTTACCCGAAGCAACCCCGAGGTCGGCGTCGCGCGCCTCACCGGGACCGTTGACGACACAGCCCATCACAGCAACGCGCAGGGGAACGGTCATACCCTCAAGCCCGGCCGTGACATCGTTGGCCAACTTGTAGACATCGACTTGGGCGCGACCACAGCTGGGGCAGGACACGATTTCGAGTTTGCGTTCGCGCAGGTTCAACGACTGCAGAATCTGCAGACCGACCTTGATTTCTTCCGCGGGCGGGGCGGAGAGGGACACGCGAGGTGCAGTGGCCAGTCACCCCGCTCGGCCAGCAGGCGATAGGCCTTGACCATGATGACGGGGTCATTGTGCTTGACCGAGATCTTGAAGTCGTGAAAATCGTGTTCTTCAAACAGGCTGGCTTCCCAAACGGCGCTCTCCACGAGAGCCTCCGGGGTGGCCTTGCCGTACTTTTCCATGAGGCGAGGATCAAGCGACCCCGCGTTGACACCAATGCGGATGCTGACACCAGCGGCCTTGGCACGCTTGGCGATCTCTCCCACCTGGTCATCAAACTTGCGGATGTTACCCGGGTTCACCCGAACCGCTGCACACCCGGCATCAATCGCGGCGTAGACGTAAGCCGGCTGAAAGTGGATGTCGGCAATGACTGGAATCTGGCTCTTCTTCGCAATGATGGGAAGAACTTCGGCATCGTCGCGGCTCGGAACAGCAACGCGCACAATGTCGCAACCGGATGCCGTCAGTTCGGCAATCTGTTGCAAGGTGGAGTTGATGTCTGTTGTCGGCGTGGTGCACATTGACTGCACGCTGACTTGCGCATCACCACCGACGAGAACCTTGCCGACTTTGATCTGGCGAGACTTACGACGGGGAGCGAGGATTTCTGGTTTTTTGGGCATTCCCAAATTAATAGCGGCCACGAAGAATAGCCTACGACGCCGAAGCTGAAAGTCTGGCCACAGGAATCGACATTGTTACTGCGCCGAACAATTGCCAAGGATTCCCGATCGAAGAATCGCCGTGGGCTAGCCCAGAAACTTGACCGGCTTGAAAATATCCGCGTAAATCAGGAGGGCACTCATGCCCATCAGCAAGATGACAACGACAAAGGTCAGTGGCATCAATTTGGCGGTGTCAAAGGGCCCGGGATCCGCCTTTTGGCGAAGGCGCGCCCATCCTCGGCGGATGGCTTCCCACAGGGCTCCGGCGATGTGCCCGCCGTCGAGGGGCAAGAGGGGAATGAGGTTGAAAACGAACAGGGCAATGTTCAACGACGCCAAGACCCCGATGAGAGAGGCCACTTTGCTCTGAACAGGAATGACATCGGTGCTGGCGATTTCGCCGGCGACCCGGCCAACGCCGACAACGCTGATGGGGCCGTTTGCGTCGCGTTCGCCACTGCCGAAGGCGGCATCGGCGACGCCACCTAGGCGCTCAGGGAGGTTCGCAATGACGGTG
>Ga0209500_10003791_pt1 | contig 10174 bp, 10 predicted proteins | sample S_140212_EF_Meta_FD_187323 | JGI IMG/M metagenome (GOLD analysis project Ga0209500, IMG submission 187323) | Freshwater microbial communities from Lake Simoncouche, Canada to study carbon cycling - S_140212_EF_MetaG (SPAdes) (version 2) | ecosystem: Environmental > Aquatic > Freshwater > Lake ...
TTCGTCGCCGGTTCCGCCTGTAAATTTTATAAAGTCTTTGGCGTTAACTTGTGCAGGGCCAGCACCCACGGCATCCATAATGTCGCTGCCGCCCATGTCCATGCCAGTGCCGGTAGAACCAGATGCAGACGGGCCAGCAGCTGCTCCGCCCCCGCCCCCGCCACTACCAAATTTTTCATTGGCCCATTGAACCATTTTTACCATGCTGCTAGTCATGGCTTCGATTGCTTTAGACGCAGCCGGCATCAACGTAATTGCCATTTTGCTAAACTCAACATTCATCTTTTCAAGATTTTGTTGAGCTGCGACAGTAGATTTTGTTAAGTCATCGGTTTTATCAATCTGTGCCGCTTGTGTTTGTTTAGCTTTTTCAAATTGTCCTTTTTGAGACGCATTGATAAAGTCGAAGGTCTGACCTGTGTCAGTGTAGACATTAGCAGTGTTGCCAATTTGGCTGGCAATTTGTAATTGAGCATCTTTATTTCTGGTATACGCATCTGCTAATTCTTGTTGCGCTTGATCTTGATCAATTTGGCCAGACTTCAATCGATTAATAATGTCCAGGGCAGCACCACCGGTGCTGTTAAGCATTTTTTGTGCGGCTTCGGTATTGGCCACACCCGAGGATAAATCTCTAACACCTTGTCCTAGTTCGCTACCAAAACTTTGCATACGAGTTTGCAAAGTCATTAATCCTTTGGCTTGGTCTGTTTGGCCATTGGCCATCATGAGTTCGTAATTAGCACGGAACTTACTTTCGCTCAGGGCAGCATCTTGTTGTTTTTGTATTGCTTCACGACTTAGACCAGTAACTTTGCTTAAAAGGTCTAATTCCATGGCATATTGTTTGGCACCAGATGTCAACTGGTCTGTAGACATTGTTTGTGACCTGCCAAGTCTAGTTTGTTGTGCAACAAACGCAGCAGATGTGGAAGCAATGTCCTCAGCACCCATGCCTAGTTTTCGTAAGCTACCGTCTCCTTGTGTTAGGGCACCAACTGCTTTACTAAAATCTTCAGCACCTTCGCCGGCTAGGCCGCGAAAACGTGCTAGTGCTACAGAGTTTTGCCCAACGACTTTTTGGAACTGCTGTAAATTTAAACCTGCTGTAGTAAACTGACGAGACAGGCCAGTCATGCCGTCAGCAACAAGGGCTCCTGTTGCTGACATAGCGTTGAATGTTTTGGCTGTTGCGTCTAATTGTTCAACTACTATCTTGGCACCTTCGGCAACCGCTTTGGTTGCCGCTGACATTGCTTCGCCAAATATAGGAACTGTTTTTGCTAGTCCACTGATGGCATTTGCTGCAACATCAACTACAGCGTTCATACTCTTAAGGCTGGTATCTCCTTTGGCAACGCTGGAAGCTAAGCCGCCGAGACCTTTGGCGAGTTGTCCTGGTATTGTTTTAAGCTCTTTGCCAAATGCGTTCAGACCCACATTGGCGTTTTTGGTAGCGTCATCGAGACCCTGGAAGGATCTTCGCAGTTCTTCCGCCATTCGTTGTAGTTCTTGATTTTCGTCAGCCATGCTTTTTTACCCGATAAGTATTGTTATATTTATGGTGGACAAAAATGACCCAAACTAACAACCCTTTACGCCGATATTTTCGGCAACCAGCAATTCATGTGCGATTACCCAGTGGTGGAAAATACTACCCTGCTGGCACACTAGACATGCCGCCCAACGGTGAAATCCCAATTTTGCCAATGACAGCCATTGATGAAATTACCAGCAGAACCCCAGATGCCTTATTTAACGGGTCGGCTGTTATGGATATCATCGGCAGTTGTGTTCCAGCTGTCAAAGATCCGTGGCAACTGCCCATGATCGACTTTAATACTTTGCTGGTTTCTGTAAGATTAGCCAGTTTTGGACACGAAATGGAAATTAGCAGTGCATGTCCAAAGTGCGGCCACAATCATGTGCTGACTATAGACTTGCGAACTGTGCTCGACAACCTTGGCAGTCCTGATTACGATGAGTCTGTTAGTGCAGGAGATCTAACTTGTTATTTTGCACCCATGACATATCGCCAAGTCAACGACGTTAGTAGGACTAATTTTGAAGATCAAAAAATCATGCAAGCTCTAAACAATTCTGAGATGTCCGAAGAGGAAAAATTGCAAAAGTTAGGCGACGCTTTTAGAAAAATAACCGAACTTACTATTAAATCTATATCAGAATCGATTGCTGTGATCAAAACCGCAGATGCAATAGTCACTGATAAACCTAGTATTTTGGAGTTTTTACAAAATTGTCCAAAGCATGTGTTTGATCAAATACGAGATCACACCACAAAGCTCCGCGAAGCAACTGATTTAACTCCAGTTAGTGCAACCTGTGAAGAATGCTCAGAACAGTACAAACAACCGTTTACACTAGATATGTCTAATTTTTTCGGGAACGCCTCCTAGTACTAGACTCCGATAGCATCGCCAACATGGTCGATGCTATGGAAAAAGAAACACGCGACATTCGGCTTGATGTTTTAAAATTGTGTTGGTATATGAGAGGCGGAGTAACATACGAAGAAGCCATGCAGATGAGTCAGCAAGAGCGTAGCATCATCAACGAGATTGTCAAAGACAATATGGAAACAACTAAAAAATCAGGACTTCCGTTCTTTTAATGTTAAACCTTGACACCGTACAAGCAGATATAGAATCCTGGATAGTGAACTTTGTGGAAGTTCCGCATCCAAGTCTAGGCGGATGGGCTCCTTGTCCGTATGCTAGAAAAGCCAGGCTAGATCGTGACTTTGAAGTTAGACTAGGGCTTGCACCTATACACGACCTAACACAAGTCAGTCGTAAAGGGTTAGAGAACAAGAGCGTAATTATATTTGCCTACGATCCAACGGAGATATCTTACACAGAATTAAGTTATGCTGTTGATGTTTGCAATCAAGAATTTTTATTGCCAAACAATTTGTTGGCGTTGGAAGATCATCCTGACGATCCAGAAGTGGTCAATGGAGTGACCATGAACAACGGAACTTATGCGTTGGCTTTGGTTCAGAGTCTAAGCGATCTAAATCAAAAAGCAAAATCAATAGCACAAAAAGGATTTTACGACACATGGCCCGAAGAGTACCTAACAGCCGTGTTCCAGCATAGACAGGATCCTAGAAAGTGACTTATCAATTTGCCAGAATTGATTTAGAAAAAAACACAGATCAAGCCACTGTGAAATGGGCCTATCTTCGAAATCCCAACATCGCTGAGCTACGCGACATATATAGAACTTACTGTATCTACAAACACTTTGCCAGCGTGATGCCGTTGTTTGACAGTCAGTTTACTGATCCGGATACAGATGTGCTTGGTTATTACGACAATGATTTATTGGTAGCGTTTAGTATTATCAAACGTTACGACAACGAGAATGCGTTGTGTGCCCAGTTTGCTTGGAACTATAAACGACCCAAGTTAAGACTAGGTATAGAAAGTTTACGAACCGAATGTGCTATCTACCGTGAGAGAGGATTCCGATATTTGTATTTGGATCAAGCACACTTGTACAAACAAGGCATCACGGGCTTTGAACTACTAGGACCACTATAACATGGCAGACTTATACACAATTTGGGCAAACAAAGAAGGCGACATCTCAGACCTTGATTGGGTCAACGGAATGAAAAGCTTCTTTGATCATCTAATCAATGAAGGCAAGATGGAGTCATACAGGATTACCAGATGCAAAATGGGATTCCGTAGCATAGCAGACATGCCTGAATGGATGATCTTGATGGAGTTTAAAGACATGGGCCAAATGGATAGTGCATTTCGGCGTGTTGCTCCACTAGAAGGCGAACTCGAAGAGAAGCATAAATCATTTAATCAGTTTGTTGCAGGAGACATACAGCATGCCTTGTTTCGAGATTGGCCTGATACATTCTAAGGGTCGCTTTAAGATCTCTATTAGAGATCTATTGATTTCACTTCGTTCATCAATATTGTTTTTCTTTAGCATTATCTAGATTACGCGGTCACAATTCACCGTATGCACGGTGAACTGACTCCTACATTATCTGAGTGTAGCTGTCATTTATCATAAAGAGATTGTATTTCTACGCAGAGGCGGTTGACCGGTACCCCTTACTCTAGCTTCACATATCAACGGAACCCTAGTGACCCGACGATAAATCCAAGTCCTATAAGCATGGGTCGTATCTTTTTCAACGGAGCCCAAACCATTTGTTGCCTTAAGTTAGCAATTGCCTTTCACACGCAAGATTATCCGGACCGGGTATCTCACCGTTCCTCCTTGCGAGTCGAGCTGCCTCGACCAAACAGAGTGTGTTGTTGCCTGTCTAATTTAAATGTAATTGAGTTTTTTTAATGCTGATTGACAAAAGTCTGCGTATAGTTTATGTTGTAGTGGTCCAGGATGCTCGCCATCTGTGCCCAGATCAACGAAACTGTTATGTATGCTCCATTTACCATTGGTTAATGGATAAGAGTATTTGAAAAATTCTTTTAGATTCTGTAAGTGTATATTGACTGTATCAGTAGAGTGTATATTGATTATTAGCAAGGTCACATTTGTTTTCCTGCAAAAATTTACTATCTCGTAGACTTTTTGCACAGCCGTAACAAAATTAGTTGTATGAGTCTTTAGTCGATTGATTATATTTTTAGACAAATTGATCTTTTCAGCATGGGTGTAAGTACTATTTACATGCACAGTTTTATTAAATTTAGGGTCCCAAAATGTTAATCGATTTTCCTCAGTTAATCCCCAAACAACAATGTCGTTGGCTCTAAGGTCCGACCTCAAGATCTGATCAGCAACCCAACTGATAGACGAACCTGTAGCGGTTAAAAAAGACACTGGTAGGTTCAGAAATTTGCCCAACAGATAACCGTATCGTTCGTGCTCTGACACCCCAACTCCTAAAGATGTGCTACAACCGGCTATCCATAATTGCGGCAGATCCGATCTGCGAGTATCAACCAGTGGAAGATACAGATTAGGATTGAATTTTTTCAAGTCTAAACCAACTACGTTATTTTTTACAATGGCTATGTTGTATAATATTAATTCTGTAACTCCGTGCATAGAGTCGGTAATTTCAATCGTGTCAATAGTTTTACCATCACTCCAACATTCCGGCGGATGATAAAACACACAATCGGCCTGATTGAGTAATCTATAGATCACTGACAAATCTTTTGGAAGATCAGCCAGAGAAGTATAGCCGGTGTATCCGTGTTCACAACTAAGAAAATATTCATAGTTGTTGTAGTCAATTAACACAGCCGTTTGATCAAATTGATTAGCAATCCGAGCTATAGATGTATCGCAATCGCCTACAAACAGTGTAATTTTTTTCATATTCTATTTTTTATATGGCTACCATGCACACGCACCTGTATGTGTCCGTTATACCAGTCGTCCGACTCTAATACTCTATGATTAAATTGTTCTCTAGCCTCTATGTAACTACAAGCGGCCTTTGATGTACAATAAAATAATATTTCTCTTGTGAAGTTGTCTGAGCCTAGCTCTGCAATGTCTTTGTTGAGTTGATCGTTGCTGCCATAGTATAGTTGCCAGTCTGAATCTATTTTACTTTTAATTTTTTTACGCTTCTTGTTGCCGTTCTTTAATTTTACTACTCGGTATGAAGTTTTGCTAAATTTTGCTAATTTTTTCCCAATATATTTCCTGCCGGTAAGTTTATTTGTAATCAAATAAACAAAGCCGACGCAATCTTCGGGTAATGTTTCAATTTGTGTGTTTTCGTACAGCCATACCATGGACTAGTAGTTATCATTTTACCACTCAGTTGCATATTTTTCATCTACCCTGCCCGCTACACACTTAGTTTGGCATTCTTGCCACCCAAAAGTTTTAAATGTCGTCGCCCAAAAATCATCAGTTACAGCATCGGCAAGTGTGCGATGATTTAAATCAAACTTATTGGCGATGTCTTTCCATTCTGAGTTGTGACTGTAGCGGTTTGCCACCCAACAGCAAGGAAATAATTTACCTCGTGCATCAATATAAAGACCCTTGTTGCCAATTTCACACAAAGGCTTTACACCGTTGACTACTGTTATTGACTTGTATAATTGTATATTCTTTTCGTTTATTTGCGAATTAAGCCCACGCGAGCTTAATAGTATAATATCTCTTTCAAATCTATGAGAGCCGCTGACAAACTTCATGCTAGGTTCTAGCGGATCGTCTGTGCCATAACTAGGATACACACTGCCAAATTTAGTACTTTTGGTAAGTTGAAACGCATCCATACCCAATTTCACTGCTAGCGATTGCATATAACCAACTTGATCTTCGTTAAACTTAAATGCTATAGCCGCCCAGACCAGTCGACACTTGCTTGTAGATCTTAGAGTTTCGATGCCTTGTACGATTGATACAAAATCACTGTTCACTCTATACAAATTGTTACTGGCATTGTCGTAGCCATCTACACTAAAATGTACAGTATCCTGCTCGGTAAGAACATGGCCTAGTTCCTGCCACCATTCTGGTTTCTTGTGTGATCCGTTGGTGACGATAACAATCTCAACGGGTTTGATTGATTTAATATATTGAATTACCGGTATAAGATCGTGGGCATAGATAGGATCGCCGTCATCGCCACAGAATGTAATTTTTTCTAAATTGTCAAGAACAAACTCTGGTGTAAAGTTTCGTTTAAAAAATTCTAAATCTAATTCGGTGTTTACTAAACTGTCAGGCACCTCCTGTCGAGCACATCGCGGGCAACGCAATGTACACTTTGAACTTATTTCGATATGAAAATGCCAAGTGGCTAACATAATTGGACCTCTCGTTGCCATTGATCTTGAAATACAGTTTTATTTTTGTTTGTAGAACAAGCACTGGCACATACTGGATTAGGAGTGTCTGTTTTCCAAGTTAATTTTACAGTGGCCAAATCATCTTTGACAAAATCTCGTTGAGTGGCTCCAAGCCAGCAACACGGACTTAACCGACCCTGGGCATCGATATACATACTTTTTTCATTCAGCACGTGGCACTTGATTGGCCCTTGTTTGACCGCGGGCTCATGCCATCCTAGAGGAAATTCTAAATGGTCATTAAATCCACGCTTGCTAACCTTGGCCCGAAACCATTTAAATCTCATGTCACGAGCCAACTGTTCACAAGCATCCACTTGATGTTGGTTGTGTTTATAAACCAGCATGTCCCAATGAGCTGATCCGCCTGCAGCAATATATGCTTGGGCATTGGCCATCAGCTTTTCCCAATTGACATTTTTTCGATAAATCGGATTAGTGTCTTGTAATCCGTCGATGCTAAACACACAATAATCTTTGGGCTGATTGAATAACTGGCCCAAGGCATGCCAAAAAAATGTACTTTGAACAGCACCGTTGGTATTCATGCCCAACACAATGCCAGGATTGATTTTTCTAAAGTAATTGTAAATGTCCATTGTGTAGTATCCTGCGGCAGGATCGCCGTAGTTGCCGCACATGAACATTTTGTCTAATCGTGCGATCGCTTGATCGTTAAAATGTTGTTGAATATGTTCTATACGTAGATGATGTTTAGAACTTTTATTAAAGTTTGGGTCGGTCTCTCTAGCGCACATGGGACATGCGGCTTGGCAAACGTCGGTGGGTTCAACGTGAAGCACTCGAATTCTACGCAATTTCTACATCCGTGTTGTAACTTGTAAAGCCACCTTCTTTGACTACCTTAAGGATGTTTTCAACTCGACCAGCCAGCTCGTCTCTATGACTCACTAGCCAAATACTCTTGTGTCGTTCACGACTCATGTGTTTTAACAATGCCAAAGCATTCTCAACGCCCTGTGTGTCTAGCCCATTGTCAATCATTTCGTCTATAAACAACAGATTGATAGGTTGATATAAGGATTCAAACACATCGCGGAATGCCCAGCTCATACTTAGAATTAATCGATTGCGTTCGCCACGACTTAAATTATCAAAATCTAGTTCACGACCTAGTTCTTCGATGCTGACAGTTAGATCATTTTGGAACACCACAGTATGCGGCAAGCCCACCCGATCCAGATAGTGCGTTAACCGAGCATTTAGATAGCTAAGATTTTGTTCAATAATCTTTTTACGGATAAAACTGTCTTTGCTGGTGAGTAGTTTGAGCAAGAACTCTTGATGTTCTTGTAAGCGAGTAAGTTCATTAAGTGCGTCATATGTTACTTCCTGTAAGGCTTGTTGTTGCATTTCCTCAATCTGTTCTGCATAAGGATCTGTTTCTATTTTTTTGGTAGCAATCTGTTGTTCTAAATTAGACAATGTGGCTTGATGTTGAATAGCATCACTTTCCTTATCGTAGAATATTTTTGGCGGCTTACCTAACGTGCCCAAGGAGTCGTGGGCAACCTGTAGTTCTGATAAGAGGGTGCTAAATTCTGTGCCACTTTGTCGAGCTGTAGCCAACTCCGCCTGTTTGCCCTCCAAAACTTGTTGGTGCTTACTGTCATGGAAGGCCTGCCCACACGTATGACATTCGTGATTCTCGAGAGTCTCAATTTCTTTTGATAGTTTGGCAACCATCTTTTCCTCCCGGCCAACATCCAACTTGACACGGGAAATCTGAACCGAGAGTTCGTTGATATCCTTGCGTTTTTGATCCCACGCCTTGTGATCCGTGTGAGCCAGGATCTCTGTTTCAATCTCAATATTCTGTAACGCCGCAAGGGCTTTCTCGAGTTCTTTGATATCTTCGTCATGTTTAGTCGTCCATAGTGTTTGTCTACGCTTCAATGATTCAATCTGTTCTTCGATACGTTTATTAGCTTCTTGAACAGCACGGATACGGAATTCCTCTTGTGTGATGCCTTCTTTGGTAGCTCTGTTGTGTTCTTTGATCTTGTCAGCACGTTCACTTAGCATGGTGATACCCAACAACTGTTCAATGATAGTACGCTGATCATTGGCCTTTAAACTTAAAAATGGTTCTGTATATGTGTTCAGTGCTAGGATATGCTTGAACATGTCGTGACTTAGTCCTAACGTCTGTTCAATGGCATCCTGTGTTTCTCTGCTGTCGCCTTGTGCTTCATCTGTGACCACTTGCTCTTGATTGTTTACAAAGAATCTTAACAAGTTAGGTTTACGTCCTCGTTCGATCTTGTAATCTTTGCCACCCACACTGAAGTCCAAACTGACCAACATATTCTTGTTGTTGGTTTTGTTAACCAAATTGTCCTTGCGAATATTGCTAAGTGCTTGTCCATATAGACTGTAGCTAAGAGCATTGATAATTGTAGTTTTACCTGTGCCGTTGCGACTGCCGTCGCCACCTAAATCAAGATTTTCGCCTAACACTAGTGTGAGGTCCTTGCGATCAAAGTCGATAGCCTGAGTGCTGTTACCAACACTCATGAAGTTTTTAACAGTTAGATTTTTTATGTGGATCATTGGGGTCTATTTTTAATCGATTCCTTGTATTTCCTGTGCAACATTGTTTCAACCGCTAGTATTTCTCTTTCGTTACGCCATGGCAAATCAAACACGGGCTGGATAAATTGTCTAATAAAATCAAATTGTACCAGCGGCGTAGGTTGAACCAATCCTAATTCTAAATCAGCATACTTGCTTTGATGCCTAAACTCGCACATGCCTTGGAACTTATCATGCCATATCCAATTATCAGTATTGTCTACGGTTTCTCTTAGATACTCACTAGTGGTAGTCAATAAAAACCCATGTTGTGTGTGCTCTAACAGTAGTGTAGCATAATCAACGTACAATTGCGATCTAATTTGGTGTTGTCGAGGGCCAATATATTTTTTATGATATTCTTGAACTCCTGCGGCATTAGATGCACTAGTAATCCATACACGATCATCACCAAGTTGAATAACATTATTATTATACACAGGATCAGTGTCTATTTGTTGACGCCAAAATTCAGTATACTTTGTGTTGTGTGATAATACCAAATCTAATCTTTGCGGCGTCGCCCATTGTATCAACACTGCATCTTTATCTGTTGAATTATTGCGCAGGCATTGTATTATATATTCGTTGCCGGCGCCATAACGTGATAGATTATGCAACTCGACCCCGCGAGTCATTAACTGAATTATTTCTGGCCATTTGATATAGTCAGGATACCAGTCTGGAACGGCCCGGCTGTCGCCAAACCCATCGGCAATGGTCAATAATTTTACTGGTGTACC
>Ga0209500_10003792_pt1 | contig 10172 bp, 10 predicted proteins | sample S_140212_EF_Meta_FD_187323 | JGI IMG/M metagenome (GOLD analysis project Ga0209500, IMG submission 187323) | Freshwater microbial communities from Lake Simoncouche, Canada to study carbon cycling - S_140212_EF_MetaG (SPAdes) (version 2) | ecosystem: Environmental > Aquatic > Freshwater > Lake ...
CGTCGGGTGCGCGGTCAGGACGGGAGTTAGGCGCATCTCGTCCAACACCGACTGGATGTCCGTCTCTGAAACCCCCTCGTTCTGTTTTAGAGCTATGGCTCCGGTCAAGGTCGCGGGCAGGCCGCCCGACTGGCCATCATCCAGTTGACGACGCCCTGCTACGTCTTCGGCAATGTTGGTCAGGGTCGATAGACAGGCCAGCGCCCGAACCAGATAGACTGCGTCATCGGCTGAAAGGCTCGACAGGTCACCGGCCTGATTGTCGACGTCTCTGGCCCGTTGAACACCCCGCTGACGGGCTTCCCCGTCGAGATAGCCGAGGGCCTCATTGAACAGGCGCTCGAGAAGCCGGACATTCTGCGCCACCCTGCGCGTGGTCGACTCATCGAAGGTCATCCTATTGCTCTCCTGTAAGCTTTCGCGCAGCTTAGCCTAAATCATGTAAAAACCCTTGAACGGGTCAATAGTGGCGTTGCCGACGGGAGACTAAGACGATGGAAGAGCTTTGGCGTTTGGGAGAAGAGGCCGGTCAGCGGCTTAAGGATCGCAAACAGACCATCGCGGTCGCGGAATCCTCTTCGGGCGGCCTTCTGTCGGCGGCCCTGTTGGCGGTTCCTGGCGCGTCGGCCTATTTCCTGAGCGGCGCTGTTGTTTATACCGGCCGCGCGCGGCGCAAGCTGATGGCCCTCGAAGCCGATGCGGTCGAAGGCATGCGTTCGTCCAGTGAGCCCTATGCCCTTTTGCTGGCGCGCACAGCCAAGGCGCGGTTTCGCACCGACTGGGGTCTGTCGGAGACCGGGGCCGCCGGGCCAACCGGCAATCCGTACGGCGATGCGGCAGGCCATAGCTGTATCGCGGTTAGCGGACCGGTAGAGCGGGTCTTAACCCTTGAGACGGGTAGTCCAGATCGGCGCGCCAATATGCAGGCCTTTGCCGAAGAAGCCTTGCGGGCGCTCATCGCCGCCTTGGATGCTCAGGCCCAGGGTTAGGCCGCGCGCAGTCCTGCGGGCCGGTCAAGAACCCGCAGGATTTCGCCTTCGCGTTCATTCCAGATGATGCTGACCCCTAGGGCGCGGTCCAACTGGTTGCCCAGAGCCGACCGCACCTGAATATCGCCCAGCCGCTTGGGACTGATCCGCATGAGCGTGCGCCCGCAGCCCAGATCCTCATGAAGGTCTGCATGGCGCAATACCGCGTCAATGATCGCGCCTGTAAGCGGAGATCTGACGGGGGCTGCAGCCTTGGCGGGACGGTAGGTCGGGGCGAAGCGCTTATAGGGGGCCATGGGGGGCTTTCTTGAGGTCACGAGGTTCGGTCTTGACCTTATGGCCACCATATGCGTCAAATTCGGACGTATCATTTGGAGCGTCCCATGCGACACGATAAGGCTCAGAGGCTCTTGACCCTCGCCCGAATGCTGGCTGGAACCGCTGAAGGCTTGACGCTGGATGAGATGGCCTCCCGGCTAGAGGTCGGTCGTCGCACGGTGGAACGTATGCGCGACGCCGTGCGTGAAGTGTTCCCGCAGATGGAAGATATTGACGATCCGCCAACCCGCCGTTTTCGCATCCCCTCTGGCCTAGACGGTCTTTTTCAAGCCCCGACGGCTGAAGAGCTGGCGGCGCTTCGAACCGCGTCTGAAGCGCTCAGCAGTTCTGGCGCGCAAAATCGGGCGGGTGCCCTGACCACCTTGGAGGCCAAGCTAATGGCCTCAATGCGTCCGGGTGTTCGCCGCCGTCTGGCTCCTGATGTCGAGGCCCTACTTCAGGCCGAAACCATCGCGGTGCAGGCTGGGCCGCGGCCCTTTGAAGAGGATGATGTTCTGGCGCGGGTGCGCGAAGCCATCAAGTCCATGCGCGCCCTTCGGCTTCGCTATGACGGAGGCAGCACACCGGGGCGGATGCGCGATGTGGTGCCCTTTGGTCTTCTGTTTGGCCGCAGCAACTATCTGGTTGCGGCTGAGTTGGCCCCGGGTCAGCCCGTCGGGCCTCCGCGCAACTGGCGGCTTGATCGCATGGGTCAGATTGAGGTCCTTGATGTATCCGCCAGTCCGCCCGAAGACTTCTCCTTGCAGGACTATGCCGATCAGAGCTTTGGCATCTATCAGGACGATGTCGAGGATGTGGTCCTTAAGGTCCTGCCCCACGGCGCAGAGGATGCGCTGCGTTGGCGCTTTCATAGCCACCAGAGCGTGACCCAAAATCCTGATGGTTCCGTGACCATCGCCTTTCGGGCCAGCGGTATGACCGAACTGTCTTGGCACCTGTTCAGCTGGGGCGACAAGATCCGGATTCTTGCGCCTGATCGTCTAAGATCGGTGCTGGCGGAACAGCTGAAATTGGCAGCCCTCGCCTTGACGCCGGACTGCGGCGTCCGAAATTGACGTAAGGCGCCTTCAAAAGGGTTTTCGTTCACACGGAGACCCGATCATGTTCGACCTCACCCTCAATCGCCCAAGCCTTTCGTCCGATCTTTTGGGCCTTAGCCGCGCCCTCTATCGTGTTTTGCGTTATGGGGTGGTGTTGCTGGTTTGGCTGGGCCTCTTTGCCATCCGCCCGCGCTTGGCTATTGCCGCTTTCAAGAATCGGCGGCCTGGCTCACCCATTCCTAGGATGCGCCGTCGCACGATTGGCCATTGAGGCTTGCCTATCCTATAGCTGCTCTGGCTAAAGACCGACGTCACGCGCTAGAGCATCAAGGACCCCTTCATGAAACGCCCCCTAGCCGGTGTCCGGATCCTCGCCGTCGAGCTCTATGGGGCAGGGCCCTATGGCACGCAGTTGCTGGCCGAACTGGGCGCTGAGGTGGTCAAGATTGAGGCGCCTTCGATGGGCGGCGATGTGAGCCGCTCAGTTGGACCCTATTTTTTGGGGGAGGGTGATACGGCCTTCTTCCAAACCTTCTCGCGGTCAAAGTCTTCTCTTGCGCTAGAACTAAAGACCCCAGAGGGCCGCGCCATCTTTGAAAAGCTCGTCGCGGGCGCCGATGCCGTGGTCAATAATCTGCGGGGAGATAAGCCGGGCAAGCTGGGCCTGACCTATGAGGATCTGAAGGCGATCAAGCCGTCGATCGTTTGTGCCCATCTATCGGCCTATGGCCGTAACAACAGCCGGGCCAACTGGCCGGGCTATGACTATCTGATGCAGGCTGAAAGCGGCATGATGAGCTTGACCGGCGAGCCGGATGGGCCACCGACAAGGCTTGGCCTATCGATGGTCGATTTTATGACCGGCTCGGTCTTTGCCCTTGGCATTGTTTCGGCGATCTTGAGCGCGCGAAGCACCGGCGAAGGCTGCGACGTGGACGTATCCCTGTTTGACGTGGCCCTTCACCAAACCTCCTATCCGGCGGTTTGGGCGATGAATGAGGGCTATCAGCCTGAGCGATTGGCGCGCGGTGCCCACCCCTCTATCGCGCCGTCGCAGCTAGTCAGGACTGCCGATGGCTGGGGTCTATTAATGTGCCAGACGCCCAAGTTCTGGAGCCTATTTTGTAAACTCACAGGGCGCACGGATCTGGCCGCTGATCCACGATTTGCTGACATTCCGGCTCGCCGCGCCCATTTGGCCGAGTTGACCCAAGCCTTGGACGGCCTCTTTATGACCCGCAAGGCGCAGGACTGGAGCGATCTGTTCGCCGGTCAGGTACCCTTTGCGCCGGTCAAGGACTTAAAGTCCGCCTTGGAGAACCCCTTTGTGGCTGAGGTGGGCATGAGAGACATTGTCGCCCACCCCGCCAAGCCCGAGGGCCTCCACATGTTGGCCAGTCCGGTAATGATCAATGGCCAAAGGATGGCTGGCCATCGCGCCCCGACCTTGGGTGAGCAGACGAAGGCTATTTTGTCAGCGCTTTTTGACGATGATGAAAATAGAACCCCGCCGCAGTAACCAGAACTGCACCGATGATGCTGGTCCCATAGGCCGCTTGAATAAAGAACTGTAGCCAATCGAGCGTAACGCCCCCGAAATTGCGCCAGAGCAGGAGCACGACGCTTCCGGCATAGCCCGAAGAGTCGGCCACATAGATCAAAAATCCAGCGGTTCCCACCTGTCCGCTGACCGCCACCAAACGGTCAAATAGCATGGCGTTGAAGGGTGTGTAGGCCATATAGAGCCCCGCTCCGGCGAGGATCATCCAGGTGAGCGGGGACAGAAGTCCAGATTGGAAGGCCAAGGTCGATAGGCCTAAGATAAGGAAGCCTGCCACAACGACGCCGTGGATAACCAAAAGGGCCTTAAGATTATCGCGAACCGTCATAACGGCTGCTAAGGCCGCCAGTGAGATTACCGCCACGGGAACCTCGCTGGCGGTAAAGACGCTGGCGGTCTTGCCAAAGCCCAGAGCCGTCCAGATCTCAGCGGCAAAATTGTCCCTAAAGTCGCGAAAGGCGGTCAGCATCACATAGGACAGCACGAGTAAAATCAGACCAGGGGCATATTGGCGAAGAAAGGCTGACCGTTCAGCGCTGTTCATAGGCGCGCGTGTCGTCCTTTGGGCCTCATCCTCTGCAGATGGCGGCGGCAAGAGGCTTAAGATCCAAACCGAGACGGCCAACAGCGGCATGAACGCCAATCCCACAGCCGCAGGCATCCAAAAGGCACTGACATGGCCGGAGGTCATCATCAACACGCCGATCGATTTGACGACGCCGGACGACAGGATGAAGCTCGAACAGAGCATGGCGCCCAGAACTTCCGAAACGCGGCGACCCTCCATGAACCCAAAGACCAGGCCAAAGATCATGCCGAGCGGTAAACCGTTGAAGAACAGGGCGGCCACATTCCAGGGTGCGGGGATCAGGGCAAAGGCCACTAAGGCGAGCCACGACAACCCGATCAGGACCAAGATCGCCCCGGCCCGCCTTAACGGCTCCATCTCGGCAATGACCTTAATGCCGATCATTTTGGACAGGGCGTAACCAGCCACCTGCGCCAACACGAGGGCGATCTTGTAATCAAGAACGAAGGTCCAGCCTTCGACCGCCTCAAAGGTCGCCGCGGAAAACGGCTTTCGAAAAGCATACATGGAAAAATAGGCACAAAAGCCAGCCAGACCGGCAACCAGGGTAAAGACAATAGGATTGGCTTGAACCAAGCTGCGCCTAATCCGGTCATTCAAGGTGAGGGTGGTCAAGGCGAGGTCTCCGGCAAATCTTGGGGTAGCAGCTTAAACCCACTGGCTTGCGCACCCCTATTGTTTTGATTCCATGACAGGCGCGCGGCAGTAGGATTGGGTTTGTCACAGATCTGAGCTAAAAACAGCGCCTTGAGACTCGTCCCATCCTTTCGTTTGGAAATCCATCCCCATGCCGCGTTCCTATGATCTTGCAGTGGTGGGCGCAGGGATTGTCGGTTTGGCGACAGCCTTGGCTGCGGCTCGGCGCGGAAAACGGGTGGTTGTTATTGACCGTGATGCCCAGGCCAATGGGGCCTCTGTCCGAAATTTCGGTTTCATCACCATCACCGGGCAGGAGCGCGGGGATATGTGGGCGAGGGCCAAGCGCTCGCGCGATGTTTGGGTTGAGGTTGCCAACTCTGCTGGGATTGATCTGATCCATCGCGGTCTGGTCATGGCCGTGCGCCGTCCCGAAAGCATGGACCTGCTCGCGGCCTTTCTTGAGACCGAAATGGGTGAGGGCTGTGCGCTCTTGGACGCCAAGGCGCTCAAGAGCGATCACGGTTATGTGGCGGGGTCCGAGCTTTTAGGCGGTCTTTGGAGTCCCCATGAGGTGCGGGTCGAATCGCGCCAGGCCATTCCAGCCGTGGCGGCTTGGCTGGCCGAACGGCACGGCGTAACCTTCTTGCGTCAAACCGCTGTGGTGGGTGTCGAAACCGGTAAGGTCTTTACGACAACCGGTGTGATCGAGGCCGATTGCGTGGCGGTCTGTCCCGGCGATGATCTGATAAGCCTCTTTCCCGAGCGGGTTGCGGCCTATGGGGTCACGCGCTGTAAATTACAGATGCTCCGGCTGGCCGACCCGGGCTTTAGACTGTCGGGTGCAGTCATGTCCGATTTGGGCCTCGTGCGCTATGCGGGCTATGCCGCCTTGCCTGAAGCTCAGCCGGTGCGCTCGAGGCTCGAGGCCGAGCAACCCGACCATTTGGCCCATGGTATTCACCTGATCGTGGTGCAGAGCGCCGATGGCAGTTTGGTTGTCGGTGACAGCCACCACTATGGCCCAACGCCCGATCCGTTTGCTTCCGAAGCTGTCGATCAGTTGATTCTTGATGAATATGAGGCGGTGTTTGGCCATGTCGCGCCGCCTGTGCAGGAGCGCTGGACTGGAACCTATGCATCAGCGCCCGACCGCACGGTCCTAATTGATCAACCGTGCCAAGATGTGCGCCTCGTGATGGTCACGACCGGGGCGGGGGCCTCCACCGGCTTTGCCTTGGGCGAAGAGGTGGTCAATGACCTGTTTGGTAAGGATAAGGCCCAATGAGCCCGCAAGGTTGGAACGACTTTGATCTGGTGATCTTTGACTGGGCCGGAACCATGGTCGACTTTGGTTGCCGCGCCCCGATCGAGGCCTTGGTTACAGCCTTCGCTAGCCGAGGCGTGACGCTTGATGAGGCCGCAGCGCGCGTAGATATGGGCAAGGCAAAGGCCGACCATGTGCGGGCGCTTTTGGCGCGGCCAGATGTGGCCCGAGATTGGCTTGCTGCCACAGGCGCACGGCCCGTCGAGACCGATGTTGATGCCCTGATGCTCGATCTTGGACCCTTGATGACTGAGGCCGCAGGCCGCGCGGCCCAACTGATCCCGGGCGCTGCCAAGGTTGCGTCTGATTTGCGGGCGGCGGGGCTGAAGGTGGCTTCATCCACGGGCTACACGCGCGACATGATGCAGCCGGTTTTGATCCGAGCCGCAGAGCAAGGCTATGCGCCTGACCATCTGGTCTGCGCCGGAGAAACCCCGCAGGGCCGACCCTCGCCCCTTATGATCTACAAGACCTGCGCTGAACTGGGCGTTTGGCCCCTGTCGCGGGTGATCAAGGTCGATGACGCCGAGGCCGGTATTGCCGAGGGCCGGGCGGCGGGCTGTTTCACCATCGGTTTGGCAGCCTCTGGCAATGGGATTGGACTGTCGTTTGACGCCTATCAGGCGCTCGACCCAGAAGATCGCGAAGAGCGCCTCACAAAGGTCCGTGCTAGCCTCATGGCGGCGGGGGCAGATATGGTCATCGATAGCGTTGCTGATCTGATTGAGGCTATGCAGAATCGAAAGTGCTAAGCAGTCTGCATCCCAGCCTGCTTTTGGCTTAGGACCCCTTGATGACCCTTCGAACCTTCCTTGAGCCGTCGCGGTCTATCGACATCATCCATGAGACGGACGTCTTGGTTGTTGGGTCGGGGCCGGGCGGACTCGCGGCAGCCTTGGCCTGCGCCCGCGCAGGAGTTCAGACGACGCTTTTGGAGCGCTATGGCTGTTTTGGTGGCAATATTACTCAGGTCGGCGTTGAGGGCTTTGCTTGGTATCGCCACCCTCAAACCATCGACAGCGAAGGCATAGGCCGAGAGTTCGAAGAGCGCGCCAAGACCATGGGCGCGGCCATGCCAGAGCCCCAGTCAATCAGCCACTCCCTCGACGCTGAAGCCTTTAAATATGTGGCCGATGTTCTGGTCGAGGAGGCGGGCGTCACGCCCATGCTGCACCGGATGTTTGTTGCCCCCATCGTCGAAAATGGCCAGATCCGTGGGATCATTACCGAGAGCAAGGCGGGCCGCGAGGCGATCTTTGCCAAACGTGTCATTGATGCGACGGGCGATGCCGATATTGCCGAGCGGGCAGGGGCCCTGACCCATAAGACACCCAAGACCGAAATGATGTCGGTCTCGGTCATGTTCTCCATGTGCGGTGTGAACAAGACCCGGTTTATCGAGCAGGTGAATGCCGATCCCCAGACCTATAAGGACTGGGCGGGAAATGGCGAATGGGACATCACGACCGATGGAAAAGAGGACGACATGTTCTCTCCGTTTCTGCGCAAGCCCTTCAAAAAGGCCCTTGAGGCGGGGCTTTTGCCGCCCAATCTCGCCACCATCGCCGGAACCTGGGGCACGGTGTCGGATCAGGGTGACCTGACCTATTTGAATATGGTGCACCTCTATCTGGATGGCACAGACCCGGACGATCTGACCATCGGCGAGATTGGCGGGCGCAAGCAGGCCATGCAGGCGGTTGAGGCGCTCAAACATTTTATGCCCGGATGTGAGGACGCTAAGCTGCGCAATTTCGGCATGACCCTTGGCATCCGCGATACCCGCAAGATCGATGCGTCCTACAACATGACCGGCGAGGATGTGCGCGGCCAGGCCCGTTTCGACGATTCCATCGGCATATTTCCTGAATTTATCGACGGTTACGGCCTGCTGATCCTGCCGACCACGGGCCGCTATTTTCATGTGCCCTATCGCGCCATGGTCCCTAAGGGGGTCGGGCACCTGTTGGTTACGGGCCGGGCCATCGGCGGTGATAAGATCAGCCATGCTGCTGTTCGCAACATGATGTGCTGCGCCGTTGCAGGGCAGGGCGCGGGCGTTGCGGCCGCCATCTCCATCAAGACCGGCCAAGATTTTGACCGGCTCGACATAGGGCTCGTTCAGGCCGAGCTGCGCCGCCAAGGCGCGAGGATTGCGTGAGATGACCAAGAGCTCAACGCCGCCCTGGCTGATTCTCATTTTGGCCAGCATCGCCATTGCGGGGAACTATTATGCCTATGACGCCATCGGACCGGTCGCTGATCTTTTGAGGTCGCAGCGGGGTTTGAGTCAGACGGACATCGGCCTGCTTAATGCGGTCTATAGTCTGCCGAACATCCCGCTCGCCTTGGTCGGGGGCCTTATAATCGACCGCGTTGGCGCGGCAAGGGCGGCCTTTGGTGCAGCTACCCTGTGCTTTTTGGGCGCAGTCTTGACCGCTGTCGGGGAGCCCTATGCCGTCATGGTCACAGGACGGTTGATTTTCGGGGTGGGTGAGGCGACGCTTCTTATCGCGCTTTTGGCTGGTTTGGCCCAGTGGTTCTCGTTTGGGGCCGCGGCCTTGGCCATGTCGCTCTTTTTCAGTTTCGCCCGCGTTGGCTCCTATTTGGCCGATATTTCACCGCGCTGGGCAGCGCCCCTTTATGAGCAGGGCTGGCAGCCGCCCCTATTTTTAGCGGCAGGACTGACGGGCGTCAGCCTGATCGCCGCTTTGATCTTCATGCTGGTCGATAAGGGACGGACCCAAGCAGAGAGCCAGGCCTTAGAGCCCATTACAGTGAAGTCCTTGGTCGGGTTTGACCGATCATTTTGGTACATACTCGGGCTCAATGTGCTGTTTGCCTCGGTCTTTTTCCCGTTCCGCTCGACCTTCGCGATCGTCTATTTCCAAGACGCCAAAAATCTGAGCTTGGCCGATGCGGGCCTGCTCAACAGTTGGGTCTTTTTCGCAGCCATCTTTGCCACGCCCCTTTTTGGATTGGCCGCTGACAGGTTTGGCAACCGTACCTTGCTCTTGACGGTGGGCGCGATGTTAATGCCCGTGACCTTCTTTGTCTTGGGCGCAACCGACCTTAGCCTTTGGATCTCGACCGTGTTGATGGGGATCAGTTTCTCGGTCATTCCTGCCGTCATTTGGCCCGCGACCGCCATGTTGGTCGAGCCTAAGCGCTTAGGCACAGCCTTCGGCGTGATCAATGTGCTGCAAAATCTTGGCCTGTTCGCCTGTAACTATCTGGCGGGCTGGCTCAATGATGCCAACCATGCAGGCGCGGCCAATCCAGCGGGCTATGGGCCAATGCTGCAGATGTTTGGCGCCTTAAGTCTGCTAGCCCTCGTCTCGACCCTAGCCCTATGGCGACGAGAACAGGGACCGCACAGCCGCGGCCTTGATCGGCCCGCAATCAACAGATCGGCCTAATGGTTTTTGTTTTTGGCTTGCGCGCGAGCCACCAGGCTTTGATAGAGACCCTCCAGATCCTCGCGGCTGATATCCAGCGCCTCGCCATATTGGGTGAGCACAAGATCAATATCCTTGGGCGTTAGGCTTAAGGCTGGCGAGATTGGCTGAGCCGGTGCATGGGCGACATGGGGAAAAGACCGGCCCGTGAGGTTGTTATAGATCAGCGCGCTAGCGATCAGCAGAACCGAGTTCAAAAGGACCGGGACGAGCGCGAAGCTATAGCCCATCTG
>Ga0209500_10003797_pt1 | contig 10169 bp, 9 predicted proteins | sample S_140212_EF_Meta_FD_187323 | JGI IMG/M metagenome (GOLD analysis project Ga0209500, IMG submission 187323) | Freshwater microbial communities from Lake Simoncouche, Canada to study carbon cycling - S_140212_EF_MetaG (SPAdes) (version 2) | ecosystem: Environmental > Aquatic > Freshwater > Lake ...
TGCTGGTGCTGGAGCAACTGTTAGTATTCGTGCCTTTGATGCAAATAATGCAAATGAAACAACGAGAATCGTTGGAACTGCAGTATCAAACACTGGAACTCAATATGCTTGGGCAGGATCTGCTGCTATTCATGGGTCTCCAGATGTATATACAAATTTCAATGGGCAGATTACAAACAGAGTAGCATTTGCATTCACTGCTCCAAGTACAGTTCTTACCGCAAATGTTAATTTCCTGACATCTGCAACTTCAGCAAACCAAACTGTTGCAATTGGTGGAACAGTTATTTGGGTTGATTCGGTATCCGGCGTTTCTGCTGGAAGTTCATTATCAATTACCGGAAAACTTACCAATGTCCCCGTTGTTTCAATTGGTGACACTTTTGTAAGAATTGGAACAGCATCTACAATTGGTTCTACTATTCTTACAGGTATTGCTGCAACTTTCAGTACTCGTACAAGTGCTACTAAGTTATCTATTGATATTAGTAGAGGTTTTGTTGGTGTTATTACCGATGGTTCAAATGGTGTTGGTGTAATTAGTTCATTCACTTCACAATTTGGAGATGTTCTTCTTCGTAATGTTGCCGGTGCTGGAACAACTTCTGGAGTTGGTATTGGAACAACCACTTTAACTGTTACTGCATGATATGAGATTTGATGAGTTGAATGAAAGCAATTATTTGCTTTTTGCTATAAAATTCTACGATAATCCTCAGGCAGTCACTAGAGAAGATTTTGATGAAGATTTGAAGAGAATTAGATACATTAAAAAATTGTTGAAAAGATATAAAAATACAGGTGAACTTAAGACTCATTTGATCTTAAATCACCTGACTGTTTTATTCAATGTTTTTAATGATGCGACAGTTCCTTTACTTTTCTATAATTTGGAAAAAGAACTTTGGCCATCTATAAAAAGTTTTTTAATATTTTTAAATAGATTGCCAGAATATCCTAAAACTGAGATTAATGATATGGATCAAGACTATGAATGCCTATCACAATTGGAGTCAATCTAATGGATATTAATAAGATTATTTCTATTGTAAGAAATCTTAAAGAAGAAGGTATTGTAAATGCGGTTGGAAATGGTGGATTGACTAGTGCATCTACACCACCAGGAAGACTTGATGGTTATGATAAAGTAATGGGACTTACAAGAAGAGTAGGAATAATTGGTAAAGGTAAGTTTGATGGCGCTAGAACACGCTGGAAAAAATCACAAACACAACCATAAACAGTCCAATGTACACACCCTCTCAAACAATAGAAACAAAGGTTGCAATCCTTGAGGAAAAGATTCATACTACTGAGCAGTTGATGCAACGTATTGAGAGTGCGATTGAGAAGATAAGTGAAGTAAATGCAAATGTAACTAAAATGCTTGTAGTTCACGAAGAAAAAATCAATAATGGGGAAAAGATAGAAGATATAATCTTTACCAAGATTGATCAGATAAAGGATAAAATGGATAAGGACCATACTGCGGTATTAGCAAAGTTACAAGGATTAGAAAAGAAAGTTTGGATAGGTATTGGAATAGTATTTTGTTTATCATTTGTAGTTAGAAACGCAGATTTCTTTGGAAAAATCTTGACACCAGCACAAGACAGTGGTAGGATAGAAAGACTGAAATAAGCACCCTCATAATGGATTTGATTGATTCCAAGTACATTGGACTCGTATCTTCGCGTCTTCAAAAATTCAAAAGGGTTAAGTCGGATCTCTACACATTCCGTTGTCCGATCTGTGGAGACTCTCAGAAGAACAAAAACAAGACAAGGGGATACATTTACCCAGTCAAGAATAATACAAACTTCAAGTGTCATAACTGTGGAGCAAGTTTATCATTCAATAACTTCCTTAAACAGATAGATCCAACTCTTCATAAACAATACACTCTTGAAAAGTTTAAGGAAGGTCATACTGGTAAGAACTTTGTGGTTGAAGAACCAAAGTTTGAGTTTAAGAAACCCATCTTTAAGAAAAAATTAGATTTACCTAAGGCATCTGAGAATCCTATTGCCAAACAATATCTTGAAAAAAGACTTTTAAATCCTGATAAGTTTTATTTTGCTGACAAATTTAAAGCATGGACTAATACTCAAAAACCCACATTTAGTAGGATTGTAAGAGATGAAAGTCGTATAATAATACCATTACACACTAGAGAAGGTGAAATCTTTGGATTCCAAGGAAGATCTCTAGGTCCAAGTAAGGTTAAATATATTACAGTGATTTTAGATGATAGTATTCCCAAAGTTTATGGACTAGACGAGGTAAGTACAGATGAAACAATCTATGTCACAGAAGGACCATTTGATTCAACGTTTGTCAAAAATGCCATCGCAATGTGCGGATCGGATATTCTACTCGATAGTCTTAATTTGGGTGACGATATTGTCTACGTCCTTGATAATGAACCCCGCAATAAGGAAATCTGCAATAGAATTTCTAAACTCATCGACGGAGGTAAAAAAGTAGTCATCTGGCCAAAAGCAGTTCAGCAAAAGGATATCAATGATATGGTGCTTGCTGGACTTTCTGTTATGAATGTGTTAAAATCAAATACATATAGAGCACTCGAAGCAAAAATTAAATTCAACGAATGGAAGAAGGTATGAGTAACGGAACAAACGTAGTTAAAAGAAATGGATCTGTTGAGAGTCTGGATCTAAACAAACTTCACTTAATGGTAGAGGAAGCATGTAAAGATCTTGCTGGAGTGTCTGCATCACAAGTTGAGATGCAATCGGGTATTCAATTTTATGATGGCATTACAACTTCGGAAGTTCAGGAGATTCTGATTCGTTCTGCATCAGACTTGATTGATCTAGAACATCCCAATTATCAATTTGTTGCTGCCCGTTTGCTTTTATTTGCTCTTCGTAAGCAGTTGTTTGGTCGTATGCACGAGTGCCCTACTGTTTTGGAGCATACTCAAAAATGTGCAGAACTGGGTGTCTATGATGCTGAGATTCTCTCCATGTATGATGCTGAAGAGTTTGAAAAACTCCAGTCATTTATCGATCATGGTCGTGACTATCTTTTCACTTATGCAGGTCTTCGTCAAGTAGTTGATAAGTATCTCGTACAAGATCGTAGTAGTGGGCAGATTTATGAAACTCCACAGTTCATGTATCTTTTAATTGCCGCAACTATTTTCTCCAAGTATCCAAAGGAAACCCGTCTAGACTACGTTAAGAGGTATTATGACGCAATCAGCAAGCACAAAATCAACATCCCAACGCCAATCATGGCAGGAGTCAGAACACCACTTAGGCAATATGCTTCTTGTGTTCTCGTTGATGTTGATGACACCCTCGATAGTATCGGTCACTCTGATTTGGCTATTTACAAATATGTTGCACAAAGAGCTGGAATCGGTATCAACGCAGGCAGAATCCGTGGCATCAACAGTAAAATCAGAGGCGGAGAGGTACAGCACACAGGTGTTATTCCCTTCCTTAAAAAATTTGAAGCAACTGTCAGATCTTGCACACAAAACGGTATCAGAGGTGGTTCTGCTACAGTCCACTTTCCTATCTGGCATCAAGAAATCCAAGACATTCTAGTCCTTAAAAATAACAAAGGAACCGAAGACAATCGTGTTCGTAAGTTAGACTACAGTATCCAAATCAGCAAAATCTTCTATGAACGATTCATTCAAAACGGAGAAATTACACTCTTCTCCCCACACGATGTTCCTGGTCTGTATGATGCTTTTGGCACTGATCGATTTGACGACCTTTATGTGGGTTATGAACGAAATGAATCTATTCCAAGAAAAACTATCGGTGCTCAAGAACTCTTTCTGGATCTCCTGAAAGAACGTGCCGAAACTGGTCGTTTGTACATTATGAACATTGACCATTGCAACTCCCACTCATCCTTTATGGATAAAGTTGAGATGAGCAATCTGTGTCAAGAGATTACACTTCCCACTAAACCTATTCAGCATATTGATGACCCTAATGGTGAAATTGCTCTCTGCATCCTTTCTGCTATTAATATTGGTAAAATTAAAAATAATGAGGATCTTGAAGTTCTTTGTGATCTTGCTATTAGGAGTCTTGATGAACTCATTGATTTTCAAGGATATCCCGTCAGAGCAGCAGAAATCGCCACCAAGGCACGTCGTTCACTTGGAGTAGGTTATATTGGTCTGGCACATTATCTTGCTAAGCATGGGGAGCATTATGACGATCCTGGTGCCTGGCAACTGGTTCATGACCTAACTGAAGCATTCCAATATTACCTAATCAAGGCAACTGTAAATCTTGCTAAAGAAAAAGGTGCATGTGAATACTCTCATCGCACTAAGTATGGTCAAGGTATTCTGCCGATTGATACATACAAAAAGGATGTTGATGAATTGGTTCCAAACAATCTCAAATATGATTGGGAAGCACTCAGAGAAGAGGTAAAGAAGTATGGAGTACGGAACTCAACATTGTCCGCACAAATGCCTTCGGAGAGCAGTTCCGTTGTGTCAAACGCAACCAATGGAATCGAACCTCCTCGTGGGTACTTGTCCGTTAAGAAATCGAAGAAAGGACCTCTCAAGCAAATTGTTCCACAGTTTCAAACACTTAAGAACAATTATACACTTCTGTGGGATATGCCTAGCAATCGTGGGTATATTAATATTGTTGCAGTTATGCAGAAATTCTTCGATCAAGCGATTTCTGGAAACTGGTCCTATAATCCGGAGAATTATCCCAATAATGAAGTTCCTGTTAGCGTAATGGCACAGGATCTTTTGACTTGTTGGAAATATGGATGGAAAACAGCATATTATCAAAACACATATGATATTAAAACTGATGAAGTTGAAGAACCAAAACAACAACTCCAATCTCTTCTTGATGATATTATGAATTCCGACGATGATGATTGTGAGAGTTGCAAAATTTGATAACGATAAAACCAAATATCTTGGAGAGTTAAATAGAATGTGTGAGACTTTTGTAAAAGTTAATTTCAGTAGAGGAAGAAGATTGTGAGTCTTGTAAGATTTAAAACAAACAGCACGGAGAAAGAAGTGGTTAATCAAATGACCGTTTTTAACTCTCAGGAGGTAGATACCAAAAAGCAACCAATGTTTTTTGGTCAACCACTGGGCATTCAGAGGTACGATTCTTACAAATACCCAATCTTTGAAAAACTCACAACACAACAACTGGGATATTTTTGGAGACCTGAAGAGGTCTCCTTACAAAAAGACCGTGGAGATTATCAGTCTCTTCGTCCTGAACAAAAGCATATTTTTACTTCTAACCTAAAATATCAAGTTATGCTTGATAGCGTTCAAGGTCGTGGACCTGGAATGGCATTTGCTCCCTACTGCTCTCTTCCTGAACTGGAAGCGTGTATGAAAGTTTGGGAGTTTATGGAGATGATTCACTCACGATCCTATACCTATATCATCAAAAATGTATATTCAGATCCTTCGGATGTGTTTGATACTATTCTTAGAGATGAAAGAATCCTCGAACGTGCCGTAAGTGTAACCGAAGCATATAATGATTTTATCAATAGTGCCCAACATTATGGAACTTCTGAACTTTGGAAATACGCCCAAGAACAAGTTCCCTACGCACAGGCAGAAAGATATGAACTCAAACGAAAGTTATTCAGAGCAGTTGCAAACGTTAATATTCTTGAAGGTATTCGCTTTTATGTCAGCTTCGCTTGCAGTTTTGCATTTGGCGAACTCAAACTTATGGAAGGAAGTGCAAAGATCATTGGATTGATCGCTCGTGATGAGAATCAACATCTGGTCATCACTCAGAACATTCTAAACAAGTGGAAGGAGGGTGATGACCCTGAGATGCAAAGAATTGCCAAAGAAGAAGAGCAATGGGTCTACAAGACCTTTGAGAGTGCAGTTAATCAGGAGAAACTTTGGGCAGAGTATCTGTTCAAGGATGGTTCTATGATTGGTCTGAATGATAAACTTCTTCAGCAATATGTTGAGTGGATTGCAAATCGTAGAATGAAGGCAATTGGTCTTCGTCCTCTTTATGATATTCCCGCTAAGAACAATCCACTTCCATGGACTGAGCACTGGATTTCTTCTAAGGGACTTCAAGTGGCACCTCAAGAAACGGAAGTTGAAAGTTATATTATCGGAGGAATTAAACAGGATGTTACCAAAGATACTTTCTCAGGATTCCAATTATGATGAATGGTGTGAACAAGAAATTCTGAACGCATATAAAGATGCTGCAGAATTAGATGAGTTTATGTTTGGTGATTATGATTATGAGACGGAATGGTTGGGTAAAAAAAATGATGATGTGAATTAAGAGTCCTTCGGGACTCTTTTTTTATAAATAAAACTATAAAGAAGTAATAAAAAAAATGTCAAGACTTACACCTAATCATGTAGTTGATTTGATGGAGGCATATAATGCAGTTTATGCTCCACAAGTTAATGAAGATTATCTCTGGGAATCATATTTAACAGAAGAATTTATTTCTGAAGCATATCAAACTGTAGCAGATTATCTTGTATATAATGGATTTGTTCCAGGATACAATACTGCTGAAGTTTATATGTCAGAAATGGCAGTAGAAGATATTGATTCGATTCTTTTTGAAACTGGTGTTCTTGATGAACAATATTTGATAGAAGCAGGTTTCTTCCAAGGTATTGGGGCCGGTGCTGATAGATTTGTTTCTGGGGCTCAGAAAAAAGTTCAGGGTGCTGTTGCGGGCGCCCAAAGAGCAGGTCAGACAGCAGTTGGTACTGTTAAAAGAGCAGGAAATGCAGTTGTTGGTGGTGCTCAGAGACTGGGTACAGCAGCAACAGGAGCTGCTCAGGGAGCAGTTCGTGGTGCTACTGCTCTTGGTCAAACAGCAGTTGGTGGCGTTCAGAGAGCAGCAGGAACAGTTCAAAGAGCAGTTACTCCAGTTGCTCAAGCAGTTCAAGGAACCGCTCAGAGAGCAGTCTCTGCCGGTCAGAGTGCATTAGGTGGGGCATCAAGAGCAGTTCAAGGTGCAGGGCAAGCAGTTGTTGGTGGTGCTCAGAGGTTAGGTACAGCGGCAGTAGGTGCCGTTAAGGCTGATATAGGAAATAAAATAAAAATGGGACAAGCAATTGCTGGTGGTGTTCAAAGATCTGTTAATGCTGTTGGTAGTGTAGCTAACTCTGCAACTCGTGCTGTTGGTAGTGCAGTTAATGCAGCAGGACGCAGAATTGGTCAAGAAGTTGAAATCTCTAGAAAAGTTGGTGCTGGTGAACCATTGAAACCCGCTGCGGCAAAACCCACTACACCAGCACCTGCCGCTAGACCTGCTACACCAGCACCTGCCGCTAGACCTGCTACACCAGCACCTGCCGCTAGACCTGCTACACCAGCACCTGCCGCTAGACCTGCTACACCAGCACCTGCCGCTAAACCTGCAACACCAGCACCTACAGCAACGACTGGTAATCCTCCATTGAGACCACCTGCATTACCTCCAATTACTGGTAGACCAAGCCTTGCAAGTGGTGTTAATGACATTAAGGCAATGCAAGCAGCATCACGCCAGCGTCAAGGATTGACACAATCATTTGATGTATTTGATGTAATCAAGGGACACTTGATTGATGAAGGTTATGCTGATACGGAAGATGCAGCAATTCAAATCATGGCAAATATGAGCGAAGAGTGGAGAGAAGAGATTATTGATGAAGCAAATCGTCCTGAACGAGAAATGATTAAAAAGGGATTACTTAAATCTAGCCAAGTTGGAAGAGTAAGGAATCTTGAGCGTCATTCTGCTGGTGTTGGGTCTGCTGGTGCTTGGTATGGACAAGATTCACGAGATCAACCAAATATTCAAAGACCCGGAAGATCGTTTGGTAGAACTGGACCAAATAACATAAAACAACGTAGACAAAAAGATGCTCAACAATTTGATGCATTTTATACATCGCAAAGGAGAGATGAACATGATAAATCAAGAGGTAAAAAAACAAAAGGTTGATTATAAAACTCTAACATAACTTTAAGGGAGTCTGATCCACTTTCCAAACTCTCTAAGTTAATTGAATAGTGACAAAGGAGGGATAATACTCTCCTTTTTTTATAAATAACTTTATACAGAAAAGAAGTTTTATTAAAATGTCTAATCTAACTACAGAAGTTTTCGGAGATATGAATTATCTCTATGAGCACATTGCAAATAGAGACGCTCAACAACTAAATGAGAACTCCGATCACTATGATGAGGAAACCACGGAATTAGTAGCAGACATACTTGCTACTATTTCATCATCAATGGTTTATGAAGGTTATAGTGCAAATGCAATTATAACATTCCTAGCAACTTCTTCGGAACAAGACATCATCGAAAAGTATCTAAGTTTTGATGAAAATATTCTTACAGAAAGTACAGTTTCTGAAGATTATATTGTAGAACAATTAGAAATCTTTGACTTTGCTATTTCTGAAGGTTTGGGGTCATTGATTGGAAAAGTTGCAACAAAAGCACTTAGTCTGGCGGGAAGAGTTGCTTCAAAACCAGCAAGAATGAAAGCTGCTGACAGACTTCTTAAAAGTAGTGATCCGGTAAGAACGGCTGCCGCTTATCAAAAATTAGCAAATAAAAATACAACAAAAGCAGGATTTAAAGTTGCTTCTACTGATGGATCTCCTGCATCACTTAGATTTAAAAATACTAATGATGCTGCTAGAGCTGCGTCAATGATGAAACCAATTGCAAAAGTAAAAGATATTGCTAAAGGTGCTAAGACAGCATTGACAAGTCCAACCACAAAAAAAATTGGTTTAGGTGCTTTAGGTGCTGGTGCTCTTGTTGGTCTACCTTATGCTGGTGCTAAACTGGCAGGAGCAGGTAGTGGTGGTCAAGGACCTTCTCCAACAGGTGGAAAAGCAACAAATGCGTCTAATGCCGATTTTACCAAAGGTAGTGCTCTCGCAAAACTTGGTGGTAGAGAAGGTAGAATTAAGGATGGTGAATTTAGAACCATGGGTTGGTCACAGCAATCCAAAGACAGATATAATCAAGCAAAGAAAGTAACAACACCTCCACCAGCACCAAAACTTCCTGCTCCTACTGGTAGTGGTGGTGGAAGCGGTTCTGGTGGAGGTTCAAAACCAGCAGCAAAACCAGCAGCAAAACCAAAGGTAGCAGATAAAGCACCGGCAGGTGAAACTGCAATGCAGAAGTGGGCAAGAGCAAATCCAAAACTTGCTGATAGAGTAAAACCCGGTCAATCTGGTTATGATGAGATTTCTGCAACTAGAACTAAACCAGGTCCTAATGAAAAACAAAACCAAACTCCAACTACTGGACCAACTCCCGCAATCCCCGATTTAAAGAGTGTAAATGCAGATCTTAAAAAAGCAAATACTCCAGATGCATTAAACAAACCAGCACCAGCAGGTTCTGCTCTCGCTGCTGAACAAGAAAGAAGAAAAGCACAAGCAGCTGCAACACAAAAGGAATCATATGATGCTTATGATTTAGTTCTTGAGTATTTGTTTGATTATGGACATGCAGATACCATTGAAGAAGCAGAATATCTCATGACTGAACTTGATGAGAGTTTTATTCAATCACTCGTTGAAACCTATCATGCAAATCTTCTTGCAGAAGAAGTTGAAGAGTGGGTAAATGAACTTGTAGAAGAAGGTTATGATCTTTCTGAATATACTTGGGATGATATGGTTGATTATTATTTTTCTGAAGGATTTGAAGACACTGGATACCATGATAATTATGATCCTTATAGTTCTGGGAATGGAAATCAGTCTAGAGCAACTTCACCTAGAGGTAGAAGAATTCAAACAAGAGTAAAAGAATTAGAAGCATCCGGAGATAACGAAAAAGCAAATAGTATTCATAAAATAGCAAGTAATAGAAAAAATCGAGAACATGGACTTGCAAAACAAAAAAGAAATAACAGAAGAGGTCCTGGACCTAGAAGAGCAAAAGAAGATGCTATGAGAGATATGCGTAATTCTGGATTTTAGAATTGATTGAATTATAACATAACTTAAAGGAGGCTTGACAAGTCTCCTTTTTTGTGTAGACTAGGTTTGTCCCGGTTGAAGATAAATAATAGCTCTATAAGATTATTAAATGAGCTATGAGAACCCATGGAGATTCAATGGGGAAATATTTGAATCAGATCATATAGAAGATCA
>Ga0209500_10003798_pt1 | contig 10168 bp, 9 predicted proteins | sample S_140212_EF_Meta_FD_187323 | JGI IMG/M metagenome (GOLD analysis project Ga0209500, IMG submission 187323) | Freshwater microbial communities from Lake Simoncouche, Canada to study carbon cycling - S_140212_EF_MetaG (SPAdes) (version 2) | ecosystem: Environmental > Aquatic > Freshwater > Lake ...
CCATCGCAAGAGTTGATCACTACTTGCTGTGAGGCGAATGTCCGCTACCAGATGAACAAATTGCGCGCGGACAGTGCGGTGCTGCGCGACGCTGAGAAGGCAGGCGAATTAGTGATCCTGGGAGCGATGTACGACGTGGATACCGGTCGCGTCACCTTCCTGGATTAAGCGACCGCAACGGTGTCTAACTGTCGAAATTTGCGCATTCTTCACGCTGCGCAAACTAGATCCGTGCTGTCAGTTGGTCATCTGTGATCAATGACTCCGCACGTATTTCAGTCGTGGCTTATGCCGTTCCTTACCGTTTCTACTGCGGCGCTCTCTGCGTTCGCCCATGATGGTGTTGACGGGCATGGCACGCAACACCGGCTTCCGGAGTTTGACACGGTTGCCACCGATCACGAATACCTGGCACGCAACGCGCGGCAGTTCTCGCTGTTGTCCAACGCGTTCTCGCTGATCGGACTTCCGGATACGCAGAACTATTCGGACAGTTACCCGCAGATCTACACCGCACAGACCAATTGGGTGGTCGACAACCGCGCGCCGCTTGATATTCGCTACGTCTCCCACTACGGCGACATCACCAACAACGCCGACCAACTGCGACAGTGGCAGAACGCTGACGATTCGATGCGCGTGCTTGATGACGCGGGAATCATCTACGGTGTTTGCCCTGGCAATCATGACGTGACACCATCTGGAGGCGCCGGTACGGCGTACATCCCGGACAACTATCGCGCCTACTTTGGGCCGCAGCGCTTTGCATCGCGCCCCTGGTATGGAGGGGCGTCGCCTTCGGGAATGTCCAACTACACGTATTTCAGCGCTGGCGGCATTGACTTCTTGCAAATCCACCTTGATGTGGACACCCCACTCGTAGAGCTCGCATGGGCACAAGGGATCTTGGACACCAACAAAGATCGCGCGGCGATGATTACCACGCACAGGTATTTGCAAGAAGCCGAGGCGTACACCGCTGGTGTGCCAGCGGTTCCGAATGGTCGTTACCCGGCGATCTGGTATTCGGTTGAGGGGCTTTACAACCCAGCGGGCATCCAGAGTGAGCAGTTCTATCAGTGGTTCCTGCGCAAGAACACCAATATCTTCATGGTGACATGCGGGCATTTCCACGGAGAGTGGCGCCAGCAGAGCCTGAATGTTGCGGGCAAGCCCATTCAGGAGGTTCTTGCTGACTATCAGGATGACCCGAATGGTGGCAACGGTTGGTTGCGCATCATGAAGTTCGACACGGCGGCCAACATCATCGATGTTGATTCTTACTCGCCGACATTGCAGGCGGTGCGCACCTCGCCGAAGAGTGATTTCAATCTTGCCGTGAATTTCCGCGACTACGCCCTGTCAGAAGGTGAGTCATTCAAGGCTTTCCAAGAGGGTGTGTCTGGATATGTGGGAACGCAGGACACATGGGTGAATCAGCAGAACCCGAACACCAGTTACGGAAATAGTGGCACGCGTACTTCTGATGATGATGTGGCAAATTCACTCTTCTCTGACTATCGCGGCCAAGCGCTGATGCGCTTCGACAACATGGTGGGCGTCGAAGCGGTCCCGGCGGGTTCGACGGTGTTGAATGCCACGCTGGTGATCGACGTGGTGGATGATATTGATACGCCCTTGTACAACCCCGGCTTCACCGTGCATCCCGTGCTGCGCGGATGGAATGAGGCTTCCACATGGAACTCACTGAGCGGCGGCCTCACTGTGGGTGCTGATCTTGGTCAGCAGGTGGCTTCGTTCCTGGGCGACAACTCGCCCAATAGTGAGTCAATGCGTCGTATTGACATCACTGCAACGGTGCAAGCGTGGGTCAACGGAACTACGAACTGGGGCGTTGCCATTATGCCGCAGATCATCAGTGGCAACGACGACGGCATTGACATTCGTTCCAGCGAAAATGCCAACATCATCCTGCGACCGCGCCTGGAGGTCACCTTTCGATCGCCCGAGCAGTACCGGCTTGGCGATCTGAATCGCGACCGCCGTGTGGACGGTGCGGATTTGGCGCTGCTCCTCAATGAATGGGGCCAACCCAGCGTTTGTTGCGACCTTGATAACGACGGCACGGTGGGCGGCAATGACCTGGGTCGACTGCTCACCGATTGGTATTGATTATCAGCGAGCGCACCGGCCCTGGGCGTTTGATGCGGGCCAATGTTGATGCGCGCTACCTCACGCTTCGAGGCGCGGGAACAGCGCGCACTTGTCCAGCACGGTGCCCGCGGTGAGGCCGCCCCAGGCAACGCGTTTGGACAGCGGGGCGCCGTCGTCCTGCTTGAGTGCCACGCGAAGTTCAGCCATCTTGGCTGGCAGGAACGGCTCGAGCAATACGCCTGCAATACGCACGGTTTCAGCGCACTGCGCCAGGATGCTGCACAACTCATCAGCGCGCGCGGGGTCCTTGGCCAACTTGAATGGCTCGGTGCGGTGAATGAACGCGTCGACTTCACGCAGCAAACCCATGGCAGCTTGCGCGGCACCGACAAGATCAAGTTCATCGATCGCTGCATTCCATTGCGTGACCGCGGCGGCGCACTTTGCTGGCCATTCGCCACCTGCTTGGCTGTCGGCGGGCATCTTGCCTTCAAAGTACTTGTTGATCATGGCGGTGACCCGGCTTGGGCAATTGCCAACCACGTTCACTAGGTCGCTGGTGTAGGTCTCGTGGAAGTGCTGCGCGCGGAAGTCTGAGTCGCTTGCTTGCAGCGGTCCCTGGGTTGCCATGTACCAGCGCCACGCATCCAGGCCATATTTGGCGAAATAACCCTCAATGGTGGGGAGATCCACAAAGTTACCCATGGATTTGGACATCTTCTGTCCATCAGCAATCCAGAAGCTGTGCGCGTGAATGCGGCGCGGCATGGGGAGTTCCAGCGCCATCAGTAGTGCAGGCCAGATGACCGCATGGAACCACAGGATTTCTTTACCAATCACGTGGTACGCAGCGGGCCAGTACTTGGCTCGTTCGGTGGCGAGCGCGCCGCCCGGTTCGCCTAGGCCGAGCGCAGTGATGTAGTTGAAGAGCGCATCAATCCATACATAGATGACGTGCTTCTCATCGCCAGGAAACGGAATGCCCCACGTGAAGTTGGTGCGGGTGACGGGTACATCTTGCAGACCGTCACGCAGCCGGCCAAGCACTTCGTTGCGGCGTGCAGCTGGTTGCACAAAGTCAGGATTGGCTGCGAAGAAGTCTTCGAGCTGCTTCTGAAACGCGCTCAGCTTGAAGTAGTAGTTCTGCTCGGTTGCACGGGTGAGCGGTCGGCCACTGATCGGACTCTTGTAGTCCAGTTCCTTGGCGCGAGTCTCTGTGTAGTACTCCTCTTGGCCTTCGTCGTACCAGCCCTCAAACGTGCCGAGGTAGACGCTGCCAGCATCCAAGAGGCGCTTGACGAAGTATTGCACCTGCTTCTCATGGCGCGGTTCAGTGGTGCGAATGAAATCATCATTTGTGAGTCCGAACACCTTCAGAATGCGTTGAAACTCCGCGGCATTTTCATCGGCGAGCGCTTGCGGGGTAACGCCTTTGGCGGCCGCGCTCTTTTCTACTTTCACGCCGTGTTCATCGGTGCCCGTGAGGAAGAAGACATCCTCACCACGCAGGCGCATGGCGCGTGCCCAGACATCACAGACCGTGGTGGTATAGGCGTGGCCGATGTGCGGCCGGTCGTTGACGTAGTAGATGGGAGTGGTGATGTAAGCGGGCATGAGAGGTGCGGATGGTAGTCCGCGGCAGCAGGGTGGCTGCGGCGCTCACGAGCGCATGTCCGTTGCTGTGCCGCGAGTGCGTTCGGTGGCTACTTGAGCAGCTTGGCAACCCGGGCGATAGCTGACTGCCCGTTTCCAATGACCAGCCATAACACGCGGCCGTCGGAGAGCGCATAGGCCGTGCGCGCCTTGCCGCCTTCATCAGCGGCGAGGAGTTGCAGCCACTCGTCACCGGGGGCGATCGGTATGGCGCGGCCGAAGCCATCGAATCGCACCGGTCGACCGTCGTCGGGGATCATGATGACCGAAAGGATGGCGCTGGTTTCGTGGTTCTTGTACATCACCATGGTGCCCAAGACGCCTGGGGCGAGTTCAACGTTGCGTGCGTCATCGACGCTCCAGCCAACGGTGGAGAGATCAGGAGCGGATGTGGCTCGAGCGCCGAGTGCCTCGCGCATCAGCTCTGGCAACTTTGCGAGTGCGGCTTCGCGGTCGCGGCCCTCGGCAATATCCGTGGTGGCACGCATTTCGTGCATGGCGGCGATGGTGGCAAGGTCCCCAATCGGCAGGTCCTGCTGGGTGGTGCCTTGGCGTTCTCGGAGACGCGGGCCAGTGAGCCCGATGACCACCGCAAAGATGACTGTGGCAAACGTCAGACCAATTGCAACCGGGCTCACCTTGGTCCGGTGCTGTGGCGTGGGTGATTCCCGGTCATCCGGAGTTTCTTGCATCTGGTGCATTGGTTGTGCTCAGAATGAATGCTACGCTTGAGCAATGCAGCAGATCACGCTCCGAGCCTCGGTTGTGGCGATCCTCCTCCTTGCCAGCGCGCGCGCAGCCGATGCGCAGACTGCGCTGGGAGGTGGCGATGCACTTTCGCGTGACACCAGACATTCCGATCCGCGGATGACTTCAAACCAAGGCGTACTTGATGCGAATTCGCGCGTTGGTGGTCAGGGCGAAAATGGCGCTCGTGCCAAGGAAGATTACTTCTCACGCAACCTGATTGTTACTGGTGACGTTGCCGGTGGACGCGGTTTCCGTGGCAGCGTCGGCTACCGCGAGCAGTCGGAATTCACCGGTCAAACCGGATCCGATGACAACCGCTCCTGGCGTGCGTATAGCGTGTACTCCAGCCCATACATGGCACAAGCGGCGTACAACCCGCTGCAAGCAAGCCAGGCGTTCGGGGCCATTATGTATACGCGCACGTATTCCCAAGCTTCAGCGCGCGACATCTTGACCAATCAGCAGCCGCTTGATGCGCGCATCGCCTTTGATCGATTCACCGCGGATAGCAGTAAGAAGATGAAGCGCATGGCAGACATCATTGACCCTGCCAACGCGCGCGACACCAGTGACCGATTGAATTGGCGCGTGACTCAGGCCATTTCCGCTGCATCCGGGCGTGAATCGCGCCAAGAACAGGGTGTTGATGATTTGCTTGGCAACATGGGACTCAGTACCTATGACCGGCAACGACTCAAGCAAGACATTCTGCAGGGACGCACCAAGCGCGAAATGGTCAGCGATCCGCTTTCGCAGACGTCCCTTCTTCCTGGTGATTCGCTCGCTGATACTGCGCGTCTTCGACCAACCTTGGCGCCGGAGTACTCATCCATTTATGAATCACTCCGCGCGCGTGCGGGCGACCGCATTCCGGTTCCAACATCGGAAGCAGATCGCGCAGCACGAGCGAAGGAGATTGAGAAGGAACTGACTGGTGATATGGAATGGCTACGAGACCAATTGATGCGCAGCGGTTCGGAAAATCGTGCGCGCGGCGTGGCGGGACCACGTGCAGAGAATGCACCGATCGACCCATCACTTGCACGGCAATTGGGCACGGACGGCAAGGAGCCTGATGCCACCAAGCAAGATGGGATGGAGCAAGGTGCGGATGGTGGCAAGGGTGCTGGCAAGGGCAACGGCACGAATCGAACGAACGGCGCGGACCAAGGAAACGGCACGAACCAGGGCAACAATGGTGATGCCACCAAGCGTGACGATGGAACTGGCTCGGATCGGACCCGTGACGGCGGCAACAATCTTGATGGAAACGCAACCGAGAAGACCGATTCCGTTGTGCGCGACGCCAATGGACGCGACCGTGGCGGGATGACCAAGGAAGAGCGCGCGCGGCAGCCGAGTGTGGATGATCTTGCATTCATTCTTCGCCACGGGCGAAAGTTGCAGTCCTTGGTTCCGGAGGATTCAAGTGCCATCAAGGACATGATGGAACTTGGCGCCACGTCCATGTCACGCGGTGAGTTCTTCCGCGCAGAAGAGCGATTCGCCTCGGTGCTGGCAGTGCTTCCCAACAACGCCGGCGCGATGGCCGGAGTCGCTAATGCACAAATGGGTGCAGGGCTTTCGGTCAGCGCGGCGCTGACGCTTCGCAAGCTCTTTGCGATGCACCCGGAAATGATCGACACACATTTGGGTACCGAAATTCTGCCGCCAACGGATCGGATAGAGGCGGCGCTCTCTGCAGCGCGTGAACGGCTTTCAGCCGCTAATACGCCCAACGCATCGCCGGAACTGCAGAGTGATCGCTTTGATTTCGGTTTGGTGATTTCGTATATCGGCTTTCAAACCGATCGAAGCGAAGTCATTCGTGAGGGCCTTGACGCCATGCGACAGACACGCCCTGATGACGCGATGCTGGGACTGCTTCAGCGGATTTGGTTGCCAGTGGCCGCAGACCCAACTCTGCCAGCCAGCCCAAGCGTTCGATAAATCCGTCGCGTGGCATCGCTGCGGTTGAGCGTATAGAAGTGGATGCCATCGACTCCGCGATCGATGAGGTCGCGCGCTTGCTCGGTGGCCCAGTGGATGCCTACATTTGCAACGGATTCTGCATCGTCTTCGCAACGTTTGATGGCGCGCAATAGTGGTGCCGGAAAGTGCGTACCACCGGCAAGTTCTGCCATGCGCTTCAGGCTCGCTATCGTGGTGACTGGCATGATTCCAGCGATCACTGGCACGGCGATCCCAGCGAGCGAACACCGTGCTTTCCAGTCGAAGAATGCGTTGTTGTCAAAAAACAACTGGGTGATGATGAAGTCGGCGCCAGCATCCACCTTGGCTTTGAGATGATCCATCTGCACCAGTGTGTTTGGTGTTTCAGGATGACCTTCTGGAAATCCAGCGACGCCGATTCCGAAGCCGCGTTGATCAGGATGGTGGCGCGCTTCGTTGAAAGACTTCACAGCCCGAACAAGATCAATCGCGTGTCGGAAGTCAGCGGACTCGGCAGTTTGTGAACGTGGCGCGTCGCCGCGGAGCGCCAGAATGTTGGAAACGCCACGCGAGGCATACGCCTGCAAGATCTGGTTGATTTCAGCGGTGCTGTGGCCAACACAGGTGAGGTGTGGCACTGGCGCAAGCGTGGTGTCGGCGGCAAGCCGCGTCACCAATGCATCGGTGCGATCACGGGTGCTGCCGCCGGCTCCGTAAGTGACCGAGACAAACGATGGCTGTAGCGCTTCGAATTCTGGAAGCGAGGCAACGAATTCGTTCCACGCCGCATCGGTGCGTGGCGGGAAGAATTCGAAACTGGCGGTCATTCCGTCCCGGGCAAGGACGTCGCGAATATGCATGCGCGCAGTCTAAGGTGCCCCGACCCGGGGGCTACACTTCGCCTCATGCCCGGCAATACACGAGTTCCACGACCGACGGCACAGCGCCTCAGCCTGTACCTCCGCGAACTGGAGCGACTTGAAGCCATGGAACAATTGACGGTGAGTAGCCGGCAACTTGGTGAATCGGTGGGTGCGGCTGACGCTCAGGTTCGTAAGGATCTGGGAATCATTGGGCATTCTGGGCTTCCGGGGATCGGCTATCGCGTCGGGGCGCTGGCGGAAGCAATTCGTGAGGTGATCGGCGTACACAAACAATGGCGTGCCGCATTAGTGGGCGCAGGCAACATTGGGCGAGCGCTCGCCGCGTATCGCAGTTTCCATCAGCAAGGATTTGAGATTGTGGCGGTGTTTGATGCTTCAGCGGCAGTGGTTGGCCGCACCGTGGCACAACTGCGCGTCCGGCCGATGAGTGACTTGGCTGCCACCGTGGCGCGTGAAGACATTGGTATTGGAATCATTGCCGTGCCACCGGAATCCGCGCAAGAGGTGGCCGATGATTTGGTGGAAGCTGGTGTGCGCGGCATTTTGAACTTTGCGCCGCGACTCCTCAGTGTTGGCGATCGTGTGTCCATGGTGAATGTGGACTTTCGCGCGGCGTTGGAGCATCTTGTTCATGATGTTTCACAGCGCGATATGGCGGATATTGCAGAGGCCGAAAGCAAGCCAATGATCCGGCGGCGACGTCGACGGGGGGCAGCATGACTCCGTGCCGCGCACCACTCACGCTGTTGGCCGCCGCCGTGACGTGGTGTTGCGTCGTGTTGCCTGGATGCAGTGCGACGCTGGTGCCACCGGATGGATTGACCGACGCGCGCGTACAGGCAGTGGAATTGCAGCGCCGTGTGAAAGAATTGGAGGGCACCACCGCCGAATTGCAGGCGCAGTTGGCGGCAGCGCAGGAGCAGCTGGCTCAAGCGAACGCGGTCGGCGCTACTGACCGTGAGGTTGCCGAGGCGACACCGCGCATGGTGACGTTGGTATTCGCGGGAGGTTCCGCGGAATGGGCGCCGGTACCGGCCGCGGCGGTGGCCTCGGACGGCTGCGAGCCTTCGCGCCATGCCTTGGTACGGGTGGCGGTTGAACCTCGGGACGGACTCGGTCGCGTGCTGCAGGTGGCGGGGCGATGCGAGGTGACGGTGGCGATTGTCGACCCGGCTGGCAAGGTCTTTGAGCTTGGGCATCGTGCCATTGCGCCCGGCGAGTTGCGTGCGGCATGGCGCGCGGCATTCATGGGAACGCACTATTCATTGGAAATTCCGGTAGTGGTTCCTGCCTCGGCGCCGCCCAAGGTGGCTTGGACCGTGGCGGTTTCTTGCACGGATGGTTGGACTCGGCAGACCTTCCGAACATCCGGCGCGGTGGCGGCGCCGCGGGAGTGATGGGTACGATGTTTCCCATGAGTTCGGCGAGCAATCGAGACATGCGAGACATGCGGCACATGCCACAGATGAAGGTGGCATTGATGGCTGCCTGTGCGGCCGGGGCCGTATTGTTTGCCGCTGGTTGCACCAAGCCGCTGTTTCCAGAGAGTGCGCCGCGTACGCAGTTTGAGAAATTTGACGCCATGCGGACCGGGGCAGCCCCAAAGGATGAGCCGGATGTGTTTGGCACTCCCCAGCCAGCACTGCGCGCCCGATTAACGCCAAAGACCACCGAATCTTGAACTCAGGCGACGGGCTCGACCGATGAATTGGCGGGAGATGCGCGATGGAACGCGCGATTCATAGTGAACACGGACGTTGAGCACCTCGGAAATCTTCATGTCGCTGCAAACGCGGCTTCGCCAAGTGGGTCGCGTGACGGCGTGCCCAACAGTAGTGGCGTCCCGAACACAGGCGGCGCCTCCAACCGTGACGCCGTCCCGAACGTAACCAGCACTCGAGCGCCGTTGCCAAGGTCGCTCGTGGTGTGGGCCGCGTTCGCCGTCGCATGCACTGCGAGCGTTGCAATCCTGTGGATCGCCGCGCCAGCCCGCGGGGTCAACACCCTGCATACGTCTCGGGACAGTCGCGAGCCCCCAGTAGCTTCGATCATGCCGGTGGTGATCAACACCACCCCGCGCATCGCCCCGCGCGATACGCCCATGGCGCGTGGCCAGTGGCAGGCGATTGTCATCTACGACAGTGGCTCACCAGCCGGTGACGTGGCTGCACTGGAACGCCGGCACTTGGATGCCGGGCTTTCCGGTCTTGGCTATCACTTTGTGATTGGCAATGGCCAGGGCATGGAAGATGGGCAAGTGGCTGTGGGATTTCGGTGGGAGCGGCAGTTGCCCGGTGCTCATGCCAATGCGTCCATGTGCGCGCCCTGGCCGCTTCGGGCGCACGAAACGCCACTTTCTGCGAATGATTTGAATCGGAAGTCCGTGGCGATCTGTTTGGTCGGAAATGGTGAACGCCGTGCCTTCACGGATCAGCAGACCCGGCAACTGTTGAATCTGGTGCGGGCACTTCAAGCTGAGTTAGGAATTGGTGCACATGCGGTGTTCTTTCGTCAGGAATTGACCCCCAGTGCCAGCGGATGGGGCGAGGCTGGACAGTTACAGCCGGGAACCTTCCGCGCGCAGCTTCTCCCGTAGTTCATCTGTGCCACTTTTTGCCTGCGATTGCACTTCAGGTTGTCCCTAAGTCCAATTTCCAGCCAATCTGTTGGACAATGTCGGAATATTGCAGCCTATTAGTCGTTTTGCTACCCTCTTCGCGCCGCCTTGCCCCCTAGCGGGGGTCACGTCTTGACGGCATCGGTGCCCACCGCGCCCCCTCGGTTGGTGCGCCCTCCTTCCTGGAGGATTGGGA
>Ga0209500_10003799_pt1 | contig 10167 bp, 17 predicted proteins | sample S_140212_EF_Meta_FD_187323 | JGI IMG/M metagenome (GOLD analysis project Ga0209500, IMG submission 187323) | Freshwater microbial communities from Lake Simoncouche, Canada to study carbon cycling - S_140212_EF_MetaG (SPAdes) (version 2) | ecosystem: Environmental > Aquatic > Freshwater > Lake ...
TACGGTAATTTCAGATACCAGCAAATCACCACTAGCGGCGTTGACTATAGCAGGTGCTGAAATACTAGATATGTTTAGCACCAAAGATGATGCGTTTAGTTTAGTTACTACTGCTACAATAAAAGTTTCCATGCCTGCTAAATTGCCTTGATTGTCAAATGCTGGCGTAGTCATAATAATCTTAAAATTTGCTAAAGGTGCAATACTTGTGTAGTCATTATTAGACGGCACTAAATAAGGATCACCGGGTGTAATTACTACGCTGTTAGCCAATAATGTTGCCGGTGGAAAACTAAATGTAGACCACACGCCTGCATTAGCTAGGTCTGTTGCAAGTGTGCTGCGTAGTGTGGTAATTGCAGCTGGCATTAGCCGACCAGTGAATTAGGACTAGAATACGGTTGGATGAGACCACGTACCCGATTTATTAGTTGGTACCCCATTCTATAGGGACTTGCAGTGATCCCATCCATACCTACCCCACCAGTCTGACTAACTTGACGGCTTTGCCAGATATCAACCGCGACTATCATCGCGGCTTCTCTTATGGCCGGGGTCGCAGTGTAAGCCTGTGATTTATGCTCTGGGCCAAGGGCTCGGCCGTATGGTTTGATAAAATGAAATGGATCGTCTGCTAAAACTTTTGCGTATTGAATAATGCTGTAGCCGTTAGGGTATGAACTAAATGCGTATGTACTCCAGAATGCTGTGCCAATACTTGCCGGCACTGTAGTGCCCGGAAATGATCCTGTTAATGTGTATGTGCCATTGTATGTGCTTCCACAATTACTTACTACTATTGATTGGCCAGTCACAAAGATACCGGGATTTGCTAATACTAAAGTTGCTACGTTATTGCTTATAGATGAGCCGACTACTGGGGCATCGTTATGCCATAAATAACCTTGTATTAAATCTTCTGCCGATTGGCAGCACTCTTCTACGGTTGCATCGGTATATAAAGTGCCTATTCCAAGATTTGTGCGTAATTCTTGCATAGTTACCATTGCAGCGGCCATAGTGTCCTCTCTAAAAAGCTCCCCTAGGGCTAGGGCTACTAAACCCTAGAGGATTATTAAATTAACTAACTTATTACGTTAGGTTGAAGCGGCGAACGCCACCAGCAACTAATACACCAACAGCCATATATCCATAAAGAGAAGTTTCAATTTCTCCTGTGGTTGGAATATTGGTTGAAAGTCGTAGAATTGGTGACTCGTAAATTGATACTGAAGATGGAACTACAATAAATGCAGACTCATCGATAGTTGTTGAAACTGCGTTTGGATCTACATATAAGTCTAAACCAAGCACGTTTCCGCGCAGCGATGTAGGCACTGAAGACCCAGCATTATTCATAGGGTTAGCAGCATTGTAGATTGGACGACCTGTTGTATCTGTTGCACCAAGTAGTAATGACCACTGTGATGTTCCAGCAATATAACGTGTTGCCAATTCACCTGTTGCAAGATATGCGGCTGGTGCTTGTGTAGATACGTAAGAAATAAGACCTGCAGAATCGGCTGCTACTGCTGTAGCTTGTGTGCCACCTGCTGTAAGAGCTGCAATTACGGCTGCATCCGTTGCCTTATTGTAGGCTCGGGTCATGTTGTCTAACATGGCTGCAAAAAATTCTGGAGAAGATCTTTCCAGAATCTCAAGGCTGTAGCGTTGAAGTCCGGCATATTTCTTAACTGTTAGATTTACATAACTGGAAACAATTCCGGTTTCTGATGGGCCCGCTGCTTCCGCAGTTTCTGCCACGGTTCCGCTAGTAGTAATTTTTGGAACACTTATGGTCATTCCGGCTGCCGGAAGAGCACGTGATCCAATTGCATCAATAGCTGGTCGTGATCCAATAAGTGTATCTACTACTGTAGGTACGAACTGTGTTGGAGAAAATGCTGGATTAGTGGTGAAAGAATCATCGGCGGCAGTCATAAATTTTGCTACGTCTGCTTCTGCTTTCATTACCCACTGTGCTGACTCGTGATTCCCTAATTTTGCTTTGATGCTATGTTCTAGCATGTGTGCTTGTGTCTTAATTGGTGAGCGAGGCTCTGTATAGAATGATGCACTAATTGTTGGGCGTGCAGCCTCTACTGGAGCAACCTCTACCACTGGTACTGCTGTTGGCTCGGTGGTGTTGTCCACTTGTGCCTCACTTTCCGTAGTTGGTTGATTTGTTGCATCCGCTTCGCCTTCGCTAGCGGCAACTTTAGTTACTTGTGCTTCTGTAAATGCTGGTGACTCAACCAAGCTGACCTCTTTTAAGGTGGCTTTAGTTACATAGATATAATCTTTTTTCTGTGATGATTTAATAACATCTACTCCCACAGATAGACCATCTATTAATTGCTCACTTGCAAGCATTAACGCATCTGATCCTTGCATACTTGCGCTGATCTTAAAGCTAGCATAAATGCCATCTTCTGCTTCATTAAAATTCTGCATACGGCCAATCGGCTTATCATTTCGATGTTGCATAAGCATCTTTATCTTGCCGGGATCACCGACATCTATTGAGCCTTTAGCAAAGACAACTTTACCAACACTTGTATTGCCGGCGGTCTCGAACGGTACAATTTTGCCAGCAATAACTCTACGCTCACCGTCTGCGCTTTCTATTTGGCTATTAAATGTAAGAATCAATTTGAATCCGCCCATGTTAGAACTGCAAAGGTAAATGAAGGAGTAGTGCCACCGATTGTGCCAACTACTCTTAATTGATCGGTAAATGCAGTAGTTAGTCTGATTACTTCTCGTGTAACGCCTGTTTTTTGTGTAAATGTAGCAATAGTATTCCAGTTAGTGCCGTCTACTGTATCTTGCACTACGACATCTAATGTAGGTAAAGTGCCGCTAGCTGCTGTAACGTCTAATTGCATTACTAATAGTCTTGCTGCAGATAGTCCTTTAACGGCTGTGCCCGTAACTGTTTCAGTGCGAGCAGCTGACGCTAGTAGCGTTACCGTGCTAGCAGGTATATTGGCTTGTTGTATATCACTCATGCATTTTCTCCCTTAGTGCTGTTAATGTACTCAGCATCGCCACTTTGATTTCCGCTGGGTGTTAGATCTTCCATTTCTTTTGCTTGCTCTAGGTCTATAAGTCCTAAAGTCAACATCTTCTCTATTGTCTCTAATCTTGCTTTGTCATCTGATCTTAAAAATGTTTCGCTAATATTAAAACGCACAGTATGTCCGGCAGCTGTAACATCATTCATGCTAAGTCTGTCTTCTATTGCACAAATATAAGGCTGTAGCGAATAAGAGACAAACTCTTTCCGGCCGTCAATAATATTTTGATAGGTCATGGAATTATTCATATCTGCACTTATGTAATATGCAGGTACATTCATAGCACGTGCAATTTGTGTGGCTAAATATTGGGATGCCTCGTTATACATCATATCTTTAGGACTAAAGCCAACAGTCTCATAAGATAATGTGCTAGTTAGGTATGCAGTAGATCTTGATTGACGTGCTGCCTTCCAAGCTGCTAATAATCCTTGTACTTGTGACTCTGGCATGTCGGCGCCAGTATTTTTTATAAAGCCAGTAGCCATTGGTGTTTGTGCTGCTACAGCTGCCGCTTTTTCTAAATCTAATGCGCTCTGTATTGTGCGCCCAGCGGTTTGTAACACGCCTTGTGTAAGTCCTTGAAAAGTAATTAAACTTCCAACACCAGACATGGGTAATTTTTCGTTATCCAATGTGTAATATAAAACCTCTGTGCCTTTAGCATTTAATTGTGGAACTACACGAGTATTAGCAACCCATTCAAAACGTGACGGTCTTAAATCATCTGCATAAACTTCTGTAACACGCCAATATGCAACGCCATAAAATATAAGACTATCGACAGTCCACGAGATAGTGACGGATCGTGGCTGTCGAATATCTGGCTGATCGCACCAGAGTGGCTTCGGTAATTCTGCGCCTGTAGATTTTTTGTACAGCTCTAATGGTAAATATCCTATAACACCTTTAATTAAATTAGCGCATCTGTTAACCGCGGGTACTTGTGTCGCAAGTGTACGATCCATCGGGCCCGCACCGAATGTGTTATAACCAAATCCAATAATGCTATCGCCCATAACAGCTGGGGCATATTGCGCCTGTACGGTTTTATTATTATTAGTTAGACCTAATGCTGACAATATACCCATATGTATACTTTATACCATAAAACAGACTAATAGTGCAAATTAGACAAAGATTTGCGCTGTTTGTTGCGGTCTACTTAATTGACTTACCACCATAGCCAAAGAAATGGCAGCTGTGACATCTCCGGCTGATTTACGTCTTATTATACGCCAGCCAGCATCATTAGTCTTAGCTGCACAGTTATTTAAATGCTGTACTAGATCTGCCTGACCACTATGCACCATTCTGCCGTTAGCCATACTGTCTGATAAGTCTGAACAAGCTTGATAGAAGGCTTGACCTGATACATCTTGCATACGCCATCCGCTTTGCTCTAATCGTGTCGCTATTGACTGTGTGGCGTACTTATCAAAGCAGATAATGTGTGGGTGATACTTACGCGCCCACTCATTTACATCACTTGCCATTTTAACTTCATCTATCGCTATATCGCTATGCCACAGCTGTGCAAGTCCTACAGCTATTTTATCGCCTTTCATCTGGCCCATAATTAACGCGCCTGATCTACGAGTTGGGGCAATATCAAATGCCATTATGGTCATTGGCCCGACAGGTATCTCTAATGTACTATCACTACACGCTTCAATAGAGCCATACACCCATGGACTGACCGCGCTATCAATCCATTGGCACAGCATTTCCGTGCGTGTAGCTTCTACGCTATTTGTATTGACTGATTCTTCTAAAGTCTGTTCATTTATTAAATGCGATAGTGCAGGATTAGCCATAGCCCATGCTTTACGATCATGTATCTTACAGTGCTGCGGAGCTGACCATTCATAGTAACCTAAATTGTCAGGTGGGTAAGATAAACATCTTTCTCGTAGATCATTTAGCACTGTACTAAATCCATCACCGGCATTACTTGTCATTAGTGTCATCGCGTTAGGTCTTGCACGTGTAACGGGTAATGCGGCTGTAAATGCTTCGGGTGTCCATTCACGTAACTCATCGATGTAAAGGAAGTCAGCGGTTTTGCCCCGGGGAGCGTCCCGGGTGGCTGCTGCTATCTCATATCTTGCACCATTAAGTAAACTAATAGATTCTTGACCATTAGCTAGTCTTATTTGTCTTACCTGATCTTTTAGAAACTGATTATCTTCTATTGTGTAAGCAACTTGTCTAAATGTGTCTAATGCCATATTTCTGTTAGAAGACATGCCTAATACGTTCTTAGAGTCCCACAGAAAGAGATGAGCAAGGATAAGCATACGAGCAAGGTGTGTTTTGCCGTTTTGCCGGGCTACTAATACAAGAGCTGTCTTTTTACGCCAATTTTGTTCACTATCTACAGATAAAAGATCATCTAAACACCACCGTTGCCATGGGATGAGCGGTAACCCTATTTTCTCAGCTAAATCTGCTACTTCTTGTGCTTTGCTAGCACCCTTTAATAAAGGTGTGTGGATTCTAGGCTCAGTGCTACCTATAAGCGTGACCCCTCGTGGCGTCTGTTTTACTTCTGTATCAATCTGCATCAAAGTCAAGCGTATCAGGTTTGATAAAAGGTGAGTCAGGCACTGTTCGCACTGTCTTAGGGAGAGAACGTTCGAAAAAGACAGGGGGGGTCGCCTTGTGACTAAAAAAACGACCGCCCTTAGATGAGTTACACGATTTGCACATCGATTGTAAGTTGTCCGGATTCCACATATCGCCGCCTTTTACGCGGGGAATTATATGATCCACAGTGTGTGCTGGTCGATTGCACAATGCACATAGCCAACCATCCCGATCTAAGATGGTAATACGTAGCTTCTTCCACTTATTTGTGCCTATTGCTTTCTTACTCAATGCCATCCCTTTAATTTGTAATGTTCATACGCTTTACACATAGAACCATAACGATTTAAATTGTACTTGATACCCCAGTCTATCTGCTTAGTACCATCAACAGTAGCTAGATACTTAGACCTACCTTGTGGTATGCCATAGTGTGAGCCATTACGAGCTTTAGGGTTTAGCCTACTTTCAGCTGTATATAGATCTATTAAGCAATATGTTTCATCTAAGTCATTTAATGTTATTAGTATGTATTGCCTATAATGCATAGGTTTGTAATTCTCTTTTGCGACAGAATAATCTTTTAAAAAGCAACTGATTAATGCAATTAGCATAAAGGTCGCCCAAACTCTGCGCCTTCCGAGTCTTGCCGGGGGCGACTCAGCTTTTCGATTTAAGATCGAACGCTTCTTTAGGGTATCACATGCAACCAAATTAATCATCATTATGCGTGTCGTTACGCTTAGGATAAATGGATTGTAAAGGCCATGCAACATGTTGCGTTTTATCTAATAAGTAAATGTAGCGATGTTTCTTAGTGCGTGGCTTCCACACGCCTGTTAAATGACGCTTGATTTTACCCCTAGAATGTTTAACAGTGCCCCCATACCAGAAGTCTGTTGCAGGTGGGGTCAAGCCGTAATAGTTAAAGTTAGCAGCTTGATATATTGTGCCTACATGCCTACTTGAGTCAGCATAACTAATTACAGCTTTGATGCCCTTTTTCTTTAATTCTCTTAAACTGTAGGCTATAAACTTAGATGCTATGTTGCTATGATTTAATGAAGGCTCAAGCACAAGCCTAGACATCTCGACAAAGCAACTATAATTACCTCTAGGCAGCCCGAAAGCACTCTGAGCTGAATTTGGCACTGATAAGGGTGAATAGACCACAGCACCTATGATCTGATAGTCCTTAATAATACCAAAACAATATTGACCTATAAAGCGTTTATTGCCTAAATAGTGGTAAGCACTGACAAGCTTGTAAGCCTCAACATAACTAATTTTACCGAATTTTTGGAGCGATGGGATCAGAATTGAACTGTCATCTGATAGCTGGAAAGCTAACTGTGTTGTCATTACACCACCATCGCACGTGTCATTACCTAGCCTCTATTAATGCACAAGTATGGCAGCCATTCTTTAAAAACTGCCAACCGCCACACTTGCTACATCTATCAATATTACTGTCGGGTATATCTAACGCTTCAGCTATGTTTTTCACTCCCACACAGCCACAGTCCATACACTGATAAGCCTTAAATCCTTCAGGCGTATCTAACTGCTCAAGCCATAAGAACTCGGTCTTACGATCACAGCCATTACACTTAAACTTTGTGTACATGTGATAAAATCCCCTTCCTTATTGTCTACAGTGACACTGAGTACATACCAAATACTGTCCATCATGTAATAACCTGTCATCATTACACGATACACATCTATCGGTGCTTAGGTTTAGGCTTTCTTTATCGTTTTCCATGCGTAATGTAAAGCCTGAACCGTTTCTTATTTCAATAAATCCCATTTAGTCACCCCCTTTACGTTGCAAAAAGCGTCTAAGACGTATTTTTTCTACCTCGTGATAATTAACTTCACCAACAGGCACATTTACGTGTTCCCACATCGCTTCTAATCGGTCTAATAATTTAGCTTCAAGGCCAAACATACGAGCTACTTGTGCTATGTCAATTACGTCATAACTAGTTTTTAATTCATAACCTAGAACAGTTTGCAGACCAGTAACAATGCCCCATTCTTTATTTTCTTCACTGTAAGAACGTTTAGTCATTATTTGTCACCGTTATCTGGAAAGAACCAATTACCGTTGGCATCTTGCTTAGCCCATATAGCATGCTCTTTAATACGATCTAAACACAAGTACCCGTAGTAGGGTTTCCCGTTGGTCTTCGATACCCCTGTTACTAAGTTATTACCTTTAGCACAGCATGCTGGTGGTGCTTTCGGTGGTGTCACAGTTGCAGCTTTAACCCAGTCCTCATTACTGATAGGCAAAGGATCTGTGCGATCTACAGACCACGTTTCTGACTGAACTACTTTAGTCATTTCTTCTCTGCTAGCACGCTTGCCCTTAGCTGCGTAACCCGCGTTTGCAAGCGCACGGCCGATCGCTGAAGTCTCACAGTTTTCCAGTGCAGAAGTTGAATTAACACCGCGATCAGAAATGCTCTCACTAGCAAGTCCAGTCGCACACGGTTTCGCATCGGCTTCCGTTTTAAATAATTCAGCACTAACAATGTATCTAGTGTCTGAGGCCTGTTCAAGTTTTGTTGCCACTCTTCCATCTGGGTAATCCTTCCACCATTTTTCTAGTCGGCTCTCGACTGTTTCATAATCTGCTAAGTTAAATGCCATTAGTCTTTCCAATCGTCTGAGTTGTCAATCTCTGCATCGTAGACCGTCTTGTAAAGTGCGGTGTATGCAGCAATGTCGATAAGACTGTCGAGGTGACCAGGTGACTCTTGTAACCTACTGATCTTTTGTAGGATATTGATAATACATATGTCGTGTGGCATGAGTGGGTAATCAATATACGAACTGACAAGCTTTGAAATCCGTTCCATGTTGTGAAGAGGATGTCCGTAAACTGTGCCGCGCTCGTGGATAAGTTTAGTTGCGGTTGCAAAAAACGCCTCAGTTGTTGTCGGCATTAGTTTTGCTATCGCTTATACGTCTATGCATGTCGTAGCCGTCTTTACGGCCTTTCCAATAACCTGACTGGAATGCATTATCTTTAATTGTTGAGTAAACGCCCCAAGCAATAAAATAACCTAACACGCTATAAAGCACTATCCATGGTGCTGTTGTTTCTATCATGTAGCCCTACTTTCCATACCACAATTTGTGGCATAGCAATAGTGTCGCACGTGTGTACGACTTTGTGGATTATTTAGGGCGTAGTTTGTATAACGATTAGGTAACGATGTTACCCGTAATACCGCCCTAGAGCTGTAAATGAGCCATCCTTATTGATCGGCACTAACGTGGGTGTTAGCGTCTTTCCTACGGCTTCTAGTATAGCAATACCCATCTGCCAATTTGCGCTTCCATAGCGGATATAAGAGGCTTTTTTTCTATCCATTAGATTACCTACCTCAACACCATATAAGGGTCTGTAATGGCTTCCTATGGCTTCTGTATAGGCACTCATGCCAAGTCTATGGCTATGTCCTGCTATGACCGATTTGCCCCATTTTTTAGCAAGGTTAAGAGCTGTGATACCTGCGTGCTGGCTCATGCTGCCCTCATCGCCATGTGCTAATACCCAGCCAGGGTGAAACTCGTAAGCCGTTTTGTGATAGTCAATCCCCATGCCAGCAAAGTCCATAAACTTTGGATATTGCAGCTCGGGTAAACCTATAAGGCCAGGTGCTTTTAATAAAGTGCTATAAAGGCGATCAGTATGATTAGAGCGGATAACGCTAGCCTTTTTGCTGTACTCGGTAAGATCCCATAATATATCTTGACAAGCTGCACGATCTTCGTTAAGAGTCTGACTGTAAGCCAAAGGTGTGCCATCGGCCCACTTGCTAATTGTTTGAAAATCGATCTCATCGCCAACACATAAAACCTCGTCAAACTTCTCACGTCTTGCCAACTTAATGACGTTCTTGACTGCCTGCTCATGATGATATGGGATTTGTAAATCGGATATTACTAGCCAACGCTTAATCTTCATCCTCTTCTGTAGGATCGATACTAGGAATGATGCCGCCATCACCAACTACCCAGTTAGGCATAGTTGCCCGATCTGATACAAAATACAAAGCACAGCTGTCACTAAAGCCAGCCTTCTTTGCAGCCTTGAAGATTTCATTCATAGCAATATAATGCTGATCTAGTTTAGATAATGGCTCTGGTGATTTACGCACTACACGCCTATTGATCTTCTTTCGCTTACGTCTTGTATCAGCCATGTGTTTATTGTCTCTTAACTATTAAAGAATACAGATCATCAACACGCTGTTCTAATCTTGTTAACTGATCCTTCATGCTAGATCCACCATTAGGACGTAACTCGTTAAGCCAGCCTTTAACTAAAAAACGTAATCCGATTAGCACGCTTGTTAGCACGGCGCAACCGCCAGCGCCAAAGGCTGCCCATTCTGCCGGACTCATGCTTCATCTGCACCGAGGCCATAAGCACTATCGGATTTATCTAAAGCCCTAGCTGCTGGGCCTGCAAGTGCGGCCA
>Ga0209500_10003800_pt1 | contig 10166 bp, 8 predicted proteins | sample S_140212_EF_Meta_FD_187323 | JGI IMG/M metagenome (GOLD analysis project Ga0209500, IMG submission 187323) | Freshwater microbial communities from Lake Simoncouche, Canada to study carbon cycling - S_140212_EF_MetaG (SPAdes) (version 2) | ecosystem: Environmental > Aquatic > Freshwater > Lake ...
TGCACCGGCCATCGACCATTTACCTCCAGTAAGGAGTCCGTAAGGACTGAGTTTCACAAGTTTCCCACATCACGAAGGATTTATGTGGCAATTCCCGTTTTGGGCAATGGCTCAGCGGATCTGAACGGTTGGTTCACCCGTCGAAACATCAATAATTGCCAGTGTCGATGGATTCTGGCGCCGCAAAAGCACCACGACCGCGACCAATTTGTCCTGCAAGTCATTGGGTGGGCCAAAACGAACGAGAGTCCCACCAGCGAGCGTCATTGCGAGCTCCCCGCCTGCGCTCACCTCAAGAGATTTCACTAACGGTCGCAGTTCCTCAGGCAAGGCCAGCACAAGTTGTGCTGCTGCCCGGTACACATCGTCGGCCACAGCGCCTGCTTCGAGTGATGGCCCGACACCAGCCACACGCAGATATTTGGTTGGCCATCCGGCAAGTACTGCGATGACGTGCCCTCGCGCATCGACAATGCGCGCCTTTTGGTCATCTCCGACGTACCAAATGATGGGAACTCTTTCTGCGATTTCGACGAGAGCCTTGCCAGGAAAACGGGTCGTGATCCGCACGTCTGACACCCACGAATCTGCCAGCAGTAACTCTCGTGCCTTGCCAGTATTAACAGTGAATACTGATGCACCCTTCAATGTTTTTGTTACTGCTGCGAGAACCTTCGGAGATGTATATACGTTTCCCTCCACAGTGACGGACCGAATTGCGAAAATCGGTGAAGCCAGAAGCGCAATTACCACCACAATCGACGCAACGACGGCGCCTGCAAGTTTTAGCCACTTGACTTTCTGCAGACGTTCGCGACGTCGAGAACGCCGTTGCCTCTCTTCGAAAGTTGGGTCAGGCCTGTCATCATCAACGATGACTACACGGTCAAGGTCATCATCGATCACCACCAAAGTGCCAGCATCTTCGGGCATTCCATTGAGTAACGGGTCAATTGGTTCTGAACGCAGATACACATCCACATCGCGGTCAAAAATGACCACGTTCTCGAGTTCCGGCAGTTCATTATCTTGCGGTGTGACGTTTTCGGTCACCACATCAATTAAGTCAATGACAGCTGTAACTGTTACGTCACTCGGTTCGACCACTTCGTCTGGTTCCGGCACTTTCTCAAGATCATGACCACCAAAGAGACCCGACAATTCTTGCAGTACCTGGTCAGACACTTCAGTGACAGATATTTCTTCTACCCGTTCTTTGGAGCTCGGGTTTTCTGACTCTGTCATGCGTGTTCTCCGAGGAGATTTTGCAAATTTTCTTTGGCTGCAACATGCGCCGCGGAAGAGTGAGAAGGGTGCGAGAAACGAGTCATAAGATCAAGGGAGAATCCGACAAGACATACTTCGCTGTAGAGACGAATGTCGTGAACATCTTCCACAGTACTTTGCACATGAGACATCACTGCAGCAATTTCCGCAGCTGTCGCACCTTCTCCAGCTTGAATGAAGTTTGCATGCTTTTCTGAGACGCTGACTGCGCCAATTGTGAAGCCACGAAGCCCCGCTGAATCAATAAGAGCACCAGAACTTTCATCTCCAGACCCAGGATTAACAAATACCGAGCCAGCATTTCGACCGCCAGGCTGATGCTCGCGCCTCCATCCAACTACAGCGTTAATTTCGGTAGTCCCGACTGTTGAATCTTGCGCTGAAGTTCTCATACGAACCGAGAGCACTACATGGCTGTTCGATAATGCTGAACCACGAAAATAGAAATCAAGTTGTTCAGCCGACACTCGCACAATCTGACCACTGCGAAGAGACAACACGGTTGCATCAACCACGGACGAAGCCATATCGGCACCGTGTCCGCCCGCATTCATTCGGATTGCACCACCAACGGTGCCGGGAATTCCAACACACCATTCAAGACCACCACGACCTGCACCTACAGAACGGCGGGCCAATACTGGCATCAGCATCGCGCCACCAGCTTCCACGATGTCACCATCAACGCTCACAGCATTTTCAGTAGGCGATGGAGCCATAACAACGACAAGACCATCGAAACCCTTATCAGCTATTAAAAGATTGCTGCCACGACCCATAACAAGAGTCTCTACCCCTGGATGGCCGCGCAAAATTTCTGACACTGCGACGACTTGATCTGCAGACGACACTTTGACAACACAGGAACCATTGCCGCCGACTCCATAGGTGGTTAGCGGGGCAAGTGGTCTGTCGGCCTGAACATCTAGACCTATTGACGCCAACTCTGAAACGAGCGCACTAGTGGTCATTTCAGTGCTCCACGCAAATCATCAGGAAATGATTCAATGTCGCCACATCCCATTGAAATGCAAATGTCGCCAGGAGAAATCCACGACTCAACCGCTGCAACTGTGTCAGCACGAGACGGTGCCCACACCACATCGGCATTTTGATGGACACTACGAATGGCATTGACAACAAGTTCTCCAGTGACTCCATCAATCTTCTGAGTACCTGATGCGTACACATCGGTAATCACTATGCGATCCGCCCGAGCAAAACAATCGGCATAAGAATCAGCCATCGTTGCAATGCGGTGATATCTGTTCGGTTGAAACACAGCCACAACTCGACCAGTCAATGCAGGATGCAAACGAACTGCATCAATGGTGGTTGAGATCTCGGCTGGCAAATGCGCATAGTCGTCAATCAATAACGACCCGCGGAAATCACCGCGTTCGGCGAACCGACGAGCCACGCCACGAAAAGTCGAGGCTGCTGTGCATGCGATCGCTGGGTCGCCACCAAGACGAACTGCTATCGCAAGTGCAGCAGCAAAGTTCATAACATTGTGCTCTCCGCGCAGTTTCAACTCGCACTGGTACATCTGTTCGCTTACTTGAACCTGAACCAGTGTTCCTTCGCTGCTCGGAACAGAAGACAAAACACGAACCATTGAATTCTGTGACCGTCCGAAAGTGGTGACACGACGGTCTTGCTCAAGTGTCTTCACAAGGTCTGCAGACCCATCATCATCTGCATTCAAAACAATTGCTCCGCGTGTCCGCTCGATTACATCTGCGAAACACTCCTTTATCGCCTCAAAGGTTCCAAAGTAATCAAGATGGTCGATATCGATGTTGGTCACCACGAGAGATGACAAAGGAAGAACATCAAGTGTCCCGTCGCTTTCATCTGCCTCAATAATCAGTAGCGATCCGTCTCCGTGCACGTTCCCAGTACCACCAAGAACATCTGCACCAATGATTGAAGAAGGATGCAGACCACCAGCCGTAGTCATCACAGTCACAAGTGCCGTTGTAGTTGTTTTTCCATGAGTACCAGCAATGCCTACTGCATTGGTGGCTGCGCAGAGCGACGCCAACATGCCAGATCTATGGCGGGTCTCAATTCCACTGCGCTGCGCCTCCACCAATTCAACGTTGTGCGATGGGATCGCCGTTGAGTACGTGACTACGTCTGCGCCGTGAACGACTGTCGCTTGATGTCCAATGGAAATAATCGCACCACGTTCACGCAATTCTTCGACGACCTCAGACTCGTGCAGGTCTGAACCTGTGACCAAATGACCCATCTCAAGCAACAAGCGAGCAATTGCACTCATACCTGGGCCACCAATACCAACAATGTGGCATCGGATAGGCACATTGAGCGCAATGAGCGGTTCGGCAATTCGGCGAGAGACGTTCATCAGTCGTCCATTGTTCCACGCGCAACTGTCGCGCGTGCGGCCCCCTCGATTGCATCAACTAAGGCAGAACTTCTGTGTATCGCCCCGAGTTGATATGCCGAGCGTGCCATTTCGGAGACGCGATTCTGATTTGCTAGCAATTGAGTGACCTCAGCCACTGCCCTGCCGTCAGCACACGCAGCATCATCCGCAAGGATTCCCGCCCCGGAATCTGTCAGCCATCGTGCATTGAGTTCTTGGTGACCATCTGCCGCGTCAGGCCACGGAACCAAGATTGAAGCAACACCAACTGTGGCAATTTCAGCTACTGAACTTGCACCAGCACGCGAGACCAAGACATCAAGCGCGCTGTACACATCTGCCATCCGGTCTTCGTACCCAACACGCACATATTGCACACCCGCAGGCACATGTGGCATTTGATCTCGAACAAACCGTTGACCACATATGTGGTACACCACCGAATGAGTTCCGGATAGTGCACGCAACAGGTCAGCAACCATTGAGTTCAACACGCCAGAACCAAGAGAACCACCCATTACAACCACCATGCGAGCATCAGAATCAATGCCAAGGGATGAACGTGCTGATTCTCTTGAAGCCGCCACATCTAAACCACGTAATTCTTTACGAACAGGCGCACCTGTCAATACAGAGCGAGGGAGCGGGCTGCCCTCAAACGCGACCGCTGAAATAGCCGCCTTCTTCGCTTGACGACGCGTCGCTAATCCGGGAATTCTGTCGTAGCTAACACATACCAGTGGGACATCTGCGGCTAGCGCTGCCCGCGACATTGGTTCGCTCGCATACCCACCGACCGAAATCACGACACGAGGACTCCATAATTTGATGAGACCGCGCGCGATAACTCGGCTGCGAAATAAACGCCACGGAAGCAAAACATTTCGTGACATACCCTGAAAAGTGAGTGAACGCTGTAAACCAGAGATGGGGAGATATTCCGCTGCAATCTGAGTCGCCTGCATCAACTCTCGCTCGACCCCACGTCGAGAACCGACGTAGCGGATCTCAGACACGGGATGCCCCGCTTCAACAAGTAGTTCACAAATTGCTATCGCCGGAATTACGTGGCCACTTGTTCCGCCACCGGTGACTACTGCGTACACCATGGTCTAATGAGACGTCTTTACGTCTCGCGCCACATTCAACAACAAACCAGCCGCAGCCATTGAAGCGATGAGAGAAGAACCACCGTACGACAGGAACGGAAGCGTTAACCCTGTCATTGGCAATGCTCCAACTACCCCACCGATATTGACCAAAGCCTGCACCCCGAACCATGCAGAGATTCCACCCGCAATAAACGCACCGTGAGTGTCTGGGGCCGACAGAGCTACCTGCAAACCAAAGATAACCAATGCCAAGAATCCACCGATCACCATTAATGATCCGAAAATTCCCATCTCTTCTGCGATGACTGAAAATATGAAGTCACTGTATGCAAGAGGCACATAACCCCATTTGCTCGTACCAGAACCGATTCCAGTTCCTGACCAGCCTCCGTTCGCAATGCTCAAGAGCGATTGATACACCTGATACCCGCTGTCCTCTTTCGTGGCATCAAGATGCATAAATGCAAACATTCGCGCACTGGCATTGCTCGCAAAATTAAGGACAAATATTCCAAGAACTCCGACACTCGCAGTGGTTGCTACTAATTGCCGCGCTGGCAAACCTGCGATGAGCATCATGGCAAGCACGATTCCACCAAAAATCAAACTTCCACCAAAGTCCTTCTGAAGCACACATAACCCAGCACTGACTGCCAACGCGGCAATCATCGGCCACAAAACAATGCTCGTGATCTGAACTGAACGATGACGGTGCGACAGCAAGTTTGCACAGAAAAGAACAACCGCAATCTTCATGAATTCTGATGGCTGCATTCGGAACGGGCCAATGTCCAGCCATGCGCGTGCACCATTGACTAGTGCACCCTTCAGAATCACGGCTGCGTTCAACCCAACGACTGTGAGAACCACGGGCATGAGCAGTCGAGAATTACGCCATGTCTCATAGGGAAATGCGTACGCAGCCCACATCGCAAACGTTCCGGCGCCCGCCCAAATCAATTGACGTTGAAACATCCCCCACGCCGAACTACCGGAATGCAAATTCGTTACTGACGATGATGACAACACCATGACAAGACCCAACATGACAAACGAAGTGACGATGATAAGTATCCAGAAAAAAGCAGCAGATGGTTTCTCCAAGGCAACACGATGACGGTCCGCCACCCCAGCGCGTCGGAGTGTCGCCAGTCGGCGTTCCTTTAGAGTCAGAGTTGTTCGTTTGTCAGTAGCCATCATGAACTCGATTCTGTTCGGTTGAAGTAATTTCTTACTTTGTCTTGAAAATCATCACCACGTTCGTTGTAGTTGTTGTACCAGTCATAGCTAGTGCACCCTGGTGACAACAGAACCGTTGCGCCAGCCGTAGCCATTCCGTGCGCAAGAACAACGGCTTCATCCATCGACATTGCTTCGCGCACAGGGCACACACCTTCAAAAGCATTACGAATTGCGCCAGCATCATCACCAATTGCAATAACTCCCACCATTCGCTTCGGTTCCGTAGCCATTTGGGCCAAATCTAAATCCTTATTACGCCCACCAGCTATCAACACGATGCGGTCAAAAGACCTGATTGCAGTCAGTGCTGCGTGAGGACTTGTTGCTTTGGAGTCGTCGTACCACGCTGATCCATCAAAATGACCCACGAGCTCGATGCGATGATGTGCAGATTCAAAATTATGAAGCGGCGTAGCCACATCTCCCACGTCACTTAACCCAGATTCAATGACCAATGCGGCTGCGGCCAGCGAGTTAGTGATGTCATGAGGAAGCGCACGCCACAATTCATCAACCGAACAGATAATCCCATGCGGGCTCATTAAAGATCCCGACGTCACCTTGTAATCGCCAGCATCTAGACCGAATGTGACACAACGCGCTGGAGTTGTTCGAGCTGATTCAAGAATCAGCTCATTAGCTACTGGAGCAATAACTACATCATCATTCTTTGAATGCGCCCACAATCGACGTTTTGCGTTCGTGTAATTATGTAGCGACCCGTGCCAATCAAGGTGGTCCGGGGCTAGATTCAGCCACACCGACGCATCACAGCGAAAGAAATCTGTGAATTGCAAGCGAAAACTTGAACACTCAACGACAAATGCGTCAAACGATTGATCAATTGCCGCCATAAATGGAAGGTCGGTATTCCCTACCTCGCCAACTGAACGTCCACCGCCACGCAACAATGCAGCTGCGATCATCGTGGTCGTCGTTTTACCGTCTGTGCCCGTTACCCCGAGAATGGGCCGTGGGCCACCACTTCTCTGCTGTTCCCATTCATAAGCAATATCAATTTCAGTACGAACAGAAACCCCGACCACAAGTGCTTCAACAATGATGCGGTGATGTGGCGCAACTCCTGGCGCAGGAATCAAAACATCGACACCATCGAGAAATGAAGCAACATCGGACTGCGTTACTACCGGAACAATTGTGCAACCAAGTTCACTTGCGAAACGGCGGTGTTCATCCGTAATCGAATCATCAGACAGAACCACTTCAACACCCCGCGCAACCAAAGCACGCGCAGCCGCCGCACCGGCAAGGGCCAGGCCAAAAACCGCTACCCGCTTCATGTCACCGCCCGGCAAAGGAGTCGGCAATATGAGTGAAGTCAGCAATGAACATTCCTACTGCGACAGCCACGCAGATTCCAGACAAGATCCAGAACCGAATAATGACTGTGGTTTCTGGCCACCCGAGAAGTTCAAAATGATGATGAATCGGTGACATACGAAACAATCGCTTCTTTCGACCTGATGCTTTGAAGACACCCATCTGCAATGCAACCGAGCCAGCTTCCATGACATTGAGCGCACAAATAAGCGGAAGCAACATGTGCGTATTAGTAGTCACCGCCAACAGACCCAGTGCTGCGCCGATTCCCAACGCCCCAACATCACCCATGAATATTCGCGCTGGCGCCGCATTCCACCACAGGAACCCACCACATGCACCTGCCATTGCAGCCGAAAACACTGCCAAGTCAAGAGGGTTGACCAAATGATAAATATCAGGATTACGAAATGCCCAATATGCAATCACCGTAAAAGCAAGAAAACCGAATAGTGCAGAACCAGCAGCGAGACCGTCGAGTCCGTCGGTCACATTCACTGCATTTGTTGTTGCCCACACCATTACAGATGTCCACACAACCCACAGCACCGGCGACAAGTGCCAACCTGGGAAATCCAGCCGAGTAAACGACAAGGTTTCGCTAACACCTGTCCCTACGAGCAGCCACGTCATCATCACAATCACGAGCCCAAAAGTGATGTATCCCTTTTTCTTCCAAAAGATTCCTCGATTATGGGCCCGACGTACTTTCAAGAAGTCATCAAGGAAACCAATAACTGACAGGACTCCACAGATGGCCCACATAATCATCGCTTGGTCAGACAGCGCTATCCCGCCGCGTAAATGCGCAACCGCCCAACCAACGAATGCAGAAACCATGATGGCAATTCCGCCCATCGTGGCTGTTCCTTGTTTTTTCATGTGATGAACAGGACCATGATCGTCAGAACCAAGGATTGGCTGACCCTTTCCGATCGAATCAAAGAACGAAATCAGTGCTCGGGTACCAAAGAGAGATAACACCATTGCGACTGCTCCTGCGATAAGAACTGCAATCATTTCGTTTTCTCCTCTCGTACCCGAAGTGCTTTGGCAGCAATTGCCACATCACTGCTCGCTGTCACCACGCCGTTAATTTCTTGGGTTGTTTCATGACCCTTGCCAGCGATAACCACCATGTCACCACGCTTTGCACCCAAGATGGCGGATTCAATGGCCTTTTCCCTATTCACGATGGAACTAACCAGTGCATGATTGGTCACGACGCCTGACATCACTTCAGCAATTATGCGCTCCGGGTCTTCACTCCGCGGATTATCGGAGGTGATAATCACTACGTCAGCCTCACGAGACGCAATACCCCCCATTAGTGGGCGCTTTGCATTGTCTCTGTCTCCGCCGCATCCAAAGACCACTATCAATCCCGTGCGAGCAATTTCTCGTGCACTCATCAGAAGGCCTTCCAGCCCTTCAGGAGTGTGGGCATAGTCAACCACAACGTCGATGTCAGCTTTATTTGGCACAGACTCAAATCGGCCAGGCACGGTCTGCACAGTGGCGCAACCAGCGACAATTCGCTCATCTGGAACATGCAGTTCGCTTGCAGCCGTAATTGCAGCGAGTGCGTTCACAACAGCGTAAGAGCCACCAATGGGAAGTTGCACGTCACGTTGTTTCCACGTAAATGACACCCGCGAAGCTTCAACTGTGACATTGCTTATATTCGATAGTGAATAGGACAGTGTCGGAACAACAGCTTCCGTTTTCAATTGTTGCCCGTAGGGGTCATCTGTATTCACTACAGCAACTCTCGATTGTTCAGATGTGAACAGCTTTCTCTTGGCTGCAAAGTAATTTTCCATGGTGCCATGAAAGTCAAGATGGTCGTGTCCAAGATTCGTGAAGACGGCGACATCAAACACGATTCCATCTACTCGGTGATGCTCCAACGCATGAGATGAAACTTCCATCACAACATGGTCGATTCCCGCTTCCACACACGAACGCAATTGAGCATGCAAATCAATAGATTCAGGTGTAGTTCGCGCACCCGTCAATGTTCCCATCACGTACACGGATCCACCATGAGCAGTCAACAATGAGCCAAGAATTGATGCAGTTGTAGTTTTGCCATTTGTTCCGGTAATCCCAATCATTTTCAAAGAGGATGCCGGATGTCGAAATGCTGCCGATGCGACACGCCCAAGCACCATGCGCACATCTGATACAACAATTTGGACAATTGACGGGTCAATAGATTCATCGACATGATCGACAAGAACTGCTACCGCGCCTTGCATGACTGCCTCACTAATGAACTGATGCCCATCAAATGAATCTCCCCGAACGCAACACAGAATGTCGCCCGGCTCAATATTGCGAGAATCCTGAGTTATCCCAGAAAAAACTGCGTTCTTATCTCCGATAATTGTTGCAGCAATATCGGCATGCATGACAAGGCTGTCGACAGTCAATGGCGAAACTGAATGACGAGACATACTTCATGATCCGATCAGTGACCAGCAGACTTGGCGCCCGCCTTGCAACCAGTACCAGAACCAGTTGCCTGGATGCCCAATTCATGCATTACTCCCGGAACCAAACGAGCAAACACAGTTGCTGCGGCAGTTCCTCCGAAACGATCGCGCGATGAGGCATCTGGTTCGTCAATGCTGATCAACACTGTTACTTCAGGATTAGCCGCGGGGAAATAGCCGACGAATGATGCAAAGTACTTACGTCCACCCGTATCTGTTGAGTACGTTCCGTTGGCCTGAACCTTGTAACCAGTACCTGTTTTACCGGCAATTTCCATGCCCTTCACTTGA
>Ga0209500_10003801_pt1 | contig 10165 bp, 9 predicted proteins | sample S_140212_EF_Meta_FD_187323 | JGI IMG/M metagenome (GOLD analysis project Ga0209500, IMG submission 187323) | Freshwater microbial communities from Lake Simoncouche, Canada to study carbon cycling - S_140212_EF_MetaG (SPAdes) (version 2) | ecosystem: Environmental > Aquatic > Freshwater > Lake ...
TTCATCAGGGTCAAGTGGTTCATCTGGTAGTTCAGGAACATCAGGGTCATCAGGATCTAGTGGAACAAGCGGTTCATCGGGAAGTTCAGGAACATCAGGATCATCAGGATCAAGTGGAACAAGCGGTTCATCGGGAAGTTCAGGAACATCAGGGTCAAGTGGTAGTAGTGGAACGTCAGGTTCATCAGGGTCAAGTGGAACAAGTGGTTCTTCAGGATCTAGTGGTACATCAGGATCATCAGGATCAAGTGGAACAAGTGGTTCATCGGGAAGTTCAGGAACACCAGGGTCATCAGGATCAAGTGGAACAAGTGGTTCATCTGGTAGTTCAGGAACATCAGGGTCATCAGGTTCAAGTGGAACAAGCGGTTCATCGGGAAGTTCAGGAACATCAGGGTCATCAGGATCAAGTGGAACAAGCGGCTCATCGGGAAGTTCAGGAACATCAGGGTCAAGCGGTTCATCTGGTAGTTCAGGAACATCAGGGTCTTCAGGGTCTTCAGGGTCAAGCGGTTCATCAGGGTCAAGCGGTAAAAGTGGGACATCAGGATCATCAGGGTCAAGCGGAACAAGTGGTTCATCTGGTAGTTCAGGAACATCAGGGTCATCAGGATCAAGTGGAACAAGCGGTTCATCGGGAAGTTCAGGAACATCAGGTTCATCAGGATCATCAGGATCTAGTGGTTCATCAGGGTCAAGTGGTAAAAGTGGTACATCAGGATCATCAGGTTCAAGTGGAACAAGTGGTTCTTCAGGTTCTAGTGGAACAAGTGGTTCATCGGGAAGTTCAGGATCATCAGGATCTAGTGGGTCCTCAGGTTCAAGTGGGACCTCAGGAACATCAGGTATAGGTAATCTTCAAAGTGGTGTAACAAATTTTGTTGCCAAGTATGTTGGAGCGACAACGATTGGCCAAGGTACTATCAAGGACCAAGGAATTTCAGGGTGTACTAATGTTTCAATACTGAGTTCAGGTTTTGTTGGGATTGGCGTTGATCCTCCAGGTGCTAGACTAGAGGTAAGTGAAGACATTATAGTAAATGGTATTAATATTGGTAGAAAAAATGATGGTACTAATGTAAGAGTAGGAGCACAAGCGCTTGAATACAATAAATCTGGTGGGTGTAATGTCGCTGTAGGAATGAGGGCTTTAAGAAACGCTCAAGATAATAGTCCTTCTAATTATAGAAACACGGCGGTAGGTAGTTATACCATGCTACAAAATCAAACTGGTAATAGAAATGTAGCAATAGGTTCAAATGCGATGCAAGAGTTACGATATGGATATCTTAATGTTGTAGTAGGAGTAGACGCATTTTGTGGTAATTATGGAGGTATCGGAAATATTGCAATAGGACATCGTGCTATGCGAGGATCCAATAACTTTTATGGTTCAAAGAATATTGCAGTAGGATATAGATCATTAGAGAATCTTCAGTATGGATCCACGGGAGATATAGCAATTGGTAGTTGTAGTTTATACAATCAGTGTCAAGGTGGAGGTGGCAATATTGCGATTGGAAATTATTCACAACTATGCGGACAATGTGTTAGTCTTAACATATCAATAGGTGAAAGTACTTTAAGATGTAATACATTAGGATTGTGTAATGTAGCAATTGGAATATCGGCGTTAAAAAGTTCGACAACCGGGTGTTTTAATGTGGCGATTGGAGGCGAGGCCTTAGGAACCTCAGATCCCGGTAGTAAAAATACAGCAATAGGACATGGTGCCTTGTTCAAAAATCAATCACCAAATACCGCTGTAGGTTATTTCGCACTTTTATGTAATACCACAGGCGCTGAAAATACTGCGGTTGGTATACAATCATCTCAATTTAACACTATTGGCTCTTGTAATACCTCTATGGGTTATAGTTCATTGAGGTGTAATACTACTGGTTGTAATAATACCGCGATAGGTAATCGGACACTAGTTTGTAATACTATAGGTTTCCAAAACACTGCGGTAGGGGCTAGTGCGTTAAATTTGAACACAATTGGATGTAACAATACCGCTGTTGGTAATACTTCCTTGCGTAACAATACAATAGGATCAAATAACGTTGCAGTTGGATCATGTGCACTACTATGTAACACTAGTGGTTGTTTTAATACCGCAATAGGGAGTCTAGCACTATTATTCAATACAACTGGTTGTCGTAACACAGCAATTGGTACAAGCTCTTTGACCTTTAATACAATTGGAGGTTGTAATACAGGTGTTGGAAATTTTGCGTTATACAGAAATGTAAGTGGAGGAGCAAATACCTCAGTAGGATATCAAGCGTTGTGTGCAAATACTGGAGGATGTCGTAACACTGGAGTTGGATTCAAGTCATTGTTATGTAATACAACAGGAGATGACAATGTTGCTGTTGGTTTACATGCATTATTAAATAATACAGAAGGGTGTCGTAATTTGGCGATAGGTAATTTCGCGCTCCTCAATAATACATCTGGTAATGCTAATATTGCAATAGGACACTATGCTCTTTGTGTAAATACAGTCGGGTGTCTTAACATAGCATTAGGTTGTGTGTCTTTAAGGTGTAATATTAGTGGAACACATAACACAAGTGTAGGACATGGAAGTTTGTATTTTAATACGACAGGTAAATGTAACACTGCCGTCGGATTTAATTCGTTAAGATGTAACAGTGTTGGGGTTTATAACGTTGCTATAGGTAATAGCGCTTTAGCAAATAGTACAACCGCTGGAAAAAATACGGCGGTGGGTCATACAGCCATGTATAACACTAATACGGGGGTAAATAATACTGCAGTAGGATATACTTCATTACGTTGCAATAGATCTGGAAGTTGTAACACCGCGGTCGGATATAAAACACTTTTTTGTAATGTAACAGGTAACAATAACACTGCGGTAGGAATGTTTGCATTATGTAATAATACAACTAATTGTAACACCGCTGTTGGTTATGCTGCTCTATGTTCAAACTCGACAGGTAATTTGAATTCGGCATTTGGAATGAACGCATTATTACTCAATACAACTGGTTGTCGTAACACCGCGGTTGGTCATTGTGCTCAGTGTGCTTTATCAACTGGTGTAAATAATACTATTGCTGTGGGATTTTGTTCTGCCACTAGTGCTGATAATAATCATACGGTGTGGGGGAATGCGGGAAATAATTGTTGTAATTGTGTATACGCGGCATGGTCAAATGTTTCTGATTGTCGTGACAAATCTAATATTCAAACTTTATCGCCTCAACTTGGTATACAATTTATTCGTAAACTGATACCAGTATCTTTTAATAGTGACAATAGAGAAAGTTACGTTTTAGAATGTTCGTATGAGTATGGATATAAGGATGGCACTTTGGTGCGTGAAAAAGAAAGTTATGGTTTCATAGCTCAAGATGTTAAAAACATCTTGGATGATCTAAATGTTAAATTTGACGCTTTAGGTTATGATGAAAGTAAAGACGCTTACCGTCTGACTTACGAAGAATTTATTCCTTCAATAGTAAAAGCTATTCAAGAAATTGACTCCAATTTACAAAATATGAAAAAACGTTTAGAAATATTGGAAAATTCAAAATAATTAGTTATATTTTTTCAATGCAGAAAGTATTGATAGGAACCCCATCATATGATGGTAGAGTGGACGTGTGGTTTGTAGATTCACTAATGAACACAATAAGGGAGGCTATAAAAAGAAATATTCAAGTTGATGTAATATACCCCTCATATGATTCTTTAGTTCAAAGGGCAAGAAATGATTTAGTTAGAATGGCACTCAATGGTTCGTACGATACCCTTTTTTTTATAGATTCTGATGTTGAATGGAAACCTGAATGGTTTTTTAATTTTTTAGAAAGGTCTGAACCAATGGTTGGTGGTGCTTTAGTGAAAAAATCAGATGATGAAGGATATACCGTCAAAATAATGAACAAAGAACTCAAATATTCTCAAGATAAAAAATTATTAGAAGTTGATGGAGTTGGTACAGGATTTTTGAGAATCACTCGTTTTGCCTTAGAAAAACTTTGGTCGATGAGTGAACCGTACACACATAATGGGAATGAAGATAGAATGGTATTTGATATAAAAATTGAAAATGGTGATTTGGTTAGTGAAGATTTTGTGGTATGTAGTAAATGGAGATCTTTGGGATATAAAGTATGGATAGATCCCACAATTACTTGTGACCATATAGGTGTTAAAAAATACTCGGGTAATTTAAAAAAATTTCTAGAAAATAATGGTTATGTTTGACACTCCTCTTGGTGGAACTGAACTTATGTATAATGAGTTAATGAGAAGACTTCCTGACACATACAAAGAACGTTTCTCTATTTTTAATTATTTACCGAACGCTGACTTTTCTAAAAAAACAATTTTTTGGAATCAATTATCATACGACCAAGATGCCGTACAATTTTTAAACGACCAAAAGAACATCGATCAAATAGATTATTTTCTATTCGTTAGTCATTGGCAATCAGAAATGTTTAGGAAAATATTCAACATCCCTGGATATAAAACACATGTGATAAAAAATGCGTGTATAGGGGTTGAACCTAAAATTTATACAAAGTCAGATACAATAAAAATATGTTATACCTCTACACCATGGAGAGGTTTAGAAGTTTTATTGAATGCTTGGGAATTGTTGAATCTAGAAAATTGTGAGTTACACGTGTTTTCATCTTGTAAAATATATGGAAAAGATTTTGCTAAGAATGATGTACAGTATCTAGATTTATATGAAAAGTGTAATCAACTACCGAATGTATTCTATAGAGGTTCTATACCTAATGAAGAGTTGAGAAATGAATTGCCATCATTTGATATTTTAGCATATCCAAACACATTCGAAGAAACATCATGTATATCAGTAATTGATGCGTTATCTGCTGGATTGAGAGTTATCACTTCAAATTTAGGAGCTTTACCTGAAACAACCGAAGGTTTAGCAAGAATGTATCCATATATGATGGACAATAAAAAACACTCAGAAAAATTTGCAAAAATATTGTCGGAAGAAATAAAATTAATCAAAAGTGGTTTGTTTGTACCGACCAACCAAATTGGAATTTATGAACCTCGTTGGTCGTGGAGAACAAGGATAAAAGAATGGAAAAATTTTTTGAATGGATTATAATTTGTTATCAAACTATGTTAAACCAAAAAGATTAGTTGATATAGGCGCTCACTTAGGAAATTTCACACAAAATATAATTTCTTTTTCACCAAATTGTGAATCATTTATGGTGGAGGCTAATCCACATTGTGAACCATATTTAAAAAAACTTGGCCATTTATATCATATGATTGCACTATCCAATTATGTTGGTAGAACAAATTTGTATATTGAAAAACTCAATAATATTGGGACTGGAGCTTCGATTTACAAAGAAAATACCGAATGGTATGAAATAGGGAAATTCGATTTGATAGAGGTGAATGTAAACACTTTGGACAATCTAAATTTGTTCCCTAATGAAACCATTGATTTAATTAAGATAGACGTACAGGGATCTGAATTAGATATATTAATGGGAGGTTCCAAAACTACTAAGAGGGCTAAATATGTTTTACTAGAAGTGTCTACTCTTGAGTATAATTTAAAAGCCCCCCTAGTAGACAAAATTGTAAAAAAAATGAGAGAATTTTATTTTAAAATTGAAGACATTATGGATTTCAAATATTATAATAATCAAATATTCCAAATGGATTTTCTTTTTAAAAACATTTATTTTTAATAAAAAACTTTTATATTAAATTAAAAAGATTATGGCGAAACAAACAATTTTTGCAAAAATTAATCCACCTATAAGTTTAGCTCAACAATCAAATCTATTTGACCAAAATGTGACATATGAAATAGGTGATTATATGATTGCTATTACAACACCTTATGTCTTGGGATCGGATTCACAAAATTTCCGTGTTTTTTATGGGAAGTGTGATTTTGATGAGTCTGGGTCCGTGATAGCGTTTAAATCAATTCACTCACAAACTATAACATTATCGGGAACTGTTATCGAAAATTGGGGAGAAAACGACGATGTAATTTTACAAGCAATAGCAAATCAAGAAGGAATAACAATTGAAAAAATTGTTTCTGGTAATATCGAAAATGTTGGAATGTTTTTTTAAGAAATGGTAAAAAAGATATTCTACAATAGTTCTATGCCACGTGCTGGATCTACATTGTTACAAAATATATTAGGTCAAAATCCACTTATACATCCAACACCAACATCAGGGGTTTTTGAAATGTTGACTGCATCAAGGACAATTTTTTCGGATGGACTTGAATTTAAAGCACAAGATGAAAAAAAAATGCTTGAGGGATTTAAAGGATATCTCAAAGGTGGTCTCTATGGTTTCTATGACAGAATTACTGATAGACCTTATGTTTTTGAAAAATGTAGAGGTTGGAATGCCGAATGGGAATTTGTAAACGCATTTGATCCAAATCCAAAAATGATTTGTATGATAAGGGATATTAGAGCGGTTTACGCGTCCTTAGAAAAAAAGTTTCGTAAAAATCCATTAAAAGACCACCATTTAGCGAATTGGGGGACGTTAGAAGGTACTACAACCGATAAACGAGTTCAAGTATGGTCGGCAAACCCACCTATAGGTCCGTCAATGGATAGGATATACCAAGTTTTAGTTCAAGGGTTACATAGAAATATATTGTTTGTAAAATTTGAAGAATTATGTTTAAATCCACATGAACAAATGAAAAGGATATATGAATATTTGGAATTACCATATTATGAACATGATTTTGATAATATACCACAAATAACTAATGAGGATGATAAATGGTATGGAATTTTTGGTGACCACATAATTAGAAATAAATTGAATCCAGTAGAAAATGATTTCAGAGAAGTTTTAGGTTTAAATGCCTGTAAAATTATTGAGGATAATTACAAGTGGTTTTTTAATGACTTTGAATACAAATTATGAAAGTAGGATTCAAAACGACTATCGATTCTGTGTATAACTATAAAGAAAAACTTGAAGTAAATTCAGGTCCAATCATAATATCATTACCACAACATAAAAATAATAATATGGAAAATAAATTTTTAATATGGCACATAGAAGGTGGTTTGGGTAAAAATGTTGCAGCAACTTCATTAATAACCCAAATCACTGAAAAATACCACGATAGAAAACTCATAGTTGTAGCTTCTTATCCTGAAGTTTTTTTAAATCATCCAAACATATACCGAGTGTATAGGGTTGGAGTTACATCGTATTTTTATGATGACTACATTTTGGGAAAGGATACATTGGTGTTCAGGCATGAAGCATATTTTCAGACTGGTCATATATTGAAACAAAAACATTTAATTGAAAATTGGTGTGATTTATTGGGAATAGAATATAAAGAAAACACTAGACCTGATTTAAGATTGAATATGGTTCAACAACAACTTGTTGGTGGATGGGCAAGAAATAAACCGATATGTTTGATACAAACAAATGGTGGAATGTTACAAAATCAAAAATATAACTATACTTGGACTAGAGATATGCCTATAGAGTTAGCAATACATATTGCAAGTAAGTTTGCTAACACACACCATATAATTCAAGTAACAAGACCTGGATCACTTCAGATACCAGGAGCTGAAATTGTTGACAGTCCTATAACAGCTTTTGAGTTATTTTCATTGGTTGCCGCTTCTGATGTGAGAATATTAATAGACTCTTGTTTACAACACGTGGCGGCGGCTTATAACTTACCATCTGTTGTTTTTTGGATCGGAACAACACCTAAAAACTTTGGATATAATTTACATCATAATATTATATCATTACCACCCAATGGTGACACAAAGTTGATAGACGCTTATTTGTTTGATTATTCTTTTGATGGTGTTTTACACGAATGTCCATACAGTAATGTGAATGAAATGTTTGACATAAATGAAATAGATAGGATTTTCTCATGATTTATTGGTTTACAGGACAACCTGGTTCAGGTAAAACTGTGTTGAGTAAAGCTCTAAAAGAAAATCTAGAGATAAAATTCTATAAAAATGTTTTCCATATCGATGGAGATGATATTCGAGAAATTTTTGATAACAAAGATTACTCCAAGGATGGACGGTATAAAAACATCATTTTAGCACAACAAATTACTAAATTTTTACATCTTAAAGGTTATGATGTGGTAGTAAGTTTAGTTTCACCATATAAAGAACTGAGAGAAAATTTTAAAAAAGAATTAGGAACAAATATAAAAGAGATTTATTTACACACTACAGAAATTAGAGGAAGAGAACAGTATCATACACTTGATTATGAACCACCTATTGATAATTTTATAGATATAGATACCACTAATAAAACAATTAACGAATGTATTGAAAAAATTTTATGAAAGAACAGTATTCACTCTTCATTGGAAGATGGCAACCCTTACATGAAGGACACAAGTATATTTTTAATGAAAGATTGAAATTAGGTAAAAGTGTGTGTATTGCCATTCGTGATGTAGAACCCAATGAAAATCAACCTTGGACTGCAGAAGAAATAAAACAAAACATAGAAAAAGAATATCAAAATTTAATTGTTGAAGGTAAAGTAAAAGTTATTGTAATTCCTGATATCGAATCTATAAATTATGGTAGAGGAGTTGGATATGAAATTATAGAACATATTGTACCTGAAAATATTTCAGAAATATCAGCAACTAAAATTCGGGAAGAACTTAGAAAGGAAGGAAAATTATGAGTACACTTAAAACCTTTCACATTAGATACAATACTCACTCTACTGATGATACTAACAGGTGGAGATTAATTGAAAATGGAAATGAACAATTTGTGAGTAATGTTATTATTGATGGTTATACTTTTACCTCGAAAGATTGGATGTCTGAAATTAATGAAAACAAATATCACATAAGTTGTCAGGGTTATTGTAGAATAAAAGATAATGTAGCGTACATAACCGCAACAAAAGAAAAATCTGCATTAATTAGACACATTTTAAAAACAATTTCCTATCGTTTTTTAGGTACTTTAGTCACAATTACCACTGCTTATTTTTTAGGTGTTAGTATTGAAATTTCGGCTTTATTAGGTATTGGTGAGTTGTTAATTAAACCACTTTTGTATTTTTTACACGAAAGAATATGGTACAAAAAAATTCGTATTAAAGAATGGTTAGACAAAATACCACCAATGAATGCTGACCTAATGTAATTTTTTTAGACAAAAATTCCAAAATCATTGCAAATTCAACACATCAAAAACTTTTTTTGTTGATATAGATCTTTGACAAACGTGTTGTTTTTTAGTTCCTTTGTATACAGGACACCAATCCCAATCTGAGGGATCAAATGTAAAAACTTCATCATTCCAACAAAAAACACAAGTATTATCGTTGTATATTCTTGTTGTGTTGGATGTGAATTCATGACCTGGTCTAGCAAACCCATTTATCATATAGGTATGTTTTCCAAGTGCCCAATTAATCCAAGACAATCCTGATCCGAGACCTATAAATTTGTCAGCATGAAGTAGAAGTGTCATCACTTCTTGAAGTGATTTATTATTAAAATTGAATGTTTCAGGTATTTTGTATTCTTTCTGTGAAACCACAAAGATATCGTAACCTTTAGACTTAACCATTTTTGCTAACTCACACCAATTCTCAAAGGACCATTCTTTACATCCTGCGGTTGCTTGTGGACCGAAAACTACATATCTTTTTTTGTGATATTTCTCATAATTTTTTATATTGAGACCATAGTTTAATTCAAAAAAATCTAATCCTAGTATATCCGTAGCGGTTTGTTGAAGAGGTATTAAATTAACTTGATTTGGGTTTCTATCTTTATCCTCCCATAATCCATTTTTCTTAAACCAACCAATTCTATAAACCGCATAACAATCATGAACTTCACCTGGTTTTATAAATTGAATATTATTGTAATAGTTCAATCCTTCAAATAAAAAGTTTTGAAAGGTAGATAATAAAACCTTACAGTTATTTTTTTTCTGAAACTCTACAGCATAAGGAACCCAACCTATGGTATCACCGAGAGAACTTGATTCTAACGAGATTAAAATTGTTTTTCCCACGGGGTCAAATCTATCAACAATTTCTCCATTTACCCTTATTCCCCATTCAATATAGTATTTGATGGAGCAAGCAC
>Ga0209500_10003807_pt1 | contig 10158 bp, 9 predicted proteins | sample S_140212_EF_Meta_FD_187323 | JGI IMG/M metagenome (GOLD analysis project Ga0209500, IMG submission 187323) | Freshwater microbial communities from Lake Simoncouche, Canada to study carbon cycling - S_140212_EF_MetaG (SPAdes) (version 2) | ecosystem: Environmental > Aquatic > Freshwater > Lake ...
ATATCTCTGACGCAAATAAAATTCAATCAGTAAGGCCACTGCACCGGGCTTATTTAACATCGCTTTTAAATCAAGGCAATATCGCTGCAACAGGCCCTTTTACGGATGGTTTTGGCGCCCTTATCATATATGAGGCACCTGATCATGAAACCGCTGAAAGCTTTATTAAAAACGACCCGTTTAATAAAGAAGGCATTTTTATTACTTGGGAAGTGCGCCCTTGGCATTGCGTGATGGCAAACAAGGATTTATTTCCAGCCTAATTGTTTTAAAGATTAATTTTTGCGAGTTTGGTGTATTCTGGGCCATCGTGCATGTCTTCGCTAGACATCACAAGAACCTGTTTTACATCCAACTCATCAGAAATCCAAGGATGGATTTTCCAATGCGAACAAACGACAGAAAAATCAAGATCCTGCTGATTTAACCTTCCGAGCGAAAGATGGGGCTGAAAATCTCTTTGTTCTTTTCTGTAAAGCCCTTGCTCCTCAAATTTATCCGCAAGAACATCATAGAGCTTCTGGAAGCTTTGGACCGCATCGGGATCAACACCAAGCCAAACAACCCGGGCTCGTCTGGGATTAGGGAAGCATCCCATACCTTGCAATTTAAACTGAAAGGGTTTTATTTCTTTGCAGGCTTTTTTGGCAAGATCACATGTTTTCCAAAGGTCTCTATCATCAATTTGCCCTAAAAATAGCATAGTGATATGCAGCGATTCAGGTTTATTCCACTTCACGCCAGGAAAATCGTTTGCCAACTCACTTTGTATCTGCAAACATCTCTTTTGAACTGCAGCGGGCATTTCAATTGCAATAAATGCCCGAAATTTCTTAGCCATAAAATTACCCTTTAGAATGCTAGCATTGAACGGTAATCAGAATATCGTTGGTCGATATCTTTGCGAGTGACGCTATTAAGTTTATCCAAACCAAAACCTTCAACTGTGAGACTGGCAACTACCGTTCCATAGCCCATGGCCCTGCGAAGGCTTCCATGAGACTTATCATTGTCGGAGGCTAATGCACCCATAACACCGCCAGCAAAACTATCGCCTGCACCGGTTGGATCGATAACTTTTTCGGTAGGAAAAGCAGGAACAACAAAAACGCCTGCTTCACTAAACAACATCGCGCCATGTTCGCCTTTTTTCAGGATAACAAACTTTGGCCCTAGTTTTCGTGTCGCATGCCCCGCACTCACCAGATTACTTTCCCCCGTAAGAAGCATTGCCTCACTGTCATTCAAAAGCAACCCATCAATTCTAGGCAATAAATCCAGCAGTTCTTTTTTCTGAATATTAATCCAAAGATCCATGGTATCAGCCAAAACAAGTTCGGGCTTTGCCACCTGATCCAAAACCTTTGCTTGGACGATCGGGCTACTATTTGCAAGAAAAACAAACTTACTATCTTTGAAATGGTCAGGCAAAATTGGATTAAAAGTACCAAAAACATTCAAATGGACCTCAAGAGTGTCCCTGATGTTCATATCTTTATGATAACGCCCCTTCCAACGGAAAGTCTTACCTTTTTCTGTAACCAAACCAGAAATATCAATGCCCTTTTTTTGAAAAAGATCTTTATGATCCTGGGGAAAATCTTCGCCAACAACCCCCACCAATCTTGGCTTGATAAAGTTACTAGCAACTACAGAAAAATATGAGGCTGATCCACCTAAGGCCTCATCCACATTCCCATGAGGGGTTTCGATAGAATCAAAAGCAACAGAACCAACAACAAGTAATGACATGCGAAACTCCGGTAAAAAGTGTTTAAGATTTCTTTTCCTTTTACTTAGCAATCAAATCCAACGCAAGATTTATCCTTCGCAAGGATTCTTCTTTCCCAAGAATATAAAGACAATCAAATACCCCCGGGCCAACTTCTATACCTGTAGTTGAAACCCTAAGGGCATGAATTAACATGCCGGTGTTATGATTACCCGCCAGGCAAAAATCTTTTAATGTAGTTTCAATGCTCGCAACACTAAAATCAGATAGTGCAAGCAGAGAAACCGAGAACGTTTTGAGTAACTCGGGAACACCTTCTTTGGCAACTCTTTTTGCAAGCGACTTTAAATCATAATCAGGATCCGCTTTAAAAAATGGAGCACCATAGGGCAAAATATCACTAAAGATTTTCAATCGATCTCCGGTTGCATCTATAACTTTTCGCAATGTTTCCAATTCTACAAGCGTAGGAACAGAATTGATGAATCCTGCTTTTTGCATAAAGGGCAGGGCCCCATCAACTTTTTTATCTAAGGGCAAAACTTTCATATATTCGCCTGCCACCCAGAATAATTTGTCAGGATCAAAACTTGCGGGTGCATTGTTGACCCGATCCAAACCAAATTTCGCAACCATTTCTTTCAAAAGGATAATTTCACTATGGTCATCCAACGACCAACCCAATCTTGCTAGATAATTCACCAACCCCTCGGGCAAGTAACCCAATTCTTTATAAAACGAAACGGTCGCAGGATTCAAATCATCGCGAATTTCAATTTGCTCATTGGTCCAACCAACAGCATTCAGCTTCTTAAGAACATCGCTTGTAACAAACTTTTTCATGTCGCGCTTGCTAAGCTTCTTTTTAGAATTGGGTTCATTAACCACCGGAACATGCGCAAAAACTGGCATTGGTGCGCCCAAAGCGAGGTATACTAAAACCTGCACTGGAGTGTTAGACAAATGCTCCGCAGCGCGAATCACATGTGATATCCGCATGCCCACATCATCAATTACCGTTGCAAAATTATACAAGGCTCTGCCATCGGGCCTAAGGATAATAGGATCACCAATCAGGTTGGATTGCCATTCGACATCGCCCCGAATCAAATCATTAATTTTAATCAGTTCATCGTCAGGCACCTTCAGCCTGATTGCAGTCTTCTTCTCATTATAAAGTTTGATGCAATCATCAGGAGAAGATTGCCGATGTTTACCTCGGTGAACATAAGGTTTTTTAGCCTTCTCAGAAGCATCGCGCTCGGCTTTGATTTCATCAGTAGTCATGTAACATGGGTAGGCCTTACCCGCAGCAAGAAGCTGACTTGCAGCATCGACATAAAGGTGATTGCGTTGAGATTGATAATAAGGAGCAAAAGGCCCATCAACTTCCGGCCCTTCATCCCAATCAATACCCAACCAACGAAAGCCATCAAGGATTGGCTGTAAAGCCTCAACCTTATTTCTCTCGGAATCGGTATCATCGATGCGAAGAATGAATTTCCCGCCCGCCTGCCTGGCAACAAGCCAGTTAAAAAGAGCCGTGCGAACACCGCCAATATGGAGGTAGCCAGTTGGGCTGGGAGCAAAACGAGTCCTAATTTCCGCCATGAAATGATTCCCTTCAATCGTAAAATACAAAGATAAATATATGACTTCGAGAAGAATCGAAAGGGATGAAATTTTAGGATTAGTTTTAAGTGGCAGATTTCGAGTTAGATTTTCCGCCTCGGCCTTCAACCAAGGTTACAGTAACCCCCTCTTGAACCACTTTGCCATGCTGATTTATTACCTGTCTTTGCCAAGTAACAGTTCCGCGTCTGCCCCGAGAATTACTTTCTATTTCAAGGATTTTGCACCGGACTTTGATGGTATCACCAATATTCACCGGTTCTTTAAAAAACCACTCCTTAAATTGAATAAAAGCAATGGTTCGAACAGGTGGCGCAAACAAACCAAGGCCACTTGAAATGGAAAGAACCAGCAAACCATGGGCAATAGGCTGCCTGAAAGGGGTGGAGGCAGCAAATTCATGATCCATATGAATGGGATTAAAATCGCCACTAACCCCTGCAAAATTAACAATATCTGATTGGGTAATAGTTCGCCCCAAAGACTCCCATTCGCACCCTAGTTCAAGGTCATCAAAAAACAAATGCTGCGAAGAAAAAGACATCGAATTTTATTCCTTTCAAGGCAAAAGATAACATGAGTTAAAATAACTACAGTATTTTTTCAAGTAATCTTTGTTTTAAACGGGTTTCCGATTAGCATTCAAAAATTATAACTACCCGAATTATCAGGAAGCATTGATGTTGAATATACCCAAAATTGTGGAAAACTTTCCAAAATTAAGACAAAGCAACGAAATTCATGCTGATGCCCCGGGAGGCACACAAGTCCCCGAAAGCGTGATTAATGCTATTTCGCACTACCTGATTCACCAAAACGCTAATTTAGGTGCTGCTTTCCGAACTTCAAAAGAATCTGACCTGACACTTTTACATGCAGGTATTACGGTTCAAACCTTGTTGAACGCCAGAACTAATTCCGAAATTATTTTTGGCAATAACATGACTTCCTTGACCTTCCACATCTCCCGTTCGATCGGAAACACCCTGCAAGCAGGGGATCGGATTTTACTTTCTAAACTTGATCATGAGGCGAATATTTCGCCTTGGCAGCTCATGGCACGAGATAAAAAATGCGAAGTTGATTTTGTTGAAATAGATGCAGAAACCTGCACATTTAACAAAGACGATTTAGAGAGAAAGCTTTCTAAAAAACCAAAATTATTTGCATTTACAGCATGTTCTAACGCAACCGGAACCCTAAACGACATTCCAAACCTAACAAAAATGGGCCATGATGCAGGCGCAATTGTTTATGTTGATGCAGTGCATTACGCCCCACATAAGCTAATCGATGTAACACAATGGGGTTGCGATTTTTTAGCATGTTCCGCATACAAATTTTTTGGCCCGCATGTAGGAATTTTATATGGAAAAGAATCCATACTAAACAATTTACAACCTTACAAAGTAAGACCAGCTGCAGATTCAAATCCTGGCAAATGGATGACAGGCACTCAAAACCATGAAGGTATTGCTGGAACCACTGCAGCCATCGACTACCTCGCTTCTCTTTCAGGTGCAAACAGTTCAACCAGCAAACGAACCCAATTAGAACAAGCATTTAATAAAATCGAAGAACATGAAAAAACGCTTTCCTACTGCTTTCTTGAAGGAATTAGAAAACTGGATGGAATTGAAATTGTTGGATTAAAAGATTTGAAAAACATCAACCAGCGCGTTGCAACATTCTCATTAACAAGCAAGAAAGTTCCCGCTAATATAATGGCCAAAGAATTAGCCCTTAAAGGCATTTTTGCATACAGCGGTAACTTTTACGCAAAAACATTAATGGAAACATTAGGATACGAAGGGAATGGGGGCGTGCTTAGAATTGGATTTGTGCATTACAACGATTTAATTCAAGTTGAAGTAATCCTCAATGAGTTAAAAAGAATTTTATCCAGTAAGTAAAAATGCTTTTACTTGCTTTTTTTACAACAATTAAGTCTTATTCAAAACCTTGTTGGCCTTGTAAAAAAAATGCGCAAATGCTTATTATAAACAGGTACTATTCTAATAATTGCAGAAGATTATGGGTCAAAAAGGCATTAAAATTTCCGTTCATTGGACACGAACTTTAATTAGTGATATTGTTTACTATGCAAATAAGGTTCCTCTTTGCACCATTGAAAAAAACATCAACATCGAGGCAGTGCAATTAGCCAAAGGCAATTCTCTTAAACGAATTGGTTGGACTAGCATATTTACCAAGGCAATGGGATTAGCTTCAATTGAATTTGATGAGCTAAGGCAATCTTGGATGTCTTTCCCATATGCTCACTTGTATCAACATCCAATTCCGATTGCCAGCGTCGCAATCAATCGCATAATTGATAATCAGGAAGCGGTAGTATTCGGAATGGTTCAAAAACCAGAAACTAAACCCTTACTAGAGATTAACGAAGCACTTCACTATTTTAAAAGTAGTCCAATAGATTCAGTGTCGTTATTAAAAAGAATGCGAAGAACCTCGAAATTCCCTTGGCCCATAAGGGCGATCATCTGGAATTATGGATTGTATCTCTCAGGTTACTGCAAAGCGAAAAACTTTGGTACCTTTTCTGTCAGTTCCGTTTCACAACTAGATGCAAATACCATCCACCTTTTAACGCCCCTAACTAGTGCCCTAAATTATGGCCCGATTTCAGCCAATGGCGATTGTACCATTCGCCTAACCTTTGATCATCGGGTTATGGATGGTCTTACCATTGCAAAAGTGTTGTCGTTTATTGAAGAATCGATCAATGTATCATTACGGGAAGAAATCGAAAATCAAAACGAATCTCAAGTAGCATAAAAAGAAGAAAGGCGGGAATTATCCCGCCTTTCCATTTTCAAATATTACCAATCAGCATTTTACCCAAGAAGAAGATCAGCTTCCCAACCAACGCGTTCAGCGGAGGCACGAAGTTTTTCTAATGCTCGATTTTGAATCTGGCGAACTCGTTCTTTGCTAATGCGAAGGAGGTTGCCGATTTGGCGAAGGCTGTGGGTTCCACTACCAGTTAAGCCAAAGCGGAGATCCAAAACTTTGCGCTCTCTGGGACGAAGATTTTCCATTAAGAACAACAAAGCTTCCTGACGCTCATTATTAGAGCGCTGAATCGTGCTTTCGTTGTCTGGCATGGCTTCAGTGAGTTTAAAATCACTGTCATCATCGAGAACAGCATTTAAAGAAACAGGGGTTCGAGTAGCAGTTTGAAGGTGAGTCAAGTGCTCAAGGCTAGAACCAGTACGGGAAGCCAATTCCTGGGGGGTAGGCAAATGTTTGCCACCATGAGCCAGAGCTTCGGATTCTTGCTGCAGTTGACCTAATTCTTGCAAATGGTGAGGAGAAAGACTTACTAAATGGCTTTGTCTTGCGACCGCAATCTGCAAAGTTTGCCTGATCCACCAAGTTGCATAAGTTGCAAGTCGGGTACCATGACTCACATCAAACCTATCGATAGCTTGCATCAAGCCACAAACAGCTTCTTGGAGCAAATCGGCATAACTAAGGGCATGGTGCCTAAAACGCTTGGCAACGTGTGCAGCAAGACGAATATTAGCAGAAGCGAGCCTATGTTTAAGATGTACATAGCGATCATGAAGCCTTCTGATTGCAGCAGCACTGCGAACAGGTTCGATACAGTTATCTTTGATAAACTGTGCCATAGGCCAAGGTTCGAGTGGTGGCCTTTGGCTGCGAAGTTTTGGGTATTGTCTAACCAAGGCACGAACTAATTCGCATTTGGTTTCCCAAAAATCAGCCAACAAGTTTCGTTCTTCTTCTGGAGTTAAAAGATCAGAGGAGAAAATAGTGGGATTTTCAGTTGTGCTAAGAACTTCAATTTCTTTGAGTTCAACCTCAGCACTTTTCTTAGTTTTCATTACAATTCCTTAGATAAATACAATAAACAATAATTAGCATAAACCCTAATAAATTATGGATTTACAACTTTACAATTAAACAGAAATCATGAAGGAGCATACCAACATTGATTTCGATTGAGCCTAGTTCGAAATAATTGACCCGCAGGTCGAATTTAAATCACCTTGCCCAAGGGATAACGAATCTTATAGGGGATGAGGAGGGATTTCAAGTAGAAATTTGAAAATATTACAATAGCTTGAATGATTCATTTCCAAGTGCTTTCTATAAGTGAATTAATCATTACCATTTAACAAATCGACCACACCTAGGTTTAACTTGTAAATACTTAGTCAAATATGGGGGTCGAAGTTCGTGCCCTCCTTGTTTTTTCGATTCTTTGGACCTAAACCGTTAATGAGCAGTACTAATGCTAGTAATAATTTTTTTTTCGCTAAACTTGTCTTAAACCCTAGTAGAAGTAATTGCCAAACTGAAGTTGGGTTAAAAAACACAAAGAAAACGAGTGGCAGAATCAAAAGCCGGCCTTTTTGAACAAAAGTTGCCAGTTTATCAGGTACTGCAAAGGCTAAATCATCCAAAATAACCCTCAAACAAAAAACTGGTACCCTGATTTCGAAAAAAATGTCATGAACAAGCTTCAATTCCATTTCCACCAAATCTGCCCCCTCTTTTCCTAAAATCATTTTTACCGCCGGATTTGCAACTCGATCCACCGTCACCCCAACCCCAAGCCGAATCAAATTTTGATTAAAAAAAAGCGGGTCGCCTGATATTGTTTCTGAGATTATGGTCGTTTGATGATGATCATCAATAATGCGGTTCACAAAAAAAACATCACCCGTCTTGCTCTCCTTTTTGCACCCACCTGCAAATCCAGCCAACAGCACCAGGTTAGGCCTAACCAGTTTATTTTCTAAAATTAATTCGCTTAATTGCAAACAAAATTGCTGGGCTTCTATGCCAACGCCCACGACAAAACTACAAATGCGAAAGCCAGAATAATCCCCTTCAATAAATGAAACTCCTAGAACATGGTTGTGTGTTTTTGATTGAATACGATGCAAAAAAGAAAGCTCCTCAGCCCATGTAGGGAAAAGGAGCCATAAAAGCTTTAATTCAGGTGCATCCACCTGATTATTTTCTAGGAAAGTTGCCACATCAACATCTTCAGGCTATCACCTAATTTACCATTAACCCCAAGTGCAGCGCTGGCCTCAAAGCCCGAATGGACCAGACAATGTTCGCAACGAGGGTCTTTACCATGGCCATAACTATCCCAATCGGTGTCATTCATTAAACCGTCAAAGGTATCATGATGAGTATCAGTAATAAGATAGCAAGGCCCTTTCCATCCTTTGACATTACGAGTAGGGTTGCCCCAGGCTGTGCAAGGGATTTCCCGTTTACCACTTAAAAACTCAAGATAAATAGGGGAAGACATCATCTTGTATTTTTTGAAAAGGGATTGCGCTTCGACAAATTTCTTACGAATGTCATCACGCGTCATAAAGATCTCTGCAGCGCCATCTGGATTCGTTTCATGAACTGCAGAATATCCGTAGGAAGGAGAAATCAAAAAGCCATCGACCCCTAATTTTGCAAGAAAAGCGTAAAGCTTGTCTATTTCATCGAGGTTGGTTTCTTTGTAAATGGTGGTATTGGTACAAACCAAAAACCCAGCTTTTTTAGCAGCTTTTATACCTTCAACAGCAGCTTTGAAAACGCCTTCGCGTTCCACCATAAGATCGTGTGTCGCTTCCATACCATCAAGGTGGACATTAAAGAAGAAACGATCACTCGGTTTGAACTGATCGAGTTTCTTTTCAAGAAATACACCGTTGGTGCAAAGATAAATGTGTTTTCTGCGATCAAGAATTTCTTTTACCAGCCTGCCAATTTCCGGATAGATAAGAGGTTCACCACCACAAATACTTACAATCGGTGCTGCTGCTTCATCAACAGAAACCATACATTCTTCAACCGAAAGTTTATCCTTAATGGTTTGAGAGTATTCTCGAATTCTTCCGCACCCTGTGCAAGTAAGATTACAAGCATGGAGAGGTTCAAGCATAAGAACCAGAGGGAATTTTTTCTGCCCGGTTATTTTCTTTTTGCCTATATAGCCAATCATAGTCGAAGTTAACGATAACGGAAAACGCATTAGAAATCCCTTTCACTGCATATATGTAAAGAAGTTAAAATCATTTAAACCGACAAACTGATCCAACACCAGATCAATAAGTATTCTGCTTGAAGGCATACCCAAGAGCACGGCAATACCGTGAAAGGGCCATCAATGGAAAATAGACTCGATAATAATGGTACTTAAGATAAAAGACCTTAGGAAACCCAGTGCCCGTAAAAAAGTATTCGGCCCAATCTCCTCCAGAATCTTGCGTATTTACAAGATAAGAAATGCCATTTCGGACCGCATCCGAGTTTTCTTCACCAGCTGCAAGTAGTCCTAAAATGGCCCATGCAGTCTGGGAGGGAGTAGCCTCGCCCTGACCAGCAAGCGATGGATCATTGTAAGTTGCACAAGTTTCACCCCAAGAACCATCTTGATGCTGACACCCCTTAAGCCACTGAACAGCTTTCATAATCATAGGGGCCTTCATATCAAACCCTACAGCTTTAAGGCCGAGCAAAACTTGCCAAGTACCATAAATATAATTCACTCCCCAGCGACCAACCCAAGCGCCCCATGGTTCCTGAGAACACCGAATATACTCAATGGCTTTTTGGATGTGGATTTCATCTGACCTGTATCCAAGTTCACCCAGCGCTTCTAAAACGCGAGCGGAAATATCCGGACAAGTGGGGTCAAGCATCGCATTGTGATCAGCAAATGGAACCTTGGTTAAAAATTCCTGATCGATATCTTTATCGAATGCGCCCCAGCCTCCATCCCGATTTTG
>Ga0209500_10003809_pt1 | contig 10156 bp, 10 predicted proteins | sample S_140212_EF_Meta_FD_187323 | JGI IMG/M metagenome (GOLD analysis project Ga0209500, IMG submission 187323) | Freshwater microbial communities from Lake Simoncouche, Canada to study carbon cycling - S_140212_EF_MetaG (SPAdes) (version 2) | ecosystem: Environmental > Aquatic > Freshwater > Lake ...
AACACCAAGAAATTATACACCTCCTGTACAAATTGTACCAGAGTCTGTAAGACAATCTATACCAAGGGATTCTATACCCAGGGAATCTGTACCACAATCAACACCAAGGAATTCTATACCATGGTATGTGTATGAACCACCTGCCATAGGGTACCCTATGCCAATTGGGTATCCATTATCTTATATTGCAGAAGGACAACCTGGATTTGGTAAAAGAAAAACTAAAAGAAATCGTTGAATTTAGTAAAGATCATAATCAATCAAAAGTTCTTCACCGTTTAAAATTGGTCTCATTGTTTTGAAAATTGGAAATGAACATTTAGAACTATTTATTATTTTTAAATTTGGTGTTTTTGATGTATTAAGATAAAAGGAAATATCGTTTCCATTTAATCCAAGTTTTGGTATAGACCACGTACCGTCTTCATTTTGGCCATAAAAATCATTAATCATTGTTTGTACTCCAGGGTCCATTTTTTTAATAAATTGATCAGGTATATCAACTGTTCTTATCGGACACAACCCTGTACCATACATAAATGGATTTACGCTTTTTGGTATATCTTTTACAGCAAAAACACCAACACCTCCATATGAATCTGGTTTTATTCGACAATAAGTTTCTTTTGTTAGATTTTTAATAAGTTTCTTTTTTGTTGAATTCATTTATTTTTACTTTTATTTTTTTTATTTAAATAAAAGTAAATTTAAACTAATTGTTATGTTCCAGGTTTATATTCAAGAACCTCCAAAAACAATGAACAACTTAAAAGCAGCGGATAAAAAAACTGAACGTTATCGTACAATCAAAAAATACATCGACCAGGGGTTTTGTATTTTTAGTTTTCCTGGAATTGATACTTATATCGATCCCAAAACAAAACTTGAACGTAAAAATCCCCGCTTTAATGTTCGTTGGCATGGAATCAATCATTCAAATCACCTTAAACACCTTGATCTAAATCACGGTGGCTTCGCTTTCGTTTCAGGTGAATTAAGTGGAATTACAGTTATTGACGTCGATTCCCAGGAAGTACTTAAAAAACTTCTTCGTGATTTCCCAGAACTTAAAAGTTACCGTACCATAAAAACCAATAAGGGAGCTCATATTTATTGTAAGTACGACCCAACAATTCAAACGAGAACAGATAGTCTTATTGGTTACCCAAAGGTTGATATTCGTAATAATCTTGCATTGGCATTTTGCCCTCCAACGAGTTATACCCTTTTGAATGGTAAAACAGTTAGTTATACTGATGTCGGAGGTAAAATAAAGGTTTTTCCACAAGCGTTAAAACAAAAATTAAAACAATTCCATGAACCCGATACAAAACAATTTGTTTTATTTTCGATGTAAAAAAAAATAAAAACGAAGTGTATAAATCTTTTTAAAATGCCGGTTGATTTACCAGATATAAGTTTTAATGAAGGTCGTATTGATTTGTCTAGATATGATAACAGATATTTCCAAAATTCTAATTTAAATCTTATAGGTTATCGTACGAGAGAACAATTACTATTTAATGCTAATTTAGACCCTAAAATAATAATAAAAGAAGCATTTGAAAAATACATTGTAAATACACCAATAGAATCAAACTCAATCGGTATCAACATTATTTATCGTAGAAATCGTGCATCAGGTGTTAAAAATATATTTATTGCCAAAAGAAATTTTGAAGGAGAAACAACTCAGAATATACTACAAGGCTCACTTGAACCAGAGTATATTAGAAGAGCAACAAATAGTAATGTTTTTGAAAACAATGAAATTGATGCTGTCTTAGAAAGATCATTTGGAAGAATTATTCAAGTTACACTTTGTGAAATATACAATGATGATCCAGTTTCAGTAAGAAGAAGGAGTCCAGGAAAATATTACCCATTTCTTGTAACAATTGCATTGCTTTACAGAAAAATACCAAGAGATATGCATGAAGAAGCCAGAAACACTGCAGCTGAGGGTGATGCCGCGTGGATTAGAAATAACGGACCTCCGTCACAAAGATTATCTGAAGAAGAGGAAATTGAACTTCAAAGAATGCGTTTAGAAAATATGTTAAATCCAGGAACTCATGAAATCGATGAACCTCAAACAACTTACCAGGAAGTAGATAGACCATCTGAACATACACCACGACCTCTTCAAATGGTTGAAGACCCAGAAATTCTTAACAAACCATTAACAAGTTATGTATGGCCTGGTATGTGTCAAATTTGTTTAGAATCGGACACCTCAGATCTTTGTAGGGTTAATTGTGACATAGGTCATATATTTCATTGCGATTGTATCAATGGATTCCGTGATACTTATACAATATATGGATGGAATAATAAATGTCCAATTTGTAGAACAGAAATTGATAAAATGGTTAAAGTAACTTCTAATGTAGCTCAAAATTTACCTACTTCGTTTGGAAAAGCGAAGCGTGGTTCAAAGCACTTAACATTAAAACAAATTAACAAACTTATTAAATCACTTTTAAAATAAAATAACGGTTTTTATTATAAAACCTTTTTAAAAGTTATGAAATTTGGAAATTGGGAAAATGAAGAAGCATTTAAAATCATTGATAATCTTTTCGATGAAATCGTTAGTATTTATACACTTCTAGATATTTACCATCTTGAACCTGGAAAAGTTACAACTGAATCTGGCAATTACGTTCAAATTCAAAATAAAAATCAGTTAAAATCACTTTTTAAAAATCAATTGATTACAATCATAGAGTTCAAGGATGGATCCGATTGGAATTTAAAAGAAAATATAATTAAAAAAAGTTTAAAATCAAGTATTCCAAGAAGAGCCAGAATCTTTGAGTTACAAAAAAGTATGATTAGACTCTATAAAGACCCTTACGATAAGTACATTTTACCTGAAATAAAAGACCGTTTTTCTTATGAAGAATACCGTTATCCTCAAAGTGAAGATCTCGGTACTTGTCAAATTTGTTTTGATTCATTAAAAAGTGATAACCGTAGTGACGTAAGTGTTATTAAAGAATGTGGGCACATGTTCCATACCGATTGCGTAAAAGATATAAAATTATAAAGGTTGCTCCTCAATACATTCCGAGAGTCTCTAACTTTGGAAAAGCAAAGAAAATAACATTAAAACAAATTAATGAACTTATCAAGAAAATAAAATAATGGTTTTTATTATAATTATGGTAATTCCAAATTGTAAAGAATTAAAAACAAAACAAGAGTGTGATTCTGCAAGTGATTACTGTCAGAGTTATAAACTTAAAAATACCAATCATTGTAGATTTAAAAAAGGTATAAAGGAGCTTTATGAAAAACAGTTGTTACCAAGTCGAGTTCAGGATAACGATTTTACGTTTGAATATAACCAAGAAAATTATAAACCACTTCAAAGAAAAACAATTGGACAGGGAACATATGGAATTACCTTTTTACCAGCATTTAGTTGTACAACTGGACAATCGTTTTTTAACAGTTTGGGAAAGGTATTTGTTAATGAAGAATCGGCTAATGAAGAATGGGAAGTATCTGAAGCACTTCAAAAAATAGAACGTGGTACATCTCAAAAGTACTTTAGTTATCCTAGATTTCGTTGTTCTATTAAATTTAATAGATCAGATCCTTCACAAAAGGACCTCGTTGCGTATATAAATAAAAAGAAAGTACCCGAACCTACTGAACTCCCACAACAAGTTATGGAATTTTCAGGTATGACACTTAGTGAATATTTTTCAAAATACTATAAAAACATAAAAATTGGTAGAGTAGAATTTATTAGTATAATGGAAAATTTGTTTTATGCCGTAAAACGTATGAATGATTATGGATTTATTCACCAGGACATCAAAACAAATAACATTGTTATATCAAATAAAAAAAGATTACGTCTCATCGATTTTGGACTTACTAAAAACATATCGGACTACTACGATCCAGAAACCAATTTTTTACTTGTGACAAAGTACCATAACGTAAGTCCTCCAGAAAATGCACTTTATAGTACATATGAGCTTTTATATACTGATTATAAAGAAGTTTTTGAATGGTTAGATCCTGAAATAAGAAATTGGTACAAATATTTTGAAAACGTATCTAATGAAAATGAAACAAATCAATTTATATCAGAATTAAAAAAAATAATTGACGAACAAATAAACTACTGGAAAGAAGACACTTTTTTAAAAGATGCTTTTTCATCGGATGACGACCTTGCAGATTTCTTTGATGACCTGTTGGTTGCTTTTAAAAATGATACATTTGATAATTTTAGAATAAAATATGCCGGCATAGGAGGAATTGGAAGAATTATTAAGAGTATCCATAAAAAACTAAGTGAATATTTTAAACAAAAGAAGCTAGCAATGAAATCAGATGTTTATTCAATTGGTATGGTTATACTTAATATTTGTACCAAAAATATCTTAATGCCAAGTGCCAACGATAATCCAGAAGCAGTTAGGTTATTTAAAGAACTTGTAGGAGGAATGATAGCATTTAATCCAAATAATCGTCTTGATATCAACCAGGCAATTAAAATTGTAAAAGAAATTAAAAAATTACCCCACGATGATCCATTTGTAAAAAACAAAGACCCACCTGAATTTTTAGAAGTTTTTAATAGTTTTGGAAAGGCAAGAAAATTAACCTTAAAACAAATTAATAAGCTTATTAAAAGTATTAAATTAATGCGGTAAAAAAAATAACGTAACTTTACAAGTTACTTTTTAAATGTCTTTTACAACAAAAAACTCAAAGCAACTTATTTTAAGAATATTCGATCAAGGAAATAAAAAAATTTACCAGTTTGGTAAAGATAAAGCTTCAAAAAAGAAATATTCAAAGGATTTTATAAAAGACCTTCTTCGGTTTGCTAAAAAGAAAGGACGTGTCATAAAACTTAAAAATAACAAAGGAAAAGACCCTAAAAAGCTTAAAGCTTATGATACAGGGTACATTATAGCTGTTCGGTTAAATGGAAAAATCGTTAAGTTTAGGTACATGAAGGGTCGTAATCAAGGATTTCGTTTTTCCGTTAAAATCAATGGTAAAATTTATAATTTCAATTCAAAAGGTCCTGGAAGAGTAACGCTTTACCGAAACCACGAGAAATCATTCAAAGAAAAAAGGTCTGTAAAAAAGGCCAAACGTTCAAAAAAGGTCAAACGTTCAAAAAAACCAAAAACTACAACTAGAAAACGAAGAACTGTTGGTGGTTCAAAAAGAGTTTCAACAAAAAGAAAGTCACCTGAAAAAAGCGCAACTCTTTACAAAGTCGGAACAACTAAAAGAGGAAATGATGGAAATCTTTGGGTTGTTAAAAAGACCAGCAATGGAGTAAAACGGTGGGTTAAAAAATAAATTAAATTTAAATAAAAATAAAAACAAAGTGTATAAAATGCCAAGAATAGAAGAATTTAAGGATATTATAAAAAGTTGTAATGTTTTATTAAATGAATCAAAAGAAAACACGCGCAGTCTTGGTATTACCGTATATATAGGTAATCAATTTACTACATATTTTATTGATCCAAAACCTGAAAAAATAATCGTTAAAATACAGCAAATATTTAACCCCATTACCAACCAGTTTGATATTACACGCACTGAGATATCCCCTCCTGATACTATTGAATTTATTGATAACGAACTAATTCCACCAGGATATCAGATTTGGAAAATATTTATTAATTTTAATCTGAAAAATTCTCTTGAACCAGAAAAATATGCTGAAATGAGGTATTTTGTCTATAAAGACCATAAGCTTTTTTATGGATGTGATGAAAATGTAATTAAAAGAAAATTAGAACTTTGCTACAACATTATGAAAATTAAAGAACAAGTTACCTCCCTTGAAACATTAATTAAATTAACTAAAGAAATAAAAGAAAACGAAGAAAAAATCAATGATATTGAAAACAAACTAAAAGAAGCTAGATCCCAACAACCAGATACCAACAAGATGATGCTCGCTTTAGAATCATTTATAAAAAATAACGAAGGTCTTACAAATGTAAATGTACCAGAAGTTACAGTTGTTGAACCTAGACGTTCCGGTAGAACAAAATACATCCCTGGTATGTATAAATTCAATTTTGGTAATGCAGTTTTTCCAGAACTTGATGAGTTATTAACAGATGAATCATGGCATCAATGTCATTCAGAAAATCAATTAAATAACAAACTTGATTATATTTATAGAAATTTAGATCAAGAATTTAAAAAGTTAGAATCTGAATACCCGGACATCAAATTTAAAGATTACTTCAGAATCCAAGATAAATTAATTCAAGTTACACAGCGTCTTCTTCGTTTATTAACTAATTTAAAACAAGTAGTAGATAAAAATAAACAATCACAAATCGACATTGACATTTTAGCTAAAAATTTGGTTAAAGCAAAATACTCTAAAACAAACCAGAACATTCGTCCAAGAGCACAAAGAGCTTTATTTAACCAAGAATATAATATTACTATCCCTAGTTATAATCCTAATTTTGGTAAATCTAGGTCGTGTTTAACATTAAAACAAATTAACAAGCTTATCAAGGAAATTAATTTAATTTAAATTGAAATAAAAATAACGCAACTTTATAAATGTATCTTAATCCATTTGGAGCTTCTAAACGTCGCGGTCGTTGCAAAGGAACTTTAACAAGGGTTAAAAACAAGTACAATTTAGATCATAAAGGAAATGTGACCCAATTAAAAGATCTTCATAAATCTGAAATGGAATCCATTAATAAAAATTACGATACCCAAATAAATGAATTAAAACAACAGCATAAATCCGAATTAGAAAATATAAAAAATGAAAATGAAATGATGATGAACCAGCTTATTGAAAAATATAATCTAGATCATCAAAATGAACTAAATTCATTAAATGAAAACTACACTGAACAAATAAATAAATTAAAACAACAACACCAAATCGAAATTAAAAATCATCAAAATGAACTAAAATCATTAAATGAAAACTACACCGAACAAATAAATAAATTAAAACAACAATACCAAGACGAAATTAGAGATCTCGGTGAAGATAACAATAATAATGTTAAATTACTTAATATAAATTATCAAGGACAAATAAATAAATTAAAACAACAACATCAAAATGAAATTAAAGCTCTTGGTGAAGATCTTAACAACAAACTTATTGGTTTGAAGGAACAACATCAAAATGAAGTTAAAGGTTTTAATGAAGATTTCAACAACAAAATTAATTATCTAAAGGAACAACATCAAAATGAAATGGGTTATCTTGTTGAAAAAAATAAAGAACTCGTTAAAACTCTTATTGCCGAAAATAAAGATGAACATTCCAAGGAAATTAATGTTTTAATAGAAAACTACGATAAACACATAAAGTTTATAAAAAATAAATACCAAGCTGAAGAAGCTAGATTGATAAATGAAATTGGTACTCTGGAATTACAAATTAACGAATACGTCAAAACTAAAGAAATTGAGTTAAAACAATGCGATACCGATAAAGAAAAATTAAAAAATGAAATTAAAACACTAAAATCATCACCACCTAAGTATTATACCATTCCATCTAGGGCTATAATAACAAACCCAATCTTAGATATTAATTATTAATAAAATCAAGTATCGTTAAGAGTCAGTTTGGTAAGAGTAGAGTTTGTTAAAATTTCAACTTCGAAGGTATCCATGGCTTTATTTGCAAGTGAATCTGCATGTGCATTTAATTTACGTGGGATGTGTGCAAATGTTATTGTTTTAAAGTTTGGTAAGAGGTCTTGAATTTCATCATAAATTGGCTTTAAAGTTTCACTTTTTACTTGCCAGTTTCCATTAAGTTGTTCAACTATTAATTTAGAATCGGTAAATGCCTCAAGTTTATCGATTCCAAGTTCAATTGCTCGTTTTAGAGTTAAAAGCATTGCGGTGTATTCAGCGTAGTTATTCGTTTGAATACCTAAAAATTCACTTAGTTCAATAAGCGTTGAATCCAATGGTGACTTGATAACACCGCCGGCACCCGCTGGCCCCGGGTTACCTCTAGAACCACCATCAGTGTATATTTTAAACATTTTAACTCGTTTTTTATTTATTAACTTATAATATAAATGGAAAATAAACTTAATTTTAAATTTGGGGCTAAAGCAAAAGATAAAGGTAAAGGTAAAAAATCTGTGCTCAAAGCAACTGGCTCTATTAATAAAAAAATACCAGAAACATATAGAGAATTTAAATTAAATACTAGTTGCTCTGACACTGATTATACAAATATTAATTTATATGACATTTGTTGTGAAAATCTTAGAAATAATTCACCAACTTTAGATCAGCAATTTATTTGGTATATATGTTTTCGTTCTCAGGTATTGTTAGATTCCTATCATGATTTTGTGGAAGGTGGTAGATGTAAAATGGACTCAGGTGAAAAAAATAAGTATGTAGCAATTATATGGGGATTGTTATATGATGAGATATTTGAATTAGCAAAAGTATTATATGCCCGTGTTGTTATAGACGAGACTACTTTTAAAACAAAATTAGAACAATTATTTCCAGAGTATGATAATAACAGTGGATCTTTTGGAGGGATTGATTTTATTATATATCATTATTTATTGGGTGATCGATCAATATATAATCTAGAAGACTGGAGTTTAAAACTTTTAGCAAAATGTGGAATAGATAAAACAACTTTATTAACACAAATAACAAGAAATAATGTAACATCGCCTATTATAAATTTTAAAAATACATTACTTAATACTTTAAAAGATAACCATCGACCAACATTATTATCCAAATCCCCTCCTTATTCATTTACATGCGATACAACAAATCAACCTGAAAAATACCAATATACAGTTCCAATGATAAAACTCAATTCAAACACTTTCGAATATATAATAACAGTTGCTAATAGTTATGATTCCGGGGGTATTAACTCAGCCTTTTCCAAATTAATAAATAACACTACAATTATACCTAGAGCATTAAAATTTAATGTTTATTTTGCATTTATTATATCAAGAACAAAAATATATAAACACTGTTTTATACGTATGGATTATGATATTTTTGGTGATTTAACTATTAGAAATTTTTCTTTAATAACAAATAATGAAAGATTAAATCGGAATGATTCATCTGTTGATAAATTATGTAAAAAAATAAAAGATAATTTAAATAAATTTTCAATAGATGATGAAACACCTGGTAATAAAGATAAAGAGTTTAAGGTTATATTATATTCAGCATATAAATTTGCAGGTGATTTTGGAAAAATATTGTATTCTTATAATAGATGGAAAACTGATGATATCTTAGTAGTACATGCGTCATCTGATATAATAAGTTCAAATATATCAGGGATGTTTTTACCAGGAACAGTTCATGCTTCATATGGAGAAGCAAAAGAATCTAATTTTATGGATTTTGAATTTTTTTATTTGAGAGATACTAAAAATTGGGTATCTGATAGAAAACGACTTGGTGTATCGGCATTCGGTAAATCAAAGAATGTTTCTTTAAAACAAATTAAAGCTCTCATAAAAAGTATTCAGAAACTTTAAACCTTTTCTGGTTCAGGTTCCGGATCTTCATTTAAAACTATTTTTGGAAACTCAACAATTTCCTTCTTTTTAAATTTGTTCAACAGCGATGCAACCCCACCACCAGAACTAACCAATTTTGAACCACTTAAATCATTCAGTTCGGAGTCGAGTTCCTCCTTTTTACGCGACGTCGGAGAACCACTTGCATTGCTTTTAAGTATATTTCCAAATAGACTCTTTTTTATAGCTGTTTTAAATTTTACACCTGCTTCTGCTATATTTGTAGCTACCTTGTTTTCTTCGTCTTCATAAACATCTACGTTCTTTATAACAACTATTTCTGGTTCAGCAAGACCCTTTCCTGTAAATTTTAATTCATAATTTTTTAGAACGTGTTTTGGAATACTTGGACTTTGTTCTATAAGACGATCTATCTCTGTGCGCGATACCTTAACGCACTCAGCACCACCCGTTGAACGATCCTTTACTGGTAAATTTAATTCAACTGTTAGTGTTCTTGCCAACTTTCCATAATTGATGGAACTAATTCTGTGAGACTCCATGTATTCAGAGATCTTCAAAAATTGGTAAATTGTCGTTAAAATTGCAGAAACTAAATTTATAGCACCTAT
>Ga0209500_10003814_pt1 | contig 10154 bp, 8 predicted proteins | sample S_140212_EF_Meta_FD_187323 | JGI IMG/M metagenome (GOLD analysis project Ga0209500, IMG submission 187323) | Freshwater microbial communities from Lake Simoncouche, Canada to study carbon cycling - S_140212_EF_MetaG (SPAdes) (version 2) | ecosystem: Environmental > Aquatic > Freshwater > Lake ...
CTCGATGTTCACGAGCGACAGCTTCGTCCGGAATGGATGGATCAGCCAGGGCTTGACGTCAATCTCCATCGCACTGCATTGAGAGCACTTGACCGGGTCAATGCGATTTCGCTCATTCATCGCCACTTCTGGCCCGCGATCCGACGACTGGCAAGAAAATATCCTGCTCGCGAAATCCGTGTGCTGGATGTCGCCTGCGGCGGTGGCGATGTCGCGGTGAGATTGGCTCGCGCTGCACAGCGCGAAAAGTTGCGAGTGACCGTCGAAGGCTGTGATCTGAGCCCCACCGCCGTTTCCTTTGCTCAAGAACGCGCCAGAAAGGCCGGAGTCGACTGTCGCTTTTTTGAATTTAACGTACTGAGCCACGAGTGGTCGACAGACTACGACGTCATCGGCACGTCCTTGTTTTTGCACCATTTGACGAATGACGATGCGGTCAAGGTCCTCGCGAAGATGGCGATGGCGACGCGTCATTCGGTGATCGTCAACGATCTGGTTCGCAGTCACTATGGATACCTGCTGGCGCGATTCGTCGCGCGATTGTTGACTCGTTCGCCGATCGTGCACGCCGACGGGCCCGATTCGGTCGCGGGGGCATTCACCGTTGGTGAGTTACGAGACATGGCGAGTCGCGCCGGAATGACGGGGGCGACCGTGTCCCGCTCCTGGCCCGCGCGGATGCTGCTAAACTGGAACAAGCCGTGACTCTTGCCGAAACGCGATCACTATCCGATGTCCAGGCGACCCTCTGGGATGTCGTTGTCATCGGAGCCGGAGTCGCGGGATCCGTGGCCGCTCGGGAAGCAGCCCGGGCGGGACATCGTGTGCTGCTGGTCGATAAGCGTCACTTTCCGCGCCGCAAAGTTTGTGGTGCCTGCTTGAATGAAGTTGCTCTCGACGTGCTCGACCAGATCGGGCTGAGAGAAGCGATCACGTCACTGGCCGGCCCGCGTCTGACGGGCTTTCACTTAAGCTGCGGATCGCAATCGATCCGCGTTCCGCTACCGGGCGGACTGGCCATCTCACGCGAGATATTGGATGCCACGCTGATCCGCGCGGCCATTGCCAAGGGAGTCGAATTTCTTCCCGATGTGATTGCCAAAATCGGACCCGATCATCCAACGACTCGTGTGGTCCGTCTGCAGCGTCAAGGCCACGAAAGCTCACTTCATGCGCGGGCGATCATCGTCGCCTCGGGTCTGGATGGACTGAACTTATCCGAATCGGGCGAGTGGACGACCCGCGTGGCGGCTTCGTCCCGAGTAGGTGCTGGCTGTGTGATCGAAGAGAGCAGCGCCGACTATGCGCCCGGGACAATCTGGATGGGGACGGGATCTGGAGGTTATGCTGGTCTGGTGCGGGTCGAAGACGGACGGCTGAACGTCGCGGGAGCTTTCGATCGCGAATACTTGCGTCGTCACGGCTCACCCGGCGTCGCCACGCAATGCCTGTTGGAAAAATCGGGGTTTCCGGTCCCGAAACAACTGCTCACAGCAGAATGGCAGGGGACAGTGCCGTTGACACGTACCACAACACCGGTGGCGAGTCGTCGAGTTTTTTTAATCGGCGATGCGGCGGGCTACGTGGAGCCGTTCACGGGTGAAGGGATGGCGTGGGGACTGCTCACGGCCCGGCAGGTGACTCACTGGGTCGGGCAAGCAGTCTCTCAAAGCCAGTGGTCTCCGGCGATGGAAATCGGCTGGAAGCGAGACTACCGGCGACTGGTCCAATCGCGACAACGGTTTTGTCGCGTCTGGACGCGGATGCTCCGATCACAATCATTGACTTCGATGGCGATGTCCGCATTCGCGGCATGGCCCTGGCTGACCCGGCAAATCATCGAACGGGTCAATTCTCATCGCGAACAGGGAAAGTTGGCTGACGAATGCAAGTCGTGATTTCAGGTATCGGAACCGCAGTCCCCGCACATCACCTCGCACAGGATGAGGCGGGTGAAGTGGCCGCCCAGTTCTGTTCGGCGACATCGGAACAGGCTCATATGCTGAGCGTCCTATATCGCATGTCGGGTGTGAACACACGCGGCAGCGTGATCTTCGATCGGGCCGATGGACCGGTGACCGAGCGACAATCCTTTTATCCTCCACTTTCCGAAGAGTTTCCACATGGCCCAACGACCGAAGTGCGCCTGCGACGCTTTGCGGAAGAGGCCGGGCCCTTGGCGATGACCGCCTCGAGACAGGCCCTCAAGCAGAGCGGCGTTTCCGCAGCCGCGGTCACGCACCTGATCACGGTGACGTGCAGCGGGTTCGCGGCACCAGGCTTCGATTTTACATTGATCAACGAACTTCCCTTGCGTCCGACCGTCGCCAGAACGCAAGTCGGCTTTATGGGCTGCCACGCCGCCTTGAATGCCCTGCGTGTGGCGCGCGCTTTTGTTGCCGCCGATCCGCAAGCGATCGTGCTGATCTGTTGCGTCGAAATTTGTAGTCTGCATTTCCAATACGGCTGGGACCCGGAACAGATTGTCGCGAATTCGCTATTTGCCGACGGCAGCGCGGCTTGTGTTGTTCAAGCGGACCCGAGTCCCTCCACAGGTTCCAGCGAAGTCAGTCCGCGACATCATCCGAGATCGCTCTCACGGCTGATCGACAACGGTTCGATGATGCTGCCCGATTCCGCCGATGCGATGACTTGGCGAGTCGGCGATCACGGTTTCCGGATGACGCTCTCGTCCCGCGTGCCGGGATTACTCGCATTGCACCTGCGCGACTGGATGACGACCTGGCTGGCGAGCAACGGCCTGACTCCAGACGAGATTGTCACGTGGGCCGTACATCCCGGTGGTCCGCGAATTCTCAACGCATTCGCCGAAGCGATGTCGATCCCACCCGCAGCGCTGAGCGTCTCACGCGAGATCATGCGGACTCACGGGAATATGTCATCCCCCACGGTCCTGTTTGTGCTCGATTGCTTACGCGAACGAGGGGCAGTCGGCCCCTGCGTAGCGATCGGTTTCGGGCCAGGATTGGTCGCGGAAGCCGCCTTGATTCAATGAGCCAGCAAGCGAAAACGGGGACTGGCTCCGTCTGCGGTGCCCGTCCTCGTTTTCGTGATGCCCTGAAGCAATTGAGGTCACATGAATCGCACGGTCCCAGGTATGATTGAAGTCGAAGGACGAGAGTTCTTTTACGTTCAAGCGACGTTAGGCCTCGTGCAAAAATAACTTGACCAATTTGGCATCTACCGATTTCCGGAAATCTGTCAGATATCGGGCATGCCAGACATAAAGATCCTAGATTGGTTGCGCGTGAAATACAAAGCGATGGAATCCACGCCGAATGAGCGGTCGCGTCGCCGCTGGGTAGCCGTGGAGGCGGCATCGTTGGGACGAGGCGGGATTTCTGCAGTAGCTTTGGCAACGGGGGTGTCTCGGAATACGATTCGAGTTGGTTTGACAGAACTGGCCGACGAGGAATCGGGTTCGACGCGGGTCCGGCGTTCAGGAGGTGGCCGACGACGGTTGATCGACCAGCAACCGGGGTTGATGTCGGCGCTGGAGGCTTTGGTGGAACCTTCGACACGCGGCGACCCACAGTCGCCGTTGCGATGGACGTGCAAAAGCGTGCGACAGTTGGCAGTGGAACTCAACCGGCAGCAGTACGTGATTTCCCCTCGCTCCGTCGCGGATCTTTTGCGAGAAGCGGGATACAGCCTGCAAGGAAATCGAATGACTCGCGAAGGAGGGCAGCACCCTGACCGGAATGCACAATTTGAGTTCATCAACGCGACGGTCAAGAATTTCCAAAAACGCAGGCAGCCAGTAATTTCGATTGATACAAAAAAGAAGGAATTAGTCGGAGATTTCAAGAATGCGGGCCGTGAATGGCATCCTACTGGACAACCCTTGGAAGTCCGGGTCCACGATTTCATCGACAAGACTCTGGGGAAGGCGATGCCGTATGGCGTTGATTCCGTATGGCGTTGATGATGTCACGAATAATGAGGGGTGGGTGAGCGTCGGCATTGACCACGACACAACCCAATTTGCTGCACAGGCGGTTCGACGCTGGTGGAAACGGATGGGCCGCAAACGCTTCCCCAAGGCGACCGAATTGCTGATTACCGCAGACGGTGGTGGCAGTAACAGTTGCCGATCGCGGTTGTGGAAGGTAGCGCTGCAAGACTTGGCCGATCAACTCGGGTTGAAACTGGCGGTACGCCATCTGCCGCCGGGAACCAGCTAATGGAATAAAATCGAAAATCGAATGTTCTGTCACATCACGCAAAATTGGCGAGGACAACCACTCGTGAGCCACGAGGTCATCGTTAATCTGATCAGCAAAACAACCACAAAACAAGGTCTCAAAGTTCAAGCCGAATTCGACACGGCGTCATATCAAATCGGACGAACCATCAGCACAAAAGAAACCGCACAACTTAACCTAACAAGACATTCATTTCATGGCAAATGGAATTATAAATTGACCCCAAACCGATAACCCTCATTTAGTCAAGTTAGTCTCGCACGAGCCCTAAACGAGTAAAAATTGTCGATAAAATGCCAAAAATGACAGCCTCTCCGCGTGATGTGACTCGGTCACAAGACTGTGATCATTCGGGGCTCGCCGCAAACCTATGCGGATTAACATTCTCAGACAGATTCGGACAGAAAATCGATTAGGCAAAACCGGCGTTATAAGAACCGAAAAACCCTTAAATTCGCTGTATGACTCACGTTGACTTACATTCAAAAACACAAAAACATTGGTTTTGAACGATTGTTTGGTTCACGACCGAGCCTCATCACGCAAAGCGATGATGGCTAGGTTGAGAGAAATCAACGGGGTCAAAACTCATCGACAGCCAATTAACGAATTCTTAAACTGATTGGATGCCACGACCACGACGAGTCGATGAAGCGGGCGGATTTGAACATGCACTCAATCGTGGTCATGGCCGGTCTCAGATTTTTTGGATAGACGACGATGATTCCGCGTTGGAACGAATCCTGGCGGAGGGGCGGAGTGGCACTGCTTCGGAGTCTGCGGAGAAGCATTGATCTTCGTCTTTGACTTGTTGTTTGGTGACATGACATCGTCATACCGGGATCGGTGACTTTTTGGTTGCGGGCAAAGCGACGTTCGGCACTGCTTGTCCCCGAGCGGACAAGCAGTGGCACGAAGCACTAAGCCTGAGAATCGGTCGAGGAGCGGTGGGGTTAGCTGCTCGTTGTTGCACGTACCGACGCGGGGTGTATGGACCGAACACACGGGTGGGGACTCAATAAACATTAATCTGATTCTATACAATCTTTTACTTCAAAACTTGATAAGTCGTGTGCCCCTTGGTTTCCCTATGTCCGTTTGTATCCCGCTGCTCAGGTTGATGACTCAACAGGTCGTCGACTGCGTCTCTTAACCGATCGGACTCAGCAAATGGCCGCAAGGCTCGCAGCATCTCGGCGGGGAAGACGCAGGCGGTGAAATGGTGATCGGCCGTTCGTCGCTTGCAGCATAAGACCTGCATTCCTCGAGCAAACCATTCGATCGATCCGGGCTGGTTGGGGTCACGGATGAGTCCGTAATCGAAGCAGACCGTTAAACGCGACTTGAGCTCGGTCATTCGCATTTCGAGTTGAACAGATCCCTCGGGGGTGGGACTGATGTCCTGGATGAGTTCGTAGCCGACTTGATTGGTGTGCAGCGCCAGCATTCCCGTCGCCACGCCAGACAACATCCCAGGTGCGTGCTCGGTCAAAAAACGTTCCCGGCATTTCCCCTGCCAGCGAACCAGATCCAGGGCCTCGAAATGAGCTCCGCGTGGACAGGTATCGAGACCGACCGGAAACCGTGTCACATACGCCGGCCCCCGGAGAGATGGTACTGCAGGAGTGGATTCTGGTCTGCCTGGAACGAGTGTGTCCGTGTTCATACCCGTTGCAATCCCAGTGGTACTGTCACTGGCATCGGCTAGCGGAATGTCAGAATTGCGGGGTGCTGTTCTGTCGCTTCTGCCAGGGACGGAAATGGCTGGGGTTGCTCGTTCGACCAAGCTGAAACGCTGGTGCCCGGTGGCCAGAATCGCTGCGGCGGCTGTCGAGCCCGGTACGGCACACCGACGCATCTCGAACCCCGCTTTCCAGCATTGCGGCCCAGCGCGGTCGACCATCATCTCGACTTCCAGCAGATCCCCCAAGGTTGCCCCCGCCGGATCGTGAAACCGTAAATCCAGCTCGGTCACCATCAGCCGCAAATCACCCTGAAATAGATCCCGGTAGCGGTCAATGGATGTCTCCCTGAACCACTCATTCCGACATTCGTTCTGCCAGCGAACAAAATTGGCAAAGTAGACATTGCCAACTAAGTTGGTCTCTTCAAACGTGATCTCTGGTCGAAAACAATATTTATCCACCCGCAATCCTCCACCTGTCATCCTCAGTTCTTCATCCTCAGTTCTTCATCCTCAGTTCTTCATCCTCAGTTCGTCACGGCACCTGGAATCCCTTGCAGCGATGCTTCTCGATCCCAATCAACGCGACTCGCGGCCTTCGCTGCTTTTCGAGCAAGGAGAGCCCCTGAGACGGCAATCACTAACCCGCGAACACAAGTGACGAAGGTTAACGCCAGAAACAGGCCGAAGACGACGTGGAACAATTGCAGCAAGGCATAGACCAGCGCGACCGACGCTCCAAACAGGATTTGCCGTCCTTGAGCAATCGGGGTCGTGGCTGGGTCGGGAATCATATACAGCGTGAACAGAATAAACCCGGCACTCGACATCGGCATCAGCGGAACATACCAGTCGTTTCCCGCCAGCCAGGCTCGAAACACTCCTTGCAACACGAAGGCCACTAGCCAAGCGAGGCACAGCGTCAGCCGTCCGGTGGCAAAGCCATGCACGATAATCCCGGTGAATAGAATCGCGGCTGGCAATGCCCAGTGCCAGAATCCGGTAATGTTTTCGGTAAACTGATAAGGGGGAGCCTGTCCGATCGCAGGAAATAACAATAACGTTGCTACGATCCCAAAGTTCGAGGGATTGATAAAGTGGGTCAGAGCCCCGTTGGCTAATCGAACCCGAATCAGGATCTTCGAAGCAATCGACACGACGGCAGCAAAGACGATCGGAGCGATTCGGTTATTGGGATAGAGCAACATCGCGCACGCAAATCCGGAAATGGCGGGCGCAGGGAGAGAATTGGCGAAATTGGCGATTGACCCGGAAAACCGGGGGTTTCGGCAAACACTACGCGCCTCGATCCATTCCAATAGCAACTGGGTCGCACAGGCGGTCAAGACCGCAACGATCGGATGGATCCAGGCTTGCTCGAAACCCAGAAATGTATGACCCGCGATATTCCACAGGGTCATTAGAATCATGAAATACCATAAGGCGAACAAACGGAATGCGGCATTCTGCTGGGGATACAGCGAAAGCGTGGCGTTGGGAGTCATGGTCGTGGGAGTCATGGTTGCGTTTGAGGCAATCGTTGTTTTGGACAAAATGGCGCTCACAGAGCCGCTCCTTTCTCGAGAGGATTTTCAATTGTTCCCAGTAAAACGGTATGCCAGCCAGGGGAAACCTGAATGACAGTAGATTGCATTCGGCCCTCGATCGTCCGCCATTCCAGTTCGATCTCGTGACTGGCGGCAGGGGATGTCCCCAGTCCCAGTCCAAAATGAATCGCCTGACTTCCTCGCCCCGAATGACCACTCCCCCCATCCGCCTGGGCGATGCGGATCTGGCCGTTGGGTAAGCGCAGTTTCGCCGTCGCACCGATGGCCCGTCGTGTCGACAACGGGTGATCGGGGTGGCCCGGCGTGATGCTGAGCGGACGAGGATCGGCAGGATCCAGTGGGATCAGCACATGCAGACCCAGAAACCCGTTACGGGGCGACCCGTCCTGTGGTGCGCTCTCATTATGAAAATAGACCGACGGGTCCCACTGGTTGGCATAGACGAAATCGAGACGTCCATCCCCGTCGACATCGGCAATCGCGATTCCGCGAGTATTGAAAAAGTCGTTGATCCCCAATTCTGCGGCAATATTCACGAACCGGCCTGAGTCGGCTTGTGCGTAAAAGGGGTTGACGCTGTAGCCACTCAGGTCGGCCGTGGGAGGGGTGAATTTGGGCCAGAAACGGGGATCATGAATCATCCGATCGTTGGTGGTCCCCAGCGCCTGCAGTTCGGGCCAGCGATTAATTCCGTGTTTGAGCAACCCCAGGCGGTACAGCCCCTGGTCGATCGCCGAGAGTTTTCCTGGATCCGAAATCGTCCCTTTGGCGAATCCCGTCGCCTGGACCGCTTCGAGTTTTCCGTCGTTATCAAAATCGGCGAGCCGGCTATCCCAGCCCCAGCCACTGCGAGAAAGCCCATATCGCTCGCTGCTCTGCACAAACGGGGCGATCCCTTTTTGAAACTCTTCGGTCCGGCCGGTACTGGTCCAAAGGAAATGACTCTCTTGCAGCGCCCATTCGTCGGCGATATTGCTCACGTAGATATCAAACAAGCCGTCATTGTTGACATCGCCAAACCCCATTCCCATCCCTTTGAAGGAATCGCGCCCCAGTACAAAGGATTTGGGGGTCAGCATGGTCCGCACCCCTTCACAGAGGGCAAACTCGGGGTGTCCCGGTTTTGACCTGTTATGCAGCAGGCGGTCGGGGCCGAAATCATGAGCGAGATAGATCTCGGGGAGTCCGTCCCGGTCCATGTCGACCGCTCCTGCCGCCAGGACCCAGCCTTTCCCGCAGAGTCGTTCCAGCGTTTCACTGGCATTGCGGAACTGAGTGATTTGCGGTGTGGCCGAGGAGGTCGGCTGCCACAAGAACAGTTTTGCCCCACCTCCATTGGTCGCCTTGGATTTTCCGGCGTGCATCACGGTGGCGACCCCGGTCCCCTGTTCGTTGAGAATATCGGCACCGTCTTGAAAGAAGTTGCCGACGATCAGATCGAGATGCCCATCCCCATCAATGTCGGCCTGCGTGGCCGCATGGGTGAACCAGCGGAGTGGTTCGGACCCCGGTTCGATGGCGACCAATTCCTGAGGGGTGAAGGACTGATCGTCGAGCGAATCGGCCGACTGCCGCAGGAAGAGTACGGGTGTCCGTCCCCAATAATAGACCAGCACATCGACCAGGCCATCTTCGTTGAAGTCCCCAACCAGTGTCCCCGTCGGCGACATAGCCTCAGACCGGAACGGCAGGCCCCGCACCGTCAGGCTAAACGGTGGAAATCGGTCACCCGTCCCCGGACAAGGTTCGATGACGACGCGATCAACGCGGGTATCCACCAACAGCAGATCGTTTTCGAGGCCATCGCCGTCGAGGTCGGCGAGTGTTGCGGCGGCACCGGTGGCAGAGACCCACGACTTGATTCGTTCGAGGCTCGGGTGGACCTTGCGGGTGGTGCGGAGTCCCTCGGAAGCGAAGGGATCGACCGCAATTTCCTGTCGTTGAAACTGAAATCGCGATGAGATCCCCTGCTTTTCGGCGGGATCAACTCGCGTTTCGCGGGCGCAGTAATACGAACCAAGAACCAGCCCGAGTGCGACCCATTGGCTGGCGCGAATGTTCATCAGCATGAGACAACTTCCTGCTTGAGCAGTCCACGAATTTGTGACCGCCAGATTTCGTAGGAGGGGACAGATGGCGATTCGGGGGTGGAATCGTTGGGTAATGTGGTATCGATGGTGACAGCGGGAATCGCGTCATAGGTCATTTGGGATGCGGCGGTGGCACTGCACCCGAGTACAATTTGACAGGTTTGCTCGGTATGCGAGGCGGGGATATTTCCGTCTTCGCGGGCTTCGGCACCAAAGGTGACCCCCTGTTGAAAGTGCAACAGATGCGGCTGAGCCCGATGCATGAGGAATTCAAGTTCGGACCGGTCGGGCTTTCCAGCGTAAGCACAGGCCAATCCAACACCGCTCCAAAGATCGGGTTGCCGGTCACGTTCGTAAGCCAGGATTAATGTCGCGAGGCGTGCCACATCTCCCCCGGCGACAAACCACAGGCAGCGTCCCAGACCCTGATCAAAGGCGCGCGAGGCGTACCCATGGAATCGGGGGCGTTGAAGGGATGCTGGTGACCAGTTCTTCCAGTGAAAATAGCCTTCATGGAAGCCATAGCCATCCATGACCAGCCACTTCAGCAGGGGGTGTAAGTGGGTAATGAATTGTTCGGGACGCG
>Ga0209500_10003817_pt1 | contig 10152 bp, 6 predicted proteins | sample S_140212_EF_Meta_FD_187323 | JGI IMG/M metagenome (GOLD analysis project Ga0209500, IMG submission 187323) | Freshwater microbial communities from Lake Simoncouche, Canada to study carbon cycling - S_140212_EF_MetaG (SPAdes) (version 2) | ecosystem: Environmental > Aquatic > Freshwater > Lake ...
CTGTTACTGCTAAGGATTTGGCTCCACCTTTCCCAAAGGTGGATAAGGTGGATAAGGAAGCGCAATATTTGGCCCAGCTGGACGACATCCAGCGCAAAGCATATGAAATTGCCAAGTCACACTTGGGAACCTCCTTCAACATAAGGCGCAGCAACGGATTTATTGAATGGCTTAAAAAGCAACCGGTTTAGCGTCTCCTTCGGATTAGCGCCTCCTTCGGTTTAGCGTCTCCTTCGGTTTAGCGTCTCCTTCGGTTTAGCGCCTCCTTCGGCGTTTGGACTTCTTAGAAAAATGTTTTTTATTCTGGGTTGTCCTGTGGGTTGGATTCATAAATTCGCGAATCATCTTATTGGTTCTCGTTTGAATCAATTCACGATCACGAATGACCCTTTTCAAATGGCGTCTCGTTTTTGCGCCACCTGCTTGTCCACCTGCAAGTGACATTTGTCCGGCAGTTGTTTTCAAAGAATCTGCAAAAATTTTTGATGTGTCCTCAAAAGCATCGGCTGTATGTTTAAAACCATTTGCCATAGATACAGCCGACGCTAATGGTATTGCCGTAAGAGGATTCGAATATAAAACTCTTCCCAAAACTGTCTGAGCATTAATTAATCCTCCAGAAATAAATTTGGTGGCTACATTCTGCAATCCTTTAGAATTAATGTTGTTTGGTATTTTAGCGAAATTATTAACAATTTTACCAATTCTTGTCGGATCTGCCAAAGCCGCAGTAGCATCAACAACTTTATCAAGCTCTTCATTTGCATCTTCTAATCCTTTAACCAAAGTAGCAGGCGCGGATTCAATATTTTCAATAATTTCGCCTGGGACATTTCCAACTTTCTCAAACACATCGGTTATTGGTTTTAATGCATCACCTATTGAGGGATCCGTTGATGATTTATCAGTTTCGGCATTTGGCTTATCTGTCTTGTCTTCTTTGTCGGCTATTGGTTTAACCGTTTCGGCTTCTGGTTTAACTGTTACGACTTCTTCTTCTTTTTTATCCAATTTGTCTTTTGTTTCACTCATTACTATTATAACCGTATGTTTTATTTTTTGAACATCTTCTTAAAATCGGAAAACGAGATTTTTGCTCGTTTATCTAGATCCTTTCGCGCGACCTTCTTTCCTGTATTAAAATTCATAGTTTTTCCCAAAAACAAAAACTTGTTGGTTCGCTCCTTGACAATGACTGGTTCGGAATCCTCCACTTTCTGCCCGCCCGGCAAACTGTTCTTCGGAGGAGCACCACCTAATCCAGAATCCTTATTGTAGGTCTTGAACTTTGCAAACACATTCTTCTTCTTCCCAGTATCTTTGTTGTCCTTTTCCTTCTCTTTCTCCTTCGCCTTCTCCTCTCGCAGCTGTTTCGTCTTGGCCTCAGATACCTTAACCTCATCGTTCATGTCCACATACAAGGGTGTGCACCCAAATGTTAGTACATATTTCCGACACGCGGTGTCCAAATACCGATACGGAACAGTGCAGTCGCTGTAATACTCGAACACCTCTTTCTTCGCATTGTAGGTCATAATCACATTCCCCACAGGAGTCGTCTCAAATAAAACACAAGTGGCCAACTGCTCGAGACGCTGGGCAATCGCGAACTTGATCGCTTCCGTTGCGGGGTCCAATTGACGTAGTTGATCCAACTTGGCCTGCATTGCAGCGCACTTCTCGGCATCCACCATGTCGGAGAAATCCTCCATATCTTGCTCTGCCTTGCGGAGCTCAATCGGAATAGACTTGGTCAGCTCCTCGCACTTCTGGTTCGCGAGGGCCTTGGAATAAGTGTGCTCATTTTTGACGCGGCGGAACAGGTCCCAATACTTGTCCTCGTATTTGATCTCGGGCTTCTCCTCATCCTCTTCATCCGAAGTGTTGTCGTAGGTCAGACGCTCAATGGGTTCAAAGAAACTGGCAAAGAATTTGATGTAGGACGAACCTGTGATAAAAAAAAGTAGACTTATTAATAGGAACATTTGTTGTATTAGATGAATTGTATTTAAGTTTTTCTCCGCATAGTTTTCTTATTAGAACTCTTTCGCCTCTTAGTTCGCCTTTTTGTCTTGGTTCGCCTCTGACCTCCAAATCCTACAGTTAATCGACCCGGTGCACCCATTGAGTTCAAATCATCAATGTAAAATTTTTCATATCCTTTATATCTTTCATCTTGAATAGACCCAAAAAAACTTGTTTCAATTCTACTTACAGCTTCTTTATTAAAAATTTTTAACATTTCAAAATCTTTTGCAAGTTGATAATAATTATTAAATAAGAACAGTCTTTTATCTTTTATTCGGTTATCTATATATTTATCTGCTACTGTCATAGGTTCTTCTATATTGTTTTCATACACACGATGAATAAACGCACTCGTTCCATCTGAAGAACCATGAGTCATATCAAATGCAGCTATTAAGTCGCCTTGTCCAGTATCACCTATAAAATAGATTTTATATTCAGGGAATAACATTTTATATTGCAGATATCGGTTCCATTTCGTGTCACCAAACAACTTATGCAATTTGGTTATATCTCTGTCATTAAACTCTCTTGGTCTGTCCAACATTTCTCCTCTATCCTCGTCGAATTCATCTTCATTGAAATCGCGCATTCCAAAAGGATTAAATGTTGCAGCCTTTCTTCTGAAACCTGTAAAAATAGACGGAACTGTAAGATGAGGAGATGAAAGAATTGATTTCATAGGTCCTTCAATAAAATCATAACTTTGTAATATGTCAGTTAATACTGGAGTTTTGGTTAATCTCTTGTCCTTTTTACTACGAGGTGTCGCAGACAAAATCGTCGTATATTTATATTTATCGTCCGACACTGTTTTATAAAATTCTTCGTAAAATTGTTTTATTCCCGGATATGCTTCTTTTTGAGGCCATGAGGTGTCCGTGCCTGCAATTAATGTTCCATGTTCAGTATTTGCAAATAATGTATCATCAACATCTGTCATTATGTGCGGAATTGTATGTAGCATTTCTCTAGGACACGAATCTCTAATCATATCTAAAATGCGGGCGGCTATCGCATTTCGTGGTTCCTCGTTATCATCGAATATTATTTCTCGTAAGTCACAAAAATTACTTTTATTGCAACCAACCATTCTTGGAAAATCTATCATAAGCCTTTTTCGAAGTTCAAATATAGCATCATATCGGATCATCTCCGGTTGATACATAAATTCTGTACATCGAGCATGTAAAAATTTTAACATTTTATCAATCTTAGGCGAATATCTCAGTAGCTCGTTACATACTACATCAATTAGATTAACAATAGGTTTTCTATCCGATCTAGAATGTGCAAATGATGCCATTTATATATCATAATAAAAAATATATGAAAATACAAAAATTAATTTTTGGTGTAGTGCTTAAGCAAAATATATGAAATATCGATTTTATGCCAATAGTCTTTTAGCTACAGACGAAGTTATGAAATTTAGATTCGGTCGCATCTTCGATGCTTTTTGGATCTTGCTTCGCTTTAACGCTTTCCCAAAGGTGGGTTAGCTCATCGTTCAAAATCGGCAGCTTGATCAAGTCGTAGGTCTTGTCTTCAGCATCCGGATGCAACCGCACCAAGAAGAGCTCCTTCACCTTCTTCCCGTACTTGGACTCAATGAGTCCACGGTATGTGTTCAACTGAAGCGCATAATGCCAGTAATTTGAATCGGGCAAATGCGCGATCTCCGGACTAGTAGCGTACTTGTTGAACCGGTTGACCGGGCTGATTTCCTTGCTGCGCTTCCAATCGTAAATGCTCAGGGATCCGTCGGGGTTCTCGTAGATCATGTCGATGGAGCCGGACAGCTTCAAGTCCTCATTGTAGACGCACCACTCGGTCCGGTAGGGACGCAAATTGGGGGTGTCTGCGACGAACTGCATGAAGTAGGACCACTCGATGCTGGTGTTCTTGTGACAAGTATCCTTGGCAGCTTCAAGCAAATCCCGGTGCGTATACTTGGGTGGGAGCTTGTCATTGTTCATGAAGCACTCAATATCGTAGTGGAGGTCGGTCCCAGCGCCGCTCACAGCAGAGCCATTGTCGGACCACTGTTTCTTGATTTGCTCGGCGGTCAGTCCCCAGTACTTGTGCCCCGGCTTCCACGACTTGCCCGACATCATTTTGTTGATGATATCATCCGCGTCGAATTTGGGGAAGTGGGAATGAACCCAAGTGGTGACGGAGGTGTACTTGGAATCGGGGTCCGTTGTAATGCAGTATTTGTGGTCTTGCTCAAAGAATTTGATGTTGGCATCGCGCTCATGGCGGTTGGTTGAGGATAAGATGTTGCAGTTCATTTGTTACCTTTTGTTTTTAGTTGATTCTTTGCGTTGGTTTAAAATCAATTTTATTTGAATGTATTTAGTCGTTTTGCATAGGATTAATTTATGTGGAATATATATAATAATGGCCAAAAAGCGTAGTTTGAAGAAGAGGTCGCCAAAAAAGATGAAGGGGGGTATGTATGATGGAGAATGGAATACGGATGATTGGTCTCAGTATCTTCCACCACCACCACCACTTTATAGCAAAGATATGGGTTTTACACCTGGAGAGTATTCGCTTTATTCACCTCCAAAAGATGAACCGAGGTTTCCTCAACTTGACTTCACCACGGATATGTTATTTGACCGAAACCTGTTAAAAACTATGGTAAATGATTTGGTTGAAGTCAATGCGACCATCCAGCTTGATAATATGACACTAAATTGCGAAGCTAAATTCACAATTACAGATCCGGGGTATGATGGGGCATTACGAATTGTATGTGGTAAAATAAACAATTCATCGTTTCTTTTCGTGGCAACTGCTGATGAAAAAACCGCGGGTCAAAGTCTTGATAATAAAGATACCCAACTGAGCAACTTATGGCCTGGTACAGTGATGGTTCAGTGGATTATTGAGTTTTTTGTAAATCCTAGTATTGCCAATGCCGCTATCTCCGCTGCAGCAATTGAAGCTACAAATGTTGTCGCGCTTTGTTTTAGGGAAACTGTATTCAATCAAGAAACTGGAGAACTCACTTTTGGAACAGAAATGTCTGAAATACCAGATGGAGTTGCAAGTTACATAAAAGGATTAGTAACTGAAGCTCGGAACGCGAGTACAGATGATGACCAAACTGGTGGGGTGTCTATTGCAAAAACCTTGATGGGGGTATTAGGACTTGGTGCAGCAGCATCTGCATCCGGCCCATCTCCAGATTTTGATGGCGTTGGTATTGGTCCCGCCCAAGTTGCTAACATAGGTCCTGCCCAAGTTGCTAACATAGGACCGATGAACACGACAGATGCTTTATATAAAAACTATCCATTGCCCGAAGGTGCGTCTGGGTTGTCGTTGCCGACTATAGATGCGGCTAGTTTGTTACCTCAACAATCAAGTCTTGGTGTAACCCCCAAATCGCTTGACGCATTGGCACCTCTCCCGGATTTGTCGTGGTATAATATTCCTGGTCAAATATCGCAACGGTGGTCTCCACCCGAAAGAGTGACAATTCAAAAATTCAGCAACGATTTGCAGAAGGTAACCTACGAGGCAATGACTAAGTATGGAATCCCTGGGGAAAACCTCCAACAAGTCTACGACAATGCTGTGCAAGCATGTATTGCAAAGGTAACTCCAGAAGCAGTGAGCATCTCGATAATTGATCCAGATACTTGTTCCTCGTTATTGCAAGAAGGAAAAAAACAAGCCGAGTTGAAACAATTTACAAAAGACAAAGATAATACTGCAGCTATTAGTGAAATTTTTTTTACGAAAAATGATCCTTCTAGTAATTTAAGAGCAAACGCCCCTGCCGCGGCTCTTGGAGAAGAACTAGGATTTCCGCGTATGAAACGAAACCGACCTTACCTTTGGGGGGATGCGAAACACCGAGAAGGTAGCCCCGAATTGGAAGTTCTTAAAAAACTTCAAGAGATTGCCAAGGACCCCACTTTAAAAGCGTACAAGGAGAAGGAGGGTTTTATAAAAAAAGCATTTGGAAACGACATGAATGCACTAAACGAGTATGCAGCCATAGTTGGCAGAGAATCTGACGAAGCCAGACAAGTTCGTGCATACGATTTGTTAGGTAATATTCAGAAAAGCCTTGCCCCACTTTTACGAGTGTACGACGATTCTACTGTCGGTAAGGCAATAAAAGCGTCTCCAGAAATGTTCGGGAAGGAGGTTTCTGATGTTGCTGCTGGTATACAAAAAGATATATTGGATTTTTCTGAAACAACTGGTTTAACAAGCAAAGAAGTATCCAAGAGTGGTGCTGTTCATTATTTTGACAATAAACATGTTAACTCCGAAAAAGCCATAAATGCCAGAAAAGCATTGCGTCTTGAAGGTCTGTATGAAGAGGCAAATGCTGATTTTGATAATGAGATGTGGGTTCAAAATTTATTCAGAAATACAATCGGGGGGTTGGTATCGTTAGCAGGTTTAGGATTATTAATCGCAACGAAAAAACATATTAACGAAGTTGGTGAGACGGAGAAACGCGATGCTGGTCAAATCGAACTCAAAAAATTAAATATGAAACTACTTAAAGTCCAAAAAGTGTTGGACAATTTGAAAATAAACACATGGGAGATGATCAAAACTAAGAATTTAAATAAATACGCTGAGCAAATCGAACTGGATCATTTTAAACAGGCGTGGAATGATATTATCAATAAAAGAGAGTTGCCTCTTATATTTGATAAAAAAGATCAGCCGACAACCATAACAGTTGATCAGGCGGTTAAATTAATTCGGATAAGGATGAAAACAATCGGGTGGTTTACTCGAAATATCGGTGCTGAATTAGGGGTTAAAGGAAGTAGTCAATCCGGGTTTAAATTTTTTGATAAGAGTAAAAAGGTCGAATTTGGAACAGGAAAAGGAACAGGCGGTTCCCGCCGCCGTCTCTTGAGCGGAAAGCGTCGAGCAACAAGGGGTGGAAAGAAGGCCAAGGTCAACCGCACCAAGAAACACCCTAGACAGAAAAAACGGCGCACGAACACGAGACGCAAACGCAGTTAAATAATCACATTATTTTTTACATTTATTAAAAAATAATATCGAGCCCAATGTGTTCACTAAATATGCAACAGTGTAGCAACTTTGACAAACCCCATGATTGGATCGGTACGAATCTACCGATAAAAATATTAAATTTATATATATATGACATTTAGAAACCATACACCAATACCACAACTTACAGAAACTACTATCGTTTTTACAAGTATTATTGAAGCAACAAATGGTATCCATATCACCGGTGCTGGCAATGGAATAACATTTCCTGACGGAACATTTTTAGATACCGCAAGTGGCGGTGGCGGTGGCGGTGGCACCGGATACACAGGATCAACAGGATACACGGGATACACGGGTGAAACAGGTTGCACAGGTATCACGGGTGCAACTGGCGAGACGGGCGCCACTGGATATACCGGTGAGACGGGCGCCACCGGATACACTGGGCGAACAGGTGCGACTGGATACACTGGGCAAACGGGTGCCACGGGTTACACTGGGCAAACTGGTGCAACTGGTTACACTGGGCGAACTGGCGCCACGGGTTACACAGGAGAAACTGGAGCCACCGGATACACTGGTCGAACGGGTGCGACTGGTTACACTGGTCAAACGGGCTCCACAGGATATACTGGGCAAACAGGTTCTACAGGATATACTGGGCAAACGGGTTCCACTGGATACACCGGTGTTACAGGGTCTACAGGATACACAGGCCAGACGGGTTCAACTGGATATACCGGGCGAACGGGTTCCACCGGTTACACTGGAGAAACGGGTTCGACAGGATACACAGGGCGAACGGGGGCCACTGGGTACACTGGTCAAACGGGATCAACCGGCTACACGGGACAAACGGGTTCAACCGGATATACCGGGCGAACTGGTGCGACCGGTTACACCGGTGTTACAGGGTCAACTGGTTTCACGGGCCAAACTGGATCCACTGGATACACTGGTGTTACGGGATCAACCGGCTACACGGGCCAAACTGGATCAACCGGTTTCACAGGACGAACGGGATCGACGGGTTACACTGGAGAAACAGGGTCCACTGGATATACTGGGCGAACCGGGGCCACTGGATACACAGGTCAAACTGGATCAACCGGTTATACAGGTCAAACCGGCTCAACAGGTTACACTGGTCGCACAGGCGCAACTGGATACACAGGCGAGACTGGATCAACCGGATACACGGGTCGAACGGGAGCAACAGGTTATACTGGAGAAACAGGTGCCACCGGGTACACAGGCGAGACTGGATCAACCGGATACACAGGTCAAACGGGATCAACTGGGTTCACTGGGCAAACCGGGTCTACAGGATACACCGGGCGAACTGGTGCGACAGGATACACAGGCGAGACGGGCTCCACTGGATACACTGGCCAAACGGGATCGACCGGTTACACGGGGCGAACAGGTGCCACTGGATACACCGGCGAGACGGGCGCAACAGGATATACTGGCGAGACGGGCGCCACTGGATACACCGGAGAAACAGGAGCTACGGGATACACCGGCAAGACGGGTGCGACTGGGTACACTGGCGAGACGGGCGCAACAGGATACACTGGTGAGACGGGTGCCACTGGATACACCGGCGAGACGGGCGCAACTGGTTACACTGGTGAGACGGGTGCCACTGGATACACCGGTGAGACGGGTGCCACTGGATACACTGGTAAGACGGGTGCCACTGGATACACTGGGCAAAAAGGAGATAAGGGTGATCCGGGGCAAGGAGGCGCCGCTTACACCGGCGACACCGGTGCTACAGGATACACAGGCGAGACAGGATCAACTGGATACACTGGCGAGACGGGTGCGACTGGATACACTGGCGAGACGGGTGCGACTGGATATACCGGTGAGACGGGTGCGACTGGATACACAGGGCGTACTGGTTCTACGGGGTACACTGGGCGAACGGGGGCCACAGGATACACCGGCGAGACCGGTGCGACTGGGTACACTGGCGAAACAGGATCTACAGGATACACGGGTGAAACGGGAGCTACTGGTTATACTGGCGAGACTGGATCAACCGGATACACTGGGCGAACCGGTGCCACCGGATACACGGGTCAAACTGGATCGACTGGATACACTGGGCAAACTGGTTCCACAGGGTTCACTGGGCAAACTGGTTCCACAGGGTTCACTGGACGAACCGGTGCAACTGGGTTCACTGGTCAAACTGGTTCGACAGGATACACTGGCGAAACTGGGGCTACGGGATACACCGGCGAAACTGGGGCTACAGGATATACTGGCGAAACTGGTTCGACAGGATTCACAGGGCAAACTGGTTCGACAGGATACACTGGACGAACCGGTGCAACTGGGTTCACAGGTCAAACGGGTGCTACAGGTTTCACTGGGCAAACGGGTGCCACTGGGTTCACCGGTCAAACAGGGTCAACTGGGTTCACTGGACAAACTGGTTCCACTGGGTCCACAGGACAAACTGGTGCCACTGGGTTCACCGGTCAAACAGGGTCAACAGGTTTCACTGGTCAAACGGGGTCAACCGGATTCACTGGTCAAACAGGATCAACTGGTTTCACTGGACAAACAGGGTCAACTGGATTCACAGGTCAAACGGGGTCAACCGGATTCACTGGACAAACTGGTTCAACTGGATTCACAGGTCAAACGGGATCAACCGGATTCACTGGACAAACGGGTTCCACTGGATTCACCGGGCAAACAGGTTCCACAGGTTTCACTGGACAAACGGGTGCTACTGGATTCACCGGACAAACGGGGTCTACGGGATTCACTGGTTTTACGGGCCCGACAGGTTCCACCGGGTCAACCGGGTTCACTGGAGTGACCGGCCCATCTGGTAGAGACGGAGTTATCGGTGTAGATGGAAAAACGGGTGCCACTGGATACACAGGACCAACAGGGTCAATCTCAGCCATCGGAAACTTCCCAAGCGATTATTTGTACTGGAGCACTATTACCAGTAGCTGGGTTGTGGGGTCTTCGCAAATTAGTCTGGGACAATACGCTGGTCAGACGAACCAGGGTACCAACGCGGTGGCGATTGGATCCACGGCGGGCAACAATGCCCAAAACGCATATGCAGTCGCAATCGGA
>Ga0209500_10003826_pt1 | contig 10142 bp, 9 predicted proteins | sample S_140212_EF_Meta_FD_187323 | JGI IMG/M metagenome (GOLD analysis project Ga0209500, IMG submission 187323) | Freshwater microbial communities from Lake Simoncouche, Canada to study carbon cycling - S_140212_EF_MetaG (SPAdes) (version 2) | ecosystem: Environmental > Aquatic > Freshwater > Lake ...
CTCACCTTAAAGAAATTAACCAAATTTATGTCTAAAACTCATTTTAATTACCTCGTAATGTGCCTATTCTTGTGAAATGACGATTCAGGCAAATAAGCCTTATTCCGCACCCCGTCCAGTTGAGTATGCGCCGATACCTGATCCAATTTTTCGAAAAAGTTGGTTTGGCGATGAAAATCTACCCGGCCCTAATCCAATACTTTCAGATTTTATTACTGCGACTTTTATGGTTAACACACCAAAGTTTTTACTCAAAATGCAACGAAAATATGGTGATCACTGCTCATTCTTCTTATCTAGAAGATTATTTATCGGCCTTTTCTCACCAATTGGTGTGCATGAAGTGACTGTTGCTCAGCAACATAACTTTGTTAAGGGGGTTGGCTTTGCCAGAATGCGTAAGGTTTTAGGAGAGGGCTTACTAACAAATGAGGAGCCAATTCACTTAGCTCACCGCAGAATGATGCAACCGCCATTTCATCATGGAAATCTAGATTCCTATGTTGCGATTATGCACAACCTAATTGATGAGCACACAAACAATTGGCGTTCTAAATCAAGTATTGATTTAGCGCCGGAGATGATGGCGCTCACGCTTGAAATCGTCTCTCGCTGCTTATTTGGGTTAGATTCTCATCAATATACCGAAGCGATTGCTGAGTCTATGGAGGTTGCAATTGATCGCATTGAGCGGACCATGCTCCCAGGGCTTGAAAGATTTGATAAATCTGCAATTAAATACTTTAAAGAGTTTGAGATTGCCTCAGATCGCTTAGTTGATATTGCTGAGGCGATAATCAATAAGCGGTTGGAGAGCAAAGAGAAGACGGATGATGATTTACTAGGAATTTTGCTACAAATGCGGGATCAAATCTCAGTTGATCATATTCGTGATGAAGTGTTAACTTTAATATTAAGTGGCCATGAAACTACTGCGAATGTTATGAGTTGGGCATTTTCATATCTTTCAAAAAACCCAAAAATCAGAAAAGATTTAGAAGATGAAGCAGATCGGGCGGATTGGATAAACGAGAATCGAACTCCTACCTACCAAGAGTTAGAGGAGAGCTCACCAATTGCCTCTGCGGTTTTGCAAGAGACAATGCGTCTTGCTCCCCCAGTTTGGGTAGCACCAAGAATTGCCACTGTTGATTGTGTAATTGATGGAATTAAAATTCCAAAGGGTGCGCATGTCTTACTTAGCCAGTATGTAACACATAGAAATCCACGTTATTTTCCGAATCCAGAGGAATGGAAACCAGAGCGCTGGCATAACTTAGAGTTTGAGAAATCATTACCAAGGGGTGCTTACTTCCCTTTTGGTGGTGGAAGTCGAAAGTGCTTGGGTGAGTATTTTGCACTTGCTGAAGCTCGATTAATTTTACTGATGGTTGCGAAAAACTTTAAGTTAGATGGTTCATTTCCTAAGGCTCAGCCTCGAGCCACATACCGGCCAAAGGGAACTGTTAAAAATAAGGTTACAACTCGTTAACTAAAGTGAAAAAGCTGGGTACTCATCAGTTACTAATAGGAGTGCGTATCCATATAGACGGTTCCAATACGCAATCACCTTAATAACCTCTTCGGCCTTATCCTCTGGATAAACACCATTTCTTACCACTGAAAACCAAGCGATAAGTGTGAGTGCCAGACCATAGATTGCATAAATTATTCCAAGTAAGAAAAGTGGAATAGCTAAGAACCATTTAACTAACGGCATCCAAGGCGATAACTTCTTACCACCCTCAATTTCTGGATAAAGCAACTTAATCTTTTGATTAACTTCAATCGATGGATAATCATCGGTTAGTACTAATAAGTATGCAGTAACGCGGTTACTCAACTCTAGTAACGCCTTGTTGAAGGCTAAAACATAGGATGGATAAACATTTCTAAATAACAGGGAAAGCACAACTGGAAGCACAAAAATTCCGCCAACTACTCCCATCATGTCGCCAGAAAACTCGGAGAAGCTAGATAAGAAAATTAAGGCTGGAAAGGCAATGAAAATTCTAAATAGCGCAGTATTTTTATCTCGGTTATCTAAATCAACATGTATTTCGGTACGAATTTGATTGCTCATGGGGTTGAGCATACCTATAGAACTGGCAAATACCTGTTTAATTCGTAGGCACTGACCTGCTTGCGATATTCATCCCATTCAGCACGCTTATTTAGCAGAACATACTCAAATACATCATCACCAAGAGTTTTCTTAACTAATTCACTCTTCTCCATTGCGCTAATTGCCTCAGCTAAATCTGTTGGAAGTGGAGTTGGATTACTTTCCTCTTTCAATTCATATTTACCTTCAACGCCTGCCAGACCAGCAGCAATGATCACCGCAAAAGCTAGATATGGATTACATGCAGAATCCGGCGATCTAACCTCAATTCGAGTTGATGCTTCCTTCTTTGGTTTATAGGTTGGAATACGAACCATCGCATTGCGATCACTTAGTGCCCAGGTTGCAAATGCTGGTGCTTCCCCGCCGCCGCTTAATCTCTTATATGAATTAACCCATTGGTTTGTAATTGCAGTTATCTCAGCTGCATGCTTAATAATTCCGGCAATAAATGATCGGCCAACTTTAGATAATTGCATTGGCGCACCCTCTTCATAAAATGCATTTTTCTCACCCTCAAATAAAGAGATGTGAGTGTGCATCGCAGAGCCTGGATGATTAGTAAATGGTTTTGGCATAAATGAGGCAAAAAATCCTTGATCTAACGCGACCTCTTTAATTACATGTCTAAAGGTCATGATGTTATCCGCCGTAGATAATGCATCGGCATAACGCAAATCAATCTCTTGCTGTCCAGGGGCTCCTTCATGGTGTGAGAACTCAACTGAGACTCCCATTGCCTCTAGCAAAGTAATTGCTTGGCGGCGGAAGTCATGACCAACAACTGATGGAGTGTGATCAAAGTAGCCAGCTGAATCAACTGGTACTGGTACCTCACCAACTTTTGGTTCATCTTTAAATAAGAAGAATTCAATCTCAGGATGTGTGTAACAGGTGTAACCAAGCTTTGCTGCTTTTTCTAAAGTTTGTCGTAATACTCTTCTTGGATCAACTGATGCTGGGCTGCCATCTGGCATGGTGATATCGCAAAACATTCTGGCAGCTCCTGGAGATTCAGTTCGCCAAGGCAAAATAGAAAAACTAGCTGGATCTGGTTTTGCCAACATGTCTGATTCAGTAACGCGTGCAAAGCCTTCAATGGCAGAACCATCAAAACCAATACCTTCAGCAAAAGCATTTTCTAACTCAGCTGGTGCGATTGCAACAGATTTTAAGAAACCTAAAACATCGGTAAACCAAAGGCGAACAAATCGAATGTTGCGCTCTTCTAAGGTGCGCTGCACAAATGCTTGTTGTTTTGTTAAATCACTTGGGGAGGTCATAGGGATATTAAAGCCTGTGATGATTACGGCTATGTTAACTAATTTAAGCGTAGTTAGATCGCGAAAAACTCCGATGAATCCACCATGGTGCGGGCCGGAACACTTTTAGTGACAACTAAATTGGCATTAATCCGAACACCTTCGCCAATCTGAATATCACCTAAAACTCTTGCCCCAGATCCGATCACCACATTATTTCCAATAGTTGGATGGCGTTTGCCAGATTCATTGGTACGAGCACCCAGGGTTACATCGTGATAAATCATTACATCATCACCAACTACTGCAGTTGCCCCAATTACTACTCCCATACCGTGATCAATAAAAAATCTACGGCCAATCTTCGCTGCCGGATGTATCTCAATTCCAGTTACCGCTCTAATCCAATTTGAGTAGATCCGGGCAATTAACTTTAACTTTAGATTCCATAGGAAATGGGCAATCCGATATCCCCAAACTGCGTGCAAACCCGGATAGGTAAGTAATACCTCAAGCCAATTGCGCGCAGCTGGGTCCTGCCTTAGGGCGGCAGCAATATCTTCTCGAATTCTAGTTAACAAATTAATCCATCAAATCTTGGAACAATATTGTTGAAAGATATCGCTCACCAAAGGATGGAATAATTACCACGATATTTTTACCAGCAAACTCAGGACGCTGTGCTACCTGGTGTGCTGCCCAAAGCGCGGCTCCTGATGAAATACCAGCCAAGATGCCCTCTTGTGTTCCAGCAGCGCGGGCATACTTAACCGCATCATCTGCAGTTGCATCTAAAATTTCATCATAAATTGTGCGATCTAAAATGCTTGGCACAAAGTTTGGCCCAATACCTTGAATTGGATGCGGACCAGGATTGCCACCATTTAAAATTGGTGAGGCGGCAGGTTCGACACCAAATATTTTAATTGCTGGGTTCTTAGATTTTAATAACTGGCCAACTCCGGTAATAGTTCCACCAGTTCCAATGCCAGAGATAACTGCATCAACTGTGCCATCGGTATCTCGCCAAATCTCTTCACCGGTTGTTCTACGGTGAATATCTGGGCCTGCCTCATTTTCAAATTGGCGAACCATTACAGCGCCGGTATCTTTTAAGGATTCTGCCTTCGCTACCGCACCCTTCATTCCTTCCGATGCTGGAGTAAGAATTAACTCTGCGCCAAATGCACGAAGCAAAGCTCTGCGCTCCTTTGACATCGACTCCGGCATCGTCAAAATAGTTTTGTATCCTCGGGCAGCTCCGACCATCGCAAGTGCAATTCCAGTGTTTCCACTAGTTGCTTCCACGATTGTGCCACCAGGTTTTAACACACCTGATTTTTCAGCAGCATCAACCATGGCGATTGAAAGGCGATCTTTAACGGTTGAGGTTGGGTTATAAAACTCAAGCTTTGCCAACACATTGGCGGTGGAGTTGGTCATAATCTTGTTTAATTTAACCAACGGAGTATTGCCATAGACCTCGGTAATGTTGTTATAAATCTTCATTTTTCTCCCTTTTATTTAGTATTAGATTTTGTAAATGCAGGCAAAACTGGAGGGCTGCGCCCAAAAAAGAATTAGTTAAATTAGCAACTAGTAGAGGTTGCGCGTGCAAAATCAACTACCCGGCAGCGGGTGAAGTACCAACGCTTGAATGTAATAAGTTGGTTAGTTGAGTGTGCCATGGGTAAATAGTAGGAAAGATCTTTATTAATCACTAATTGCAAACAGTTTGCGTGTTCTTAAATCACGCTTAAAATTAATTAAGACTCATTCCAATGTGAGGTAATCGGCAACCTTCGATCCTTACCAAATGCCCTACTTGAGATTTTCGTTCCAGGTGGATACTGCCTTCTTTTATATTCAGCCCGATCTACTAACCGAACTACCTTATCTACCAAATCAGCATCAAAGCCGGCTGCGAGCGCAGCAGGTCTGCCCCCATCTTGATCTATATAAATAGTAAGAATCTGATCCAATACTTTGTAATCCGGAAGTGAATCGCTGTCTTTTTGATCTGGGCGAAGCTCAGCACTTGGCTCCTTCTGGATTGAGTTAACTGGAATTGGCGGAGTCTCACCCTGCAGAACTGCTAACTCATTTCGCCACTTCGCTAGCTGCCAGACTTGAGTTTTATATAGATCTTTAATTGGCGCAAAGCCACCAACGGCATCGCCATACATAGTTGAGTAGCCAACTGCTAACTCAGATTTATTGCCGGTGGCCAGAACTAAATGTCCCTCTTGATTTGAAAGCGCCATCAGAGTAGTTCCGCGAACTCTGGCCTGCAGATTCTCCTCTGCTACCCCATCAACTCTTAGATTCTCAATAAAGTTTGCCACCATTGGCGCAATCTCAATAATTCGATAATTTAAACCAATATTTGAGGCTAACTCTTTGGCATCACTTAATGAGTGATCAGATGAGTACTTACTTGGAAGTGCCACACCAAATACCCGATCTGCCCCAATCGCATCCGCTGCTAAAGCGGCAACTAAAGCTGAATCAATTCCACCTGAGACACCAAGGAGAACTGATTTAAAATTATTTTTCTCAACATAATCTCGCAGGCCAAGTACTAGCCCTTGCCAGATCTCATCATTTTCACCAAGCCTTCTAGCCACACCAGTTTTAATCTTGTCATACTTTAAAATTGGTGGATTAGAGATAATCAAATCTGGATCACTAGAGGATATGCGCACATCTAGATCAATCACCATTAAGCCCTCTTCAAATTGCGGGGCGCGAGCTATTACCTCTCCCTTTGATCCCACCACAATGGTGTCGCCATCAAAAACTAAATCATCAGCCCCGCCGGTCATATTTACATAAGCAAGAGGTGCGCCGATCTCAATTGCCCGCTGTTGCACAAGAGCCAGCCTTGCATCATATTTATTGATCTCAAAGGGTGAACCATTTGGAACTAGCATCAAACCAATATTGCGCTTTGCTAGCTCTGCCACTGGCCCACCTGATTGCCAAATATCCTCACAAATTGCAATTCCAATATCAACGCCACAAACTCTTACAACTAATGAATGATTTCCGGGTGTGAAGTTTCGATACTCATCAAAGACGCCGTAATTAGGCAGGTGGTGTTTTATGTAGGTAGCAACAATCGCGCCTTGATGAATAACGGCTGCGCAATTTTGTGGTTTGCCTGTCTGACTTTCTCCTAAAAAGCCAACGATTAAAGTTAAATCGCCATTTCCTTCATTATTAATTCGCACCGCTAACTCATTAATTGCATTAATGGAGGCAGCTCTAAATGATGGCCGGTTTGCTAAATCTTCTACTGGATAGCCAGTTAAAATCATCTCTGGGTATACAACTACAACTGCGCCAGCATTGGCCGCATCAAAGGCGTGCTTAGAAATTAGATCGCTATTATTTTTCAGATCTCCAACAGTGGGATTGATCTGCGCTAGCGCGACTCTGATCTGACCGGTTTGGCTCACTTTTCAAGAGTACCTCAGGTAGCCAACTTGGCGCAGTTTGAGTTAAAGTATTGCCACCTAGCAAAGACAGGGACCTAGTAGTAGGCCTTGATCTTAAGGAGTAAGCAATGAGCAATGCTCAAACCTCTCGTATCTCAATTGCCGATTTAGCTGCCAAAAAGGCAACCGGTGAAAAGTTTGCCATGCTAACTAGTTATGAGCAGATGAGCGCTGCCATCTTTGATGAGGCTGGTATTCCCGTTTTATTGGTGGGAGATTCGGCCGGTAATAATTTTCTTGGATTTGAAAACACCATTCCAGTAACCGTTGATGAGTTAATCCCACTAGCTAGGGCGGTAGTAAACGCTAGTAAAAATGCGATGGTAATTGCTGACTTTCCATTTGGCTCCTATGAGAGCTCACCGGAGGCAGCACTTGCAACTGGAGTTAGATTTTTTAAAGAGGCAAAGGTGGGTGCGGTAAAACTAGAAGGTGGCGTCAAAGTAGTGCCGCAAATAAAGAAGTTAATTAATGCTGGTATTCCAGTGATGGGACACATTGGTCTTACCCCCCAATCTGTCTATGCCTTAGGTGGCTTTAAGGTGCAGGGCCGCGGTGAGGATGCAGCCCGAGTTATCGAAGATGCCAAAGCATTGGCGGCGGCTGGGGTATTTGCGATTATTTTGGAGGCGATTCCGGCTGCGCTCGCTGCCCAAATAACTGCGCAACTTTCGATTCCAACTATTGGAATTGGTGCTGGCAAAGATTGTGATGGTCAGGTTTTAGTGTGGACAGATTTGATGGGATTGACGGAGAAGATGCCAAAGCTTGCGAAGGCGTATCGAAATATGCGAAAAGAGATGCTAGATGCGGTGGCTGAGTTTGTCTCTGATGTGGCAGCGAGTAGATTTCCGACTAAAGATCAGAGCTTTGATTAAGTAATTCATTAGGAGGGCCTTGAAAGCAAATCTTGCGATTGATTTCTCGCCCTTAAAACGTTATCCAGATTTTCGCCGGCTTTGGCTATCTGGGTTGATCTCCTACTTCGGCTCGATGTTCACCTATGTCGCCCTTCCTTTCCAAGTTAAAGAGTTAACCGGCTCCTATCTAGCAGTTGGTTTAATTGGTTTAGTTGAAATTATTCCGCTGGTCATCTTTGGCCTCTATGGCGGGGTGCTTGCCGATCACATGGATCGAAAGCGGATGATCTGGATGACTGAGTTTGCCGCCCTCTTCTTATCGACAATCCTGTTAATTAACTCCCTGCTGCCTTCACCAAAATTAGCGGTAATTTATATTGTCGCTGCCCTCTTCTCGGCAGTTGATGGTTTGCAGCGACCAAGTGCGGATGCGATTTTGCCAAGATTGGTAGAGCATAAAGATCTACCAGCAGCTAGTGCGCTAATGAGTTTGCGTTGGCAGATCGGAATGATTACCGGACCTGCTCTGGCTGGAGTTTTAATTTCAATAGCTGGTGTTAGTGCTGGATTTATTTTAGATATTCTCACCTACTTTTTAGCACTCTTTATTTTGGTCAGAGTTAAGAATGTGCCACCTATGAAAGAGAGTGAAAAACCCTCATTTTCCAGCCTGGTGGCTGGGGTCAAATATGCAACAAGTCGTAAGGATTTGATGGGTACTTACCTAGTTGATTTAGCTGCAATGTTTTTTGCAATGCCAACTGCACTCTTTCCGTTTTGGGCAGAGCAGGTTGGAGCCCCTTGGGCACTTGGTTTGTTTTACGCCGCCGGAACTATTGGCTCTATTTTGGTAACAGTGACTAGTGGCTGGGTAAAAAGTTATACCAAACATGGTCGGGCAATCTTTTTAGCTGCCCTTGGTTGGGGGGTAGCAATAACTTTGGCCGGAGTTACCAATAATCTATTTTTAATTTTGCTATTTCTAATTCTGGCCGGGGCTAGCGACATGGTCTCTGCCCTATTCCGCTCCACCTTGTGGAACCAATCGATTCCAGATGAGTTCCGGGGCAGATTGGCGGGAGTGGAACTTATTTCTTACTCCGTTGGACCATTAGGTGGGCAAACTCGCGCCGGATTTACTGCAGAGCGCACCTCACTTCGCACTTCAGTTGTATCTGGTGGCCTACTTTGCATCGGTTTTGTCACGCTATTTACCGCTTTACTGCCAGATTTTCGTAAATATGACAGTGAAACCAATAAATTTGCCATTTTGGAAGCAAAAAAACGTAAAACGGCGCCAAATAATTAACTCACCAGTAGGTTTTTGGTAATTTTCGGCAAATATTTGCCAATATTTATTAAAAAATGCACAAAAAATTAAAAAAATAAAGTTGCGACACGCTTCAAATATATTGCCAAATAAGTGGAAAGTTTTGCCATTTAGTGCCACGCTTGTCCATGAAACAGGTTCGGTGACGGATCGAACCACTTTGATAGGAGATCTACGTGGCTGCAAAGCGTCGTAAGAAAGCAGCGAAAGCTGCACCAAAGCGTCGTCGTCGTAAGACTGCTGCTAAAGCTGCCCCAAAGCGTCGTCGTAAGAAAGCAGCAAAGGCTGCACCAAAGCGTCGTCGTCGTAAGAAGGCTGCTAAGGCTGCTCCAAAGCGTCGTCGTAAGAAAGCAGCAAAAGCTGCTCCAAAGCGTCGTCGTCGTAAGAAAGCTGCAAAGTAAGTTATTAACTAAAAAATCCCGCCAGTCAAATGGCGGGATTTTTTATTGCCCAAAATTAATTTCATAAAAGATAGGCTTGCCCATTATGCGAAGCGGCCTAGACCTTAACCACATTGATTCATCGGTTCGCCCCCAAGATGATCTCTTCAGATTTATGAATGGCAAGTGGCTTAAAGAATCAGTTATCCCAGAAGATCGAGCAAGTGATGGTGCCTTTTACTGGCTATATGAGCAGGCTGAAAAACAGGTTAAACAAATAATTTTAGATCAGGCCGCAAGTAATGCAGCTGGTGGCAGTAATGCCCAAAAAATTGGGGATCTATATAACTCATTTATGGATGAGGAGAAAATTGAGCAGTTAGGGATCACCCCGATTGCAAAAGATTTAGCAGCTGCTGCTTCTTTTAAAACTGCAGATGAGTTTTTTCAAATATTAGGTGAGTTAGAAAGCCGTGGAGCATCTGGTCTTTTCTACTCCTACGTTTCAACTGACAATAAAGACTCCAGCAAAAACATTGTCTACCTTGGTCAATCTGGATTATCACTTCCGGATGAGGCCTACTACCGTGAGGGTGAGTACCAAGAGGTTAGAGATGCATTTTTATTACATGTAGAGAAGATCTTTGAGTTAGCCAAGCTGCCTGGAGGTAGCGCTGCCGCCAAA
>Ga0209500_10003828_pt1 | contig 10137 bp, 6 predicted proteins | sample S_140212_EF_Meta_FD_187323 | JGI IMG/M metagenome (GOLD analysis project Ga0209500, IMG submission 187323) | Freshwater microbial communities from Lake Simoncouche, Canada to study carbon cycling - S_140212_EF_MetaG (SPAdes) (version 2) | ecosystem: Environmental > Aquatic > Freshwater > Lake ...
AGAGGATTGCTCTTCCTCCTTGTCCCCATCTTTTGATTCACGTGACATCTCCTCATAATAATGGGGGCTTTCAGGGACCGACTTATTCCAATCCAGTTGTAATAATTGTGTCCAGGTAGACGATGATTCAGGAATCAAATACTGATCGCCTTCATGAATCGGGCGAAGAAGAGTAGATACCTTGGAGACGCCATCGGGTTTCATCAATTGCTTTCGGCGGTTAGGGAATCGCACCAATTCATCGATAATGCGCTTGGTGAACAATTCCGAGGTGGATACCATGCGGTCCTTATCCAAGGGAGTTCTCGCAGGCACATGAAGCAGGCACCTTCCACTATCTTGTGGTTCCTCCTTTCGGTCATCTTGGTCCTCCTCTTCCTGATCTGCTCTCCATACACATGATCCTGTGCACGATGATGCGTTGTCGATCACACGGCAATCTTTACGTAGAAAGGAGGTAGTGGTTTCCCATTTTTCCGTATCTGGATACAGCCATGACGCGATGGTAGACCCAATATACAAATGCAATCGTTTGCGCCGTTCATATTCAGGAAGATCCCGTGAAAAGATAATATCCTCTACGCCTTTTCGGAGACCCGCTCCTCCTTCAGGACCCGCAATCCAGCGGGACACCATCAGACGAAACTGCTGATACCACTCTTCTAATTGCTCGGAGGAAGAGGTTCGAGTCCACATGGGGTCCGTGCCACACGTCTTTTCCGTGGTTGTCTGATCCAGAAGATCATCCCATGAGGGTGTATCCAACGAAGGGGGTTGTCCCATCAACTGCCGATTGATATCTCCTTCCAACTGATTGATGGTGGACACGGGAAGGGGAACAGGGCGTTTTGAGAGAACCTCTTTATCGATAGGAGCCGAGACGGAAAGATAGACACCATGTTTCAATTGGATAGCGATGATAGCGGATCCCTTTTGGATGACACGCTCGATCTGGTAGCCTGGATAGAGTGACAAACGGGGAGCAAGGATCGTCTCATAATACGTCAATACATAATCCAGTGGTGGTTTGATATCCTCCCCATCCAGATAGATGTTTTTTATAGAAAAGGCGGAAGAAATGGACACCACCCCATCATCGATCACAGGAACGGGAATGATAGCCCCCTGATAAGAAAATGTCACTCCAATGATGTGATTGTAGCTGTCCTTCATCACGCCCTCTGGACGGATCGGACCTGGGACAATCAGAGAGGAGAGGGGAATCAAGGCACGCGGATTCACGCTTTGTTGGGCCGTGTAGAGCGTATGATAACGATTTTGGCATTGGGTCATAAATTCTGTCACCCTCTGTTGGACAATGGGGGGCCAAATGGATCGTGTCGCATAGGTCCATAATACAATGCTCTCATGTTTATCTTGCTCCGCACCCCTTGCCGGTTTGTTGCTCGTATGAACATATAGCTCATATTTTGCATGGACCACTCCTGTCGGTGCATGAGTGCGCTTCATACGGGAGAGAAAGGCCACATCGTTCTTTTCATTTCGTGGAAGCGATACGCCAAAAGGGGGGCATCGAATCGTCACAGGAGCGGTCCCATTGTCTTCCAAAATGATCAGTTGAAGTCCGTTGGGAGTCAGCAAACCAGGTTCAGACAAGAGGGGCTGAAGGTGACGAAGGTCTTTGCGTTGCTTGGAATCCTGGATAAAACGGAGAAATCGCTGGTAGGCATTATATACGCGGAGAAGAGGATACAGCGTATGTGAGTTCACGGCAATACCTAGCTCTTTATTAGCCCAGTATGCCAATTCTTGCCGTGTGGCAGGCATGGCACTTCCATCTTCGGGTCGAAAAAACTCCAACACCAGGTTTCCAAAATGCGCATTCAGAAACACACGGGGAATCATGGCCGCTCGGATGCGCTCTTTGACCGCATCGATAGAGGTCACTCGCAACAGAGGCGCAAGGATTGCCAATAGGGACTCGTAGGGAAACGCGCCTGGTGTTTCCGTGCCGATGCGGAGGAAACCCTGTGCGTTGGATCGTAGCTTTAGATGAACCTGAACACGCGTCACAATTTGTGTGGTGGATTCTTGAGCAAAGAACTGGTCAAACAGGGGAGGTGCCATGGCAAACACGCCCGCATCAGGGTGCTTATTGGATTCAATGATGTATCGCCTGTGAATCGTTTCAAACAACAGAGGATAGGCCACTGATCCGTGCTGGGTAATAAGAAGACGCTGGTATTCTTCCTTTGCAATATCCTCTTTATCCACATGATCCTCTACGTCTTCCTGTTGAAAATAGGAGCGAATATGCTCAAACGCGGGATCGGAAATGCGGAGGGTAGACTGTGTCAAAAAACAGCAAGGGAGGGCCAACCGATTAGGATGAGTGGTCTCCTTTAAAAAACGAATGGCATTGTGATAATTCTCTGTTGCTGCTTTGGTTTTTCGTTTCATCACAGTGTGCCCCATGGGGGCCACCTTTTTCTTCTTCATCTCCGAGGTAATCAGCTTTCCATGACAAAACGGACACGAGTCTTTGGGTTTCGGGCGACCCATTCGATCCTTTGTTTTCTCAAAATCCACGGGTCGGACCATGATCTCATCACTGAGACAAAAATAAGGGGGGCAGAAATAATATCGGATGTGATCGATGTCTGATCCATATCGCATCACCATTACGATTTCATCTCCTTCCATAGGGGCAACGACGTCTTTTTTCCCCTCTAACGGATACACCATCCAGAAAATGGGATCATCAATATAGATCTCTCGCATTCGTTCATATTGATCCTCTGTCAGCACGGCAGGTTGACGATCATCATGTCCCGCACATGTGCGACTATAGCCGTTCTCTGTCGAATCTGTTTTAAAAATAAAGAGGGAGGGATCCATTTCTTGGAGTTTCCTAAGGAACCAGGTTTGAGGGGTGATCTGCTTTTGATCATGTACTGCGAGTGCGGAGGCAGAGGCAGACGCAGAGGCAGGGGCGGGGACAGACGCAGAGGCAGACGCAGAGGCAGACGCAGAGGCAGACGCAGAGGCAGACGCATCGGACTCCTCATTCTCAAAGGGATCTACTATGCGAGGACGCATGGTAGCACGAGGCGCCATCTGAGATACCGCTGCCGACGCAGCAACAGCAGATGGCGCCGTCTCGACAAGAACCTCTCCACGATCCAACTCATCTTCATTCGCAAAAGGATCTCTCCATGCAGAAGCTCGCACAGAAGGGAGGCCCATGGGACTCCGCTGAACAGACTCAATCCGCTCTTCCTGTCGCAGTTCTTCTTCATCCATGATCTCATCGATTTCCTTTGCCTCACCCTTCCCCCGATTCTCTTGAAAGTAGGAATCGTCTTCCATAAAGAGGAGAGACAACAGTGTAAAAATTCTCTCATAGGTCTTCTCATCATCCACGCGATGAATATGAAAATAATAGGAGGGTTCCTGAACATGGATGTGAATGTCAATTCCCGAATGATAACTCTCTACAAATTCACCTTCCTCAGGGATTTGAACCGTGAAGATACCCTTCTTTTTATACCAGTCTGCCACGGCATCCATTGCCTCCTGTTGCGTAAAAGAGAACTCCTGTTGAATGGCCTGAAGAACAGATGCGTCAGGCACTTCCCCTTCTATGCTCTTTTTTGTAGCCAGCTGTGTAATAAACGTAAAGATGTTGTCCTCCATGGCATACTGACTGACCGCCTTGTATCGCAAGGAAAGAAATGGTTGCTCTTGGGGAAGAGGACGAATCTCTTTGAACACCGATGAAAAAAAGGGGAGACGCTGTAGAATACGAGATTTTGTAAAACGCTTGGAGGAGACACCCGTTTTCATTTGAAAGGTAGCGGAGATCTCTTTCAATCGGGCCTCTTCGAAGGGTTGAGGAAGGTCTTCCCACACCTCTTCCATATGGGGGGTTCTAAAATCCGAATGCGGATCCAATTTTCGAACTCCTTTGGGGGGTTGGACCAACAGAGATAGTGTGCCATCCTGATATACCTGAATTGTCCCATAGATCGAAGGAGACAGTCCCATCATGGGCCGATGGACATATTTGATCGAACAAAAATCGATTCCTGCGGTGCGTGTCGTTTCATTCCCCCATCCTTCCAACAACGAGGGATCATCCAGTGTCGGAATAGGAATGACCCCCTTGACATGAAGTTTTGTAACGCCTGATCCCTCCGCAGGAAACAACCGAAGAAAGGGGCGAAGATCGGTCGCGCGACATCGGTAGAAAAACGACGCACTCCCTTCAAATCCCTTGACAGGACGCTTCCAAATCAATCGCAATTGTTGAATGCCTGAGAGGCGCAAGAGAGGGACCTCTGCCTGTTCTTCTACCATGCGTTGCAAGAGATCCATCTTCTCCTTTCTCTCACTGACTGACACCTGAATGAGTGATCCAAAGTCTCGATCCTCTCGAGTAAGGCTCTGAGTGCTGATGGAGATCTCCATGAAATAGGGTGCAAAGCACGTATTCCACTCGGATTCACCGATTGCGCTGCCGCGCTCGAGAAATTCACGGCGAAGAATGGAAAAAGGAAAGACATGAAGCACAGGCATTCGACCCTGACGGCTCTTCAGAAAGACCTGTTCGATCGTGCTTCGCCCACGAAGTTCATAGTGAGGGTTGGCATAACTTCCATCGGATGCCTGAAAGCGCATGTCAGGCTCTGTCGCCGTTTTTCGTGGATGGGCGAGAACATAGGTGTTTTTCGCATCATTGGTTCCTGTGGGATACCACAGATAGTCTAATGGCGTGTAGGTTGTCTCCAATGTAGGAGGGGCAATCGCGTATCCACTCTCTCCTGTGGGAACACCGATGAATTGAAATCGTGGGGCAAACATGGGGTCATGTTTCTTAATGGCACAGAGATGGCGCTTGATATCATGGAGCGTATCAAATGGATACATATCCTCTAGGATCACATGTTCATACTGTTCCTTGCCAGTCCATATAAAACAATGGACCGGAGGCATGTCTTCACGAAGACTTAACAATACTCTAGGAGCAAGGAGGTCCTCCATGGTGGACATCTCTATGGCTTTTTTATAAAATAATAATCCACTCTAGGCCCTGAAGGGATCTCTGGTACCCCTGAAGGGATTTCTGGTACCCTGAAGGGATTTCTGGTAGATTATTGCTTCACTTTCTTAGATATCGTGCCCACTTGAAAGTTTGTCCCGTCTTTCGCGGGATCATACCGTGGCGCATCAGTAATATAGACACCGCAATAACTAACAGGATGCGCCGAGAAATCAGTATACTGATACAGTTGGAGAGCCTCTGCCTCTTTCAGTAACCAGCCAAAATTGTTCCAAAAATCAGGTCCATGCCCCACAGATTCCGTACACACATGAGATAATTCATGAAGTGCCACAAACATCATCACATTCTCATCGACAAGGCTTTCATCCGTCCCGTCACGTTGTCGCAGACACATATGGATGGATTCGCCCTTATTGACGGTAGAGGAGGTATGTTCTGAATCAGGGGTGGCCTCTAGAAAACGCGCGGGATCGGCCTTAAAATTGCGGACCATTTGTTTGATCTGGGGTTTATCAGGGTATTTCTTCTCTAGTGCGTCACAGAGTTTCATGATACGAAGGCGAAGCTGTGCCATCACATTGGCCGCTTGTTGCTTATCAGGAAGGTCACGGACACGATAGGATTGGCCGTCCACCGTAGAGACGACGCTGACAAGGGGGTAGGTTCCTCCCACGACCGATCGGAGAAACGACTGTGCTTGGTCAAGGAGGGACATTCTGATGACATGGGATGTTTCTTGTGATGATGGGGGGGACACATATGTTTCTTAAAGAAGCATATGTGGCACCTCTTGGCAGAAAAGACAAATAGGGCAGAAAGGGTCAGAAAAGGACACTTACGCACCAATCTCCAGCGGGCGGTGGCTCGTATCCGAGGCAATCGTGGACTGGTTAAAGATGCTGACCGCCACCTGCGGGTTCGGGGGCTCGGAGCGGAGCTGGAGGTTCGCGTTGCGAAGGCTCTGTCCCACCGTGTTGACGCCGATCAGGGCGCCTGCGCTGAGGAAGTTCTTGCCCTTGAGAGAGCCTGGGCCCATCGGGTTCTGCTCGGCCCACACACTGTTCATGTCCTTCGGAAGGAGCTCAGACGGGGTCAGCTGGTCACGCGGGTAGCATCCTGCGGGGGCATCAGCACTGCCAAACTGAGCCGGACCCTCATACGCGCTGAGATCCGCGAAGCCCTCCTTCTTCTTCGGCTGGGTCTTCATGTCGGCGCCCGCGGCGGCCTTCGAGCCCTCGCTCGGGGGCTTTACTGGGTTGGTCGGGGGGGCCGCATTGTTAAAGGCCTCATTCGCAGCACCTGGAGACGCGGCAAAGCCTGCCACCTTCTTGCCATTGGAGGCGCTATAGTCATAATAGCCCTCATGTTCCTGCTCTTCCTCCTCGTAATTGTAGAAGCCGTCCTTCTTCTTTGCGGCTTCTGCCTTCTTGGCATCCTCCGCTTTCTTGGCCTCTGCCTTCTTCGCATCCTCGGCCTTCTTCGCATCAGCACCCTTTGCGTCTTCAAAGCCTTCTAGCATATACCGCAGTCCACCAAGACTGGAATCATATTGATAGTATACCAGGACCGCAACCAAGAGTACAAGGGCGACCACTACGACGTTCTTCATGTCCATACCTGCCATGACGTTCTATAAAAGAATGAGGGCATTATTTTCGTGACAAGACAGACTCCGTATCCGTGTCCGAATCCGACGCGTCGGAGTCCGAGAGGTCCGTGCCGTATTTGTCATAATATTCATTCATCTCCGTCTGTGCACGATAGATGGCCAATTTGGCTTTGAGGCGAGCCTCTTTTGCCTTTTGTCGATCATGAAGTCGGGCGGAATTCTCCGTAGAGGACAAGGGAATCTCTTGTAGCGGAAACTCCTCCAAATCTACCGGAACGGAAGGGTCCAGCGGATCAATATTGGACAGTGCAGAGAACTCGGGAAGATCGGGCTCGAAGCTCTCGGAGCGCTCGAAGCTCTCAGAATCGACCGGAAGAGTTCCTACCGGAATATCAATCACAAGGGATTCGCACTCATGCTCCCAAAAGACACAAAAAGCCCCCCCGCGAATTTGAATGCTCTTCGGAGAAAGGATAATCGTGCTTGGACCAGATACATGACTAGAATCAGAAGAAGCAAAACTATGAGTAATAATGGGGAGAAGTTGTTGAATCGTATAGGCTTTCGAGAAGAACTTGGAAGATCGTTCTAAAAACAGATGAAGAAACCCCTCCCACCACATGCGATTCTCTTCAAGACATGGGGCAATCATGGAAGAGACCAGAGTAGACGGTTCCTCCACCAGAAAAGAGATCAGTTCATCTAATTCATCCATGGTGACACGAAAGGTATAACACGCCTCTATCGCTCGGGTCTGAGGATGAGTGATCTTCGTATATTGTGGGGGATGAATGATGGGCATTCTCTGACCACAGCGATTAGAAGAGATCGGATCATTTCACCACAGTACACAAATGCCGCCTGACCGGACAAAGGACAAAGATCGGTTTGCTCATCTCTTGAAAAACTGGGTAGATCAATTTGCCCATTCACTGGCGAGCTCCGATACGAAATCTTATATTGAGCAACTGGTGATTGAGCCCTTTCTTCAATACATTCTTCAGCGATCCTTTCCGTATCTGATTATTGCCTTATGTGTCTTCTCGGGTATCCTGATTTTTGTGGTGCTTACCTTTGTTCTCTTGTTATGGAATCAACGATCTCCTTTTTGTGCGACATGTGAAAGAACATTCGCTTCTTAAAATAAGAGACCCCCCATAGGAAATGTCAGCTCCCGGTCATATGACGAACGGCGCAGCGATGGGCACAATGGCGATGGGAGGTGCGATAGGACCGGTGGGCCCCGTGGGAGCCGTAGGTACAGTTGGACAACCAGTGGACATCGGCACACTTGTGCGATATTGGTTACACTATAGCACTATGGCATCCTCTTTTTTTAAACAATTCAACGGTGCCCAGAAAATACGAGACGACTATCAACAACAATTGATTGCCCATTTAAAACAAAAGAAGATGGAAAATGCTGTCATTCAGATCAGTGGAGGTCGACGCCTCCAGGTGGTAGAACGAAAAGAACCGAATCCGCTTTCTTTGACACAAATTGAATCACTCCTTCATGGTTATTATAAACAACGAACGGGTAAAGACGAAACCGCCGACATTATGACATTCATACGGGGGAATCGTGGATACAAACATACAAAAACCATTCGGCAATCGGGGGCACCGAGCACTTAAGAAGACCACGAACCCTCCTTAAACGGATTGACGGGGAGATGACCCATCTGTTGCTTATAGTCCTGGACTTTCTTATCATAGGCAAGGGCGCCAGGTGTCATATTCTTTGGATTCGCCATGATATTACGGATGTCTGCATCATTTTCAGATGGTTTACTTCCATAGCAATTGACACCAAATCGAAGTTCGGGATTATCAAAATAGCCTCCATTCACGCCAACCACACCACATGCCATTCGCTGATCTTCGGGACCTGCTTGAAGTTTGTCATAGGTGGTAGACTGAGTCGGGTAGACGGCTGCCTGTCCTTTGATCCACCCATAATTGCACCAATCCGCCCCTTTGTTCCATGCGCTCTTCACCTGATCATAGGTGGCAAGCTCTGCACCAAACGCCTTACAGAGGGGTTCCGCATCCGAATAGGTATATTTGTCTTGGGCAACATTGAACACCTCTTTTTTGCCTGGCAAAATACGGTTAATGGCGGAGGGATCAATGGGTGCAGGCACGGGCTTCTCTGGCTCTTCTGGTGTTGCTGGATCCTCTGGTTTTTTCGGTTCTACGCTGGAAGGGGCAAACAACTTCTTGATATTATACCACAGCAATTCAAATCCCATTGCGATTTGATCACGAAAGATCACAATCACAATGAAAAGGATGATCAGTATTCCAAGTGTAAGAATGACGGTCATGGACAAAAAGGAGTCGCTCTCATTCATTCCATTGATCGATTCTTGAATCGGTTCTGTGACCGAGGTCACAGCATCGCTATTCATGACCTTGTTGACTGAGTTGGTGACATTGTTGGATACCTTGTTGACCGCTGTATTCGCCACTTCAGCGACATTGTTTGCAGCGTTTTTAATGCTTTCTAGGGGTGCTGCAACAAAGGAACTATTTGCCACAGAAGAGTTTCCAAAGATTCCCGAGGAATTTCCCGAGGAATTTCCCGAGGAATTTCCCGAGGAATTTCCCGAGGAATTTCCCACAGAGTTGTTTGAACGACCAGTAGCATTATTTGAACGGCCTGCAGAGTTGTTTGAACGACCTGATTCGTTACCCGATCCCTTATTGTTTAAACGATTCCCTTGGTTACCCGGGCGATTCAACGTAGATCCATTGTTGGATGCCTTCTGTGGAGTAGCCCAGAGGGTGTTCATTCTATTAGATGAATCGAATCAATTAGATTCCATCTTCTACCGTACGATTTCCTCCGCGCATGTTGATATAATTACGCTGTTCGGGCGTAGTGCAGACACAGCCCATGTCCGAAGAATACGAGGCGGAACAGCATTCGGGCTTGACCTGGTTATTCTTAAACATAAAGAGTTGATCCGGACCAACTTGAAAAGCCGGTCCAAGAAGAGGCTCATTGGGAGCCGTTCCACGCCATGAACTGACTCCATTCTCAGGAGTGATCCGTACACCATCAAACGGTCCAATTGGCTCAAACACGTTCGCGCCCTTTCCTGAAGCACCCGCATTCTCTAGGAAATAGTTCATAAAACCATCCTGCGAATGCTTTCCTGAATACACCATCATGAGGTTCGCGATCAAAAGGAGCACCAGGCCTGTAATCAGAAACGCCGTTTTCATTCTACTTAGGATCCTGTAGATTATCCGCTGGCCGGAGTCGGGATGATACAAACGGGTAGGTATTATGAATGGAGTCGTATCCTACTTCGGTAAAGTCTCGTATGATCTTTTCTTTTTTCTCCTTCTCGTCCCATAAGATCCATTCTCCTGTTTCCGTAATCAAATGAATTCCTTGAAGGCTCTGGCTACCCTTGTTGCCCGTAGTTGGTTTTAAACATGACGTGGTGCCTTTGATCCATACCCCCTCTCGTTCCTCATACAGCTCCGT
>Ga0209500_10003832_pt1 | contig 10130 bp, 7 predicted proteins | sample S_140212_EF_Meta_FD_187323 | JGI IMG/M metagenome (GOLD analysis project Ga0209500, IMG submission 187323) | Freshwater microbial communities from Lake Simoncouche, Canada to study carbon cycling - S_140212_EF_MetaG (SPAdes) (version 2) | ecosystem: Environmental > Aquatic > Freshwater > Lake ...
AAGTTCGCACTCAACATGGTCATCTACCGCTATGCGGTGGCGGCACAATCGTCGACCGGCCGACTTCCCTCGCTGGCGGAGTCGACGAAGGCGTTCTTTGCCACCCCGGTGGTCCGGTCCGGAATGGTCGGCGACGAGTATGAGATCGTCGTCAATCGGCCCGTCGTCTGTTTCAATTCGATGAAGCTTGATGCGGCCCTCGGGCAGGTGCCGGTCGGGGCGAAGCGGGTGCGCATTCTCCTCGGTGAGGGGGTCGGGGTCATCGACCACACCGCGTGCGAGAATCTCATGCACATCGTCGCAGAGAGCGCCCGGGGGGAGGTTCCGATCCTTGTGGTCGGCCTCGGGGAGATGCGGAGGCTCTCGGAGTACGCAAACGGCACACATATCGCTGCCGCCGCCCTGCTGCCCGCCTGATCCCCGAACGATCCCTTCCGTCCACTTCACCCCACAGGATGCCGAATCGTGTCTGAAACTGTGTTCAATCTCCCCGGCATCGGGCCGGTCGAGGAGAGCCTCGATCGATCAGCTCTGTCGCGATCCGCCACCTTGGCCGAATTGGCTGGGCTCCGAAGCTTCGCGCTCGCCGCCGCGGGGCGGATTGTCCGGGGGCTCGCGATGATCGCCGTGGGCGCGTTTCTGCTCCGCGAAATCCCGACGACGCCTGGACTCACGCTCCAGATGGGTCTGCTCGGGACGCTGCTCGTCGCCGGTGGTATCGCGTCTGTTTATGCGGGCCTTACCGGGCCCGCAGCGCCCTTCCGGGCACCTTGAAATCCTGGCCGGTTCCGCAGGTTGCACCCCGGACCAATCCATGAAGCAGCCCGCGCGGGTGATTCCCGCGCGGGCTGTTCGAAGTTTCATGAACACCGACCCGCGTTTCGCGGGGAGTCATCAGCGGACGTCGATGAGCTCGACGAGGAAGTGGAGCGTGGCGTCGGGGGGGATGGCGGCGCCAGCACCGCGCTTGCCGTAGCCGAGGTTGCTGGGGATGAGGAGCTCGATCATGCCCCCCTTCCCCACCAGCTGCATCCCCTCGGTCCAGCCGGGGATCACCTGGGTGAGGCCGAACTCGATCGGCTCGCCACGCTTGTAGGAGCTGTCAAACACCTTCCCGTCGTCGAGCCAGCCGTGGTAGTTGACCTTCACGGTGTTGCTCGCCTTGGGGTTGACCCCTTCCCCCTTGCGGAGGACGCGATATTGGAGACCGGAAGCGGTCTTCATGAAGGTCTTGGGGGGATCGGCGTCGAGGGTGCCCGCGCCCTTGGGGAGCGTGGGGAGGGGAACGTCGGTATCAGCGGCGGACACGGAAGTCTCCGGAAGGGTGATGGCGAAGGCCAGGAGGAGCAGGGAGCAGGCGAACAGACGCATGGAACGGGTTCCTCTGGGATTCCTCTGGGTTAAATCGTCGCGACGAGCATAGCGGATTCGGGCGGCTTGGTGAGCGCGGAGGGAAGCGGCAGAGGGGCGTTCCTGAGGCCTTCGGGGGCCAAGCGTGGCTTCGGGGTCGCCCGTGCCCCGTCGCCGGACGTTTGCCTCGGCCATCCATGGCCTCGGCTCTCTCCGCGCCGCTTGCGCTTTCGCCCTCCTATCCTGCGCTGACCGGCGAGGCCGGCTCTCGGAGCATGGGCGACCCCTCGCTGGCGGTGCCTTGCGATGCGCGGAGCGGGTTGTGCGCTGGGCTTGCTTACGCCAACAGCGACTTGAGGACGTGCTGCTCTTCGACGCCCGTGAGCCGCTGGTCGAGTCCTTGGAACTTGAACGTGAACCGCTCGTGGTCGATCCCCATCAGATGGAGGAGCGTGGCGTTGAAGGAGTTCACATCGACAGGGTTCTCGACGATGTTGTAGCTGAAGTCGTCGGTCTCCCCGAGGACCGTTCCCCCCTTGGTGCCGCCGCCGGCCATCCACATGCAGAAGTTGCGCGGATGGTGGTCGCGGCCGTAGGTGTCGGCGGTGAGGGTTCCCTGCGAATAGACGGTGCGGCCGAACTCCCCTCCCCAGACGACGAGGGTGTCGTCGAGCATCCCGCGGCCCTTCAGGTCCTTGACGAGCGCCGCCGTTGCCTGATCGGTGTCGAGGCACTGCGCCTTGAGATCGTTGGGAAGATTGCCGTGATGATCCCAACCGCGGTGGAGGATCTGCACGACGCGAACGCCGCGCTCGACGAGCCGGCGGGCGAGGATCAAGCTGTGGGTGAAGGAGCCGGGCTTGCTGACATCGTCGCCGTACATGGCGAGCGTCTGGGTCGTTTCACCGCTGAGGTCGACCAGATCGGGCACGCTCGCCTGCATCCGGAAGGCCATCTCGTATTGCGCGATGCGGGTCTGCGTTTCGGGGTCGTGGAAGCGGTCGTGGCCGCGGGCGTTGAGTTTGCCGAGGGCGTCGAGCATCACCCGCCGGTCGGTCCGGGTGACGCCGTCGGGGTTGGGGAGATAGAGAACCGGATCGCCGGCGCCGCGCATCGTGACACCGGTGAAGCGGGTGGGGAGGAAGCCGCTCGACCACATCCGCGTGAACAGCGCCTGCGAGGGATTGATGTCGGGCTGCGGTGTGAACACGACGAATGCCGGAAGATCGTCGTTCTCACTCCCCAAGCCGTAGGCGAGCCAGCTCCCCAGGCTCCCCTTCCCAGGCACTTCGCTGCCGGTCATCACGTAGGTGCAGGCCGGATCGTGGTTGATGGCGTTGGTGAACACGCTCTTGACAAGCGCCAGGTCGTCGACGATCCCCGCCGTGTGCGGGAGCAGTTCGGCGTTGATCCACCGGCCGCAGGCGCCGCGCTGCTCGAACTTGAACTTCGACGGCGCCACCGGGAAGCGCTGCTGGCCGCTGGTCATCGTCGAGAGCCGCTGGTCGCCGCGGACGCTCGGGGGGAGATCCTTGTCGAAGTATTCCTTGAGCTTCGGCTTGTGGTCCCAGAGGTCGATCTGCGACGGCCCACCGTTGGGATGGATGTAGATCACGCTCCGCGCCCGCGGCGCGTGGTGCGGCAGCCCGGGGAGAGCGGGGTGGACTCGGGCCGCGGCGGAGCGGACCGCCGCCGGATCGGTTCCCGTGGCGCCGGCCTGGGCAAACAGCCCGCCGCCACGGCGGCTTTCGAGGAGCGCTAGCGCCGCAGCGCCAGCACCGACGCCGGAGCGGCGGAGAAACGCGCGGCGGCAGGCCTGAAGCTGCAGGTCTTGGCCGGAGGGGAGAGGATGGTCCATGGCTTCAGTTCCTCGAGAGGGTCTCGTCCAGATTGAGAAGCATGTTCGAAAGGAGCGTCCAGGCGGCCAGTTCCTCTGCCGGGATGGTTTCCGGGGCCTTTGATTCTCCCACTGCCACCAGCCGCTTGGCGGCCTCGGGATCGGCCGCGTAGCGGCCCCGATGGGTGGCGAGCTCTTCGGCCACCACCGCCATCTCCGCCGAGTCGGCTCCCCGCGCGATCACCGTGCGGAACAGCCAGTCGATCCGGGCCGCGTCATCGGCGGGGCCGGAGGCGAGGGCCCGCGTGGCGAGGGCCCGGGCCGCCTCGACATGCTGAACGTCGTTCATCAGCTGGAGGGCCTGGAGCGGGGTGTTGCTCCGCTCGCGGCGGCCACAAAATTGCTCCCGATTGGGGGCATCGAAGTTGACCATGAACGGCGGCGGCGCTGTCCGCTTCACGAACGTATAGAGGCTCCGCCGCCAGAGGGCGGGGCCGGTGTCGCGGGCGTAGCGCTGGGTGTTCGAGCCGGCGAAGCCGACCGGCTCCCAGATATTGTCCGGCTGGTAGGGGCGAACGCCCCGGCCACCGAGCGTGGGGACGAGGAGCCCCGAGACGGCCAGGGCGTTGTCCCGGATCTGTTCGGCGTCGAGGCGGATCCGCGGGCCGCGGGCGAGGAGCCTGTTTTCCGGATCGGCCGCGAGGTGCTCCGGCGCCATCGAAGCCTGCCGGCCAAACGCCCGGCTCGTGACAAGGAGCTTGACGAGGTGGCGCGTGTTCCAGCCACACTCGCGGTATTCGACGGCGAGCCAATCGAGGAGCTCCGGATGGCTCGGCGACTCTCCCTGCTGACCGAAATCTTCGCTCGTCTTCACCAGCCCCGTCCCGAAGAACTGCTGCCAGAGCCGGTTGGCGGCGACGCGCGCCACGAGTGGCTGCTCCGGAAGGAGAATCCACTTGGCCAGATCGAGCCGATTGGGGGTCGCCCCCTCAGGGCTCGCCAGCGGTGGCAGGAAGGCGGGCGTCGCCCTTGTCACCTTCTCACCCGGCTTGTTGTAGGCCCCGCGGAGCATGATGAAGCTGTCACGCATCTGCGGCAGGTCGTTGAACACGAACGTCCGCACCAGCGCCTTCTCGAGGTCGTCGCGCTTGCGCCGCGTCTCGACGAGCTCGCGGTCGGGCACCGCGATCTCTTCCGGCTTCTCGCGCCACACGGTGCGCAGCCAGTGGCGGCGAATCCGCGTGACGTCGTCGGCGTTGGTCGTCTTTTCGGGGCCTTCCCGAACCGGGCCGCGGAGCGGCTCCGGGAGATCGTCGAGCTTTTCGACTCCCACGCGCGCCTTCCACCAGGCGGCGAATGAGCGGGCCGGATCGGCCGTCGGGTCGTCGGTGCTCGACAGGCCGACCTTGTCCCAACGGACATGGCCGTCGAATTGTGTCAAAGCGAAGCCACCGATCTTCGTGCCGGGGGGCACGCCGATGCTCTCCGGCTTGAAGGCCACGCGCACCCACTTCCCCGCTTCGGGGAGGGGCCCGAGCACCAGCTGCGACGCTTGGCCGACAGCCCCCCACGGGATCACGCCCCCCTCGCCCCAGACGGCCCGGTGTTCCCAGCCGTCGGTGTGGAGCTGGATCATCACCGCCTTCGGCGGCGCCGCCGGGTCGATCCAGACATGGGCAAACAGCTCGCCGCCGGCGGGGCCGGCCTGGATCTCACCGCCGGGCATGAAGACATCCTGGCCGATGCCGGTGGCGGTGCGGTCGAGGCACCGCGCCCCGGAAACCACCGCGCCAGGCTCGCTTCCCGTGAACCAGGTCGGTCCACCGGGGCTGCTCTGCGCGGTAGCGCCGGCGGGGAGATCGTCATCGAGCCAGACCGTCTCGCTCGTCACCGCCGCCGGCTTCGGATCGGCCGTGGCCGGGTCGACGTAGACGACCAGCGCGACCGCCTCCTCGATCCGCTTCTCGAGCTCCGGCAGCTTCGCGTCGAGGGCCGCCAGCTCCGTCTCCTGCTCGGGGGTGGGGAGCTTGATGACCGGTGCCGTCTGCTCGATGTTGCCATCGAAGCCGGGGTCGGCCGCCGAGTTGAAGAAGGCGTAAAGCGAATAGAAATCCTTGGCCGAGATCGGGTCGAACTTGTGATCGTGGCAGACGGCGCACTGCCCGGTGAGCCCCATCCAGGCGTTGAGCGTCGTCGCCGTACGGTCGACAGCGTAGCGGAAGAGGAGCTCCTCGTTGATCGAGCCCCCCTCGCTTGTGGTCACGTTGCAGCGCGAGAAGCCGGTGGCTGTTTGCTGTTCGCGAGTGGCGCCGGGGAGAAGATCGCCGGCGAGTTGAAGAATCGTGAATTGGTCAAAGGGGAGGTTGTCGTTGAAGGCCTTCACGACCCAGTCGCGGTAGGCCCACATGTGGCGCTCGTTGTCGAGGTGGAGGCCGTGGGTGTCGGCATAGCGCGCGACGTCGAGCCAATGGCGGGCCATCTCCTCGCCATGGTGCGGGCTCGACAGCAGCCGATCGACGACCTTTTCATAGGCATCCGGAGCGGGATCGGCGACGAACGCCGCCACCTCTTCCGGGGTCGGCGGTAGGCCCGTGAGGGCGAAGGTGACGCGGCGGATGAGCGTCGGCCGGTCGGCCTCGGCGTTGAGCGGCAGTCCCTCGGCCGCCACGCGCGCCTCGAGGAAACGATCGATCGGGTTGCCGGCATCGCCTGCTGCGGCCGGCACCTCGGGGCGGACGATCTTCCGGAACGACCAGTGCTGTTCGTACGGGGCCCCGGCCGCGATCCAGCGCGTGAGCAGGTCCTTCTGGGCCGCCGAAAGCTCCTTGTGGAAGTGGGGCGGGGGCATGACGGTGTCGGGATCGGTGGCAGCGATCCGGGCGATCAGGGCGCTGGCGGCGGTGTCGCCCGGGACGATCGCTCGGTCACCGCTCCCCAGGGGGGCGAGCGCCGCAGGGCCGTCGTCGAGCCTCAAGCCCGCTTCTTGCTTGCCGGGACCATGGCAGGCGAAGCAATGCTCGGAGAGCAGCGGCCGGATGTCACGATCGAAACGGATCGGCTTCTCGGCCCCCTTCGTCACGGTTGCCGGGAGGATCCCCACGGCCAGAATCATGCCGAGGCCAGGCCATGACTTCGACATTCCACGGCGACCGACCATGAAACCACGCATGAAACAGCTCTCCTGCGGATTGATCCGCGTCGCCGATCCCGCCGGAAGGCCCAGGATCGCGGACCCTCGTCGTTGACGAGGGTCGATCAGCGGAGCCGCGCAGGCAGGGGCGGGCAGATCGTGCATCTCCCCCCGGCCGGCCTGTGCAGCCGGTAAACTTCTTTAATTCTGCCACACCCCGCAGCGCCGGGCAAACCTCCTTGGCGGCCGGACCGGCGCCCGGGCGTGTGGAACACTTGTTTCGCTCCCCTCCGGTGATGCGGCCCGGTGGGGAGTCGACGCTGAACGCCTCGCCTGTGGTCAGCCGGCCCGCGCCCGAAGGTATCCTTAGGTCGCCGCGTCCCGAGAGATTCCCGCGATGCCCACGGCCCTCCTCGTCGACGACGAGCCCTCTTCGAGCCTGCGCCTCACCGAACTCCTCGCAGCCCACAGGGAGATCGAGGTGCTCGGCGCCGCGCGGAGCGTCGCGGAGGCAAGCAAACTTCTCCAACACCATGCCCCCGACATCCTCTTCCTCGATGTCGAGTTGCCCGGAGGCTCAGGGCTCAAGCTCCTCGCCGAGCTCACCGAACGGACGCACGTCTGCTTCATCACGGCTCATCCGCAATACGCCGTCACCGCATTCGAGGTCGGTGCCGTCGATTACCTTCTGAAGCCGATCGATCGGATGCGCCTGGGCGTGGCCGTGGGGCGTCTGCTGCGGGCGATCCGGGTGACCCAACTGCTACCCGCGACGGGCCAGGCTGGCGATTCGACGTCGCCTGTGGAGTGGAACGCGGAGGGGGAGTCGACCGTTGCAGTCACGCTCCGCGGGGGGAAGAAGGCGATCTTCCGTCGGGACGACATCCTCTGGATCGAGGGGCTCGGCAAATACTCGCGCGTCTGTCTCGGGGGGGAACGGAAGCCCGCGACCGTCCGGCGCAGTCTTGCGGAATGGGCCGAGATCCTCCCGGCGGATCTGTTCCCCCGGCTCGGCCGCTCGCAGATCGTTCGCCTCGCCAGGCTCTCGCTCGTGACCTGGAAGTCGCGGGAGGAGACGGTCCTCTCATTCAGCGGCAGCGACGAGCGCCTCCCGGTCGGGCGCGCCGCAGCCGTCAAGCTCCGGGAGCTGCGCGGAGGCGAGTGAGGGGTGCTGTGACCGTCACGGCCGTGGCCGTCAGCTCCGCGCGCTGGCGCTGCGACCGACGACCTGCTCCACGTCGTCGGCCCGGATCGGCACGTGGGCAGAGAGATCGACCGGGCCGCTCGTGGTGACGAGGATGTCATTCTCAAGGCGCACCCCGATCCCCTCCTCCGGAATGTAGATCCCCGGCTCGACGGTGATCACCCAGCCGGGCTGGAAGGGGCCGTTGAGCGGCGCGAGGTCGTGGACGCCCAAGCCGAGCGAATGCCCCAGGCCGTGCATGAAATACTTCCGGCAGGCCGGCTCCTCAGGGCTGTCCTTGGCGACCTGCTCGGGCGTGATCAGGCCGAGCCCAAGCAGCTCGTCATTCATTTGGAGCTGGGCCGCACGGCGCCAGTCGCGCGGGGTCATGCCGACGGTCGCCCGACTGATCGAGGCCTCGAGGACGCGGTGGACGGCATCGTAAACGGCCCGCTGCCGGGGGGTGAAGCGGCCATTGACCGGATAGGTGCGGGTCAGGTCGGCGTTGTAGTTGGCGTAGCAGGCGCCGACATCGACGAGGAGCAGGTCGCCGTCGTCGCAGACCCTGTCGTTGGTGTTGTAGTGGAGAACACAAGCACTTTTGCCCGAGGCAATGATCGGCTCGTAGGCCATTTTCGCCCGGTGCTTCGTGAACTCGTAGATCAGTTCCGCCTCGAGCTCGTATTCCATCACTCCCGGCTTGAGGCAGGAGAGCATCCGCCGCAGGCCGACGTCGGTGATGTCGATCGCCCGGCGGAGAAGCTCGATCTCGGTCGCGTCCTTCACCGCCCGCAAGCTCCGCATGATCGGCGCCAGCCGCTCGTAGCGGTGGAGCGGATAGCGGGCCATGAGTTGGCGCGCGTGGCGGACGTCGCGGGGATCGGTCTCGGTGCTGTTGCGCTCGTGTTCATTCGAGTTGAGATAGACCCGCTCGCTCTCGCACATCAGGATGTGGAGCACGCCCGGCAGCTCCGAGAGCCAGCGCACCCGCGGGATCCCGGAGATCTGCTCGGCCCGTTCCTTCGTGAGCTTCTCCCCTTCCCAGGTGGCCAGATGCTCGTTCGGCTGACGCAGGAAGAGGATCTCGCGCTGCGCCGGATCGGTCGCCTGCGGCGCGAGGACGAGCACGCTCTCCTCCTGCTCGATCCCGGTCAGATGGAAGAGATCGGCGGCCGGGTAGATCGGGAACGTGCCGTCGCCGGTCTGCGGGAGGATGTCGGCGGCGTGGACGATCGCGATCGAGCGCGGCGGGAGTTGGGCCACGAGCTGACGGCGGTGGGAGACGAACAGCGCGTTGTCGATCGGTGCGTGCCGCATGGCTTTTCCCTGGGGCGTGTCACGCCCGCACCGGACTCGGCGCGGGGGGAAGAAAATCGTACCCGCCGGAGCGGTCGTCTGTCGCCGGTCTGCTCGAGCGAACCACTCGCAGGCACGCCACCTGGAAAAATGTCGTCAAACGTGCGCTTCGGGGTCGCCGGTGCCCCGTCGCCGGACGCTCGCGGAGGGCATCCCTGCCCTCCGCTCTCTCCGCGCCGCTTGCGCTTTCGCCCTCCGGGCTGCGCTGACCGGCGAGGCCGGCTCTCGGAGCACCGGCGACCCCTCGCTTGTCAGCGTTGGGGCGTTGGGCGGTGTCGCCGGTGTGGGGGCATGACCGAACCGGTGTCTTGGTAGTCCTGGCCTAGCGATAGGCCCGCGGGCCGTAGGGCTGGGCGGCCTGCTGCGGAGGGGCCGGCTGTTGATAGCCCTGGGCCTGTGGCTGGTACTGGGGCTGGTATTGCGGCTGCGGTTGGTATTGGGGCTGGTACTGCTGCTGCGGCGCCTGCTGCCACGACTGCGGCTGCTGCTCGTAGGCCGGCTGCTGGGAGGTCGCCCCCTGCTGCTGCTGCTGGCTGTTGTACTCCTGCGCGGCGCGGCGAGCCTCGCTTTCGACCCGCTGGCCGACCTGCTGGCCGACGATCATCGCCCGCGCACGGTCGAAGTTCACCGACGGAATGCCGTTGTTCCAGCTGATCGTGAGGACGCCCGTCGCCAGGAGGAACGGCACGAGGAGGATGAACAGCCGCGAGCCCCAGCGCGTGCCGATGACCTTGGCGACCGGTGCTGGCAGCACCGGCGAGGCGAGCCCCACGGCCCGCTGGGCCATTGTCTGCTTCTTGCTCATGACACCCTCCTGGAAAGAACCCTGTCCCGTCGGGGAACGAGGTGTCTTGTAGGATCGGCAGAGGATCGGCGTCCAGTGGAGCCGTACGGGGGAGCGCGGCAGGCGCCATTCCATCTGCCCCAGCTTTTGCAGCTTGCCGGGGCGAAAGGAAGCCGCGGGATCTGCCCCTCGGCAGACCCCGCGGCGCTCCGCTGTCAGGTCGATCCTTTTTCAGCCCATGGCCGTGGCTAGCGTCGGCTACGCGACCAGGCGGCCGTTGACCTTCTTGTTGGTCGGCAACTCACCGGCGATGCCGTCGACTTGGAAGCCGAACGAAATCTCGGCCCCCGCGGCGATCGTCCCATTCCAGGTGGCGTTGCGGATCACGTAGCGCGTGCCGACGTGGCTGACGATCACCGCATTCCAGATGTTGACGATGTTCGCCTTCATGTCGAACTCCATCGTCCAGCCATTGATCGCCGTCGTGCCG
>Ga0209500_10003836_pt1 | contig 10125 bp, 13 predicted proteins | sample S_140212_EF_Meta_FD_187323 | JGI IMG/M metagenome (GOLD analysis project Ga0209500, IMG submission 187323) | Freshwater microbial communities from Lake Simoncouche, Canada to study carbon cycling - S_140212_EF_MetaG (SPAdes) (version 2) | ecosystem: Environmental > Aquatic > Freshwater > Lake ...
TGCGCTTTACTCATAATTTTTGCCCTTTTTATTTATTGACGTTTCACCGCTTTACCATACTAATCTTTACTCATCTAACGGTACTCACGGTCAGCATGTACGCGGCCACCCCCCTTTTATACGAGCCAATCCACCTTTTTCCCCCGCATCACCCATTCCACCCACGTTGTAATAGTGCGACACAAGTATTATACGCGACGTATAAAGGACCCGGCCAAGCAGAGCATGTTCGCGCGTGAGCGTCACATGCGCAGGCGCGCCGAGCTCCTGTCTGTGCAAATGGACTTGGTGAACCAGTGGGGTTTAATAGACAGAAGACTTTGTTATTTTGCGATGGAGGACAGAGTGTCGGATGTGATAGATGACGCGTGGGGTCCGACGCTGTGGCATCCTTCGCAAGTCGGATACGGTGCCCAACAACTAAATAGGAACATCCGGCCCCGTGGACTGCGTTGGGCGGACAGCGAAAACGCACCATGGAGTGATCCAATAATGCAAGACATGTTCGGAGATGCATCTTTGGCGGATGACGAGACGTACTATCTAGTTGTTTCAAGACTAAACCTCAGAAGCACACATGCTAGAAGGCAGATAGGGGACACCGTGTGGTATTTGGGCGACCTATACCGAGACGCGAATGGTGGCTTAGCAAACATGCGGCGCTCGGTGAATCAAGAAAGACCAAGGAGACCCGACACATATTTTCATTACTCATCGCTGTTGCGAGCTCTGCAACAGTGAACAGTTGCTTGGACGCCTTCCCACACGTTAGGTCGCGAAGTCGCCTAGCTTGCGCCTTTTTTGGTTGTCAGCTTCGTGCTCCTGTTCTTGAGCCTTAGACACGAAGTACCGGTGTGTCTTTTGGATCATACGAGTGAGGTGCAAGTTGAGGTCCTCTTTGAAGATCGTGTCGAAACAAAAATCGACCATCTGGGGTGTTTGCGAGTACTCAAAATTCTGTGTAGACACGTTACCTGGGGCTACTCCGTGTAGGATCTCAGACGATGTGATCTTGACCAAGGAATGATTAGGATCATCATCCGTTGGCATATGCAAGTCACAAGCCTTGATTTTGAAGACCGATTTGTACTTCCTATAGGGCTCATAACCGACATGAAACTCAAAATGATTTACACTGTTGTCATAAATCCAATTTTTGATAAAGTTTCTTGTCCAAGATTGCACGAACCCCACGAACAAGACGCTATTGAATTTGTGCATGCAATCCAGGACTCGCTTTCGTGTTTCTTTGTTGAGGCATAGACACATCTTGCCCAATTCCGAAAACACTGCCGATCCAACTGTGACTTTGATGACGTCCGCTGTCACGTTCTCGATGGTTGCCCTCAGAGTCAGCATCATCTGTGTAATGAAGATGGAGTAAAAAAGGGGCTCCAATAAGACACGCTTGTCGTTATCTGAAAGCATGATGTGATAAGTGTAATTGTATGGTCTTATATACAGAATTTATTATTGTTAAGTTCCACTGATGACACACCAGGCCCCTGCGGTCTGAGAATGATGCTGTTTAAGGCTTGGAGCTGTGTGAGCAAACTGGACAGGGTGGGGTTCGTTGTTGCGGTTAATGACATCCTTAGGAGTGGATTCCCTCGATTTTCAGGTGCACCGTAAGCCTCATCTAGAAACGACCGGTATTCGTTGTGTCCTAAACTGGGATTATGCAGAACATGGTGAGCCTGTGTCCAACGAGACTGTGGGCTGCGGAGAATGCCTAGCGCCGACTCGTGAATCACCGTGGCATGTGTACTGAAAGTTCTAAGAACCAATGGGTTGAGGACCGAATATAAATAGAATATTACCGGACACTCGGAGTGTGTGCCCCGGGACACATGAAAATCGCCTTGCCTAAAAAGATACTTCTGTTCCACATTCAACTCAAAAGCGTCCTGGTCGTCACTCTGCATCGAGATCCACAGTCTGGTGAACCACGCTGCACTTCCTCTCTCCGAGTCAGATGACCGCAGTGTCATGACACACTTCCTGTAGTGGTTGTTGACGTGGTTCATTCTTTGCATTTCGCGATTGCCGTCGCCTGTATTGTCGTGTATAAAATACATCTCCAACGCCATGCGGGCTGAGAATGATGTCTGGCGTGCTATTGCTTGCTGCATATGTGTGTGCCGCGTGTCTTATAATCTTTACTCATCTAAACCTGGAATTGTTGTGTTTTAATAAACGGGCATGCCTTTCAAAAATAATTGGGAACGAGAATAATGTAGGCTTATGTGATGCAAATATAGCACATAATAACAAGGATGGCTGCTGTCGACCGCCTGGCGCTGGTGTCCAAGATCCTGCTGGACCAGCGGTTCCTCGAGCTGAAGCGCGAGAACGAGCGCCTCACTCTAATGCTCTTTTGGCGTGACCACGGCATGTGCACGCTCAGGAAGTTAATGTCTCATGCAAACAACACACGCCCGGGCGGTCCACGCTGCCGCTGCCGCCACTGTGCGCGCGCCGAACGATACTGGCCGATGTACAGCCACGGAAACAACGACGGTTACGAAGAGTGCAGGTTCGGGCCGTGGTTCGAGCAAACACTGCAGGAGCACGGCCTGAGCTTTGCATCGAGCGGCAAAGACAGTCACTTCGCGCGTGACGCGGACCGCGAGTCTGGGACGATGCCAGCTGGCGGTGTGCACTTCCTCTTGGTTCCGAACGAGCAAGCGCCGGTCGCGAGTTGGTATAAGTGGGAATATGGCGCAAAGTTGCGGGACGCGCAGACGACGCAGGACCCGGGGCTGCTGAGCCTGACGGCTCTGTTCCAGACGCTCGGCGAAGAGCCTGACTGGCTCCTCGCCGACCCGGACGACTCGGACTCGCACAGTTGGTAGAATAGCACGACCGAGCCTGTTGAGAATGTGCAGTCGGCGTGCCCACACATGAAAACGATGTCGATTTTACAGATGCAGGCCTTCTGGTGGCCTGCCTGTTTCTCCCCAGGCTTCTCGCAGCGCTTCTGCTTGTTGATCATTGAAAGGCAGACCCGTCAGATCGAGGTCCACAAGTGCTGGGAAATCCGCGCGGATAAGAGTAACTTTCGCTTTCTCACTCCAAAGAAGAGAGGCCGACGGGGGCTGGTCGGTGCTCAGATTGAGGTGGGTGAGCGCTTTGGCAACTTGGGGCAGCATTCGGGCAAAGAGGTATGCACAGCCGTCGTCAAAGTCAGTGCTGCTCAGGTCGAGGTGCGTCAATTTTGTCCGGTCCATAAGTGTTTGAATAATTTTCGTAGATGCAAATACGTGTGAAAGCTCTGTCTCGTCTGCAGCTGGTCTGAAAAGCGGCCGAATCCCAGAGAGATTCAGACGAGTCAGGTCCGCGCATCGTGCCAGCTCGGGCCCGATGATATCTAGCATGATGGGGATTCCACTCAGGTCCAGCTCTAGGATTGGATGCAGCGCTTGCAACGCCTGTATCTTCTGGCCCAACAGGCGATCTGCTCCTTCGTTTTGTTCGCCGAACCAGGCCTGACGCACTTTCACCTTGCACGGAAGCTTCCATTTTTCGACCATGGCCTTGGTGCTCTTTGAGGTCCTCTTCAGCATGTTCAGCGTTTCGGGTGTTATGTAGCGATGCTCATACAGGTATTCTACATCCGTCAAAAACTGTTCCTTTTTGAATTCCTTTTTCTCTTGTATTTCTTCTATTTCTTCTAAGTCTGTTCCATCATGAATTCCTTCCAATCGAGTCAGTAACATGGATAGAGTGTGTGCGTTTGGTGCTTGTGTTGCCGCACGCCCAAGTGTGTCAGCATGAGTATCATATTTGCGATATTCTCGGTCAAATTCGTGCAGCAGCCTTTCAAGATGGACCAAATTATTCTTAGCCCTTTGCGGCAGTCCACGATCCAACATGCAGCTGTCGATTACGCTGAAGACATGCACCTGGAGATTACGCTCGCTTGGAGCCTGTGGCATCCTCACATAGAAATAGAGGTTCGAGCAGCACAACCATAAAATACGGCCGCTATTTATTTCTGCACGTCCACGTCTATAATCGTCCCATTCCCGGAATGCCGCCCCCGCAATATGCCCGCTCCAGTTCGTGTGCAATCCCAGTCCGAATAACACGGCTTGTGCCCAATCTTCATCTACTGGCAAAGCTTCAATGCATGCTATGATTTCCTGTACCAGACCGGCAAACAGATTCTCCTCGTCTTCCGATCCGAACATGATCGAACCCACGACGTGCTATATATTGAACCGGGTGACTATGCGTTGGCACTGCTTTACTGGCTGGCCACACGCTTCGTTATCTGCCCCATCCGTGGATTCCAGGAGGACCATGTCTGATCTGAGGGTGCACACGTCTCGTCTATTCAGGAGCAGCTGCGGCCGGAAAGGGTGGGCTGCCATGATAAGCACGCAGTGGTGTTATATACCGTATTTCAGGTTAGGTAGTTGTGTCGAGCACACGCCGACACTCTCTGCTTCATTGGTATCTGCGGCCGGGCAAGTCCGGTGCATCAAAAGAAGGCGTTTATGAGTGGCAGGATGTGCAGCACAAAGTGGAGCCGCACTATATACGACCGCCCAGTCCAGAGGATCACGCACATGGCTCAGTTCGAAGTCCGTGTGGTAATCGACCAAGACACCTCGGAAATGATGTCTGTGCGGTTCGATGCTAGTCCATCACAACTGATCAAGGATATGCTCGATGTCATCCGGAATATATTCGGGTGCGACGTGTACCTGTACCACAATTGGATGAGACTCTCTCCGGACAAGACCTTCGCCTACTACGGCATGCCGGAATCGCTCGTAGATGAAAGAGTGTACGCCGAACGCGTTCCCAGTTCCCACGCGCTCACCAGGGTCCTCCATCCCACGATGGAGCGCGCCGTCAGCTTCATGGCCGCGGACGTGACACATTGGCCTCCACAGCACAACGTAGCGCACATGCCCGACGCGCTCGGCTCGACCAGCATGCAGGTACTCGTTGACACTTTGTGCGAGCACCGTGGATGGCGTCCCGCGGACAAGGACTTTTACCGCATGCAGGACGGCCAGCTCAAGAAGGTCGTCTTCGACGCCAACGACACCGTCGACAGCCTTGTCCTGGGGTTCGAGATGATCTACGTTGAGTGTTCTCTTAACGAAAACTGAACTGACCTACGTTGATTCATTAAACGTAGGGTGTGTGGCATATTGGTTGTCAAGTGTATGAAGGAATTTCACGGTAGTCATAGAATCTATGCGCCTCCGGTGGGAAGAGCATGCCTACGCCGGACCCGTTCCCAGTATCCGTCGTCAAACACGTGCAGGTCGTGGGTGTCAAAGTGATAGAACTCGCCGTAACACAGCAGACCGACCACCAGTGTGTGTGTGTGATACTCTAGCCGAAATCGTGTTTCTGGGCTGTGTCGACGTATGATGTGTCGCTCATATCGAGATGCATCTTGGAGGACGTAGAGGTCCCTGATGTGGTCCACCAAGGTGCGGTAATGCCGCTCCATGGTGGACCACACCAAGGTGCCGTAATGCAGCTCCATGGAGCTGCGGCTCTCGAGAAGCAGGCTTCTCGAGAGCCCATTGAATGCTGTGAATGCCGTGTCAAATTGTTGACAAAGGATTGCGAGCTCTTCGTCATCAATCAAATCAGCGAGGGCCTCCAGCTCAGTGTGTGCGTGTGTCAGGAATTCAGTTCTCACTTGCTCGGTTGCTACTTCAAGAAACTTGACAAAGTGCAATTTGTATCCCATGACCGACAGAATGTCCATTATGTCGTTTAGACCCTGTGCGATGTCGCCCTCGTATCGACCTGTATTTTCAAATGTGTACAAGGATTTGATTTGGGACACCATTTGGTTGTATACAAGTTCGATTTCGTGGATATACATCTCGTAATTCTGGGGTTGGTAGCTTCTGAATGTCATCAGTGCCTCTTGAAACAGTACAAACATGGGGTTCAACTCCGGGTATAGATGCATTTGTGCGTCGCCTAGTATGTCGTGTATCAAGTGCCCAATAAAATCCAAGCGGGCGGGGTAATCAGCTACGTTTACGACGTCCTCGGCCTCGGCCTCGTCCTCGGCCTCGGCCTCGGCCTCGTCCTCGTCCTCGAGAATACGGTCGTCCCAAGGCTCGAGGTGATCAGCGTACCTGCTGCTATACACGTCGTGGGGCAGCGGTCGTGCCTGTGCCTGGAGCGAGCGCCTGGGGCCTGCGTGTTGGAGCTGCGTGAGCAGGCTGCGCAGGTCGACCCGCCCCGTTGCTGCCGGGAACGCTGTCATGCGGTGGGAGCGGGCGTCTTTTATACGCTTGGCAGTCGACGATGAAGTGGCGATGAAGTGATGAAGTGGTGTCAGTTCTCACGAACAAGGGCCGCCGGCCGGGCCGCTGTACCCTGCGTTGCATATACACTCGGCTGCACTGGCACACGTTTCGCCCGGCACTCCGTAGCAGTTCTCGCCCGAATCGGGCGGACACACGTCGCAGCCGTCGAGGGTGTAGCCAAGGCCAAACTGCCCGCGCAGGCACCCGTCGTAGCAGTCGTTCAGTCCAATACAAACGCCCCCGAACTGGCAGTTCCAGCCGGTCGCGTCGGGCGGACACGCGGTACACACCCCGCCTACACCAGGGTACGACCCGTCGCCGCAACCCACCGGTGTACAGTCGCTTACATTTCTGCAACGGAAGTTCCCAGTCGAAAGGCAACCACCAGAACCTGCCGGGCAGGCTACACACGGACCGCTGTCTTGACCGTAATACATGTCGTTGCATATGCAGTGAGACTCGGCCCAACAGCCCTCGCCTGTTGCAGTGTCCACTCGACCGGGCTGGCAGTTCTGGCCGCTGCCGGGCGGACATAACGCACAGCTTGTGGCACCTCTGTATGCGCTCGAGTAGGTCCCACTTGCGCAGTGCGTGCACGCTGCATTGGTGTCCGCACTCTTGTATTTTCCAGCGATACACGGGTTGCACACTTCTTGGCTTTCGTACAGGTATACTGCGCCTGTGTACCCTGCGTTGCAGAGGCACTCGCTCTGCGTCTTGCACCCAGCGCACGACGCGCCCGAGTTCGCCGGACACGCCGCGCAGCTCGCGTTACCGAGCGGGTCTCTGTCGTCTCTGTATGCCCCGGCCGAGCAGTTCACGCACGGCCCAGCGCACGGCCCGCTCGTGCCTGCCGGACAGACGACGCAGCACGGGCCGGCGCACGGCCCGCTCGTGCCTGCCGGACAGACGACGCAGCACGGGCCGGCGCACGGCCCGCTCGTGCCTGCCGGACAGGCAACGCAGCACGGCCCACCGCACGGCCCGCTCGTGCCTGCCGGACAGGCAACACACACCGCCGACGCGTTCGAAAACGTGTGCCCTGGGTTGCACGTGCATGCGCTCGCGTCGCTGCAGCCGACGCACGACGCGCCCGAGTTCGCCGGGCAGGCGACACACGCCGTCGCGGCTGTTGCGGTGGAGTATGTTGCGGAAGCGCAGGCGATGCACGCGGCGGAACCGGTCGCGTTTTTGTATGTTCCAGCGACACACGCCGTGCAAGTTGTAACGTTTGCACCGGTGTAGCCGGCGTCGCATGTACACATCAAGGTTGCGTTTGGACCGGGATATCCTGTGGTACACTGCGCTGACGTCTGCGCAGCACGCGCGACCAAGAGCAGTAGCATGTGTAGTGCGCGCGAGTTCGGACGCATTTACTGGACTGCCTGTATTGTTTATATACGGAAAAAGTGTTTCTTGTGTTTAGTATCCGTTATCGTATACCTCTATTTAATACGTTCCGTCGTAGCAGTGTTCGATTGCGAGACAATAGCCCGCAAAGCACCAGCTGCTCGCGTCCGGCGGACACGCGGCACATGCGCCCGCAGTACCATACATCCCGTCGTTGCACGAACAGTCGCTTATATCCCTACAAGGCACGGCATACCACGAAACGCACGAGTTGCCAGAAGCTGCCGGGCAAGCCGCGCACGGTCCGCCGTCTGGACCATACGCCCCGTCGTTGCATCTACACTGAGACTCGGCCGAACAGCCGTAGCCTGTTGCAGGATCAACGTTCATTTCGTCGCAGTGCTGGCCGGTGCCGAGCGGACACGGCACACACGTCGTGGAGCCTGCGTCCGCGCTCGAGTACGTCCCGGTTGCGCAGTGCGTGCATGCCGCACTGCCGGCGCCGCTCTTGTATTTTCCGGGGATACACGCGGTGCACACGCCCGTGTCCGTGTACCCTGCGTTGCAGAGGCACTCGCTCTCGGCACGACAGGCGAGGCACGACGCGCCCGAGTTGGCCGGACATGCCGCGCAGCTCGCGTTGCCGCGCGCGTCTCTGTATGTCCCCGCTGAGCAGTCCACGCACGGCCCGCCGCATGGCCCGCCTGTGCCTGCCGGACACGCGAGACACGACACTGCCGCCATCGAAAAGGCCGAACGCGCGACCAAGAGCAGCATGTGTAGTGCGCGCGAGTTCGGACGCATTTACTGGATTCGTGTATTGTTTATATACGGAAAAAGCGGTTCTTGTGTTTAGTGTCCTTTATCGAATACCTATAGTGACTGTCCCTTGTGGAACGCGAGATTTGACACGTCAAGACAAGGGGACGACAGCGAGCCGAGACTATAAAGGAAGTAGGAACACATAGCATGTGCCGCTCGAATGGTGTATCGCTTGTGGCCGTCCTTGTGTTTCTGGACGCGTTGGTGTGCGTATGCGGTGCGGGTGCCTCAGACAAGCCCATGTCTTCAGAAGTTATGGCCACCATAGTGGTTGGAGTGCTTGCGGGACTCGGTATGTGCTGGTGTGTCTTCGCGTGTTTGTGCTCGGACCCATATTCACGTAACGAAAATTCCCAATCGCAGCAATGCGCTGACGAATTGGCTCAGTGCTGTGTTCACCTTGGCACGATCTGCTTACACTGAGTCTGAACTTCCAGTGCCACCATGATATAAAGGACACATGGAGCGTGCACAGCATGTTCCGAACGAGTGACTCGCATGCCCCTGATCAGGCTGGTGTTGGAGAATGGAAACTCGTGGAGGCTCCGGATGAGGACGCAACGTTCCTGGAAATAGAAGAATATTGTAAGTTTAAACGTCTGTTCAGCGTCTATGGGTACCACGGTTTTTTGGTGAATCGGTTGTCGGTGCGTTGCTACCCTGACTTAACATGGGAGCGGACGACGCCATCAGAAAGGTGTCAAGACGCATTGAATACACTAGCCCATATGGCCGACTGGTTTCCATCAGTAGGCCAGCTGATGCGGCACAGATGGTCGACAGCTACACAACCAGCACAACACTTTTACCATACCTCATACACGACGTTCTCATTTCACGATAGGCGTAGCAGAAGCTGGATACTTGCGAATTTGCCAGCACTGCTCGAAAAGATGGCCGAGTACAAGCAGGTGTTCACAGACGCATTGCCAACGGCGGCCAATCGCGACGAGCACGAAAGGCTGTATGACGCACTGCTTGTTAGTTACGAGAAGTGGCGGGCGATGGCGGAATCACAGTGCCACTCCACAGTGCCACTTTCGGCGACACGCACAAGGGAGCAGGCGGGGCGTTCGGGGCGTCGCCTGCGCCAGTTGCTCGCGCGCCTCGGCGCGCCTGACGGGGCTGGACCACCAGTGCTAGCATGATATACAGGACACATTGCTACTCTCAGGTGTGTGGGTTGCGGGCGTGCTAGTTTAATAAAACTTAGCAAGTAGCTGTCTCATTCCTCGCTCCGCACGGGCCCGTAGCAGCCCATCATTCCTCGCTCGGGACGGGCCCGTACCAGCCCATCTGGTATCCCTCTGGCAGTTCCTCTTCCGAGTCTTCCGAGGACTCTTCCTCGCCTTCGGACTTTTTCGCCTCGTCTTCGGACTCGTCGAATTCAATCGGCGACTCTGCCCTGCCGCCGGACGCCTTGCGCTTGCCGAGCACGGTAGGGGCAATGCGGACTTGCTCCCAGACGTCGTCGTGGCGGGCGTCCTCGTGGCCCTCGCTCCACAGCTCGCCGCACCAGCAGGGCCTCTTGTTTCCGTGCCTGTCCTCATCTTGCCATTCACCTGCGGGCTGCGTGCGCAGGCGCCACTCCCAGCCCGGCGCACACACCCCGTGGGTGGCCTCGTGGACCTCGACTGGCGTGAGGTCGACTTGCGTC
>Ga0209500_10003840_pt1 | contig 10121 bp, 9 predicted proteins | sample S_140212_EF_Meta_FD_187323 | JGI IMG/M metagenome (GOLD analysis project Ga0209500, IMG submission 187323) | Freshwater microbial communities from Lake Simoncouche, Canada to study carbon cycling - S_140212_EF_MetaG (SPAdes) (version 2) | ecosystem: Environmental > Aquatic > Freshwater > Lake ...
GCAAGCGTGATGTCGGCAGCCATTTGCGACCCAACAGCAACTCGAAGCCCTGGCTTGAGTAACCACGGATGTCCGATGATGAAACTGAACCTCCGACCTGTGCGCAAAAATGCGTCAAACCGCTCGCCCACTCGCTTGTCATATTCGCTGGTAGCGGTTTCGGGGTTTTCCAAAAAGCACGAGATTGCAAGCATGCCAGACTCCAATGAATAGTCGATTCCTTCGCCATTCATTGGGTTCACAAAACCCGCTGCATCACCAATAGCCACCCAACCTGGACCGTGTCTGCGCACGCAACTCATTGGCAATCGCCACGCGCGAGGCTTATCTATATAGTCACCAAGCGACCACGGCTCTCGAACGATCGATGCGTATTGATCGAGCAACGTATTGAGATTGAGTTTCTTGAAACCCTTCATAGTGCTGAGTGCTCCAACACCAATGTTCACTGTGCCATCGCCAGCAGGAAACATCCATCCGTAACCAGGAACCTGCGTGCCATGTTCATCACACAAACTGAGACACGCTTCAAGATGTCGCTCGGCATGACGAGGTGTTGGTGCATACGCGCGAATTGCTAACCCAAAGGTTTCATCTGGGTCGCGCACTGCTCCAAGCATTTTTGCAGCAGCACCCTGTGCGCCAGTTGCCAAAATAACAAGTGATGCGTTAATGACTTCGCTGCCAACTTGCACGCCAGTTACACGGTCTCCAACGACAACAGGTAGTGCTTCAGACTCAAACCGAACTTCAGCGCCAGACGCAATGGCAACATCAAGTAAATGATTGTCGAACTTCTGACGTGGCCAGACTGCTCCGTGGTTTGGAAAGCGCGATGTTGTTGGCCACGCCAACTCGCGCTGAGTTTTTCCGGCAATCATGCGTAAACCGTCAATGCGATGAGCAACCGAGTAATCAATCTGTAATTCATCAAGCGCGGCAATTGCTCGCGGCGTTAAACCATCACCACACACCTTGTTCCGTCCATATGGTCCCTTTTCAACGAGCATCACCCGAAGTCCTGCACGTGCAGCCGTAATCGCAGCCGAAGAGCCCGCTGGCCCACCCCCAATTACTGCGACATCAAATTGCATACCTGCGAGCCTGTCACTAACCGTTCTGCAATACCAACACTGACTTCCTGCATATTGGACACATCGGTGGGCCAGGGCAAAGACAGCAGTCCCATATTGCGGCGGGTTGCCATAAATAGATGGGGGTAGCCTTCGGGTCATGGTTGCCGAATTGATCTACGCCTTTCGCGTTATGCGACTGCCTCTTTTGGACGCGAGTGGCAAACCCCTGGGCAAGATTGACGACATTGTTGTAGTACCCGGCCGCACCACCGAACCCCCACGTGTCTTGGGGTTTGTTGCATCAAGCCAGCGCCGTCTCATTTTTGTCAATGCTTCGCGCATTGCCGCGCTTGACAACAACGGCGCTCGACTCAAGTCGTGGGACGTTGACCTGAACCCATTTCGGCCACGGGCTGGCGAGCGACTACTGGGTAAAGACGTGCTCAACCAAAAAGTTGGTGACGAAACCGTGAGCGATGTTGCGCTCGAATTTCTAAACGGTCGCGCACCAGGTTGGCATGTATCAAAAGTGCGTCTTGCAAAGCGTGGCATGCTCAGCCCTCGTCCGGGCTACCGCCTTGTTGATTGGGATGTTGTTGCGGGTTTGTTTGCACCATCAACCGCGCAGGCAGCCGAAGCTGCTCGTTTGCGCGACATGCACCCGAGCGATGTTGCTGCAGTTATTCGTGCACTTCCGCTCGAACAACGCCGACTTGTTGCCGAAGCGATGGACGACGAGCGCTTGGCCGACGTGTTGGAAGAATTGCCAGAAGACGAACAGTTGCGTTTGATTGAAGGTCTCGACATGGAGCGCCTCACCAACGTATTTGACGAGATGGAATACGACGACTTGGCCGACTTGCTGGTGCAAATGCCTGGTGAACAACGCAGCAAAGTTTTGGAAGCAATGGACGACGAAGACGCCGAAACTATGCGCCAGTTGTTGTCGCACGCCGAAGGCACAGCAGGCGCCTTGATGACACCTGACATTGTGGTGATGTCTCCAGACTCAACAGTTGCCGAAGCACTTGCACGAATTCGCGAACCAGACATCTTGGTCTCGATTGCAGCACAGGTGTTTGTTGCACACGCACCGCACTACCCACCAACTGGCACATACCTCGGCGTCGTGCACTTTCAGCGACTGTTGCGCGAGTCTCCACACATGACATTGAGCCAATGTGTCGAGATGGAGCCAACCATCGTGCCAACCATGCCAGAGCGTGAAGTAGCTGAGCGTCTGGCGAGCTACAACTTGTTAGCGGTTGCTGTTTGCGACACCAATAATCGTTTATTGGGTGCAATCACTGTTGACGACGTATTGGATCGCACTCTTCCTGCCAACTGGCGCCGCCACCCAACGAGTGGGGTGTAGTGATGAAACAACGCGGCAACCTTGCACGACCACGCGACCGTCAGGCACCACTCGGTGTGCACTACAACGCCGACGCATTCGGCAAGTTTTCAGAGTCAATTGCTCGCTTGATGGGCACAGCCCGGTTCTTGATCATCCAAACCATCTTGGTCATCATCTGGATTACCCTCAACGTGCTGTTTCTTGCATTGCAATGGGACAAATACCCGTTTATCTTGCTCAACTTGATGTTCTCGGTGCAGGCCGCATACGCAGCGCCTTTGATTCTGCTTGCGCAAAACCGCCAAGAATTGCGTGATCGTCGTCAGGCTGAAACCGACCGTGCTGTTGCAGCAAGCACTCAGGCAAACGCCGAATTTTTGGCTCGCGAATTGGCAAGCGTACGATTGGTGTTGGCCAACGTTGTAACAGTTGACGAACTACGCGATCAACTTGAAGAAGTTATTAAGTTGTTAAATCAGCACAACTCTAAATAAATCAATTTGTTTTGCTTATTTGCAGTTTTTGCAACGCCCAATAAGGTCAAGTTGATGTCTGTCAATCGAAAACCCTTCGCGGCGGGCAACTTTTTCTAACGCTTTGTCCAACTCGTGCTCTAAACCTTCGGGTACAACCACATCTCGCACCGCGCCACACTTTGAACACACCATGTGGTGGTGGTGACCCATGAGGTGTTCGGCTAGTTCGTAACAACCGCTTTCAGCGTTGGTTACTACTCGCACAACAGCAGAGGCATCTTCCAACACCAGCAGGTTTCGATACAGCGTGCTTTGCGGCATGTGTTTTGCTTTGCCCAACATGTCGGTAATCACCATTGGTTTTCCGGCCTGAATCAAGATGTCGATGATTGCGCGGCGTTTGTCGGTATACCTTTGGCCAGCATTATGCAACAGATCGTGCACTGCTGTGTGAATCTCGGTGTTGTTCAAGCTCGACATCACGTACCGACAAATTGATGTAGTCGGATACCACCTGTTAATACGTCGCGCAAAATCTCTGGGTTTGGAAGCGAGTCTTGGCCCAACGCACAGGCGCCAGTGGTCGTTATCTGGCCCCGATGTACAAACAATGCGGTAGTGGCGCCAACCACGCCAGCAATCTGTGCAACTCGTTCGGCAACACCAGCAATTTCAACAATTCGAGAACCGTTGCGAAAACCCCTGACCTCGATGCGCAATGCACCCATGCCACCTTCGGCGTGTGGTGGCACCAACATGGGAAGGCGTGCAGTAAATCGGTCTCGTCTATTGGCCGAAACTCGAGCAGTAATGCGTTGCAATTGCGGCTGTGCTTTTTTCAACAAAACGGGATCAGCCATTTCGGCTCGGTAACAGTCGTAGGCGCCAACTGGTTCTGGAAACCAACACAACTCTCGTCCGCTTCCGCCAGGCCTGCGCAACCACTCACCGTCGTGCCAACCAATTGACTGGCCGGCAAGTGCGCGATGGTGCTGCACGGCGCAGTTTGGGCCACCTGTGCCATGCAACGCAACATGTGCTTCGTCGATTTCGTCAAAGTTGGTTTGTAAATTGCTGAGCAACAAACCAGTCATGCCAGGAGATGCAGCAGCGCCAACGACAAGCGTCTTGTTTTTTGCCACCGCTTCATCGTGCAGTTTTAAGAGATTCATTACGTCTGACACATCATCGCTTAACGAAACCACTGATGCGCCACGAGCGAGCATTTGTTGAGCAAGTGGGGCATGTGGTGAGCCACATGTAAGCACCACCACCGATGCTGTGGCGACAGTTTCAAAATCGACAACACTCACTGCTGCACTGTGGGACCGGTGCACTGCGGCAAGCCGTTGTGCTCCATACAGGTCTTGGTCGTGCAACAAGATCGGTGTGGAACTTGTAGCAACGAGATGCTCAACTACCCGCGAACCAGTAACCCCTGCGCCAATTACTCCAATAGCACCCGAGTTACCAATCATGAATTATGTGCGGTTAGTTCTGGGAACTTGTTTGCTCTTCAAGCAGGTCAGTTGGTGGGTTGAGTGGACGCCACCCACCCCGCTGTGTTGACGGCTCAGACTTGCCACGCACCCTCAAGAGCGCACCAGCAATGCCCGCAATACCGAGCACCATCAACACACGTCGGATGAAGTTCACTGAGTTACCTCCGTGGGGCTAACAAGAATCGAACTTGTGACCTCATCCTTATCAGGGATGCGCTCTAACCAACTGAGCTATAGCCCCGAATCTGATTCAGGGACGCAAATCCTACTAGCGCTTACCGTGACTCTCAACCGAGCCCATAACTACTTCTTCTTCCAGCACAGTCACGCGAATACCACCCACAAGATCGGTGATCAGGTTGAAAATGGTGGCGGCAAGCACCCAGAGGGCGGTGGCCAACACCACACCGAGAAGTCCCAGAACCATGACATTGACAAACAGTTGCCCGCCCTTAAATTGAAATGATTCCCATCCGAATGACTTCATGAATTGCTGAATGTTGTCAATCGTGCCGGTTGCTGATGCAACACTCCATAACAACACCAATGCCACAAGCATGATCAGGTAGACAACAAAATGAAAGATCAACCCAATTTTGAATACCGACCAAGGGTCGATGTCGCGAATCACACGAGTTACCCGGCGGATGCGAGGGGCTGAATTTGCAGATGTACTCACGGTGACATTGTAGGCAACTCTTGAGCCCAACTATCACGAGCAGTGGCTGTGGCGTATTGACGCCCAACGCGCACCCTCACTGCATGCACCCCATCGTCTTGCGTTGCGCTGCTTACCATTTGTGCTCCATTACGTGATGCAATGTCTCGCGCCATTGACTCACCGCCATACACCGCCCCTAGAGCAGACGCATCGGCAGCAATCTGTGCTCTCGTTTGATCAATGATGTGAGTGGACACAACAACAAGACCACCCAATGTCAAAGCAGTAAATGCACAACTGAGCATTACACCGAGCACAGCACTCCCTTTGTCATGAAGTGCAATGGGGTGCAATGGAGTGAAGGCGTGTACTTATTCTTCGTCGTGAGCCAGAACCAGTGCCGCAGATGCAACAACTTGTCCTGCACCCAAACTCATGATGCGCACACCAGTGGCAGCACGACCTTGACTTGAAATCTCTTTGACTGGGGTGCGAATTGTTGTTCCACCCGATGCAACGACAACGACATCGTCATCAAGACCAACCATGAAAGCAGCAACGACGCTGCCTTTTTTGCCGGTCAACTTGATTCCGATCATGCCCAACCCGCCCCGGCCTTTGCGGGCAAAGTTGTTGAGTTGTGTGCGCTTGCCATAACCAGACTCGGTGATCAACAAGATCGCAGAGTCATCCTTGGCGATGTCGAGTGCCACAACTTCATCGGCTGTGCGCAGCTTCATACCTCGCACACCGGCTGCTGCTCGACCCATTGGTCGCACACCTTTTTCGGCGAAGCGAATTGTCTGACCACCCTTGGTCACCATAAACACGTCGTCGGTGCCCGATGTTTCGATCACGCGAACAAGTTCGTCTTTTGGACGCAACTTCAATGCGATAAGTCCATCACGGCGACTTGAGTTGTATTCGTCGAACGCTGTCTTTTTGACTTGACCTTGCTTGGTTGCGAAGAACAAGAATCGCTCACCAGCGAGTTCGCGGGTGTCAATAATTGCCTGAATGGTCTCACCTGGTTGGAGTGGCAACAAGTTGACAATTGGAATGCCCTTTGCTGTGCGCTCACGCTCTGGAATCTCGAGAGCCCGCAAGCGATACACACGGCCGCGGTTTGAAAAGAACAGCAAATACGCATGCGTTGTTGTGAAGATTACGTTGCGAACAATGTCGTCGGTCTTCATTTTTGCGCCACTCACACCGCGACCTCCGCGACCTTGAGTGCGGAATGAATCTGCGCTTACAGCCTTGATGTATTGAGCCTCAGTCATCACAATGACCAGTTCTTTGTCATCAACAAGGTCTTCCACACCAAGTTCGCCCACGTCGTGGGTGATTTGGCACACACGTGGTGTTGCAAAAGCATCGCGTACCGCAGACATCTCTTTGTTGATAACCGCGCGCAACTTGGTGTCCGAGTTGAGAATTGCTTGCAGTTCCTTAATTCGTGCAAGCACATCTTTTTGTTCGGTTTCAAGATCGATGCGCGACAATCGTGTGAGTTGACGCAACTGCATGTCAAGAATGTCGATGGCTTGACGCTCGGTAAAGCCATACTTCTTGCCCATCAACGCTTCTTTGGCCGACGATGCGTCTTCGCTAGCACGAATCAGTTTGATGATTTCGTCGATGACATTGAGTGCTTTGAGTCGACCTTCAAGAATGTGGTTGCGATCATTTGCCTTTTGCAAACGGAATGTGGATCTGCGTGTGATGACCTCAATTTGGTGATCGATGTACCCGACAAGCGCATCGCGCAAGTTGACAGTGCGAGGAACACCCTTCACCAAGGCCACCATGTTGACTGGGAAACTGGACTGCAACTGAGTCAACTTAAACAAGTTGTTCATGACAACGTTTGAGTTGGCATCACGCTTGAGTGTGATGATCAGGTTGGTTTCGCCACCCGACGAGTTGTCGTTGACGTCAGCAATGCCATCGAGATCCCCGCCGTCTACCAACTCTTGAATACGTGACGCGATTGCCGAACAACTTGCTTGATATGGCAGTTCGGAAACAATGATCTGCATTTGACCGCGACGGCCTTCTTCGATGGAAACCTTGGCGCGAGTCTTGATGCTTCCTCTGCCGGTGCGATAGGCGTCGATGATGCCTGCGCGACCCAAGATTAAACCGCCGGTTGGGAAGTCGGGGCCGTTGACAAACTTCATCAAATCATCTGGGGTGGCTTCTGGGTTTTCGAGCAAATGCAATGTTGCATCAATGATTTCGCCCAAGTTGTGCGGCGGAATGCTGGTGGCCATGCCCACGGCGATGCCTTGGCTGCCGTTGACCAACAAGTTTGGAAAGCGTGCTGGCAGCACAATCGGTTCTTCCGACGTGCCGTCATATGTAGGTATGAGATCAACTGTGTCTTCGTCGATGTCGGCAAGCAGTTGCATGGCAAGTGGATGCAAGCGTGACTCTGTGTATCGGCTTGCTGCAGGACCAAAGTCTGGTGAGCCGTAGTTGCCGTGGAAGTCGATGAGTGGGTGACGCAACGAGAACGGTTGGGCCATACGAACGAGAGCGTCATAGATGGCGCCGTCACCGTGTGGGTGATAACGAGCCATCGTGTCGCCAGTAACGCGCGCGCATTTTACGAATGGGCGGTCTGGACGAAATCCTTGCTGATCCATGTCCCAAATGATGCGGCGATGCACCGGCTTGAGGCCGTCACGCACGTCGGGAAGTGCTCGCGACATGATGACCGACATCGCATAGTCAAGAAACGAACGTTCCATTTCGTCTTGCAACTGCACTGGCTGCACTGAGTCTGGGTTTGCAAACAAGTTTTCTTGACCGGCAGGAGGTTTGACAGGTGGCGCACCAGCAGCAGCTGACGGTTTCTTTGTCACTCTCTTTGTGATCTTGTTAGCTGGTTTTTTGCTGGCCATGAAATCTGTTTCCTTCGTCGTAGCTTGCGCGAATTAAAAGTCGAGGTTGCGCACGTCGCGTGCGTTGGTTTGGATAAACAATTTGCGGCTTTCCACATCGTCGCCCATGAGCACACTCATGATGTCTTCTGCCAAAGCGGCTTCGTCGACTGTTACTTGCAGCAACGTGCGAGAGTCGGCGTGCATGGTGGTGGAACGCAACTCTTGCCAGTCCATCTCGCCAAGACCCTTTAAGCGCTGGAATTCCTTTTTGTGGTTTGGGTTTTCGCGCAGGAATTTTTCTTTTGCTGCGTCGTCCTTGAGATAAATCTTGCTCTTACCAATTTCGGTTGAAAACAATGGTGGCTGAGCGATGTAGATGTATCCGGCTTCAACCATTGGTTTCATCTGGCGATAGAAAAATGTGAGGAGCAGGGTGCGAATGTGGCTGCCGTCGACATCGGCGTCGGCCAGAATCACAACTTTGTGATAGCGAGCCTTTTCGCTGTTGAACTCGTCGTTGCCGATGCCACCACCGATTGCGGTAATGAGTGTTTGGATTTCGGTGTTCTTCAACATCTTGTCCATGCGCGCCCGCTCGACGTTGAGAATTTTTCCGCGGATTGGCAAAATTGCTTGAGTGCGTGGGTCACGTGCATCGACAGCGGTGCCACCGGCTGAGTCGCCTTCAACAATAAACAATTCGGTTTCGCTTGCGTCGGTGCTTGAGCAGTCTTTCAACTTGTCTGGCATGCCAGCGCCTGCAAGCGCAGTTTTGCGGCGCACCGCATTGCGTGCATTTTTTGCTGCGAGACGGGCTTGCGCTGCGCTCACTGCTTTTTTAACAATGCGATTCGCTTCGGTTGGGTTTTCTTGCAACCACTCTTCGAGTTTGGCGTTGGTTTCTTTTTGCACAAAAGAACGAATTGAAACGTTGCCGAGTTTTGCTTTTGTCTGACCTTCAAACTGTGGTTCACGGAGTTTGACGGCAACAATTGCTGTCAAGCCTTCACGAATGTCTTCGCCGAGCAGGTTTTCTTCTTTTTCTTTGAGACCACCGCTGGCGCGAGCGTATTTGTTAAGCACCGAGGTCAGGGCTGTCTTGAAACCCTCGACGTGCATGCCGCCTTCAACTGTGGAAATGCCGTTGGCATAACCATAAATGCCTTCGTAATAACCCGTATTCCACTGCAGGGCAATGTCGAGTGTTTGGTCGGCTTCGCTGGCTTCGTAGTTGGCGACCTTATTGAATAGCGCTTCTCGTGAAGCATTGAGGTGCTTCACGAAATCGATAATGCCACCCTTGTATTGGTAAGTGATCTTTTGTTTTCTGTCTGCTCGCTCATCAACAAACACCACTTCAAGATCGCGGTTGAGGAATGCAATCGTTTGCAAACGCTCCGTAACTGTGCGCGCAACAAACTCCGTACCTTCAGCGGCAAAAATTGTTGGGTCTGGAATGAACGTAATGGTTGTGCCGGTTGCTGTCTTGCTTGGCGAAGCACCAACTTTTGTAATCTTGGTTTTTGGTGTGCCACCGTCAACGAATTCTTGGCGGTAACGCACACCGTCGCGGTCGACTTCTGCAATAAGTTTTTTAGACAACGCGTTAACAACACTGACACCCACTCCGTGCAGACCACCAGAAACTTTGTATCCATCGCCACCAAACTTGCCGCCAGCGTGCAACACGGTGAGTACTACTTCGAGAGCAGACTTGCCCTTGTGTGGACCAGATGGATATGGATCGACCGGAATTCCGCGGCCGTTGTCGCTTACTGAACATGAGCCGTCGGCCTGCAATGTAATGACCACTTTTGTACAAAAGCCAGCCATGGCTTCGTCAACTGCGTTGTCAACCACTTCCCAAATCAGGTGATGTAAGCCTGCAAGACCAGTGGAGCCGATGTACATACCTGGGCGTTTGCGAACTGGATCAAGACCCTCAAGGACTTGAATGTCTTTTGCACCGTACGAAGCAGAGCCCGCGGTAGACGATTTACTGGCTTTGGCAGTTGCCATTATTGACCCCGAAAAGTTGGGCCCCGAAGGGGATTTTTAGACGAATTAAGCGACATAAATAACACAGTGAAGTCTACCAATTACCTGTTGCGGGGATTGCGTTTTACTCGCACTTCAATGGCGATAATTGTGCTGGTTG
>Ga0209500_10003844_pt1 | contig 10111 bp, 11 predicted proteins | sample S_140212_EF_Meta_FD_187323 | JGI IMG/M metagenome (GOLD analysis project Ga0209500, IMG submission 187323) | Freshwater microbial communities from Lake Simoncouche, Canada to study carbon cycling - S_140212_EF_MetaG (SPAdes) (version 2) | ecosystem: Environmental > Aquatic > Freshwater > Lake ...
GTTCTTGATTGCCCAGGTCATCTTCTACCTCGCCTGGCACCTGACTGATGGGTGCGTGATACTTTTCATCCAGTCGGCCAGTTTCCATGTACTCACGCAGTTGATTGCGTAGGTTCTTGATTAGTAGTGCAGGATGACCTTGACTGTCGGTTTGCAGTCCCAGCTTGTTGGCTTCTTTGCCTACCTGTCCTGGACGAATGTCCTGGGTCAAGGCCATGGAGAATCTTGGATCCTTGGCCTGTTTTTTTGTTGGAATATATCCCGAGGCTGATTCATTCTGCGGCTGTGGATCACGCTGAATATATCTCGCAGCAGTGTTGGCATCTGGTTCTGGTGTAACACCCAGTGCTGGGTCTGGTTGTGGTTGTTGTTGCTGACGCTGTTGTTGATAGATCACACTTTGATTTTGTGATCCAGGATCACCACCTTGTGCGCGAATATAGTTGCGCAGTTCTTGACTCATTTCATCACTGACACCGGCACGAGTGATACGGCGCAGTCCGCCTAGAGCCTGTATGCCTTGCAAGATGCCAGCAGCACTTTGTTCTTCTATGGGTGAGTCTTTGAAATATTCAGGATGTGCGCGACCAAACTCACGCATGAGCTGTCCGGCCACAGCATTGGCTTCGTTCTCATAGCTGCTGCCAGTTTCACCTGCGTCATCTGGCAAAGTCTCATGTTCGGCCTGTCGTGCGTGTACCAGTTCATGTGCCAAGGTACGCAAAATATCAATGATGTGACGATTGGCTGTGCTGATATACAGTTGATCTGTGTCCTGGTCATAGCGACCAAAACTGCGATTACGCTCGCTCCAGGCTGGATCCCTTTTTATTCTTATGCGTGGGCAGTGCGCCAGTCCCAGGGCTTCACAGGCATAGTCTGTGAATTGACCTATAATGGTTTCGTTGTCGGGTGGTGTTTCCTCGCTCACAATCATCTTGGTGTCAGGACTGACGCCGTCAGGTGTGAGACCCACTTCTGTGACCGGAGTCTTAAATCCATACACCTTAGGCACACTAGGTTGTTTTTCTTTCAAGCTCAGTCTGCGATCATGTGCTGCATTTCTAGCAGCATTAAGGCGTTCGATAGCGCCTTGAGTACGCAACATCTTGAATGCCAAATTCTCTGGTCCAAATTCGCCATGCTCGGCCAGACCAGTTTGACGCATCAGTTTGATCTTGTTCCACAGCGCAGTGATTTGTTCTTCACTACCACTAGCAATGGCCTGCTCAATTCTGGTGGCCACATCTTCATACTTGCTGCGAGTGCTGATGTCATCTACTTGGGCTCGACGGCGACGCGGCACTTGAATCCAGTCGTTGTTCTTAACACTGTAAATGCCTTGACTCACATGTGGTTGGTCTGCATCTTGCACATACAGCTCTACATCATAGTCGCCAATCTTGATATCATGTTCATCGTTGTATTGATATTTTTTCGCATTGAACAGTTCACGATACACATCATCTGCGTTACTAGGTGGGCGTACCACTAAATGCAGATCAATGTCTGAGTGTGGGGTGTAGGTATATGCAGCATTGGATCCGGATACAGTGATATCTTCAAGATCAATGTTGTCAACGCCGAGAAATTCGCGGAAATCATCCGCAATCTTTAACAAGGTTTCGCGCACTTCTGGGCGCAAATGCTCGTTTGAACCCCACAAACGGGGGTTCAAACGGCTGTTAAACTTTACTGCATCGGCTAGATTGTAACTTTCCAGTTCTTCGAGGTTCATAGAACTGTATTTATGGGTACAACAGTTTAGGCAGCAGCCTGCTGAGCCTGATCCTTGTTCTTGCTCTTGGCAATTACCTTGCTCTTGGGACGACTAGTATCCACTGGTTTGGCAACAGGAACGGCGGGTGCAGCGGTCTGACCTAAAATCCTTGCTGCGTCACCTGAGGCTGTGTACTGATTGTGCAGTTCCTTAAAGGCAACTTCCTGTGCAGCATTGTCAAACACATAGGTACCAACATGCTTGAGTAACACACGCTTGTCCACATACACTTTGCCACCTAGATCACGCCAATTTTCGCAGAATGCCCAGTCTTCCGAGTAGTAGCGATTTTCACGCACGCCGGTGTCAAAGTAGGTCTTCATGTTGGCGTTGAGTGCAGGATCCAGACCAATGTCGTTGTTGAATGGTTTTACGGCTGGGTGTGATTTCAATTTTTCAAACACATGTCGCTTGATCAACAAGAATCCTGTACCAGTTTTTGAAACTTCTTGTAGGCCATCTGCACCTTCTTCGGCACCTTCAAAGCCATTCACGCACCACTTGATGGGCAGGCTTTTCATGGGGTACAGGCCACCAATCACATCCACATCACGATTCAACATCACCAGCAAGTGCCAAGGTTCCCAACCAATGTCTGCGTCAATAAACATGAGGTGTGTGCTGCCTTCATTGCTCAAAAACTTGGCTGTGAGTGTGTTTCTAGCACGAGTAATCAAGCTCTCGTTGGTCATGGTTTCCATGGTCCAATCTAGACCCAATTGACGGCAAGTGTTTGACCACTTGATATAACTCATAAATGTTTGCTCAGTGAGCATACCACCATAGCAGGGCATGCAGATGTGCACACGAGTGGTTTTTAAGTAGTCAATGTTGACTTGAATTTGATTCTGTGGGCCTTGTGGTTGGCCTTCAATGGTCTGTGCTGCAGGGGCTTGTTGTTCTGACATGAAATCCTCTTGGTAAAATGTACCAAGATATTTAACTGTGATTAACGCACCGGCTTACTTTTTGTCTTGCCACCTGCGGCTCTTTTGCGGCGAGCGGCACAGTGAGCTTTTTGACTGAATCCTTTGGGGTTGCTGCAGTCAATGCTCTTTTTGTACTTGTTTGACCAAGTTTCTTCCACATAGTCTTCGCCAATGTCAATTTCACGACCACGGGCTATGGGTCTGCGACCTTGTTGGCGCATAAAATCTGCGTACTTTCGGAGTGCATCTACTTTGCTTTGCAACACGCCCCATTGGTACAGCATGTAATCCACTTTGTCAAAGTCGCCATTTTTCAAATGCTCAAGAGCACGAATGATGTGTTGTTCCACAGTGCGCTTTAGGGTGCCAGGAGTGTAACTGCCCAAACCGCCGTCGGGACGAATTTCCACACCGCGTTCGGGATCATTGACCAAGGTAGCTTCTGTAACGCCACCGGGTTGAATAGCAGCATCTAACATTTTGACCACTGTATCAGTGAGTTTCACATTGCTTTGAGTGCGCGGATACATTTCATGCACAATGTTGGCCTTGTCCTCTGGGGTCATCTCGGGCCAACGCTCACGGATTTCTGTGGCCGAAGTCATGCCATCAGCAAACTCCACTGTGGGCAAGTAGGCCATGTAGGCATGTCGATTCATGGGCTCAGTCTTATTGCCCAAGGGTTGTAAGTAACTGGCTGTGCCATCTTTTTTAACACCACCTGGCTGTGGTGGTTTGTTTTGATCCTTGGTGCTGCGCACAAAGATAAGAGTAGTGTCCGCGGGATCATAGTTGGCTGTGATCTCTCGAGCTTGAAATGGTGATTTGACCTGCACAAAGTGTCCAGGCTCTACGCCAGCTAACCGAGCCAGTTTTTCTTTGATTTCAAACGGAAATGGGCGAGCACTGGTGTCATTGGTAGCTGCCACATACACATCTGCCCCAGGAAATGCTTCCAGTGCGCTGCGATAAAGAGCCATGTGCCCTGCGTGAAAAGGGTGAAATCCGCCAGGCATGATTACCAATGTTTTCATGCCTGTATTTAGCACTACATATTGTCCAAAAGCCAGAGATATATTGGCGTAGAAAATTCTATGTCTGCCGACCCATTGCAACCCATGGTCTGGTAAAAAGGATCCTGTGTTGGCGAACCTGTGCCATTGAAATCATGATGGTACACTGCTTTTTGGGGAAGTAAATCGGTTATTGATATGTCATCAAATGAAATGTTGGAGATTTTCAAGCAGGCATCTTGCACAATGTTACCGTCAGCATCTAACCTGGTATGGCGCCGAGTCTTGCCCGACATACAGAAACTCAACTTATGATTGCTTTCGTCATCGGGTATGTCAATCGCTACTTGGGTGGTTTCGGTTACTGGACACAGTTCGAACACACACTCGCCATCTAGTAAAACTTCGAAATTGAGTGGAACCGTGGGATTGGTTGGCTCTACTATGCAACTGAATTTTACTGTGTTCATTAAAAGGTGATTCGGACAAAATCAATGGTGCCGGCGTTGAACTGTGTGACCACAGCTCGCATCCATGTAAAGTTGCCCAGGATAGCTTCAGGATGATAGTCAGTGACCACGCTGCTGGCGCTGTCAAATTGATACACATCCGACCAAGCTGATTCTTCGGCAATTTCACCCAGGGTAGCTTGTATGGTGATTATGCCCTCAAATCCTGTGACATTTATAGTTACTGTTTGAATGCTGCCGCGCCCGAGATAATAGGCCACTGCTTCCACTGGATCACTGACGAAATGATCGGTACTGCCATCGTAGTTGCCCGAAGGCGTGCCCACGGTGGTGGTGTCCAAGATGATCTCAGTGGTAAGATTGTTCATTATGCTCGTTCAGCTTCGACCACAACGCCTGCGCCAGCCAGTTCTTCAGCAACCTGTGCCATTGCAGCCACAACTTCATCAGTGGCCACGGGCTGTGGTGTATCGCCGTCTTTGATCAATCTATTAAATGTAACTACAAGAGTTTCGGTATGAATTTTTGCCATAGTGTGTTATTTAGCTTGAACTATGGGCATGACTTTTCTAACTAAACCCGGAAAACTCAGGTGCAGCATCAACAGCCATTTTTCGTCCTGATAATCCACAAAGTCCGAGCGGTTTACCCAGCGCCATTTTGATTCGAATAACTTGGCTCGCATGGTAGGATTCAGCTGACACTGTGACTGATGCGCTGTGAAAAAATTCACAAACTGCTCTCTGCGGGTGGCTTCAATTTCGTGCCAGTTAAAGTAGGCTCTGTAGTTGTAGCGCGGGTTACGGTGAGCAATGGTGTTGCGTGTTCTAGTGACCACTGCTTCACGGAACCACTTGTGTTTGTAGTGGTTGTCCAGATCAATGCGATTTATCAGTTCCAGATCACTGGTGTAGATGGTGAGCCTGTTGGCCGAAACTGAGCGTTTGTAGGGCTGTGCGATGTGACGCATCCATTCAGCGGTGTAGAGCACCAGGTCTATGGTGCTCTGAGTCACAGTTGGACGACTGGTCCAGCGATAGGGAAAGTTTTCTCTGAACTGTTTGCGTTCCACTATCACTCTTGTGATGTCTCGATCACTGCGTATAGGATCACCTTTGCCATAACTGCGTATGGCCGTGATCTCAGGCACCACAATCTCAGCAGCGTACTCAAACTGATCAAAGAACAGCCGATCGCTGCGTACCTGTTTGAATTTCATCAGTCTACCCTGATAAAGCCGTCACTGTCTACCACAGGAGTAATTGTGGGTGTGACATCTGTAGAAATTTCAAATCGTACTTCTTGCTCTTCCATGGTAGCAGTGATTGCACAGTCGGTGAGTTGATCAAACAAGATTTTTTTGCTGAGTGGCACACGAATTAACTCATCAATCTTGCGATTCAAGGGACGCGCACCCATCTTGCTGTCATAACCCTTTTCGGCCAGCCAGTCAATCACAGGCTCTGTGAGTGTGAGTCGGATGTTCTTGCCACTCAAGCTGGCCTTGAGTTCGTCCACAAACTTGATCACAATCTTCTTGATGGCTAGTGGTTCCAATTTAGCAAACTTACATACCTGATCAATACGATTACGGAACTCAGGTTTGAAGAACTCTTTAAGGGCACGATCATCTTCGCCTTCACGCTCTAGTGCGCCAAAGCCAATGGCATTGACTTCGCTTTCTCTAGCACCCAAGTTAGATGTCATGATAATGATGCAGTTCTTGACATTAACCGTTTTGCCATTGCTGCTTGTGATCTTGGCTTCATCCAGCATCTGCAGCAAGATATTTGAAACATCAGGGTGTGCTTTTTCAATTTCATCAAACAGGATTACAGAGAACGGATGCTTGGTCAAGTCTGCAATCAGTTTGCCACCGCCCACATTGCCATCCTCAAAGCCCACATAGCCCGGAGGAGCACCAATCAGGCTTGACACTGTGTGACGCTCTTGATATTCACTCATGTCATATTTCAGCAGGGTCATGTCCAAGTTCTCTGCCAACAGTTTGGCCAGCTCAGTTTTACCTGTGCCCGTGGGACCTAAGAATAAGAAACTAGCCATGGGTCGACGAGCATTGCCGATGCCGGCAAAGTTGATATACACACGCTCTAGCACCTGATCCACAGCAGGATCCTGTCCATACAAGCGTTGCTTGATGTTTCCTTCCAGCTCACGGATCTTCACACTGCTTTCGTTGCGCAGTTTATCCACAGGCACACCAGTGGTGCGTGACAACTGTTCCATGATCATGTCACGGTTTATGGTCACAAGTCCCAGATCCTTCACACGCTCTCTAGCACAGGCACCATCCACAAGGTCAATACTCTTGTCGGGATTCTTGCGATCGTGTATGTAACGCGAGCTCAACTCCACTGCTGCTGTGATGGCTTCAGTATCAATCATGACATTGTGGAACGCTTCCAGTCTTGGGCTTAGTCCAATCAAAATTTGTTCTGTGGTGCCAGCATCAGGTTCGCCAATGCTAACTCTATGGAAACGACGCATGAGTGCGCGGTCTTTTTCAAAGCTCTCGTAGAATTCTTCCCAAGTGGTTGACGCAACTACCTTGAGATTGCCCTTGGTAATGGCAGGTTTCAGCATGTTGGCAAAGTCTAAACTGCTTTGATTGCTGGCGCCTGCACCCTTCATGGTGTGTGCTTCGTCAATGAACAGGATGCACTTCTTCTTGGCCTCAAGTGCTGAAATAACCATCTTGAACTTTTCTTCAAACTCGCCACGGTATTTAGATCCTGCCAACAACGAGCCCACTTCCAGGCCCCATACTTCGTAGCCTTTCAAGAACTCTGGCACACGGCCTGCATGTATTTCCTGTGCTAGGCCTTCCACAATGGCAGTTTTGCCCACGCCGGGATCGCCCACCATGAGCACATTGGCCTTGAACTTGCGCGCCAGCACAGTGATCATTTCATCCACTTCGCTTTGGCGACCAATCATGGGCTCCAGCTGATTTTCTCGGGCTCGGCGTGTGAGATTGTCACAGTGTTCTTCTAGGATTTCATCAGCCTGTTGTTCTGTGATGGACACATCGGAATGATTGTAATACTTTTGCCAAAAATCCACAAACTCCTGCTTCTTGACACCGTACTTGAGCAGGAAGTAGTGTGCGTGACTGTTGTTCTCAGCCATCATGGCCAAATATAGATCCACTGTGGTAATTTGCCTACGACCTGTGAATAACACCTGTGCATGCGCACGATTGAACATACGCTCCAGGGCATTGGTGCGTTTGGGTTGTGGATCATTTTTACGCACAATGCCCACCAAGGTATTGAGATAGGCATCCAGTTCTTGATCCAGCATTTCTACATCACAACCATATTTGGCCAAACAGCGAGCAAATGGATTGTGTCGCACCAAGGCCAACAAGGTGTGTTCAGTTGTGACATATTCGTGGTACTTGTCACGAGCAATACGCACAGCGGCATCTATGATTTGTTCAATTTCGGGGTTGTTTTGCATGGTCTTTCCTGAGTTACTGGATGTTGTTATTGTACTACCACTTCAATTTGCAGTCAACCACCTAAATATTTATTGGGCAGTGTGCTGTCTAATCTGCTCAATTAATTCTGGGGGTATGTCTCGAGGAATTTGGGCCTGCACTCGCACATAGAGATCTCCTGGAGAGGCATGTCGCTGTGGCAGTCCACGACCGCGCATACGCAGTGTGGTTCCGGGCTGTGTGCCAGCAGGAATCTGTAGCCTAAATTGATTGCCCAACACATCACGCACCTGTGTTTCGCCACCCAGGATCAAGAGCCAAACACTCACACGATGTTCGGTGGTGATGTTGGGGCCTTGACGATGCCATTCTGGATTGGGATGGATCCTAAATGTGACCACAAGATCCATGCCACCCGGTGCTATCTTGGGATATTGTACTGTGTCACCTTCGTTGATGCCCAAGGGTATTTCGATTTCCACATTGTGCGATCCATGTGGTGTGCCCACACTCACAGTGCGCATGCCTCCTGAAGCCACATCACTGAGTTGTATCCACAGTGTCATTCTGGCAAATCTAGGCCGCTGTGCCTGCTGCTGTCCAAACCTAGTGCCAAACATTTCAAAGATGTTGTTGAAGTCAAAGCCTTGCGGACCAAATCCACCAAAGCCCTGTGGCTGTGGATTGTCATACTGCGCCCGTTTTTCGGCGTCGCTTAACACATCATAAGCACTTTGGATCTGCTGAAATCGTTGGGTATCACCACCCTTGTCTGGATGATGCTGGCTGGCCAATTTGCGATAGGCCCGTTTGATTTCGTCAGGCGAGGCCGTGCGACTCACACCCAACACGCTGTAAAGATCTTGCATCAGTTAATTATAGCGTGTTGCGGTGTGTTTGTCAAATTACAGCACTGGTCTTGGCGGCGGAGGTGGAGGAGGTGCCACAGGACCGGGCATGGGCGGAATTGGACTGCTGCCCACAGGACCCATTGGAGGAGGTGGCATTGCGGGTCCGGGTACGGTTGCCCCACCAACATTGGCTCCAGCAATTTTTTCCTGTGTGCGCCCAAATGCTGCAATACCAATTATGGCACCCATGGCCACATGATAGAGTCCAGCACCCTGCAGGGTAAGTGGTTGCCAGGGTGTTATAGGCTGCTTGGCCACAGTTTGGATCACGGCCCAAAACACCGGAAACAAGATAAAGTCTGTGATACAGGTCACCATGTAGATCCAACCCATGGCTGGACGCCATTTTGAGTTCATCCAGTCTTCTTTTTTCTTTTCACTGGCACTGAGTTTTTCGTGTTCTTCTGCTGTCATGCTCGGCTCCTTTATTATTATTCTTTTTCTCGATCTCGAAACAAAAATTTACCTAACAACCATACACCAAGTATGATGCCCACCACTACCGTGGTTACCAGGGTAGTTTCAGCCCAGGTGTAGTGACCATCGTCAAAGTCAAACAAAGGCGGTTGTGGTGCCAATACTTTTTGTTCTGCTTTGTAATGTTCGTAGGCTTTGTTATCCATCAGCGTATTCCTTCAAATATTTTCTTTTGTGCTGCATACCATTCCTGCCAACCACGCAGTTGTTCAGCTACTTGGTGGTAGGTGCCGTAGTTGACGACGACGGTGTCGATGAGCTCGCTGGCTTTAACTGTGGAGGGGGTTGCATCAGTGCTGCCGGGGCCTCGGGAAACTTCATTGCGACTGGCGCTGTCGTGCAGGACCACAGCACTGGTAGGCAAGCTGCACACAGCATCAATCTGTTTGCCCACAACTTCTTTGATGATTTCTCTGTTGACATAGACATTTTGTTTGACCACCTTTATTTTTTCTACCACTCGTTCCTGTATCACAACATTGGTCTGCTGTGATTGGGCTTCTGCTGCTTTGACTTTTTCTTCCAGGGCTTTCACACGATCACGCCACATCATTTCTGTGCCATAACCGCCAAACAAGTAAGCACCTATCATTAACAGCAACACACCAACCAATTCTGCTGGCGTCTTGTACTGACCCATCAAAGGTATCCAGCTCACTAACTTAGATGCCACATACAGAATCAAGCCCAAGCCATACAGCGCATAGGTCAGCCACAGCCATATCTCACTGGGGATAAAGCTCAACATCCAACCTATTTGTGACATTGATTAGGCTCCAAATACTTCTAGGTTGCGAATCATGTGTGCTTTGCGTTCTTCCAGGCCCAGGGTACCACCGTTGATCTTTTTGGTCATTGATGTGATGTCTCTGTCATCGGCCAGTTTGTTAAGGTTATGGCAATGCCAGAACCAGGCAGCACTTTCAATGGCACCTTGCAGGGTTTCTGTGTAGGCCACTGCTTCATCAATGCTATATCCAATTGAATCAGCAAAGTGTTTGTAGTTGTCATGACCAGTGAGCTGAATGGCACCGCGACCGCGATACTTGTAACCATCGCCACTAGCTT
>Ga0209500_10003847_pt1 | contig 10106 bp, 11 predicted proteins | sample S_140212_EF_Meta_FD_187323 | JGI IMG/M metagenome (GOLD analysis project Ga0209500, IMG submission 187323) | Freshwater microbial communities from Lake Simoncouche, Canada to study carbon cycling - S_140212_EF_MetaG (SPAdes) (version 2) | ecosystem: Environmental > Aquatic > Freshwater > Lake ...
TCAAAGCCGAAATTAGTAGTTGTAGTTGCCATTAGGTTAGTGCTCCAGTCGCGTTAGTCCAAGTAAGTGTAGCATTTACGCCAGTCCAAATTAGTGAGGCTGGCAAAATTGTTTCCCATTGTGTAGTCGATAGTGAGAAGTCTGTAGCTGAGACATAAAGGGTTATGTCCACATAGGTAGGGGTGGCGTTCAGTGCCACGTTCTCAACAAAGCCATCAAAGGTTCCATCAAGAAGATTGCTAGGCAGGTTAGTGATAAGCACTGGCTGACCAAAGAATATTCCGATCAGGCTGTCAAGCATTGCGCTCGGCATGTCTGGATTATCTAATCTAAAGCGGATCGCTCCTAGTGAGCCTCTAGGGTTTTTTCTTAGGTTTAACTCTCTGGAGGCGATATCAGTAATGTCTGCAAGGTTCTTGATGTTTGACTCAGCCGACTTCTCAAAGAGTCCGTAAGAGGCTATAGAGTCGCTATCAGAGGTACTGTAGGTAGAGGCATAGCCAGCAGCGTACTTATAGATCAGGCTGTTGCGGATACGAGCGATCTGAGTCTGAGACTGGATACTGCTGGGAGTTGCATAAGAGCCGTCAAGATTAGTAAAGCCGTTGGCAGCCAAATAGTTAGAGCGATGGTCGGCATCGTCATAAGAGACATCGCCATCCTTCTCTTCATAGATTTGACCTAGTGCGCTAGTTGCTATCTGATCTACTAGGGTTTGTGATTTAGCAGTGGCACTAGCTGCAAGGTTAATCATTGTGTAAAAGCCTGAGTCAATAGTGCCAATATAAGTTTCAGCCTCAGCCCATGTCACTGTGGCTGGATAGGTATCCCAAGTTAGTGTAGGGGTTACTTCTGCCCATGAAAGGTTAAGTGCTGCACCCAAGATTTCTGCTATTTGTGCGCCATCTAGGGCTTCTGCTAGAGCTGTGTTATAGACAGCCTTTGTCAGTTTAGCCAATGCACCAATTCCAAGAATTGTGCCAGTAGTAATAAAGCCTGTTTCATCTGGGCTTCTGACCCCAATGTTAAAGTCTGATACTTCTCCACCGAATACAGTGACATAAGTACCGCTGGAGTTCTTGAGTTCTAGAAGGATTGACTCTGTAACATTTATCGTAAATGGTGATCCATCTGTGTTGATGATCTGAACTTGGCAGTAGCCAGCAGTGGGCTGGCGGTCAATGTCTAAGCGACCAGATGCAAAAGAGACAGAGGTGACAGTTGTATAAACATCATCATTTATCGTAACGCGCCATTCTGGAATCCATGACATTAGACAGCGACTCTCAGCGTTCCTCGATCTGTCGCATCTCTTAATACTTGATCGATTGCCTCTGCAATAGCGTTTGGATCACCAATGCCAGTGTTTACAATAATTGTGTTGCCTGTGTTGGTACTGCCATAACCCATAGCAGAACCCGGGAAACCGATGGAAGCGTAGTTGCCTGCATTGCCTGAATATCCTACGCCTCCGCTTGAATCTGGCACGATAGGTACAGTCCTACCCAAGATAAGAAGATCCTCTACTTGACTTGGTGTAAGCGGCTTATTTGGTGTAGCAGTAGGAGTTGGCGTTCCAAGTGGAACTATAGTTTTTGTGTCACCGATTGCTTTTAACTTAGCAATAGCCTCATCTAGGTTGGCTATGTTGATTAGATCCTTTGGAACAATGTCCTTGAGGATAGACTCAATATCGCGCAGTTTAACTTCTTGATTAGTTAAAGCTCCAAGAATAGCCAAGTCTTTATTGAGTTTAGCCGTACCTGCCTCGATAGCCTTGATGTCTTTGCCAGCAATAGCATCTTCTAGGGCAAGAATAGATTGCTTAACATTTAAGCGAGCAAGGTCATTAGTAATCTGTAGCAGTTGCGCTGAGTTAGTTACCTTGCCTAATAATTGGGCTTGGTTTAATTCAGCTGCTGCAAGTTGGATCTTGTTAATGTCAAAGACATCTTCACCCTTGCCCAGAGCAATCTTAGCCTTGTCAATAGCCAGTTGTAACTTTTTGGCATTGAGTGTCTTAATTTCTTCTGCTGTCAATACCTTTGCAACCTTGACTAACTTTTGCTGCCCCTTGAATTGCTTATCAAAGGCTGTGGCTGCGTTGTCATACTTCTTAGGATCTAGAGCATAATCCCTTGCAGCACCAGCATTGTTATAGGCTTCAGTAAGAGCATCAACACCCTTGATAGTAAGACCGATAAGGGCAACCATGCCTGCAACCATAGCTGTTGCGCCATAAGGATTAAGAGCAAACATTTCAGCAACAGCAGTAGCAAGAGCCGTAGCGCGTAAAATCTTAAAGGTATCGTTCAATACTTTAATAGCCGTAATTAGTTTAGCAATGCCCACAATTACTGTGGTAGCAACGAACATGGCAGTCATTACTGCTGCAATGCTTTTTAGTAGGGTTAAATTCTCTTTAACAAATCCTGCAAGTTTCTTAAATCCTTCTGATGCAGAAGTGGCAAAGTTTTCAATCTTAACCTGTAACTCCTCGATACCAGCAGATCCAGTCAAGATCATAAAGCTATCTATAAGACCTTTTCCAATAGTTTCTTTAGCGTTTTCAATCGAGACAGTTAATCTCGCCATCTTTCCAGAGAAGGTATTAGCCGATGCCGATGCTGCACCTTTGAAAGTCTTAGCCAGTTTCTCTAGTATGTCATTAAAATTGCCAGTCTTGAGATCAGCCTTAGAGATGCCTACGCCTAATTTACCAAGTGCTGTGTTGTTTCCTAGATATGCCTTACTTAAGGCTTTTGTGACTGTTCCAACATCAAGCGAATTAGCTGCTGCGACATCTAAGGCAATGCCTAGAAGTTTCTGAGACTCCGCAGAATCCCGCGTGGCAATGGCTAGTTCCTGATAAGCGGGTCTTAATTCATCATCGACAATGCCAAACTCACTTTGTAATTTCTGTATAAACGCCTCAGATGCAGCAGCATCCCGACCAAGCCCAACATTCTTGAGAGCTAGTGCTAATTGCTTTTGCGCCTTCTCATCATCTGCTGTTGCTTTAACTGATGCTTTACCAAAAGCAAGAAGCGCGCCAACGCTTAAAGCCAGTCCTAAGGATCTACCAAGACTTTTAACATTCTTAGTAAGTTTATCGGTTGCTTTATCAGCTTGCTTAAATGCTTTATTGCCTGTCCATTGGGCTGCAATATTTACGACTACTGATGGATCGATAGCCATTATTTTGCCTTCATTGCACTATAGAATTTGATAGTAGTGTTTTCTAAAGCCTTCAATACAGCTGCGTTAGTCTTGCCGCCATCTTCTGCCCAAGCGCGAAAGATCGCACGACCCTTCATCTTAGAAGTTCTGCGACCTGCACCAGTTTGATTACTAGCATCTTTAATCTGGCTATACTGATCCATTGCTTCAATGAACATATTACCTGCGCCTGGGTTATTGCTTTTAGATTGTCCCTTAGTTCCAGAGCGAATCTGCTTGCCGTAATTGGCTTGGCTTTTACGCACTACTGTAGCCAGTGGTGCTTGCTCGCGACCATTAGGATTTTTGCGACCAGCAGTCTCATAGATAGCACCAGCTGCGGAAGCATTAACAATGCGAGCCAAAGAACGAAAGCCAGACTTATTGGGCTTTGATGGTGTGGTCTTATATCCAATACCGCGCTTGGCTGCTGCGGTACTCCATCCACGATTAGCCCAAGTACCATTAGGACTGGTTGTTCCCCAACCACTTATGGGTGCTTCTGAAGGAATGAAGCCTCTAGCAGTTTTAACTATTGGAGCAAGCAGGTTTGCTAACTCTTTTCTAGTTTCCTTTGCTAAATCAGGGCTAAACTTTTTTAAAGCCTTCTGGAGTTCAATTACGCCTTTTACTTCTGTTGGCATTCTCGATCTCCTTTGCTTCATCCTTTAGACCTTGCATAAGTGCATCTAGCATGGTCTTATCTAATTCCAATAATTGTTGTGGCGCGATCCCCAACCTAATGCTTAGCCTAGCGATTAGGTAGGTGAATGGTTGATCGCGCTTTAAGCTAAAGGGTCTGAGTCTAGAACCTCGACACTCTTCAGTGTCTCAATAAACTCAATCCCGAAAGGCTTAACAGTTTCACCCGATCTGCGTGTTATTTCCCATGCCAACCAATAAACCATAGTCTGCTTTTCTTCGTCACGGAATGCACGATGGAAACCCATCTTATGATGCAACTCGAAAAGGTATTCCACTGCTGGAGTGATTTCGCCTTCAAGTACGCTTCCATCTTCACGAACGATCTTTAACTTTGCCATGATTTTGCCCCTTAGTTAGTAGTTAGATTATGCCCAAGTGCCTGTAGTCGCGTAAGCAGTCTTTGAGTTACATGTGAATGTAATGTCAATCATGCCTTCATCGCCAACTGCGCCATTGATGTCTGTTAGGTTGTCTACAAGGATTGTACCTGAGTAGAGAACATTTGTTGCTGATACAGCAGCTGATGAATCTTGGATTGCTGCGAAAGCAACTGTTGATCCGAATGCTGACTGTAGTGTTGCTAGGACTGATCCTGCTGCTGTGTCATTCAAGAATGAAACAGTGATTGTGTCTGAAGCCAATCCAGTAACAAACTTATTGGCAGTATCGCCCATAGCTGTTACAGAAATCTGATCTAGCACACGATTGAGTGTGAAAGCAGTTACATGGTCTGAAAGATTGACAGTAGCAATCTTAAATCCGACCTTATTGTTTAAGAAAATTGCCATGGATTATTCCTCATCTTTCTTGGTAGTTACTGGCTTTGGTGCTGTTACTTCTGGAGTCTGACCAATCTTTTTCAAGAAAGCCAAATCCTCTGGTGTTAGTGTCATATTAGCTCCAACTTGTTAGGATTGATACGGACATCTCGCAGCTGAGCAGATCGCCTGATGCAGCATTGAGAACACTGGGTGCGCTTACCGCGCCTACATTATAGGTCAAAGAAGATGCAGCGAGTAGGTTAAACACTCGAACCACAAAGTCTTCTATGCCGTTAAGGTTGCCTTCATTATCGAATAATGGACACACTAAAATCAGCTTAAAGGATGCCATCGGATTGATGGTGTTGTGTTGATTATTGTTAGGTGTTAAATATGGATCATCTGGAGACACGATCACAGAATTAGCAAGGACTGTTGAGGGTGGAAAAGCAAAGGTAGACCAGCGAGTGTTATCTACTAGAGCAGTGGCTAAAGTAGTGCGAAGTGTGGTTATGGCTGGTGCTGGCATTAGCCCACCATTGAGCGCGGATCTAGTGCGTGTGCGATCAAACCTCGCACCTTAGCGAGGAGCTGTGCGCTCATTCGGTAAGGGCTTGGCTGGAAATCGACTGCGTTACTGCCTGAAAGGGTGGCTGTACGCGCTTGCCAGATTTCAACAGATATCATTAAAGCTGCGTTCTGTATTGCTGTATCGGTTGTGTAATCAACTGTTGCGACAACTGCAACTTGTCCAAAAGGTGCAACTGTATGTTGAGGCTGTGCTGTTGGGGAACCTGTCACCGCATAAGTAATAGATGTATCGCTCATTCCAGTAATTGCTTTAGATCCGTTATGTGGTGCGCCATTACCAGTAATAGTTACTGTTTGACCTACATAAAAAACATCTTTTATAGATTCATTAAAATATAGTGTGCCCTCTGTTGTTGTGTTGCTGTGTGCCACATTAAATGTGTAGTTGTTCCATAGCATTGGCAGTAGGACTGCGTCAGTAGCGTCACATACTTCTTGAAGGGTGGCGTCTGCATACAAAGTACCTACGCCTAAAGTGCTGCGAAGCTCTGCGACTGTTGTGAGTGCCATTCCCATTCCTTTCTAAAGACTCTGGGGATCAGAGGGCTACTGACCCCCAGAGCGACTTAGTGTGTTTCTATCAGGTCTTGTTTACAGCAAACGCGCCTGCGCCGACCTTTGTAGCAAGTGCTCCAAAGCCGTAGTAACCGATTGTTACCTGTCCTGCTGCTGTTGATTCAGCGCGTAGGCGGTATGTTGGTGACTCGTACCATGTGTATGCATCTGGGTTCACAATAAGTAGTGAGCCATCTTTGTCTGTGTTATTTGCTGTAGCAACATTTGCTGTCACAAATAGATCAAGTCCAGCAACGCGACCGCGTAGAGCTGTAGGAGTTGAAACTCCTGGCTGGTTCATTGGGTTTGTTACTTCGTTGTAGATTGGGCGACCTGTGTCATTGAGTGACATCAAGTTTGACCATTGTGAAGTGTTAGCAATGAGGTTGCGAGCAAATGGATTTGGTAATCCTGCTGTTGCAGAATAGACAGAAGCTGCACCGCGTGAAATATATCCTAGCAATTCTGTTGCTGTTGGATATGTTGCAATCGATGTGCTGTCAAGTGTTGCACCTGCAAAGATTCCTGCGTGAACTGCTGCATCTGTCGCCTTTGCGTAAGCTGCAGCCATGTTGCGTACTAGCTCATCAAAGAACGCTGGAGATGTGCGATCTAGAAGTTCAACAGAGAATGTCTGTTGTCCTGCGTACTTCTTGACTGTTACTGACAAGAATGATGATGTCTGATCTGTGTCTGAAAACGCTGCACCTTCTGCTGTTTCTGCAACAGTTGGCATTGCTGAAATCTTTGGAATTTCAAAAGTCATACCTGCATCTGGCAATACTCCGCGAGAAATTGCTTCGATTGAAGGACGGATTGTTGTTCCTAGTGGGTTGATGATTTCAGATAGTTGGCGTGTTGGTACTAGACCTGCGTTATCTGTTGTGTCATCTGCTGCGCGTAGGTATTGACGAGCTGTCTCATCACCTAGTGCTGCACGGATTGAGTTTTCTGCATACTTAGCCGCTGTAACTTCGATACGTGGCTTTGTAAAGTATGCTGCTGAAACAGTTGGGCGAGCAGCTTCAACCGCTGGTGCTTCAACTGGTGTTGCTTCGACTGCTGGAGTGGTGTTTTCCACGATGGCTGTCTCGCTTTCTGTTGGTTGGATTGTTTCTTCTACATCGGATTCTTCCGCTGCAATATCAGTAACCTGAGCAGACTTGAATGCTGGCTCTGTTACTAAACTTACTTCGACCAAGCGAGCAGCGGATACATAAGTCACGCCATCCTTGATCTTTGACTTAAGGACTTCAGCCCCGATTGACAAACCGCTTTGCAATCCTTCTTCAGCAAGGATTAAAGCCTCTGTACCGCGTTGTGAGCGACTGATTGAAAATACAGCGTCAATAGAATTATCTGACTCGCTAAAACTGACCATGCGACCCAAAGGTTTTTTAGTGTCATGCTGACTTAGAAGTTTAATAGATTTAGGATCCTCGATAGCAATAGATCCAGAGGCAAAGATAACCTTGCCCATGTTTGTCGATCCTGCTTCAACATTGAGAGGCACAATCTTGCCTGATACTGTGCGACTTGCTGAGTCTGCTGTGAGATCAGCTGAGAAGGTAATTACTTGGTTCATTCCATACCTTGACTTCCGTTAGGTGTTAGATCAGTCATTTCCATAGCCTGCTCTTGAGTGATTAGGTTAAGGCTAAGTAATTTTTCGATTACTGCTAGTTCTTGAAGTGGATCAGTGCGTAAGAAGTTTTTGTCAATATCAAACTTCACTACATTGCCACGAGCAGTAATATCATCCATAGATAGGCGATCTTCAATCGCTGAAATAAATGGTTGTAAAGATAATGATAAAAATTGCTTACGTTCATCTTGAACATTTGCATAAGTCATTGAGTTGTTCATCTCCGCTGATACATAGTAAGCAGGGACATTGCAAAGACGAGCAATCTCAGTAGCAAGATTCTGGATTGCCTCGTTATACATCATGTCTTTAGGAGAGAATGATACTGGGTTATATTCAAGAGTAGAAGTTAAGTAAGCAGTGCTGCGATTATTGCGAGCAGTGCGCCATGCAGCTAGTAAGCCAGATACTTCTTTAGGATCTAGATCAGCACCAGTATTCTTAATATAACCAGTAGCCATTGGAGTAGATGCAGCAATCGTTGCTGCCTTTTGAACGTCAATAGCTGCGCGAATTGTTTGTACGCCTGTGTTTAGAATGCCAGGAAGCAGTGACTGGAAAGTAACTAAAGATCCAAGTCCATCCATCGGTAAAGTCATTCCATCAACTGCATAAGATTTTACATAAGTGTTAGTGCTATCTAGTGTAATAGTAACGCGGTTGTTTGCAATCCACTCAAAACGAGAAGGACGTCCATCTTCCTGATAGACCTCTACCACTTTCCAAAAAGCCTGCGAATATAGGAGTAATGATTCAACTGTATAGGCAATGGTGACAGATCGTGGCTGTGAGTATGAAGGTTGCTCTAACCATGCAGGTGAGCCAAGTTCTTCATTAGTAGATTTCTTGTAAAGCTCTAAAGGTATTGCTCCAATAGTTCCGCTTAAAAGGTTACGGCATCTTTGTAATGCAGGAACGCTAAGAGCATCTTCTCTGCTTACATAAGCATACTGGAAAGGCATGGCATAAGGTGAATACTCACCAAGTACTTGAGGTGCTGCTTGAGCTTGTAATTGTGTTTTAGGCTCTAGCCCAAACGCTTGCAATAATTTACCCATAGACAGAAATTGTAGCATTTGTCAAGAGATTAGACAATATGCTAGGGCGTGTCTAAGTAATAATTTGAGGTCTAGGTGCTGGGAGCATTAACTTGCTTACTGCCATTGCAATTCCAATAATGGCTGAAATATCTCCCGCTGATTTGCGCTTGATAATGCGCCACGCTGAGTCATTAACTTTAGCAGCGCAGTTATTGAATTGACTGATCAGCTCTGTTTGCCCATTGTGAACGACTTTATTCGTTACCAATCCAGTTAATAGATCTCCACAAGCCTGATAGAACTGCTGACCTGAAACATCCTCGGTCATTACTCCAGCCTGCTTTAATCTGTCGGCTATTGACTGTGTTGCGTACTTGTCATAGCAGACTAGGCGTGGTCTGTAGATATCGCACCAGCCTTTAATAGCAGCTGCAATCTTTAGGTCATCGACTGCGACTTGAGAACTCCAAGTCTCCATGATTCCAATGCCAATCCTTCCATCGGGAAGTATTTGTCCAGCGACTAGTGATGCGTTCCTTCTCGAAGGACTGACATCGAAACCAAATACAGTATAAGCCCCAACAGAGATTTCAAGTGTTTTATCGGATGTTTCTTCCAACACGCCATGCGGCCAAGGAGATTGAAGACTGTCAATCCATTGGCATAAGGTTTCTGTGCGGGTAGTCTCAATCGGAGCAGTTGCGATTGCTTCCTCGATTGACTCGCGAGATACAGTAAATCCAAGTGCAGGATTACTTGGAACTACAGCATCACGCCAAAAAGATTCTGATGAGATGTCAATCTTGCAGTATTGTGGCGCAGAATATTCATAGTAGCCAAAGGTTTCTGGCGGGTAATCCTTAGCGCGCTCTACCAGTGAATTTAGGACTGTGCTGAAAGCATCGCCAGCGTTGCTAGTCAGAAATGTTTGGGCATTGGCTCTAGCTCTTGTTGTAGGGATAGCAGCTTTGTAACCATCCTCGGAGATTTCTCGGACTTCATCTATCCATAAAAAGTCAGCTGTGCGACCACGCGCTGAGTCTCTTGTATCTGAAACCAGATCCAAGGTTGCGCCATTAAGCAGCTCTATCCTTTCGCCACCATTGGCATATCGAACTGCCTTAGTCATAGCCTTTAACTCTGGAGTTGATTCAATGATGTAGGCAATCTCTCGAAAGGTCATCAAGGCAGTGGCTCGGTTAGAGGACATGATGATGTGCTTCTTTTCATCGCCATAGAACATTCCCCAGATTACCCTGACTCTACCTAGGTGAGATTTGCCATTTTGTCTCGAAATCATGAGCAACGATAACTTGACCCGATATTGCTCTTTCTTATTGACCATCATCATTTGATTGAGGATAAATTCTTGATAAGGCATGAGCTTGTCCATCTTTAGACGCTCAATCATCTCTAGGACTTCACTGGATCTGGATTTGCCTTTGAGAAGTGGACTGTGAACCCTTGGCTTGGTTGCCCCTCGTAGCGGTAGTTTCTTTTTGGTTTGAGTTGTCATTGAATCGGATCAGGTTTGAGCGTAAAAGGACTGTCTGGCATTGGTTTGGACTGCATCGGGTATATACAGGAAGA